>SXGQ01328155.1_pt1 | contig 19210 bp, 31 predicted proteins | sample 3178371 | NCBI WGS metagenome assembly SXGQ01 (sample SAMN11356859, study PRJNA531348) | freshwater metagenome | isolation source: freshwater sample F1-20 | place: China: Fuxian Lake, Yuxi | collected 2017-12-25 | reverse complement strand
GCCTCCGTCGCGTCCCACGTCGCGTCCACCGTCGCGTCCCACGTCGCGGCCGTCGTCGCGGCCTCCGTCGCGGCCACCGTCGCGGCGACGGCGCGGTCAACACGGGTAGCAGTGCCCCGTAGGGTCTCGATCGTCGTGCCCGGGGTGGTCGAAGGGCGCACGTTTGTCGTGTGATCCCCAGCCGCCGCGCCCAGCTTGGCGGCAACCCGATGGTCGGTCGCAGATATCCCCGCCCTTCGCTGGCGCCACACCCACGCGGCGAAACCGCCCGCATACGTCGCCACGAACGGCGACGGCACGAACACGACCCGATGCGGCGGAGGAGCCTTCAGCCCCGCAGCCTCGTACAACCGCCGCACCGCGTCACGGCACCGCTCGCGATCCTCGTCGGTCATCGCCGCCGTGGACATCGCGTTCGCGATCCACTGGTCCCGCCACTCGGGCAGCCGCGCGCGGTGCTCGGGCGTCAGGGTGTATTTCTTCATTGCCATGTTCATGCCTCCTGTGATTTTGAGTGGACCAAATCAACGATTATGACGCTGGGCAAGATCGTCGCCCCCCCCGGCTGATCCGCCGCCGGTCGCGTAGATGGTAATCGTCCAGACGCCATCAGGCCCAGGAACCGACAGCGCCTTGGATGCGTTTTGCGAGAGGGCCTGTTCAGTCAGATGGCGACAGCGGCTTTGGCGCTCCAACAATCCAATAAACGCCAAAACCAACGCCACGAGCGCCAATATTACGGCCGCCCCCAGAAAGAGTGGCCCCATAACACAGCCCTCTTTCATGAGCGCGCCTCCCGCCACCGGTAGCGCCTGTGAGCCTTCCACGACCGCTCGGGCCGGCGCGGGATATCATCCCACGCAGACGGCGGCACCTTCTCGCCGCGCAAGCCGCCGCATGCCGTCAGCGCCCGCTTGACCGAGGCGTTACGCGGCCGGCGGATGAAGTGATAGGTCCGCGCGCCCCGGTTGCCAGTCCCTGGCACGGCGCCCGCGTTCGCGAGGTTGTGGTTGGGTGTCAAGCCTTCAGCCTTTCGTTGACCCATCGTCATGCCTCCAGCCATGTGGTCCTCGGCCATCCGAGGCGGAACCCGGCCCGCGTGGGGCCGGGAACCGTCCGGGGTGGTCACGGGCCGATCTTCGGCGACTCGTACCAAGGGTTGATCTCGCGCCACATGGGCAACGCGGCGCGCAGGTTCGGGTCGGCAATCATGACTTCGGAAAGTGGACGACGGGCCATCACGACGACTCTTACATCGCCATTACCTGCTCATGCGTCATCCCGGGCCGCACGCGGATCAGAGGGCAGTTGTGCTCGAATGCCACGGGCACCGTGAGCGCATCGGCCGCCGCAATGGCTCGGTCAATCGTTGTGCTGATGCTCTGGCCGCACGAAACGCGCATCGTCACCGGGCCGGCTTTCAGCCGATCGATCTCGGCCAGCGCCACGTCCAACGCGCGGCGGAGGGTCTTGATCAGGTCGTCATTGGCCGTCGTCATGTCTGATCTCCATCATACAAACCCACCGGCTCGAACCACCAAATGCGCGTCGCGCCGGGCATCCGGTTCAGCCAATCAACCTGCGCAGAGACGTTTTCCAACGACCCGGGGTGATAAAACTCCCGTTCGATCTTGCCGCCCGACTTCTCGCGGGAACACACCACGAATTCACGCGCGCCCGGGCCGGTCGATCGCGGCGTCATGTCCAGCGGGCGGTCGGTGGGCGGGAGAAGTTGCAGCGCCAGCTTGGCGCCAGCGCGGTGCCAAGATGGCAGGAATTCCCGGCCCGGCCCGGCTGCCTCGATCGACAGGACGCTATCGATCAGCATCGCCGCCATGCGCAGTTCCATTCCGGGATCGGAATTCTTGGCCGTCATGTATTTCAGGCCATCTTGACCGGCGATTAGGATTACGCACGCGTCGCGCGGCCTCATGGCGGCGATGGCGTCGAGGTCCATGTCGTTGAGCGCTCCGGCCAGCGCTTTGTTGTGCACGTCGATCATGATTCCGCCCCTTCTTCCCGAATGTCGGTGACAATCAGCACGTCAGCGCTGGGCGTTACCCACCATTCCTTGCCGCCGGGATGGGTGCCGGGATGCTTGACGTAAACCTGACGGAACGAAAGCGGGGCCAGGGACGGGTCGCCGATCCGAGGGGCGGCATAGATTTCCCGATACCAGTAGTCCGAGAAGCGGCCCGGCCCGATCTTGGCCGTGCTCATGTCCCAGCCGCCGCCAATGTAGGGTTGCAGCAGGTATTCCTCGGCCTGTGCGCGGGTGGCGAAGCGCCGGATGGTCGCGTGCCGCTGGATGGCCCCGTCGCCGTAGTCTTGGGTTGCGTAGACTGGCATGTCTCTCTCCTGTGTTGGTTGAATTAGCTGCGCACGATATGCCAGCACGCGCCGCGGCTGGAGTTGGTCACGTCCCGCTCAATCGCCTTGGTGTCATCCGACACGCTCGCGGCCAGCGCGGCCTTTCGGGTCTCGTAGACGCTGATTCGCACGCCGCCAAAGCCGGCCGTGCCGTACAGCGCGGCCCATCCGCGCATTCCGGTGGCGGGGTTGTGGACCTCCACGGGACGACCGCGACGTGGGGATGTGGTGGCAAGGGTTTGCATTGTCTCTCTCCCTCAGAACTGCGCCGCGCCATTGCCGCGACCGTGCGCCGGCCAGATCGGGCTGTTACCGGCTTCGTCGTGATACAGCCGCCCGGCGATCACGACAGCAACCCCGCGGTCGCTGTAGCCGCCCTGGGCGCGGCAGGCGCGGATATCGCGCTCTAGGGCGCGTTCCGCCGCGTCTCGGCTGCGGTGTCTGATCCGAGAGCATCCGCGAACGTGGCCGTATGTGGTGTAGGTTGCCATCGTCGTGCCTCCTGCCGTGTGGTCCTCGGCCATCCGAGGCGGAACCCGGCGCCATGCGCGCGCCGGGAAACGTCCGGTCAGGCTCAAACCGCTGCCCGCGACCATATCCGGCCGGTGGTCAGGTCCACCGCGTACCGCTTACCAACGCCACCCATGTCTCGGCCGGACCGGTCGCGCATCGGTCGCACGCGCTCAAGCTCCACCGTGCCGTCAGCCATGTGGCGCACGGCAAAACTGGCCATCGTGTCGCCGAAGGCGCGCATCGTCTTGCGGTCGAAGAAGTGGCCGCCGCCGGCTTCGTTCATCGCCTTGATGTCGGCCAGCGTGTAGCGGGGAAGGGTCGTTGCCATGGGTCAGGTCCTCTCGTGTTGGGGTTGTGGGTGGGGCAAGTCAGTAGATCGCGAAGCCGCCGCCGAAACCGTCGCCAGTCAGGCCGGGAACGCGCAACGTGCCACACGCCCCGCGCGGGTCGCCGCCAAGCTCGACCGTTGCCGCGTCGGTCCGTAGCGCCTCGCCAGCGTCGCGAAACCGGGGCGGCATGAGCCGAGGATGCGCCAGAATGTCGTTGGTCTCGTGCTCCTTGCGCGACACGCGGCCGTTGCCGCGCTTGGCCGTGGCGTCGCCCATCGGCTCATTGCAGCAGCGCTCGCCCCACGCCTTGGCGGCCCGCGCCGCCCGCTGCATGGACACGACAACGCGGGCGATCATGGCGGCCGATGCGTCGGGGTAGTGCCGGGCCAGGATGACGGACAGTTCCGCGGCGCGCTGGGTGGTTTCGGTCGACATGGGTCAAGCTCCTCTGTTGTGGATCCCGGGCGTCAGGCCAAGGCCAAGCCGCCGGCCGAAACCGGCGGAAAGGTCAGGGTCAGGCGGGAATGGCGCCACGGCGTAGGGCGTGTTGCTCGGTCACCCATGCGGCGATCCGCGCGCATTTCGCGTCATACTCGGCTTGCGACAGGCCGCCGGTCAGATAGGCGCGGTCGGTGCTGTCCTGCATCGCCTCGGCGCGGCGTTCGATTTGGTCCTCGGTCACGGTCAGGCGCTCCGCTCGGCAGTGGGGGCCACGCGCCAAATGGTTCGGTAATCGTCCAGGACCAATCGGCGGCAGTCGGGCGGCAGGTCGGAAAACCCGATCCGCTTGCCGCCCGGATAGCCGCGACAATCCCGCCGATCCTGCTCGCCCCACACGCCGAACCCGAGCGGGTGGAAGGGGCGATCCGACATTGCGCGATATGCCACGCGTCCGGCGGGCAATGCGCGATGGCGCCCCGTAAACCACACGGTGTAACGGTCGTTCAACTCGGCGCCGGCGTCGCGGCATTGAATATAACGGGGCGTCCCGTCATCAAGGAAAAGCTTGCGGTTCTCGGCCATGGTCAGGTCCTTTCGTTGTGGGGGGTGTCAGCGGGCGGCGCGGTGCCGCAAGGCAACCTCGCGCTGTTCAGGATCCAGCGTCGCGATCGTGGCCAAATCGTCGTCAAGATCGTCGGACACGTCCGGCGCCAGCATCAGCAGGGCCAGCAGCAGCGCCAACACGCCGCACGCGAGCCCGAGGCGATAGAAGGCGGTCACGGGGCGGGCTCATCGATGGCGGGAAACCGGACGCCATCCGCGGCCAAGCGTTCAAGCTCACCGGCGGCGGGAAGGAAACCATAGCCCGGCCGCGCGCCCTGTCGCACGAGCAGCCCGTCAGGGTCCAAGTGGAGCGGCCCGTCGTGCGTGTCGGCAGTTCCGCGCGCGCGGTCATAGGTGGCAACCGCCCCGCGGCTCGTCACCATAACGGCAATGCTGGTGGCGCCGCGGGCGTCAATATAGCCGGCGGTCATCCAGTCGCCGCGAATCGTATAATGGCGGGTCATGGGGCCGGCTCCGGATAGGCGTCGGCGGCAGAGATTGCGGAGATGGCGGCGTCGTACCGCGCCCAATCGGTAGAAGCGTCGGGGGGCGCGTCGTGCTCTGCGTCGTCCCACTCGACCAGCAAGCCAAGCGCGCGCGCCAAAGGTGTTGAGCAGTCGATAACAGGATCAGACAACGCATCGCGTGCCAGCCGGACCGACTCCTCAATGCCTAAATAGTCAGGCTCGCCATCGTCGTCAGCGGACAGCGGGCGGAAGCCGCGCGCCACCGAAAGCGCGTATTCGCGAGCGGCGGAAAGTGTGGTGGCCATCACAGGCACCCCACATAGGGAAGTTCATCCCCGGACATGATCGCGTCACGTTGCGTCCGGCCGGTCGGGGCCACATAGCCCGCCCCGGTCAGGGTGAGGCGCCGGAGTTTGCCGTCCCACCGGATCAAGCTGTCATCCGGGACGGCCATCCAACCCAGCACCGCAGGGCCACGCTGACGCAGGGCTTCCAGCATGCCCGATCGATTGGCGCGCGGGGTGTAGCAAAGCAGGGCGCGCGAACCGTCCAGGCGGGTGATGGCGATCTCATATCGGGTGGGCAGGTTGTGCAGCGCCCGCAGGCGATCGGACACAGCGGGAGACAGGGCAGCCATCGGTCAATCCTCGGTAACGGGCGGGACCCAACGCCCCGCCAACACGTCAACAATGACCGACAATTCATGACCCGTCAACACATAAACACGCCGCCGGCGAAGAAATATGAAAGGGACAGGTCAGAGCATCACAGGGGATAGCAACACACATGCTGGGGCACTGGCGTGAGCACAGGTGCGGGGAGGTGAGGCTAGGGCTCGGAGGCTCAAGATACGCCACAGCACACGCCACGCAGGCCAGGCAGCACCACACAGGACAGCGCAGCAGGGCACGCCATACAGCACCGCACACGTCACACGATCCGCGCGGAATCCACGTCGCGCGCAACGACAGGCACGCCGCGGCACGTCATGCAGGCCAGAACATAGGTGTAGCCTTGATAAAAGGGCCGGGAACCGACGCGCGCGCCACATGCCAGAGGCGGGGAGGCAACCGCGCTCGGGGCGGCGGATATACATCTGGCGCGGATATCATATGGGGATGGGGGGTGATGTGGGGTTGAACGCCTCCGCCTCGCTCATCGGAATCTTCGATCAAAAGGCCGGTTTTCATCGGTCCAGTCGATGGCGCCGCGCTTGCTCGGCCCGGTCTGGCGCCCGCCCCCAGAAGTAAGGTTTTCTCCCGCAAGCCCATAAACCGGCCCCGCGGAGCATAAACATGCTGTCCAACACCCCTGTAGATAGGGGGGTAACGCGGGCTGGTATGGAAGATTATTCTCTTTGCCCGTCGCGGCGCCGTGCTGTCAGGCCGATCTAGCCGCCCGTTGGTGCGGTCGGTCGGGTCTAGCGGGGCGTGAGAGAGCGGTTGCCGATGGCGCGGCGGGTCGGCCGGGCGACGGCTGGACGGCAGCTAGGGGTCGTTGCCGATGCTGGCCGCAGCTTAGCCAGCCCTGGCCAGACGCAACCCAGGGAGTGTGCCAGAAGGGATATTATGACAAGTCGGCCCTCGGCGCCGATTGGCGCGCAACCCCAGGGTGCGGGAGAGGTGGGCGGCGTGGCATCGTCTGGCGGGGTGTCTTTGCCGATGTGTGGCGCATCCGGTTGCCCCGACGTCGCCGCCCGATGGGATGACGCAACACGCGCGCGCCGATGTCAAGCGCCGCCGCCCCTGCCGATGGCGACCGACTGCCCGCCCGAGCCTGTCCGACCGTGGCCGCCGCCGCATGGCGGGTGCCTGTGGCCAGCGATCGGAACGCGCGCGGGTGCCCCTTCGAGACCCCCCCACCCCCCGTGGCCACGCGCGCCCACATTCAACAAAGGGACCCGCCCCTGTCTCCTCCCCATTTTCTGATCCATTTCCGAATCCAGATTTTTTTTTGCGGAAAAATTCCGGACTTCCCTGGAGCGCCCATGGCGGCGGGGTATCACCGGTATTGATAGCGGTATGCCGACACCATTTGCGCAATAATCTTTCGTTTGGGTGGGGTGTTTGCGCAATGGAATGCCGGATGCTCACGCGGCCAGCTTTTCGATTGTTGCGTGCGGCGGTGTGCTGAGGTGTGTGCTGACGCGGGTGTTGATGTGGTGGTAGGGTTTTGTTGTTGGGTTTGGAGGTTGTGATGACCGTGCTGCGTTCTGAGAGGGTTGAGGGTGAGGAGTTGGCTCCGGGCGACGGGGCGGCTGGTGGGCTGGATGACGGCTGGCGTCGGCTTTGGGTCGGTGATGCGCCGCGTGGTGAGGTCGAGTGGCGGGTGGATCGGGAAGGTCGGCCAGAGCCTGGAGATTGGTGTGGTTCTTTTCGAGGCACGTATGTGCAGGCGCAGGATGCGCTGAATCGATCGGGTCGGCATGCGTTGCTGTGGCGTCCGGTGGCCGACGATGGGGCGGCGGCGCCCGAGGCCCCGTTGTCGATGCTCGCGGGCTGCGAGGCGTTGCTGGCTGAGTGCTTGGCCCTGACCGGCCGGATCGTGGCGTGGACTGCGGTGATGGACGGTCGCGGCACGGGTTCGAGCGAGGTTTCGCGGCAGGATGGCCGGGCGGGGCGGCTGCGGCTCAACCTTGTGGTGTTGCGTGGGCGTCTGCGCGATGTGGCGGATCGTCTGGATCGGCTGTGACGGGGGAGCGGTGATGGCGGCGGCGAGGAAGCGTGTGGTGCACAAGGTTGGTGCGCGTGGTCGGTATGAGCAGCCGAAGGGGTTGTATCCTGGGGAGATCAGCATTGAGGGCTTGGACTGGCGTGTGCTGCTGTCGCTGACGGACGAGGAGCGTGATTTTGTGCGGTGCTACACGTGCCGGGAGATGTCGGCGCGTGCGTCGGCGAAGCATGCGTGGCCTGAGTGCAAGGACATGGATCGGCAGCAGCGGATCACGCGGCAGAAGGAGCATGTGACGCGTGCGATTGCGTGGGTGTTGCATGAGACGGCGGAGAAGGGTGGGCATGCGCACATCTGGGCGGCGGTGCGTGATGGGATTTTGGAGGAGCGGAAGTCGGTTGCGGTGGTTGATGACCGTGCGGAATGGGAGAAGGCGGTTTCGCGTGGTGTTTCTCGGGAGGATTTGATTCGGGAGTATACGAAGCTGGCGTTTCGTCCGATCGACGACAACATGGTTTCGGCTTCTGTGAAGCGTGCGGCGTTGAAGGACCTTGCGCTGATTCAGGGGCACATTGTTGAGAAGAAGGAGATGCGTGTGGTGAACCGGCTGGAGGATCTGACGACGGAGGAGTTGGAGCGGATTGTGGCCGAGGGGAATGCGATGCTGAAGGTTGTGGAGCACTGAGATCATGGCTGATGTGTTGGCGGGGCCGACTGCCTTGACGTTTCGCAAGGATGAGTCGCCGGATGTGATGGTGGCCTTGTTGGCGGCGGTGGCTGAGGTGGAAGCTGGTTTGGCCGTGCATGTCGACATCGGCTTCCCGGTGGGTGTGCCGAGAGAGCGGCAAGATTGGTCTCGGGCGCCATGCGGGGCCGCATATGAGCGGGTGACGGGTTTCGGCACCGATGTGGATGCGGCGTTGCGTGACTGGGTCACGCAGGCCCGTGCCAAGGTCCACGCTTCTGGCCAGCACATTTGGTGGCGGACGTGGCCCAACGTAGAGCGGGGGCGACGTGGGGTTCTGATTTACTCGCGGTTTGCCGTGACGGACGAGCACTGAGATGGCGCGTCGTCCGAAGGACAAGTCTGTTTTGGAGCTTGCTCGGGCGGAGTTGGCGCGACGGCGTGACCGGCTGGATTTGAAGGTGGCGTGCGAGCGTGACCTGATGAAGTTTGTGGAGACGTTTTGGAGTGTGATCGAGCCGAGCACGGCGTTGGTGAAGGGTTGGGTGCTGGAGATGATGGCGGATGTGTTCATGGCTGCGGCCGATGGGCATCTGACGCGGATCATTTTGAATGTGCCGCCTGGTTCGATGAAATCGACGATGTTGAACGTGATGCTGCCGGCCTGGCTGTGGGGTCCGCAGAGCAAGCCGCAGTTGCGGTTCATTTGCGCCTCGTTTTCGCGGGACGTTCCGGAGCGTGACAACATTCGGCTGCTGCGGGTGATCGGGTCGGATTTGTATCGGGAGTTCTGGGGGGATCGGTTTCGGATCACGCGGGAGAGCACGCCGTTGATCGAAACCTCGGCGACGGGGTGGAAGCGGCTTGGTTCGACGGGATCCGGCATCACGGGGCAACGGGCGGATTGGCTGTTGCTGGATGACTTGAATGATCCGCGGAACGTTGAGAGCGACGCGGTGCGGCAGGAGACCAATCACTGGCTGACGGAGGTGATGCCGGACCGCATCAACGACCTGCGGAAGTCGGTGATTGTGAATGTGCAGCAGCGGACGCACGAGATGGATGCGACCGGGACGCTGCTGAAGTACGGGTATGAACAGATTGTGGTCCCGCTGGAGTTCGACGCTTCGCTGTTCCGCGAGGTGGTGTTGCGGCGGAATGCGAAGGGCGAGCCCACGATGGTTTGGGCGGACCCGCGGGGGCTGGACAAGGACGGGCGGGTGCTTCCGGGTTTGGTTGTTCGGCCTTCGGGTGAATTGGAGGCGGAGGCGGGTTCCCCGATGGCGCGTGCGGAGGGGTTGAACTGCTGGCCCGAGCGCTTCCCGCCCGAGGTGATGGACGCGATGCGGGCGCAGAAGGGTCCGTACGCGTGGGCTGCGCAGTATGGCCAGCGGCCGACCGTGCGCGGGGGGGCGATCATCCGGCGGGAGTGGTGGCGGCGGTGGCGCGGGTCGGTCTTCCCGGAGTTCGGGACGTTGGTGGCGTCGCTGGACACGGCGGTGAAGGAAGGGGCGGACAACGACTTCAACGCGCTGACGGTGCTGGGGGCGTTTGCCGGGGATGACGGGTCGCCGCAATTGATGCTGGCGGATGCGTGGCGGGTTCGGACCAGCTTGGCGGACCTTGTCCGGATGGTGGCGGAGACGTGCCGGCGGATGAAGGTCGACTATCTTTTGGTTGAAGATAAGGCGCGTGGGCACGACGTGGCGGCGGAGATACGGCGGCAGTATGCGAACGCGCCGTGGATCACGGTTCTGCTGAAGATTGGCGGCGGTCGGCACGCGCCGGACAAGGTGACGCGTGTGATGGCGGTCAGCCCGATGTTCTCGGGCGCGGTGCGGCGCGATGCGGCGACGGACACGGACGTGTGGGAGGGCGGGATGGTCTGGGCGCCCGAGACGGACTTTGCGGAGGAGGTGATTGCCGAGACGACCTCGTTCCCGCGTGGGGCGTTTGACGACTACGTTGATTCGCTTTCGCAGTCACTTCTGTGGCTCCGTCGTAACGGAATGGCGTTGACGAAGGCGGAGTTCCGGGAGGCGGAGGAGGACGCGCTGCTGTTCAAGAAGCCGGCGGCGGTTCCGTATGCGCAGTTCGGGTTTGCTGCCTGATGTTTGCGCGCTGCCTATTTTTTGACTATATCGCGGATCGGATCGGAGACGCGGCATGAGCGACGTTCTGGTGGCGCCGACGTATCGGGAAATGTTCGGGCGGCCGTCCTTTGTGGATGTGCCCATGGACGCTCCCGACACGGGAGACGTTGAATTCGAGGATCTTGGTTCGGTGGTGATCGAGACGCCTGATGTGATGGTGTCGATCTCGCAGGGGCTGGGCGCCGCGGCCGAACTGGACGCCCCGGGTGTGGATTTCCTGGAAAACTTGGCGGATCGGTTGAGCGAGAGCGACCGTGCCGCGTTGGCGAGTTTCATCTTGCAGGGCGTCGAGGACGATCTGGAATCCCGGTCGGAATGGGAGGAGACCGCGAACCGCGCGGCGCAGTTGCTGGGCATCCGCCTGGAGAACCCGACCACGTCGGTGTCGGCGGACGGGACCGTGTGCAAGGCGATTGCCACGTGCATGCTTGAGGCGTGCGTCAAGCTGTGGGGCGTGGCACGCGGGGAATTGCTGCCGGCGGGCGGTCCCGTGCGGGTCGGGGTGAACGGTGCCGCGAAGGCGGGGCGGCAGGCGGCGCGGCTGGAAAGCGCGGCGGGGCTGACGGCGGCGACCGGGGTTCCGGGCGGGTTGAGCCTGCTGCTGCCCGATGCCGAACAGGATTTGGACCTTGCTGACGATGAGTTGGCGTCGGCGCTCCAGCAAGACATGAACGCGTATCTGACCGTGGTGGATCGGGAATACTATCCCGACTTCCGGCAGATGTTGTTCTCCAAGATCCTGATCGGAAACGCCTTCCGGAAGGTGTATCGGTGCCCGATCCGGCGACGGCCCACGTCGCGGTGGGTGCGGGCGCAAAACCTGATTGTGTCGAATGATTGCACGCACCTGAGCGGGGCGGGGCGTGTGACCGAGCGCATCAGCATGTCGCAGTCGACGATGCGGCGGTTGCAGAAGACGGGGCACTATCTGGACGTGGACCTTGTGCTGCCGAGCGGGCATCCGACCGACACGCAGGTGGCCGTGGGTGACAGCGAGGGCGTGGACCCGACGCCCAAGCAGTCGTGGGACGCGCCGCACACGGTCTACGAGTGCTATTTGGACCTGGATGACACGTCGATCCCATCGATGATGGGGGACCTGTCGGCGCTGAACGCGGACGACACGGGGCATGTTCCTGGCTTCCCGTTGCCGTATCGGGTGACGGTGGACATGGACAGCCGGCAGGTGCTGGAAATCCGGCGGGACTGGAAGCGCGGAGACCCTGATTACCGGCGGCGCGAGACTTACGTGAAGTATGGGGCGATCCCGGGACTGGGCTTCTACGACCTCGGCTTGATTCACCTGGTGGGAAACCCGACGCTGTACGCGTCGATGCTGGAACGGGCGATCGTGGACTCGACGCTCTACGCCAATTTCCCCGGCGGGATCATGATGCGCAACGGCGGTCGCGCGCCACAGACGATCATCCGCCCGAACCCCGGGGAATGGGTGCCGGTGGATACCGGCGGCGCGCAAAGGGTGCAAGACGCCTTCATGGCGCTACCATACCGAGCGCCAAGCGCGGAAGAACTCGCGCTGCTGGCGAAGATGGAAGAAGACGTGCGCCGGATCGCGGGTGTGATCTCGTTGCCGTTGGGGGAGGCGGGCCTGTCCAACGTGCCGGTGGGCACGATCATGTCGTACATGGAGCAGGTGACGCAGGTTCCCGGCGCGATTCACAAGGATGACCATATCGCGCAGGCGCATGAGTTCGAGCTTCTCCGGCAGTTGTTCATCGACGACCCATCTGCGCTGTGGCGGGGGCGCCGCTCGCCCGCGCGGAAGTGGGCGGTGTCGCGCGAATTGGAGGACGTGGACCTGATCCCGGCGGCGGACCCCAATGTGCCGTCGCAGCAACATCGGATCATGCAGACGCAAGCGTTGGTGGCGCTGGCCGGCTCGCCGCAGTTTGCCGGTGTGGTGAACCAGAGGAAGGTGTTTGAGTGGGGCCTGCGTGTGCTGGGGATTGAGGACATTGAGGGCATGATGACGCCGCCGCAGCCGCCCGGACCGCCCGCGCCCGATCCGAAGTTGATGGCGGCGCAAATGAAGGCGGACACCGAGCGACAGAAGGGGCAGCAGCGGATGCAGGCGGAGACGCTGAAGCATCAGGGCGACATGGCCGAGATACAGGCGAAGTCGGCCGACAACGCGGCGCAGCGTCAGGTGGAACTGATGAAGACGGCGGCGCAGGTGGGGGCCGAGGAAATGCGGGTCCAAGCGGAGGCGGCGCGGGATCAGGCCAAGATGATCAACGATCAGGCCGAGTCGTTTGCGGATCGCGATGCGGATCAGCGGAGGCTGGAGGCGGAAATGGACGCGGCTGAGAGGGATCGGCAGGCCGCGGCGCGAAAGGGGGCTGACTGATGGTCGCGTTCACCACCAACAAGGGCATCCCGCAGCCGACCGTTTCCGGCGACAAGAACCAGTGGGGCACGTTCCTCAACCAAGGCATGGCGATCATTGATCTGGCCTTTGGCGGTTCGGCCACCGTGGCGGTTGGCGGATCGGTCAACGTCACGGCGACGGCATCGGACGCGCAGAACTTGGTGCAGGTGCTGACCGGCACCCTGACCGGAGACATATCGTATCTGTTGCCGGCCACGGGCGGCATGTTCGTGGTCGACAACGCCACGGCCGGGACGTTCACTGCCACGGTCAAGACGGTGGCGGGTGGTTCAACCGGGTTCGCGGTGCCGCAGGGCGAAGCGTATTTGGTCATCTCCGATGGGACAAACGTGCGGCCGGCGGTGGGCACCGCCACTGGCGGCCTGATCCTGAAAGACGCGCTGACGGTCAAGTCCGGCGGGATCACGGTGACTGCCGGCGGTGTGAATATCAACGCGGGCGGGGTGACGGTTGGTGCCGGTGGTGCGAACATCACGGGCGACGTTGCGGTAACGGGCAGCCTGAGCGCGACCAAGGCACTTACGATTTCGTCCGGCGGCGCCAAGGTCACGGGCGATGTCGCCATCACCGGAACGTTGAGCGCGACCAAGGCGCTGACCGTGTCATCCGGCGGCATGAACGTGACCGGGGACAGCGCTCTCACGGGCGCCCTGACGATCTCCACGTCCGGCACGACCACAACGCAAGCCGTGAACTATTCCCAGTTTGGACAGTCGAACGCGAACCCCGGGTATGTCACGCTCCCCGGCGGTTATCGGCGGGCTTTCGGGCAAACCTCCGTGACGCTGGCGGGGAATGTCGCCACCGTGTCCTACGGCATCACGTTTGCGCAGGCGCGCGCGGTGGTGTGCTGGAATGGAAATGGCGCGATCTCACCGCACTATTGCGTCAGTCTCGGAAAAACGACATCGCAGTTCCAGGTGTACGTGCCGGATCAAGCCAGTGGCGCGTACGTTGTTGAATGGATGGCGGAGGGCTGGGTGTGATCCAGGGGCGTCTCCCGCGCTGGCCGGATCGAGGGGCCGAGCCGCGGGGCTCGTACGTGCGCATACTGACGCCGGCCGAAAGCGGCGAAGGTTTCAAACTTGTGGTTGTGGAAGGAACAGGCGATGGCGGCGGCGAAGTATCCCGGGCAGGACCGGGCGAAGAAGTGGCTGAGCGGCTATGCCAGCGGTGGCGACGTGGCGCAGGACAAGCGCATGATCAAGAGCGCGGTCCGGCAGCACGAGGTGGCGCAGCACGGCGGGAAGCATGACCCGTTGAAGCTGGCCCGTGGCGGGTCGGTGAAGAAGCCGGCGACCACCGTCAATGTCATCGTGGCGTCGAACCCGGCGGGCGGCGACGAAAAGGCGTTGCGGGGATCCATGCAGCGCGGCATGCACGCCCCGCCCGTGCCGGCGATGGGAGGTCCGGGCGGGGCAATGCCTCCGATGGCGTCCCCGCCGCCGCCCATTGGCCCCGTAGGGATGGGGCCGAACCCGCTCGGGGCCGCCCCGATGCGCCCCGGCGCGATGCCTGGCGGCGCGCCGATGCTGAAGCGCGGCGGTCGCGTGCCGAAGTTGGGCATGAAGGGCGCCAAGCGATGATCGGCGTCGTCTCCGAACGGCAGATCAACGATCTCATGGCGTCCATTGCCTTCCATCTTCAGGGCGTGACTGACCCGGCGGGCAATCCTTTGCCTCCGAAAACAATCTCGGCCGCAGAACTGCGCAGTGCGGCCATCATCGCCATGCACATCGCCTACGGGCACACCATCCTGTCCTCTGCGGAGGAACTTCGGGTGCCCGACATGCCTGAGCGCCGCGGCATCTTCGCCATGGGCGGCCGGCGGTGACCGACGACCTGTACAACGCGATGCGACGCTTGTTCCAAGAACGGATCGCGGCGGAAACGCAGGCGCTGGTCGAGCGTGGCGGGGACACGGAGGAAGTAATCCGGGTGAGGATCGGCAAAATCCAGGGCCTGACGTGGGCGCTGGAAACGATCGAAAACGAATATCGCAACTTACGTTGAGGGGACCTTATGGCGGACCAGAGCTATTTGCTTGACTGGCACCATGACGACTACGAACTGGCCAAGAGCCACATCTTCCGGCAACTCGGCGACTACCGCAAAGAGATCGAGGTCTGGGGCCGGGACGTTCTGATCGCGGTCTATATCCGCCCGCTTCTGAAGCCGGGCACACTGATCCAATCCACGCAGGCCCAGCAGAAGGAAGACCAGTTCCAGGGCAAGGTGGGCATGGTTCTGATGCTCGGCCCGGAAGCGTTTAGGGGCACGCCTGAATGGATGGCAGCCAAGTTCGGTGCATCGCCGCCCCCGGCTGTGGGAGACTGGCTGTTCTGCCCCGCCAATGACGGCATGTCGCTTCAGATGGCCGGCTCCGGTGCCGAGCGGGTGCTGGAAACCCTGCCGGGGCGCCGCGAACCGGAGGAACTGTATCCCTGGGCCGGCTGGAATTGCCGGATCATCCGCGATGACCTGTTCATCGGCCGGGTCAAGAACCCGCACATGGTGGTGTGATGCCAACACTGGATGACTATCTTGTGGCGCAGTGCCGCCGCCGCCGCGGGCGCGTGCCGAACCCCGATCACACGGACTTCGTGACGGCGTTCGGCAACGACCCTGCGCTGCTCGAACAGGCGCGGGCGCGGATGGCGGAACTGGCGCCGCATGGCACGGCCCGGGATCCCAGCGAACGAGACGTGGAACGGCGCGATATGTATGCCGCGCTGGCCGAGATGATTCAGATCACGGAGGATAACGCGTGAGCGACACGACACTGGAAATGGAAACCGAGGAAGCGCCGAACACTGGCATCGTCTTCGAGGACGCGCCCCCCGGTGCCGCCGATCCGGATATGCAGGCCCTTGCGGAGACGCAGAACGGCTTGCGTGAGCGCGAGGCGGCGTTGGCAAGGGAGCGTGACGCGCGGGTACAGGCCGAGCGCGAAGGTCAGACCGCGAGGGAGCAGCTTGCCCGGGTTGAGGCCGCGCGCGTCACGGAGCGCAAGGCCGCGGTGCAGGCCGAGCTTGACGCTGCCAAGACCGCCCGCGACATGGCGCAGCAGGCGTATCGTGTGGCCCGTGAGGCGGGCGACATCGATGCCGAATTGAACGCGCAGGAGCTTTTGACCGGCGCGATCGGCAACATTCGGGACGTGGAGCGCCAGTTGGCCATCGTGCCCGAAGCGCCGCAGGCCGACCGCCCCGAAGCGCCGCGTCAGTCGCCGCAACCGCAGGTCATGTCCAAGGCGTCGCGGGACTGGATCGCCGCGCATCCGCGGTTCGACAGCGATCCCGTGTATCGGCAGGCGACCGTCGCCGCGCACATGCAGGCGGTGCAGCAGGGCATCCCGGTCGACAGCGCGGAGTATTTCCAACACATCGAAGGCAGGTTGGCAGTCATGTTCGACGAACCCACCACCACACGGCATCGGCAGGCGGATCGTACCGTTGCCGCCCCGCCGTCGCGCGGGGATCAGGGTGCCGCCGCGGCGCGGGCCGTGGACACCGTTTTCGGCCCCATGCGCGTGTCCAGGGGCGCGGGCGGTGCGATGAAGATCGGGTTCGCGAATCAGCAGCAGCGCGAGAACCTGACCGAAGCTGCCCGCTTCAATGGGTTTGTCGACGGCACGACCGGCACGGTCGACCTCGGCGGCTACTGCAAGGTTCTGATCGAAGACGCCGAGCGCAGCGGCGGCGCGTTGCCGCCCGTAGCGCGTATTTAAGGAGAGCGCCCATGAGCGATTCAAACGAAGAAGTCTCGCCCGTCACTGCCCCGCCCGAGCATGCGGACAGCCGTCCAATGCGGAACCAACTGAGGCGTGATGTGCCGTCGTTCGTGGCGGCCGTTCATCCGCCGCCCCGCGATGCGGAGGTGCGCGAGCAGCGAGATCGGGAAGCGGCCGATCTGCGTGCGACGCCGCGGCCCGCAGCCACGATGGACGGCCAGAATGGCCGCGCCGAGGCGCCACGCGAGCCGCCGCCGCCGCACGATCGGGAGCCGACAGACCTGGAGCGCACGCTGAGCCGCGACCCGGTGCGTGTGCGGCGATTCACGCGTGATAACCGCGTCGACCTCGGCACCCTGCCCGCCCATCGTATGAAGCCGGGCTACGACTACGAGTTCAAGGCGCACACGGTCTACAACGAGCCGGTGCCCGGCGCCGATCTGGCGTTTGCACGCGGGCAGGGCTGGGAGCCGGAACGGGCGAAGGATTGGCCCGAACTGGTCGGCCCCGGATGGACGCACGACTACGTGGAGGTGCGTGGTCAGGTGCTGTATTCGCGCCCGGCGCATCTGTCCGCGATGGCGAAGAACGAGGACTATCAGGCCGCGATCGAACAGCGGCACAGCGGTGTCGTGGCCGCCGCAACCGGGCGCGGCTTGCGTGGCGGCGAGGGCATCCCCAACGTGCGCGGCCTCAACGTGGTGCACGCGGAAGTGAGCATCGGCGACAGCTACGGCGTCAAAGCGTAGAGACGACCTTTGACGGCGCACAAAAAATAGGCTACGGGCGATTTAGTTGCTTGCGGCCGGGCTGGCGTGGGCTTTGCACATAGGACGGGCACCGGAGGTTCCCTCGGGGTTCTTGCCTAAGCGAAAGCCACCGCCATGCCCACCAACACGTTGGCCCCGCAGGGCCTTCTCATTGCCAACAATTACTACGGCGCCGCACCGACGTACCAGAGCACGGTCTTCCGCATCAAGAGCGGCTACGCCAGCGCCATCGGCATGAACGACGCCGTGAAGACGCTGACCGGCGGCGACCTCGGATACGTCGGGCTTGCCACCACTGCCGACACGAGCTTCCTCGGCGTCTTCGGCGGAATCCTGGAGGGGTTCTACAGCAGCGCCATCCAGGGCCTGTCCTATGGGCTTAATGGCTCCTGGGTAGCCTCGACCACCAGCAGCGACGACATCCTGTGCACGGTGATCACCGATCCGGGCGCCGTGTTCAAGGCGCAGGTTGTGGGCGGCCCGTGGGAGGAGTCTTGGCGCGGGAAGAACATCAACTTCACCAGCGGCACCAACGGCGCACCGAACTTCACCGGGCGTTCCACGCTGTCGTTGGATGGGGCTTCGATCAACACGACGCCCACGCTGCCGTTCCGCATCATGGGTCCGGCTGGTGTCGCCGGCGGTCTGCAAGACCCGGCGAACACGAACCCGTGGATCTTCGTCAAGCTGAACACCGCCGAAATGGTCAACCCGACCGGCATCTGAGGAGCACTCACAATGGCAATCACGACTTCTCAGTTGAACGCGATGACCCAGCCCGGTCTCCGCAAGATCAACGGCGAATACCCCCAGATTCCCACGCAGTGGTCCGCGATCTTCGCGTCCGGCGACTCGCAAATGGCGTCGGAACGGACGTTGCAGGTCCGCTTCCTGCCGCTGCCGGAACTGAAGAATCAGGGCGCGCCGACCGTGTTCGACACCAGCGCCGGCCAGCGCTTCACGTATGTCCACACGCACGTCGCCTTCGGCCTCGGCTACGCGTTCACGCGCGAGGCGATCGACGACGATCTGTACAAGTCGCAGTTCAATCCTGCCAATCTCGGCCTCGCGCGCTCGTTCAAGCAGATGGAAGAAGTGCAGGCTGCGGCGGTGCTGAACACGGGCAACGTGCTGAACCCCGCCATCGGCGGCGACAACCAGCCGCTGTTCTCGACCTCGCATCCGATCGACGGCGGCGTGGTCGCCAACACGCCGAGCGTGCAGGTGGGCCTGAATGAGGGCTCGCTGTTCATCGCCAACAACATGATCCGCCGGTTCCGGGATGACGCCGGCCTGCTGATGTCGGCGCAGGGCCGCAAGCTGGTGGTGCCGGTCAACCTGCGGCACACCGCAAAGCGCCTGATGGAAACGCAACTGCGCCCCGGCACAGCGAACAACGACACGTGGGCCGTCAAGGAGAACAACGACATCCAGGACGGCTACGTCGTCATGGACTTCCTGACCTCGGACTATGCGTGGTTCATGCTCTCCAGCCTCGGCGGCCTGATCCACCTGACGCGCGTGGCGTTCGAGTTGTCCTCGCAGGTCGATTTCACCACGGACAACCTCATGGTGAAAGCCTATCAGCGCTATTTCATGGGGTACGACGATTTCCGTCTCGGGGTTGGCTTCTATCCCACCAACTGATTCAGTAACGCGTCGGGAGTCGAAGTTATGAGCACGACGAATATTGACGGGCCGTACCTGGTCTACGGGAACACAGGGGCGATGCCGACGACGGTGGGCGGCGGCACCCCGGACCCGAACCCGGACGCGGGGCCGAGCGCTTTCTTCCAGGGCGCCGCGTGGATGGACCCCCGTGTGTTCTTCCCAAAGGATGAGACCACGGGCGGCGCTGGCGTCATGATGGGGCATCTGCCGATGCCGTTCATGAAGTCGGTATCGCAGATCCCCGCAGCGTTGGCGGCGAACAACATCTGCGCGGCACAGGCGACGACCGCGAACACGGCGATGACCCTGGCGGCGGCTTCGGTCGGGGTGGAACGCAATATCCCGATCGTGCCGTATTCGCAGGTTCTCAACGGCGCCACGGTGGTGACGGCGGC
>SXGQ01075304.1_pt1 | contig 19212 bp, 18 predicted proteins | sample 3178371 | NCBI WGS metagenome assembly SXGQ01 (sample SAMN11356859, study PRJNA531348) | freshwater metagenome | isolation source: freshwater sample F1-20 | place: China: Fuxian Lake, Yuxi | collected 2017-12-25 | reverse complement strand
GGCGGCGAGAAAAAGCGCTGCGAGATCCTGCAGATGGCGATGCTGGAACCCAAGATGGCCGTGATGGACGAGACCGACTCCGGCCTAGACATCGACGCCCTGCGGATCGTTTCTGAAGGCGTGAACGCCCTCCGCGGACCGGGACTCGGGGTGCTGATGATCACCCACTACCAGCGCCTCCTCAGCTACATTGTGCCGGACTTCGTGCACGTGATGTACGACGGCCGCATCGTGAAGAGCGGCGACAAGTCCCTGGCACTCGAGCTCGAGAGCCGCGGTTACGACTGGGTAAAGCAGGAGCTCGCGGCCCTCCCCGCCTGAACCCCGGCATAACCACATGAAGAGCCTCATCGACAGCGGCCCCGCCGCCACCGTGGAAAATCCCGTCGCCGGGATCGACCAGACTAAGGGCGATTTCACCTACAATGTCGCCTACGAGTTCGACGCCGGCACCGGCCTGAGCGCGCGCACGGTCGACTACATCAGTTCCGTAAAGAAGGAAGCGGACTGGATCCGCGCCTTCCGCCACCAGGCACTGCAGGTGTTCCAGTCCAAGCCGATGCCCACCCACTGGGCGACGCGTGACCTCGAGAATATCGATTTCGACCGCATCCGGTACTATCTCGCGAGCGGTCAGAAGCCGAAACGCACGTGGGACGAAGTGCCCGAAGACATCAAGCGCACCTTCGAGCGCCTAGGCATCCCGGAGCAGGAAAGGAAGTTCCTCGCCGGGGTGGAGGCGCAGTTCGACTCCGAGGCGGCTTACTCGAATATCAAGGAGATCGTCGCCAAGCAGGGCGTCATCTTCGTGAACTCCACCGAGGGGCTCCGTGAACATCCCGAGCTGTTCCGCCGCTGGTTTGGCAAGGTCATCCCGACCGGGGACAATAAGTTTTCCGCCCTCAACAGCGCGGTGTTCTCAGGCGGCTCTTTCATCTATGTGCCCCCCGGGGTGAAGGTCGCGCAGCCGCTACAGGCTTACTTCCGCATCAACGCGGAGAACTTTGGTCAGTTCGAGCGTACCCTCATCATCGCCGACGAGGGCTCCGAGGTCACCTACATGGAGGGCTGCACTGCCCCCAAGTTCTCCACCGCTACGCTCCATAGCGCCGTGGTCGAGCTCGTCGCGCTCAAGGGCGCGAAGATCCAGTACATCACCGTTCAGAACTGGGCGAATAACGTGTTCAACCTCGTGACGAAGCGCGGGCTCGCGCACGAGGAAGCCGAGATCAAGTGGATCGACTGCAACATCGGTTCCCGCCTCACGATGAAGTATCCCGGAGTCGTCCTGAAGGGCCGCAAAGCGCGCGGGGAGGTCATCTCTATCGCCCTCGCCAACGACGGCCAGCATCAGGACACCGGCGCGAAGATGATTCACGCCGCAGACGAGACGACCTCCAACGTCGTCTCCAAATCCATCAGTGTGGGCCAGGGCCGGTCCACCTACCGCGGTCAAGTGCACATCCCGAAGCGCCTCCGCGGCTGCCGGAACAACACCGAGTGCGACGCCCTGCTCATCAACACCAACAGCCGCACGGACACCTACCCCGCTATCACCGTCCGCGGCGACCGCAACTCCGTCCAGCACGAGGCCAGCGTCTCCAAGGTCAGCGAGGATATGATCTTCTATATGCAGCAGCGCGGACTGACCGAGGGCCAAGCAATGAGCCTGGCGGTAAATGGCTTCATCAACGATCTCGCCCGCCAGTTTCCGATGGAATATTCTGTCGAGCTCAAGCGACTGATTGATCTGGAGATGGAAGGTAGCGTCGGCTGACCCGCGGACCGCCATGACCCCCACGACCGCCCCCCTCGCACCCGCGCCGGTCGGCGCCTTCACCCGCGCCGCCTTCGAGGCCCACCTCGCTTCACTGCCCCCACTCCCAGAGTGGTGGATCGCCCGCAAACGGGCCGCCTTCGAGCGCTTCGCCACGCTACCCCTCCCGGTCCGCACGGACGAGTCTTGGCGTTTTAGCAACGTAGCCGGCCTCAGCCTAGATGGCTTTGCTCCGCCGGCCGCGGCCCGCGCCGTACCCTTCGCCAGCATCGGCATCAGCAAGGCCGCCCGGCTCATCTTCGCTAACGGCCGTCTCTTTTCCCGCGAGATCCTCGCCCCTGATCTGGGCCGCCGGGGGGTGGTGGTCGACACGCTGCAGAACGCCCTGCGCGAACACGAAGACTTGGTGCGGGAACACCTTCTCGCCCACCCCCCCCGCCTCGGCTCGGGCAAGTTCTCCGCCCTCCACGAGGCGTTCCTGCTGGACGGAGCCTTCATTCATGTGCCCCGGGGGGTCGAATTGGAACTGCCAATCGGGATCTTCTCGTTCGCGCTCGGCGACCATGCCGCCGTCTTCCCCCACACGCTGGTGATCGCCGAAGAGGGCGCGCGGGTCACCGTCATCGATTACTTCGGGTCCCAAGACGACACGGAGCGGCAACTCACCGTCGGCGCCAACGACCTCTATGCCGGCCACCGCGCCCGAATCACGTACGTGGGCAAGCAGGACTGGAGCCGCCAAGCCCTCGCGCTCCAATCCAACTCCACCGTCGTGCGCCGCGAAGCGAGCGTGCAGTCGCTCAATCTTCACCTCGGGGCCCGCCAAGCCCGGCATGAGTCCCATTCGCAGCTGCAGGCACCTGGCGCCTACTCGGAGATGCTCTCGCTCACCGTTGCACGCGAAGAACAGGAGTTCGACCAGCGGACCCTGCAGATCCACCAGGCGCCCAACACCCGCTCGGATCTCCTCTACAAAAACGCGCTGCTCCAGAAAGCCCGCACGATCTTCTCCGGACTGATCGTAGTCGATCCGGACGCGCAGAAGACCGATGCCTACCAGAGCAACCGTAACCTAATGCTCAGCGACGAGGCGGAGGCCAATTCCCTGCCCGGTCTCGAGATCCAAGCGAACGACGTCCGCTGCACCCACGGTGCCACCACGTCTCGCATCGATCCCGAGCAGGAATTCTACCTCCAGACCCGCGGCATCCCGAAGCGAGCAGCGGATGAGCTGCTGACCTTCGGCTTCTTCGAGGAGGTGCTCAACCGCCTCAGCCAAGACGACCTGCACGCTGCGCTCCGCACGCTGATCCAAAACAACTTCTCCGGAGAAGAGGTCGCCCGATGAACCGCGAGCGCACGCTTTCCCGCGACGTCGTCGCGACGCAGATTCCCTCAGGGGACAAACAGACCCTGCCGCAGCATGCGCGCGTCTTTCTCCACCAAACCCTCGGCGGAAGCTACACGGTGCAGACCGATTTCGGGCTCTTCCGCATCGATGGGCGGGATGGAGACGCGCTGGGCGAGCAGGTCACGGCCGCGGCGGTGTCCGCGACCACCCTCGCGGACGGCGCGCCGGACCCGGAGGCCATCTGGGCCCAGCTGCGCCAGGTTTACGACCCGGAAATCCCGGTGAACATCGTCGACCTCGGACTCGTCTACACCATGGAGGTTGTGAAAGTCGCCGAGCCGGAGCCGGGTTACCGAGTGGATGTGGCGATGACCTTGACCGCCCCCGGATGTGGGATGGGTCCAGCAATCGCCGAGGACGCGAAGGGTAAGATCCTGCTTGTCCCTGGCGTCGACGCGGCCGACGTGCGCATCACCTGGGAACCACCTTGGAATCAGCAGATGATCTCCGAGGAGGGAAAAATGAAACTGGGGCTAATCTGAACCCGGGCGGGTTGAAACCCGGGTAGACCCGCGCGAGAAAATCCTTCCCACGGGTTCAGGCACGCTGCACAACCACGGCGTGTCCGCCCCTCAGATCATCGGCTCCGCGGAGGTTCAAGCCGCGATCGGCAGGCTGGCCGCCGCGATCACGGCGCGCCACCCCGACCCGCGGGGACTTGTACTGCTGGGTATAGCCAACGGCGGGATCGAACTCGCCCGCCGCCTCGGCGAACGCCTGTGCCTGACCGCTGGCGTCGTGGACATCGCTTTTCACCGCGATGACTTCGGCTCCCAACCGATCCCGAAGGAGACCACCTCCAGCCGCATCCCGGGCGAAGTTCAAGGGGCGACAGTGATCTTAGTTGACGATGTGCTTTTCACGGGTCGGACGGTGAAGGCCGCCCTCAACGAGATCTTCGACCACGGCCGCCCCGAGGCGGTTGAGCTCGCGGTGCTGGTTGACCGCGGCTGCCGGCGGCTACCCTTCGCCGCCGACCACCTCGGGCTGCGAGTGCCCGCCGCCGAAAACCAGCGAGTCTCCGTCCGCCTCGACCCCTCCGACCGAAGGCGGGACGAGATCCGCATCGCGCCGTCCAAACGCTGATTCCCCGCGCCACCCTATGTCCTGGCAACGCCGCCACCTGCTCACCGTCGAGGAGCTCACCCTCACGGAACTGGAGCAGATCCACGCCACCGCCGCCGCCTTTAAGCGCACCCTAAGTCGCAACATGCGCAAGGTGCCTGCTCTGCGCGGCAAGACCATCGTTAACCTCTTCCTCGAGCCCAGCACTCGGACGCGGATGGCGTTCGAAATGGCCGCCAAGCGCCTGAGCGCCGACGTGATCTCGCTCGACGGCGCCAGCAGCAGCGCCACGAAGGGCGAAACGCTGCGCGACACGGCCGAGAACATCCAGGCGCTGCAGGCGGACATGATCGTAATCCGTCACGCCGCCGCGGGATCGCCGCTCTACCTGTCCCGGCTGCTCGACATCCCCGTCATCAACGCAGGCGACGGGGCGCACGAGCACCCGACCCAGGGCCTCCTCGATACCTTCACCATGAAAGAGCACCTTGGTTCCCTGAAGGGCCGCAAGGTGGTCATCCTCGGGGACATTCTCTTCAGCCGAGTCGCCCGCTCCAACATCCACGCCCTCACCAAGCTCGGCGCGGACGTGACGCTTGTCGGCCCCTCCACGCTCGTACCAGCTTGGTTCACGCACCTCGGCGTTAAGGTGAGCCACGACCTCCGGGGCGCCCTCGCGGACGCCGAGGTCGTGATGCTGCTGCGCATTCAGCACGAGCGGCAGGCGGCGGGCCACTTCCCGTCGCTCGGCGAATACACGGGAATGTTCGGGCTGAACAAAACCCGCGCCTCGTGGCTCAATCCCAAAGCCATTATCATGCACCCCGGACCCATCAACCGCGGGGTGGAGATCGACAGCGAACTCGCCGACGGCGAGCGCAGCGTAATTCTCCAACAGGTGACGAACGGGATCGCCGTGCGAATGGCCGTCCTCTACCTTTGCGCCGGCGGTCAGCCGGAGCAAGTCAGCCCCGTCGCCTAGGAAAAGCCATGCCCGCCCTCTGGATCCAAAACGCCCGGGTGATCGATCCCGCGTCACGCCGCGACGCCCTCGGGGACCTGTTCCTTGATCGGGGTCAGATCGTCGCCCCGCTTTCGGCCGCCGCGCGGAAACGCGCCCGCCGAATCGACGCTCGCGGCCTGGTGGCCTGCCCCGGATTAGTCGACGTGCACGTTCACTTTCGGGAACCCGGCCAGACCCACAAGGAGACCATCGCCACCGGCTCCCGCGCCGCGGCGGCCGGCGGATTCACCTCCGTGGTCTGCATGCCCAACACTTCCCCGGTGGCCGACAACAGCGGGACCATCCAGCTGATGAAGGACGTCATCGCGCGGGACGCGGTGGTGCGCGTGTACCCCACCGGGTGCATTACCGTGGGGATGAAGGGCCAGATCCTAGCGCCCATCGGCTCCCTCAAGCGCGCGGGTGTAGTCGCGATCACTGACGACGGCGAGTGCGTCCAGTCCAATGACCTGATGCGCCGCGCCGTCGAATACGCCCGGATGTTCTCCTTGCCGGTGATGGACCACTGCCAGGACTACTCGATGACGCAGGGCGCCGTGATGAACGAGGGCGTGGTGTCGACTCGCCTCGGTCTCCGTGGCTGGCCGCACGCGGCGGAGGACATCATCGTCGCGCGGAACATTATCCTCGCCGAACAGACCGGCGCCCACATCCATCTCCAGCACATCTCCTCGCGCTACTCGGTGGACCACATCCGACGCGCCAAGGCCCGCGGAGTCCGCGTCACCGCCGAAGCGACGCCGCACCACCTCGCCCTGACCGAGGAGGCTCTCGCGGGATATGACACGCACTTTAAGATGAACCCGCCGCTTCGCACCGAGGCGGACCGCCAATCGATCATCGCTGGGCTGCGCGACGGCACGCTCGATATCATCGCCACCGATCACGCGCCACATACCGACTACGAGAAGGATAAGGAGTTCGACTATGCTCCCAATGGGATCCTCGGCCTCGAGACGGCGCTGCCCGTCTGCCTGGACGTGCTGATGCGGCAGGCCCGCTTTAAGCTCAGCCGCGTCGTCGACCTAATGACCCGCCGCCCCGCCGCGATCGTCGACCTCCCAGCTGGCACGCTCGCTGAGGGTGCGGCCGCGGATGTCTGCCTTTTCGACCCAGAGGAGACGTGGCGCTACGACGCCAAGGCTGGCCAGAGCAAGTCTTCGAACTCGCCGTGGTCGGGGCGCGAACTCCGGGGCCGGGTGCGCACGACCATCGTCGGCGGCAAGGTTGTTTACACGGACGGTCGCATCACCGCCTGAGGCGGACCCGCCCGCGCGCGACCTCCCGTGACGCCCCCGCTCTCGCCGTTCGCGACGCTCGTTTTAGCGTTCGAGTTCGGCTGCGTTATCGCCGGCCTAATCCTGCTCTGGCGGCACGGGCTCTCCCCGGCTGCCCGCGCCACGCCGCCGCGCCTCTCCGCATGGAACGCGCCCTGGCCGGAATTTCTAACCTTCGCGGCGAGCGTTCTGCTCAGCACCTTTCTCTTCGCCGCGCTCGCAGGATTAATTTCACGTCAGGCCGGGGTTTCTGGCCACGCGGCCACGATCGCCAATGGTGCCGGCGCCCAGCTCGGGATGCTGCTTGGAGTGCTGCTTCACCACCACATCCTCGCCCCCGGAGGTCGCACGCCGCATTCCGCGGCCGGGACGCTGCTGCGCTCGGGGATCGTCACCTTCCTCTCCGCGCTACCTCTACTGTTACTGACCGCGCAACTCTGGGAATTCGCGCTGCGGGCGGCGGGCCTACCCGTGGCGCGGCAAGATCTGATTCGCATCCTCACCGAGATCGAGTCGCCCGCCCTGATCGCCGCAATGGTGATCCTCGCCGTGGGGTTCGCTCCGCTCACGGAGGAGCTGATCTTCCGCGGGGGCGTTTTCCGCTACCTTCGGACCCGGTGGCCGCGCTGGTCGGCGCTTCTTTTGCCTTCCGTCTTCTTCGCGGCGCTGCACGTCAACTGGTCAACCCTTGAAGGTCTCTCCAGCGCGCTGCCGCTGGTCGTACTCGCGATGGTCTTCTCCCTCGCCTACGAGCGCACGGGACAACTCGGCACGGCCGTGGTGGCGCACGCCTGCTTCAACCTGAACACCCTGCTCGTCCTCTTCGCCGGGCTGGCCCCTGATTAACGTGCACCCGTTTGCCCCCGGCCCGCGCGACCGCGTCGCTGCCCTCGGCGAGGGCGCCCTGATCGCCGCCATCCGGCGATGGTTAGGCAACGTCTGCCCACCCGCCCCGGCGGGAATCGGAGATGATTGCGCCGTTTTGCCACCCGCAAAGCGGCATCAGCTCCTGACGGTGGACCCCGTGATCTTCGGCCGCCATTTCGACGCCAAGGTGCCGCCGTCAGCCGTAGGCGCCAAGCTACTGAAGCGCAACCTCAGCGATATCGCCGCGATGGGCGGAAGACCCCGCGTCGCCGTTGTTTCTCTCTGCCTCGACCGCGCCACGAGCGTTGCCTGGCTGCAGGAGTTTCACCGCGGGCTCGCTGCCACCGCGCGACGCCACGGGGTCGCGCTGGTCGGAGGCGACGTCGCAGAAGCGCCCCGCGTGCTGATTGCGAGCCTCACCTTGCTGGGCGAGGGCGCTGGCCCCCGCGTGCTCACCCGGACTGGCGCGCGCTCCGGCGACTGGATCGCTGTCACTGGCCGGCTCGGAGGCAGCCTGACCTCAGGGCACCACCACCGCTTCACGCCCCGACTTGCCGAGGGCCGATGGCTGGCCCGACACCCCGAGATCCGTTCGATGATGGATCTCAGCGATGGGCTGGCAAAGGATCTGACCGCGCTGACGCCCCGCGGCTCCCGGGCCGCGCTCGACCTCGCCGCGGTTCCTCGACGGCGCGGCTGTACTCTCACGGCCGCGCTGGGCGACGGTGAGGACTACGAGCTCCTTTGCGCGATCAGCGCTAGCGCCGATCTGGTTGCCTTGCGGCAGAAGTGGCGGCGACGTTTTCCGACCCTGCCGCTGACCGTAATTGGAAGATTCGTGAAAAACCCGGACCTGACGACCGCAACGAACGCTTTGCCCGTCTCCGGCTATGAGCATTTTAGACCAACTTCTTGAGGGGATCACCACCCGCGACCCGGTCGCCACCCGCGCGCTCGCCGCAGAGTTCGCGCGAGGCCTAGCTCCGGGAACCGTGCTCGCGCTGCACGGAGACCTCGGGGTCGGCAAGACGACCTTCGTGCAAGGTCTGGCCCACGGTCTCGGCATCACTGGTCCAGTGACCAGCCCCACGTTCAATCTCTTCACCCTTCACCGTGGGCCGGTTAATCTCGTCCATCTTGACGCCTACCGACTAAGTTCCGCGCGAGAATTCGAGCAACTCCTGCTCGACGAGTTTCTCGCCTCCCCATGGGTGCTCGCGGTGGAGTGGCCTGAGCGGATCGCCGCAGCGATCCCGCCGGAAGCCCTGCATCTAGAGCTACGGATCGAGCCGGATCAGAGCCACCGCTTCCAGCTCCGCCGCCGGGATGCGCCGGAACTAGCGCCTCAGGCCTGAGCGGCCGGAGGCGTCTCTTCGGAGGCCGGGGCGGACTCCGCGGAAGCAGCTTCCGTTACTTGCGGAGCGGCGCCCTCGGCCGGGGCCGGGGCCCCCTCGCCCTCGGCGGCAGCCGCCAAGCCAGAGGCCACCTCCGGGAAGTTCTCGGGATCATGATCCTCCGCCTCGATCTCTTTCTTGCGCGCCTCGACAATAGGCGGCGGAGCGAAAAGCCGACCGTCGATGAACTCGGTCACGTAGCCCTCGCGCACCAGCCAGAGCAAATCGCCCTGCAGGCGAGCCACGCGCGCGCGATCCTCCGCGGACGGACCAGCGGGCGCCGCTTCACCGCCCTCGGCGGCGGCAGGCGCCGCGACGGACGCGAGGCCGAGGAACTTCCCGGGCAATTCACCGGCGCGCACCATCGGGTTGGCCTCGATGAAGGAGATCAGAGATCCGATACTGTCGGCGAAGGTCTGGCCCGGTACTCGGAACCGGCGCTTCACCGCGCAAACATAGGAAATGCCTTTGGAGCCCTTCTTGAAGATCGTGAAGTGCTCGCGGCGGAGACGCCCCCGCAGCGCATTTGCGGTGTCGAGGGGGAAGCGACGCTGCCGCTCCAGCGCGCCCTCGACGGCGCGACGAATCTCTCCCGGGGGCAGGTTCTCGATCAGCTGCCCCTTGAAGCGCACGGACTCTGCGGTGCGCACGACCTTATCCCGGGCCTGCGTCAGCAGGTGCAGGCGGGCGTCCTCGAGGGTGTCAAAGAAAGGTCCAACCGGCGCTTCAACCGCGGGAGTCGGAACGTCCGTCGCGGGAGACTCCGTTGCCGCCGGCGTGGTCTCGGCTGCTGACTCCGCGGGCGCCGAACCTTGTGCGGTAACCTTCCAGGTGTAACGCACCGTGCGCCGCATCTGGTCGAGCCACTGCTTGACGATCTCCGGATCGCGGACCGTCTCGATGCGACTCTTGAAGGCCTCGAAGGCCATCCGGGAGCCCACCTTGGCCGCGTAATGCTGCTGGAGGATCTGGCCGTAACGGTGGTAATTCGGGGGCCCGAGGAGCTCACCCGTCAGCCCGCAGCGGTTAATGACCAAGAAGTTTCCTTTCGGAGGGTCCACCTCAACCTCCGCCTTGGTGAAGAAGGAGTCCAGATGCCGGGCGAGCACGTGGGCGACGGCTGCCTCGTCGGACTCAAAAGGCAGCCCATCCGGAACCGAAACGTGCACCACGGGACGCGAGACTGGGGCCGCCTGCGCGCCAGCGCCGGGCTGATCGCCCGCCACCCGGGGCGCAAGCACCACGATGAAGCGGTCGTCCTTCGCTACCACCGTACGGGCGATCTCGAAAAGTTCCACTGTGCGGCAGGACTTCCGAATCGTCTGCGACAAGGTCGCGAAACTGGTGTCCTCCGGGTAGAAAGTCGCCGTGAAATACGGGCTCTCGTACGGCCCACGCTCCATCATCGGACGCCCACCGAAACCGCCGCTCCCACGGGGACCCCGGTCGACGAACTCGCGCCGAGGCCCGCGGGAATCCCGAAAGCCCGGTCCCGGACCGCGTCGGTCATCGGGTCCACCCCCACCCACCGGCCGTCCGCCCTCGCGCGGGGCGGCGTCAGCTGAGGGTCCGGGGCGCCGAAACGCCCGCCGGTCGCGCCGGTCCGGCGCGAACCCATCCCGGCGCTCCTCTACGCCACCCCGGCCGCCGCTGCGATTCTGGGCGGCAGGCTTCTCCTGCGACCACTGGGTGCCGAAGCTGAAGCCCTGCAATTGGCTCAGGTCCAGCTTGTTGAAATCGGCGGGCGGTTGGTCCTTTGAATCGGGTGCGTCCATAGCGGGAAAAGCGGGCCGGAGCCCGCGCGTTAGCGGTGAAGCGGCGCTGGCTGCGCAGCCCATCCAGAGTCCACGCAGCGAGCCAGCCGTGGCAAGACGTTTCCGGACCGTGAGGCCTAGGGGCGTCGGCGCCCGCTCAGCGCAAGAGGTAGACCTCGGCTAGGGCCTCGCCTACCGATCCGTCCAAGCCAGAGACCTGAAGGGTGTAGGGTCCGGGCTCCAGGAACAGCAGTAGGGCCGCGTCCGCGCTGCGCTCCGACCACGGGAAAGCCCCCGCCGACTCCGCCGCCACCCGCAGGTCATGGGCGACACCGCCCTCCGACCAGCCCCGATTCAGGCGCACCAGACGATCCCCCTGATAGATGGCGATCTGGGGGCGTTGGAGGGGCTGGGCAACGCCAAAGGCGGCGAGCGCGGGGCCCGCCGCCCGGACCAACACGCGCGCCGGGGCATCGCCCCCGAGCACAAAGCCTGGAATCAGCACCCGCTCATCCTGCCCGACCGGACCACGGAGGGAAAGGTTCACCAGGCGGTTCCCTGAGTCCCCGCCTAAGGCGTCGTAAGCTTCGAAGAGGGCCACCCCACCCCGGCCACCAGCGTCCCGCAGGTGCGCGGTGTAAAGACCAGCCCCCAGACCAAGCACCAGCGCCGCATCCCGGCTATCAGCCGGGAAGGGGAACGCGCCAACTGCGTCCGCCGTGTCGATCACGGAGGGCCCAGGTCCAGCCTGCCCCCAGTCGTCGTTGGTCCGCAGCGGCGTCGCGCCCGAATAAACCGTAAGGAATGGATCAGGCAGGAAGCCCGTAACTGCAAACGGCGCGAGCGCAGGTCCGGCGCCGCGAATGAGGTAGGCACGCGGCGCCCGGCCCTCGACCACGAAGCCCGCAATCAGCACGCTGCCCGGGGAAACCTCCGCGCGGCTCGCGAGATTAAGCAATCGTGCCCCCCCATCGCGCACATGGGCGGCGCGCCCGGTCCGGCTAGCATCCCGCCGGAGAGCCGGCCAAGCGGAGAATGTCGACAGGGGGGAGCCGTTGCCCCGCAGCTTGTATAAACGACCGTCCAAGGACCCGAAATACAACGCGCCGTCCGGCGCTACCAGCACCGAGGACTCGATGTAGTCCCCCGGTGCCGCCCGGGTGTCGAACCGCCAGAGTAGGCCGCCGTGGTCCGGTTGTAGCGCCCGGACCACGCCGTCGTCGGCCGCGACGATGATGGCGCCATCGCCGCGCACCGCGGCGGTGGAGGCGCTGCTGGAATTCAGGTCAACCCGCCACCGCAGGCGCCCGTCTTCCGAGGCGAGAGAGTAGAAACGGGTGTCGTCCGACGCAAAGTAGACGGAGCCGTCGGCCCCCAGCACGGGCGACGAAAAGATCGCGCCGTTGGTGAAGTAGTCCCAACGTTTCCCTCCGTCCGGCGCCACGGCGTACATCCGCTGGTCCGTCGAACCAATGTAAATGGTCCCGTCGGCCCCGATTGCCGGCGAGCCGTCGATCCGTCCCCCAGTGCGGAAGCGCCATCGCTCGCGGCCGTCCCGATTAACCGCGTAAAGGGAACCGTCCCGACACCCGACATAAATCGTACCATCCACCGCCACCGCTGGGGAAGACTCGATCCAGTCGCCCACCGGAAAAGTCCAGCGCTCGCGCCCGTCGGGACCAACGGCGTGAAGGCGAAAGCTGCCCGAACCAAAGTAAAGCGTGCCGTCGCCGCCGATCGCAGGGGAACTCGAGATGAAACTGCCCGCGTTATAGGACCATCGGATCGCGCCGTTGGCCGGTTGCAGGGCGTACAAGCGGCCGTCGTGGGAACCCACGTAGATGGTCCCGTCCGGTCCCACCGCCGGGGTGGAATCGACCCAGTCTGCGCGCGTCACCGACCACAAGACGCGACCCGCCGGAGTCACGGCAACAATTCGCCCGGCGGTAGCGGTAGAGACCCCAAGATAGATGGCGCCGCCGTCGGCGCTGAGGGCTGGCGAAGAGGAGGTGTAGCCCTGCAGCGATACCATCCACTCGAGGGAGCCCTCCTGCGCGCGAACCGGCTGGGCCAGCAGCAGGAGGAATGCCGCGACGCCCGCGGCCAGCAGCCGCGACGAGGCAGGGAACCGGGTCAATGCCTCCCGGTAGGTATGAGCTGAAAGCGCCGGATGCAGAGCCCGCTCGAATCACGCCTCCCCTGCCAAGACAAGGCGGAAGCACGTACCAGCGGCATCGCTGCGCTTCAATTCGAGGCGGCCCCCCGCTTGGAGCGCCAGTTGGTGGCTCAAGGCGAGGCCGAGGCCGCTGCCGCCAGGCTTGCCGCTAACGCAAGGCTGGAAAAGCCGGGCGCGCACGGCCTCCGGCAGCCCCGCTCCCCCGTCCCAGACTTGGAATTCCACCGCCCCCCGCGCCCCCACGTGAATCTCCACGCGCACCCAACCACCCGCAGCCTGCGCCTCGATCGCATTCTGGAGCAGGTTCCGCAGCACCAGCACGGCCAGATTCGCGCGGCGGCCCGCCAATTCCACCCCGCCCTCGCCGATCGCCTCCAGCGACACGCCGCGCGCGCCGGCTTCCGCACGCACCTTAGCTAGCGCGAGGGCCGGAACCTCCTCGACTGGCAGAAAAAAAGCTCCGGCAGACTGCTCATCCCGCAATACCGCCACTACGTCGTTCACCATCGTGCGAAGGCGGCGGGTCAGAGCTGAGGCCTCCGCCAATTCCCGACCATCTTCGTCGCGACCTGCCTCCGCCTGGCCCGCCACAAAAAGCTCGAGGCCGGCCAGGGGGTTCTTGAGTTCGTGAATGAGGTGGGCGGTCACGGTGCCGAGGGCCGAAGTCTTGGCGGCCAGGACCAACTCTCGGTTCGCGCGCTCGAGATCCACCGAGCGAGCGCGTAGCTGGGCGTTCATCTCGGTCAGGCGCCGAAAAGCCCAGGCAAGTCCCAACCCGATGACGAGCGAACCAGCGCCCCAGCCAGCGAGCGCCTGCACCCAGAGACGGCGGTCATGCGCCTCGAGCTCCCGGCGGGCCGCGCTGCCCTCCAGCCAGAATTGGGCCGCGCCCGCGACGCCCGTGGCGCCAGTGCGACGCAGCGGCACCCAAGCCTCCAGCACCTGGCCCGAGTCCTCCGGCGGGACGAGCAGGACGTCACCAGACGGGACCGGACTAAGCCGGGCAAAGGACTCCCCCGCGGCGACCCGGCGCCAATCCCCGGGCACGGGGGCCGGGAGTTCGCCGACGATACCGTCGGAAGCATTCAAGTCCCCCCGAGCGTCGAAGACTCGCACAGCGAGCACGCCGCGGTACCTGGCCGCCTGCAACACCGTCACGAGGAGGGCGCCCGGTACCTCAGCTAACGGCAGGGCGCCATACTCGGCCATCCGAGTATCTAATTGCAGCGCCGCCACCGCCGCTAACGCGTCCGCCTCCCGCCGCAGGATCTGCTCACGCAATCCAACCCGCATCTGGCCGGCGACTAGGGCCACCACCGCCCCGAAAATCAGGATCGTTAGCAGGGCACCGCCCAGCATCGGGGCGGGCCAGCGGCGCGACGGAACAGCAGGGGCGGGCATTGGGGAGGGATTACCTCTCCCAGCCGCGGCGCAGGGCTAGCAAGCCTTCGTTGACGCGGTAGGCGCCCAGCGGGTCGTTGGAACGCACGTGTTCCCGCGAAACAACAGCGACCAGCGACCAGTCCCCCGCCAGGTGGCGCTCGGTCCGGAGCGATCCGGAGAGCTCCGTCCGCCACCGCGCCGGAGGATCGATCCCCAGGCCCACCGTCTGGACGCCAAAGCGCAGCTCCCGAATTCCCGCCTCCGCGCGGATCTTCCACCGGTCATCGGACCATTCCAGCTGCTGCTCCCCTCGCCACTCGCGATGACCGAAGTAACCCGAGCCGTTATCGCCCAGCCGCCGGCCGCCCACCCGGCTGATGGCGCGCCAGCGTTCCCCTGGGCCCCAACGGAAGGAGACGCTTATTTCACCTTCCGTCTCGGCGAACCGGAGCCGCGTTCCTAAGAGCGGTCGACCGGCCGCGGAATACTGGACCCGGCGAGCGTAGGCCCGCTCGCGTTGCCAGAACGAAACCTTGCCCTCCCAAGCGGGCGCAGGGCGCCAGCCGACTCGGAAAAGCCCCCGGATGACCTCCGCGTCGTTGACCCCGTCCTCGTGGCGCACCCGGTCTCCGGCCACCTGCGTCTCGAGGTGCCATCGATCTGCGAAGTCCCAGCGCACCTGCGGACCGCCGAGCACCCCCGCCAGCCGGGTTTCGGCGATGAGCCGCTCGACGTCCGTGTCCGACACGTCCAACACCCGGTCGTCGTAGTACGCGCTCAGCGGCAGGGACCATTTCCAAGCGCGCGCAGGGCGCCACGCCGATTCGCCCTGCAGCCACGCCGAAGCCTCCTGGTGCACGTTTCGGCCAGACCAGAAACGGCGGCCCTCGGTCTGGAGGAAAAAGGAGGATTCGAGGCCTCGTCCAGGCATCCGGAGGAGCAGCAGTTCGGCCGCGGCGTGCAGGAATCCACTGCGTTCCTGAGCCGTGGAACTGAGCAGCAGGTTATCGCGGTAGCCGACGCCCGTCTCGAGCGCGGCGGACCAACCCCAGTCCGGCAGCGGCGGCGGCTCGGGCGGGCTGGTAGCCGCTCGTCCGGCCAGCAGCGCACCGGCGCAAGCAATCAGCCAGAGGGGGAGGTGACGCGCGAACGACATCGGAAGAGGACGCAGGGACAGGGAGGGTGAAGGCGGCCCGCACTTCAAGCTCTTGGGCCGCCCCGGCGGACGCCGGAAGACAAAAGGGCGGTTGCCCGGAGGCAACCGCCCTTTGACTGATATTACGCTAGTATTACGCCAAAAGTCACCGCTTGCCAGTTACCGACTGCCGTTGCCGGCGCTGTTCGTCGCGGATCTGTTTGTGGAGCGCGCTCTGCGCGGCTTCGAACTCGCGCTTCTGCTCCTGCATCCGCTCAAGGATCGCCTTGCGTTGCTCCTCACCCGCCTCCCGCAGCTCGCGGGCGAGGGACTCATGCGCGGAAATCATCCGGTCGCGTTGCGACTTCACCTGCTCCAGCAGGCGCTGCATCTCGGAGCCCCCGGAAATCTCCCTCACCGACGCCGCCGTGGTTTCAGCACACCAGCCCGGCAGAGCCACCCCAAGAAGGGCACCCAGCGCCAAGGCGCGGTAGCGGGGGGGGAGGAAACCTGAACGCATCACGGACATCCTGATTGCAACTCTCGTGCCAACCCGCCTTATCCGTTTTAATTATTACCCTGCAATACTTTGCCAATTTATCACCGAGCTGAGCCGCACTTCCGGTTGGTCAACAGAGCCCATTCAGACCCCATCTGGCGGGGAATTTTCCCCAGCGCCACGCCCCTCTGCGGACGTCTTTAGCCGATAGCGTATGACGTCCCGGGAAACGCCGAGCAGGCGCGCGGCTCCGGAAACGTTGCCGCCCGCCTGACGCAGCGCCCGCTGGACGATCTCGTCGATCGCCCTTTCGAGGGAGAATCCAGTTTCCGGAAAGACGAAATCCGCGGTCAGGCAACGCGCCTCAATAACGCCTGGGCCGCCCCCGTGCCCATTGCCACCGCCGAGGTGGGGGAAACTCAGTCCCGCCTCGCCCCCGAACACCACCGCCCGCTCCATCTCGTGCGCTAGCTCCCGCACGTTACCTGGCCAGCGATGGGCGAGCAACCGCCGGCGACCTTCCGCCGGAATCCCGCCCGGCTTGACGCCGTATCGACGCGCCACGCGGCGCAGCAGTTCTTCCGCGAGGTTGACGATATCCTCGCCGCGCTCCCGCAACGGCGGCAGGCGCACCCGGAAGAGGTCGAGGCGCTGCCGCAGATCCTCCCGGAAGCGGCCACTCGCGACGAGAGCACCTAGATCGGCGTTGGTGGCCGCGATGATGCGCGCGTCGACGGGCACGGGCCGGGAAGCGCCCACTCGGCGCAGGGCACGGTCTTCGAGGGCGGTGAGGAGCTTCGCCTGCAGCGCGAGCGCGAGGCTGGGCAACTCGTCGAGGAACAAGCTGCCACCGTCCGCGGCCTCCATCAGGCCGATGCGCGCGGCCTTGGCGTCGGTAAATGCTCCCCGTTCATGACCGAAGAGCTCTGCCTCAGCGAGCGACTCCGGCAGCGCAGAACAGTTAAGTTCGACCAGCGGCGCCTCCGCACGTGGGCCGTGGCGATGGATCCATCGCGCCACCGCCGTTTTGCCCGTGCCAGTCTCGCCCTCAATCAGCACCGGAGGCAGATGTTCCCCCAGCCGCCGGTCCGCCGCCGTAATCCGCAGGAGTTGCTCGTGCAGGCTCGCGAGGCTCGCACCGAAAACTAAATCCGTCTCCTGTCCCCGCCGGAACTCCTCCACTCGGCGGCTTTGCCGGCTCCGGCGCGCGGCAGCGAAACGCAAGGGGATCTCGGCCGGATCGAAGGGCTTGACCAGATAATCGGCGGCCCCCGCTTGGAGCGCCTCCACGGCGCCGGCGACCCCGCCCTCCGCGGTCATTACGAGCACCGAGGTCGTGGGAGGGAACGCCTTTTCCCGTAATAGGTCGATCCCTCGGCCGTCGGGAAGGTTCACGTCGATCAGCGCCGCCTCGAACGCAAGGGTACCCAACGCCTGCCGGGCGGCCCCCACCGAGCTCACGGCCGTCACCTCCGCCTGTTCACGCTCGAAGAAGGCGGTCAGCCGCCGCCGTAGCAGGGCGTCGTCCTCGAGCAAAAGCAGGTTGAGGCCGGCGAGGGGTGACTTGGACATACCGGCAGCTTGCGCACCGGGCCGCCCGGCACCAACTCCAAAGCGCGCCTCAGCGCGGCAGCGCGGGCGCGGCTACCCGCTCGATAAGCGGGGCGAGCCCGCTGAGCCGGATGCTTAAGTGGGGCGTGGAATCGAAGAGCGCGAGGAACTTACTGCGCCGCAGCGTAAGCAACGCACGGACGGCAGCCTGCTGCGTCTCGTTGAGACCGTAGTCGCGGGTTAGCATCTCGAGCCGCGGGGTAACCGTGACTTTGAAATAGACCCAGGTGAGTGAGCGTTCCTGCTCGCGCTGAATCTCCTCATTGGAGAGCGGCTCACGTTTCGCCGCGCGCTTGGCGTCGCGCTCGGCGAAACGGCGCTGGGAGGCGAGATACTTTTCGCGCTGGTCGGGAGGCAGCAACTGGGCGAACTCGCGGTCGAACTCGGCGTCGATCTCCTGCATCCGCGCGCTATAGGCCTCGATCTGCGGTCGTAACTTATGGATCTCCGCGACTAGCCGAGCGCGGTCCAGCTGCCGCTCTCCGCGGCGCTCCCCGGAGGTGGACGCCGCGCGCGTGAACTCCTGCGCGAGTGCCGGCGGCGCCGGCGGGACCGCGGGGCCAGGTTCGGTAACCCAGCGGGCAACGTAGCCGGCAATGAAAACGGCCACTGTGATGAGGGCGACAAACAGGCGCTGGTTCATCGCGCTCCCGCGTGGAGGTCCTCCGCCGCAGCCACGATCCGACGCCATTCGGCCAAATTGCGGGCGTCCGCCGCGGCCAGCTCGTGATGGTGGAAAAGAATGACCGCCCCGAGACAGGCGGCAGCGGTGAGCGCGCTAAGCGCCAGCTGGCTTCCATAGGAGGGCAGTTCCAAGCGGCTGCGGGCGGCGGCCAGCACCCGGTCAGCCAAATCCGGCCGCAGGCAGCTCGCCGCCAGCGCGCGCCACCGGCTCCACACATGGGGCGGGCATCCGTGCGCTGACCGCAGCACGCGCTCGGGAAATCCCGCGTCCAGCTGCGCCGCGGCGCGGGACCGCAACCGGGACCAGGCATCTTGTTCAGGGTTCTCGTTCACGGCTGGTAATGCTCTCGAAGTTGCTCGCGGGCACGGTGGAGCCGTGCCTTCACGGCGGCAACACTCGTGCCCAGAATTTCGGAAATCTCCGCGTGGCTGCGACCCTCCTGCACCAGTGCCAGCAAGGCCCGGTCCTGGGGCCGGAGCTGGGCGAGGGCGTGCCGGAGCGCGTCGAGCTCCTCAGAGTCCACCGCGCCGGGGGGCTCTGGGATGTTCTCGTGCTCCTCCGCAAAAGGCAGGAAGATACGTCGAAGGCGCTGGCGCCGGAGCTGGTCGATGCAGGTGTTTCGCGCCAGTCGGAATAGCCAGGACTCGAACTGCGCCGGCGCCTGCAGGCCATCGACCGCGCGGATCATCTTGATGAAGATCTGCTGACAGAGGTCCTCGACGACGTCACTGCGGTTGGTCATCGCGAAGACAAAGCCGGCCACCCGGTGTTGATAGGCCACGATGAGTTCACGCTGCGCCGCCTCGTCGCCCCGCTGGGCTCGACGCACCAATTCGACCAGTGCCGCGGAGGAAGATGGATCCATGCGTGCTGCATACCTGCCCGCAGCCAGACGTCGGATTCGCCGGAAAGATGCGTCCAGGCAAGGCGCAACCTTGCCATCCCCCGCTTCCTTCGCCTCCGTAGACCCGTTTCCCATGACGCATCGCTCCCTCACCCGCCTCCTGCTCCTTGGTTGCGCCACCCTGCTGCTCGCTGCCTGCGGCTCCGGGCCCGCCCCCCGGGACCTGATGCTGGAGGAGGCCGCCCGTAGCCAGTCTGCGGAACGCCCGGTCGCGATGCGGGGTGAAACCGCCTTTTTGGAGGGCAAACTT
>SXGQ01112594.1_pt1 | contig 19219 bp, 16 predicted proteins | sample 3178371 | NCBI WGS metagenome assembly SXGQ01 (sample SAMN11356859, study PRJNA531348) | freshwater metagenome | isolation source: freshwater sample F1-20 | place: China: Fuxian Lake, Yuxi | collected 2017-12-25 | reverse complement strand
GGGGTGGGCAAAACCCATTTGCTTTGGGCTATCAGTAATGAAATACATGCCAGGGATCCCAAAATGAAAATCCTCTACTCTACCAGTGAAGAGTTTATAAATACTTTTTTGTCAGCTATACGAAAAGGTGAGAAGTTTTCAAATAAATATCGTAGCGCCGATGTACTGTTAATTGATGATATGCAATTTATTGCTGGCAAGGAAAGGACCCAGGAAGAATTCTTTCATACCTTTAACGCACTACATCAATACAACAAGCAAATTGTTCTGTGTAGCGACCGACCGCCTAAGGAAATACCAACTCTAGAGGAACGATTGAGAAGTCGCTTTGAATGGGGTATGGTTGCAGATATTCAACCTCCCGATTTCGAAACCCGTGTTGCGATACTTATGAATAAAGCCAACACCAACTCTATAGATCTAGGTATGGATGTGGCCGAATTTATAGCCACCCATATAGATAACAACATCCGCGAACTAGAAGGAGCCTTAACAAAAGTGGTGGCCCACTCTCGATTACATGGCCAACCGATAGATATCAATACCGCCCAAGAAGTACTTGGAATGTATATCCAAAAAACTCAAGTTAAGGTTAATGCCAAAACAGTACTCCAAAAGACTGCCGACTACTACGAAATAAGCTACAACGACATAACTGGAACCAAGCGCTCTCGTGAGGTAGTAGTGCCTCGGCAGATAGCAATGTTTATTATGCGTGAAGAATTAGATATGAGTTTTCCTAGAATAGCAAAAAGTTTAGGTGGCAAGGATCACACAACTATCATGCACGGAGTGAACAAAATATCTACGCAAATGGCTCGGGATTCAGTAATGAGCCAAGATATTCAATCAATTAAGAAGCTTTTGGTGGGTCAATAGTATGTGGATAAGTATGTGTAAAAATAGTGTATATCTTGTGAAAAAGACTGACTTTATTCACAATAAATTCACGCTTGACGAATTTAGAAAAATAAAAACTGTTAATATCCCCAATGTTGTACATAATTTATTGCGCAGTTTTCAAAGACTTATCCCTACTAAGTTTTGCCTTTATAAAGGCTTTTTTGTAGCTTTTGCACGCTTTCCACAACAACTATTACTATTACTACTATTAAATAAATTAAATATAATAAATAAGACAAATCTAAATTGGAGTTTTAAATGAAAGTCGCTATAAAAGTTAAGAATCTATTAAAAGCAGTAAATATTTGCTCACGCTTAGTCAGTAGCCGAAATTCTCTAGAGGTACTAGGAAATATATTAATCGAAACCGAAAAGAATATTTTAAAACTTAGCTCTACTAATCTTGATCTAGCAATAACTACAAAGCTTGGTGCAAAAGTCGAAAAAGAAGGAAAGATATCAATCCCCGCTCGATTACTTAGTGAACTAATCGGATCGATATCTGAAGACACCCTACAGCTAATAGCTGACGATTCTAACCTAACCTTAAAAGGAAATGGCATTCACAGCAGAATCAATGGTGTTTCAGCTAGTGAGTTCCCTACCCTCCCAAAGTTATCTAACACCAAATCTATTAATTTTTCATCAGATGAAATTAAAAGCAATTTTGAAAAAGTAATTGCCAGTGTAAGTATCGATGAATCTAGACCAGTACTAGCTGGTGTGTTTTTCAGTATTAAGTCTGGTGAGATGGTATTGGCTGGAACGGATAGCTATAGACTTTCAGAGATAAAAAGTAAGTGCGCATCAAAAGAAGAAATTAGCTGTATTATTCCAGTAAGGACTATTTCGGAGGTTTTAAGATTAATATCAACAGAAGAAGTGAAAGATATTGAAATTAAAATCGGTGAATCTGAAATATCATTTGTGGTTGGAGAGAGCCAGCTTATCTCGCAGCTCACAGAAGGTAAATACCCTGAATATCAAAAAATTATTCCTGAAACTACCACAACAACAATCGAATGTGAAAAAGAAAAGTTAGTTGAGGCAGTAAAGGTCAGCTCTGTTTTTGCCCGTGAGAGCTCACACGGCATTGCCCTAAACGTTTTAAAAGACGAGCTAACGATTGATGCGCAGACTAGTGATGTTGGCGAGAACACCATCAAATTGCCCGTTAAAAAGAACGGCAAAGATGCATCTATAAATATAAATGCCAAGTATATAACTGATATATTATCGGTCGTAAACGATAAGACCGTGGTTATAGGAATAAATGATAAGCTCGACCCCCTACTCATTAAACCAAAAAGTAAGGATGGCACCGAAATTCACATAATTATGCCGCTTCGTAGCTAATGATAAAATCTATAAAACTTAATAATTTTAAATCTCACCCTTCATTGGGTGTTGATTTTGATAGTATAACTGTAATTGTCGGTAAAAATGCTACGGGCAAGACAAACATATTGGAGGCTATTTATTACTCGCTAATTACTAAACCATTTAAGTCTAACCGAGCCTCGCTTATTAATTATGATTCAGATTTTACTAAGATTAACCTTATATATGAATCAGAAAAAGAAAATGATATCGAATCACGTCTTAAAAGTAATGGTAGAAGCCTATCAAGCACAATCACAATAAATGGTGTTAAAAAGCGAGCTTCAGAAGTGATAGGATTACAGCCAATAGTTGTTTTTGTGCCAGATGACTCAAGACTTATAACCGATGGCCCACAATTTAGACGCAATCTAATTAACAGTATAATCATTCAGACTTCCAAAGATTATTTAAACGCGCTTAATAAATTCCAAAAAATTCTCAATCAGCGAAACAGGCTTTTATATAGTCTTAGAAACAATCTCACAAACAGCAAAGATCAGCTTTTTGTCTATAACCTACAGCTTGCCGAACCTATCAGCACTATATACAAATACCGAGGCGAGTTTATATCATTTTTGAACAATAATTTGAGCGAAAAGTATTCCTCAATTAGCGGTTCAAAAGATAAGGTTCACGTTGATTATTTAAATACATTAGCAAAAGACAAGGACGATATTTTAAAAATGCTAGAAAGCAATACGGCCGATGATATAAGGCTTGGCTATACAAGCAAGGGTCCACACAAAGATGAAATTTTAATTTCTCTTAATAATTTTCCTTCTAGAGATAATTTATCGAGAGGCGAAAACCGTTCACTATCACTCTCTATTAAACTTGCCGAGATAGAATACTTAAAAATTAAAACATATACTCCCCCTCTGCTGCTACTGGACGACGTTTTAAGTGAACTTGATAGCGATAGGCAAAAACATTTAATTGAGCAGGCAGAGAAGCAACAGACGATAATAACTTCAACCGAAATAGATAAAAGTATTAGTGGCTACAAATTAATAAACTTATAATGGATCACATAAAAAATAATCTAGATAAATATTCAGAATATAAATCTAAATCAACAGAACTCGATAGTATTAGAAAAAAGATAATAGAAATTACTGGGATAAGTCCAGTCTCGTTAAAGATTAAAAACGAAACATTATATATTAAGGCAAATAATAATTATGAGGCGCTTGAACTGAGGATGAAAAAAGAATATTTAAACAAACACCTTAATAAGAATATTAAGATAATCTAATATTTATATTTCAATATACTCAATTAATCCTTTATCTCCGGTTGGATTGGGTAGAATAATACTGTAATAAAGTATTTTTTTATTACTATCTACAAAGAATGATTGTAAGTATGTAATATTGGCATTATCAATTATCTTATCGGCCCTCAAGTTTTCAATATTCATTTCCCATACGCCCTCTTGATCAGTGTATATAAGCTTATTTTCGTCTACCCAGGTTGTTAGATTGGGCTTTGCTATTTGCTTTGTATATAGCAAAGTGTTTTTGTTTGATATTAAATCATAAACATGTAGTCCTTCAGCATTAACATAAGCCATCTTTTTTGAATCAGGGCTAAAAACAATTGCTGTAACACTGGATTCAGATTCTATTTTATTTATAAACTTAGAATCACCGACTTTTCTGAGGAATATGCTTCGATCTGTATCATTTTCTTTTTGTTCAGCAGACTCACCCTCATCACTTATATCTTCAGTTGCAGAATATGCGTAGTAGTCATTATTAGAAAGTGCAAGATTAATAAATTGACCCTGAACTTCATTTACTAATATATCGCCGGGCGATTTTGGGGTTTGTTTCAGCACAATACCGGGACCAACAGAAGCTAAAATTTGATTTTTAGAGTTAGCTACAAAATTATTCAGCTCTTGATCTAAAAACTCATAAGCATCGGAGCCATTCTCTAGTCTAACTTCATTGAAAGTTATCTCATTGATTTTTCCAGAATCTAAAAAACCAACTTTATTGTCATATTTGAGTATTGCTTGATTGCTGTTTGTCCACAAAATTTCATTTACATTTCCAGGAAAGGGAGACACTGGGTAATTGGAAGGAATATTATTGCCTATGTTAACCCTTTCAAGATAGTTATAAGTAGGATTTAGATAGCTTATGCTATTAGATAATACATTTATACTAGTTGCAGTTACTCGAGATGCAGTATTAGGGCTCTTTATTTCGGATGGATTAATGATGAATTCATAGCTTTTTCCGCTTTTTATGTCTACTGTCTGGATAGCATTTTTTTGGCCATCCTCTACTTGATATGTAAACTCGCCAGTGTTTGATGTGAACGATACGCTTGATTTTCCAAGCAACTTTTTACTATAGCCGGTTGTTTTTATATCAAGTTGATAAATGCTTGAGTTTTTAGGGGCAACAATCTTTACTCTACCTCTAAAAACAAAATTAGTTATTATATAAAACAAAATTAACAATGAAATAAGAGATATGGCACCAATTGCTATGATTCTTTTATTTCTTTTTATGTAGTCATCATTCATATAATTACTCCGGTAAGTTATTAAAGGCTGCTATTAATGCTGGTTGTGGGTTAATCATATCTACTTGAGTAGGACAGCCATTATCTCTAGAGCAAGCTGGGTGCCGATCGTAGCTTTTGTTGTAAATATCAAAATGAAGATGCGGTGATGTGTTTTGGGCGTCAGCCGAGCTTCCAACCTTGCCAAGCAACTGACCTGCCTTAACAACATCACCAATTTTTACGGTTGTTGTGCCGGCACCCATATGTGTGTAGTAGTAAAGATACTGATCATCACCTTTTATTGTCACAGAACAGTTTTTGGTGCAACTCGGGTTTGCATTAACAACCTTACCCCCGATTGATGCCACAACTTCAGTGCCTTCAGGAACTCCAATATCGGCAGCTGGATAAACTCCATGACAGTTAGTTTGGCTTGTATAGCACCAAACCAAACCTTGCGAATTGCCTTTTTTAATTTGCGATTTAGTTGTTCTTAAAGGAAATACAAAACCATCCGGCCCTTGACCTAATCCTCCGACTTGGTTATTGCAATCTGTTGGAGTACTGTTTGAGCTTGAAACTACACTCGATGGAGCGTTTTTGCCATACTGCTGGAATACCTTTTCTGAGTTATTTATGCGCTGAGGTATCCCTTCCCCGCCTGATCTTTCAAAGTTGACTTCCCAAGAAATGGCGGCATCTTTTACGGTAGTTGTTTTTAGAAACCTTTGAAAACCAGCCCTCTCCCCAGTCTGGGTGACTTCGAATATAGTATATTCGAGCTGAACCTGTAAGTCATTAGGCTGCTTGCCTTTTTGGCGAGCAAAGTTGATAAGCCCAGTTTTTCTACCAGATAGCCATTGAGCAATACCAAATGCCCCAATACTGTTAGTTATGTTTGGGTCGATGGTAGTGTTTCCACCGGACTCAAGCATAAAATTACCCACTATAGCGGCGGCATGAACTGCATCTATGCCCTCTCTTCCATTAAAAAAGTTAAAAGCTATTTCAACATTATTATCACCTGAAAAACCGTTATCAGTTACGCCTGTTGGGCAAGTACATGTGGTATTTCCGACTTCACTGTTTGCATTACCACCAAGACTTTTTGATATTGTATCTACATAAGCTTTTCTACCCTCTTCCGTATAAGGGTGAACGCCAAGTCCATCACTAAAAATTAATGTTGGCTTTTGTTTTACTACGCTGTTCCAGTCTATTACTTTATAACCTAACGATGAGTTTTCTTTCAATATACTATCTAGTTTGTCAGTGTCGATTGGTCCACCGGTGGTTCTAGTAGAATTATTAGCACCTACATTTACCCAGTAGATGCTGGCATTTGGAGCCCCTGCCTTAATTGTATCGACAGTTTTTCTAATATTTGCAGCATCAATGCCGCCATTCGTACCAAGCTCAACAACAATTGTATTGGCATCTGACCATTGTGACTGATCTCTTTTAAGCACTCCTATTCCGTCTAGATTACCACCACCATCTCTTAAGGCTCTGGATGCCTTGGAGTTAATTTTTACATCTGTGTAGCCATCCGCTTTAAGCTTGTCTTTTAGACCTCTATTGATTCCAGAATCTTCAGTTATTGAATCGCCAATAATATATATTTTTCCAGTCTTAGCACCACTGCCAGCGCTTGCAGTAGTGGGCCCTGGTTTAGCATTTTGGTCTTGAGTCCATGCAAATTTTAATTTAGAACCGCCTCCACCATTATCTGGGCCTGAATCTGTCCAAGTTTTGGCACCCAAAGCCTCCATAGCTTTTGGAGGTAAGCCTCCGACCCTGCCTTGGTATCCTACCGGAGTATCATTTCTTGGTGCTCCCCAGAGTTTTTCTTGCTGTTTTTTGTTTAATTCAGCAATACCTGTGTTTGGTCCAGGACCTGATTCTAGCACTACAGTTACTATGCTTTTGCCATTTTCCGGGTTAGTTACTGTTACTCTTCTGGGCTCCTGTCGGTTGCTGTACCAATCAAGTTCTGATTGATTAAGGTTCGAGCCAGAACCATCCCAGGCCCAGTCAACATAAGGCCATCGCATGGTTATATAGTAGTCACGGTATTCTTGGCCAAGGGCTGCAAACTTTGTAAATGCTACTGGCTCCCCCACATTGTTAACAGTGAATTTGCCCGCTGAATCTATTGTAGCTTCTGTAGCAACACCGCCCTCAGATGCGGGTAGTTTACGACCCTCTAGTTCTTGCCCACCAGCCGCTCCACTTGCTCCGGTGGATCCACCACCACCTGCGCAATCAGTCGGGTCGTACCATGGAGCTCTTTCTATAACGTATCTTTGACTAAACCCTGAAGGATCACTTCCGTCTTCATTGCTAAGTGCTAAGACAGGGTTTATCTGTGAAATAAATATAAAAGATATTAAAATAAAATTTAAAAGCCAAGACATTTTATTATTTGAAATAATTTTAAACACCACCATCCTCCTCTGGTTCACCAATAAAGTTTAAGCTAAAAGTATTTAAATATTCTGATATATCTTTAGGTGTATTTATTAATTTTTCTTGATCGAATTCTATTGCTGGTGGAATTGCAACTTTCCATTTTTTATTTTCCCGTTTTGCTGCAAACGCTAGATTGTCATCAGGGTTATTTTTAGATACCAATGTTGCAGCCAACCACCTGTCATTATCATAAAGAGTTATTGATATTAGCTTATAGTTTTTAAGAATGTTGCTGCTAATTCCTTGAATATTTGTAAGTCCATTTGGTGCAATTTTATTATCTGACATATCTATAACAAACTCATTTTTGGCTGAATTTTTAACATTTATTTCAATATTTTCATCTTCATATCCATCTGCCTTAACAGTAAGCTTTTTCTTGCCAGTGTTTAGGGGCAAGGTCTTGCTAATTGTTACATTGTATTCTTTTTTATCAACCAACAGTTTGTATTTACCATCTGGTCTTATAGTAAAGGTTACGTCTACTTTTCTGTTTAAGTATATAGAACTGATTAAAATAATTATGAAAATTATAATAATTGAAATTATTAAATAGACAGTATATTTTTTCATAGCGGCCCTGTACTTAATGATCTTCTGGCAGCTTTATTACAGGGTGCATTTTGTGCTCCACCACCGCCGGTGTAAGGCACATCTATTGGGCCGCCATATTCGCAAAGGATATCTACATGGAAATGGTCTCTGTGGCCTGGAATACACTTTATATTTATTGGTGTTCCCTTGCTTACTGCATAAGCTTCGATTTCTTGAATACTGCCATCACGTCCACACCACCAAATGTTTTGAATTAAGCCTGTATCAACAAAAAGCTTGCCTAAATCAACTGTCGCCTGTCTATTATAGCCAGACTTAGTATTATCTGCGGCAAAAATACTGCCATTATTAAGAGCTACAAGATCCATTGCAATTCCCCAAAAGTGAGATTTGTGGCCTGCCGCATTCATGTCTCCAATATGTAAGCTTGCTCCTGGGTATTTAGCCTTTAAGCCTTTTCCTACTGTATATATAACACACACTAATTCTTTTGAGCCATACTGTTCATTTGGGGGAGAATAACTTGAATATGCATCAGGATTTTTTGGAAGCTGAAAATAATTATTTCTACCCGGGTCGGGTCCTCCAAGATTTGGTGGGCACTCAACTCCGTCTATACCGCTATCTGTACTGGACGCTCCTCCAGAGGCTGAATTGGCATAAATTTTTTCGGTCTTTTCAGTACTACTAAGCTCAACCATATTGTCCAGGAAACTGTTTATATATAAATTAGCCCTATATTTTACGGCTAAGTCAGTAATGTTTTGCCCAAAAATATCATTTTGTGCTCCGATAAGATCTCTTTGGGTGGCGGCATCTTTGGGCATTAAATAAATTTCGCAAGCCATGAACTCTTTTTTGTCTGCAAAACCAAGGCTAGTTCCGTCGGTGGTAAATAAATACACTGGAGTTCCATCACCTTCTTTTATTGGAGCATTTTCATTTACAGCTACTTTGCTTCCATTAATAATGGTTTCGTATTTTCTGGCAAAAATAGACTTTGTAGGAATGTTGCTCTTAGTGCATTTATCGAAATAACCTAATATCTTCTTTTCTTCTTCTGAGCCATTTTCTTGCAAGTTTTTAATATCATTGGCGTTAGCTCTGAAGTTTATGTTGTCAAAATCTTCTCCTGCTATACCGACAGAATCAACCCTCGTGAATGCACTTCCCGAAACTGCTTGAGCTGTAGCAACGTTTCTATCTCCAAATGCAAAGTATCCAACAGAGCCCTGGAAGTCAGCAATCATTTTGATTGGATTGGATAATGTTGCAGCGTACTCTTTTGACCTACTTTTTACCTCAGTGGTATTTTTGGGCATCTCAGCACTCATTATATTGGCCAGAGATCTTATATTATTTTGGTTAAAAAGCCTATAAGCTATTCCTGATTTTTTCTCTATAGTTCGTCTGGTATTTTCGCTTAACTCTCTGAGCTCGGTTGCTTCTGCATCTGTCTGGAATCTGCCACCATTTCTAATCATGTATTGATTGTATACAGAATCAAAGCCCTGTGCCTGGTTGCCATAATTTTGGTATCCCTGTCTTTCTACACCAGAAACTGAAGAACCTCCACCTGTTCTTATTACTCCTATCATAAGTTCTCTTACTCCAAAGTCATTAGGGCTGGTGAATTTTCCTTCTGTGAGTTTTGACTGTTCAGCAATTAGGTCTCGCAAGCTATTGTAGGAAGCATTTATGCTATTAATCGCATCATCTCTACTGCCCGTAAAAACATTCGATATATCTGCTACAATATCCTGAGCTTGGGCTGTGCCGCAGCTATCTTTTATTAAAGACAAGACATTTTGGGCTTTAATAAACGAACCACCATAGGCTGTATTGGATAAGGATTCAGGGTCAATTGATTCACCAATTTGGGTACCATAAACATTTTGGTTGTACACCTTGCTCCTAGTAAGGTTACTAACTTGGTCATAAGTAGCCCTATTTTCATCTCCCGAAGTGAGGTTTAGTACTGAAGTGGAGTCCATAGTTCCAAATTTGGCCGAGTTTCTCTGGCCAGTATTGAGTCTAGAAAATAGTGACTTTTTTTGATTCTCTTCGTCTAGGTAGCCCTTAGTGAAAGTACAAAGAGTTTCTAGTCTGGTTTCGGGACTATCTGGGTTTCTACCCCCAAAATCATATTCGACAGTATTTGGATCTTCGCCCTCTTCCAGTTTTTTACGCACTTCATCTATGTACTGATTAACTATCTGTACCTTTGGGGTGTCGCTAGGTTTACTAGTGACTCTCTCATAACTTTTATCATATACATATTCTTTAATCTCTTGATAGCTCTTGTCCTTGAAATTTGACGAATCTTTAGAATCTGCATAATTGAGTTTAGTTGAGCTGAATTTATTAACATCTCTTGCTTGCTGTGTTCGAATCATTATATTGAATAGCGGCATTTTGTTTAAAATGCAGTAAACAGCCACTGGGTCAGATTTATCATAAACCTTTCCGTCTTTGTCCAGGACTTTGTCTACAACTACTCTTTTTTCGCCATTGGGGCCTATCAGGGTCTTTTCTATAACAGTAACCGGACATGACGGTTCATCGCCATACTGATATTTAGCCTTGCCATAGTCAATTTTTAATAGCTTTTCATCTAATGAACCTGCGGGAGGGCTAGGTGCACTTGTTTGAGCGTATGCCACACCCGGCTTGTAATCTACATAGCCGTATTTTTTATGTAAATCACCGTACATAGTATCTATAACTATGTCATTGACAAAATCTTTTGCTTTATTGCAAGCATCAGGCTTAATAGTAAACTTACAAGCAATCCCTCCTACAACGTCGATTGCATAACCTCTAATTGTAGAGTCTGTTAATACTTTCCATCCAAACTTTAAAGGGTTTCTTAAGAATGAGGCGAATAAAAAAATGAAAAACCCAACAACTGCAATTGTAACTATTATAGGTATAGAAGCAGCAATAGCGATTTTTTTTAGGTTTTCTTTCTTTAAGCCTTTTTCTACAGCCTTACCGGCAGTTGCACCTAGTGGTGCGCCAACGCCAGTGGCATCTAATCCGGCCTGAACACCCTTACCGACTGCTTTTCTACCTACTTCACCTGCTACGCCTTTGGCGCCCTTTTCTTCGGCAGCTTTTTTAATATCCTCGACATCTTCTTTGCCAACGCCTTGGTTTGCCGTAGCCTTGGCTATAGATTTTATGTCATCCTTTGCATCCTTAACTTTTTTAGATGTATCAGAGGCTTTATCGACAAACTTATCAGCTCTTTGTGGACCTCCACCGGAAGATACACCACCATCAGCAGAAAGTTTTGATTCGTTAGCAAAATCACCCGAGCCCAATTTTTCATTTTGGTCAGGCATTTTGTCTTTTAAGCCACCAGGCTTGGGATTATTTTTCTCACCATCCATAAATTACTCACAAACTTTATAGGTTTATTATAACAAAAATTACGTCTTAGACGGTAGTGTCTGCAGCTTCAAAATTGGTTTGAGGCTGTTGATTTTGGCCGGAGTTAACGGTCTCACTCGCAGACATTTTTTCTTGCTCCATTTGTCGTTCAAGTAGAGCCTGAGGGTTGGTAGTTATAAGTTGTTCTTCTGTAGGTGAAGCCATAATTCTCATTACAACATGACTTAAGCCCGCAAAGAATAGGCCTTCGCCTACTGGGAACTGTGTTAAGCGCTTGCTCTCCTCTTGAGTAAGCTTGAAAGTTTGAGAAATGATATCAACCGCAGCTGGGTTTTGCTTTAAAAGTAGCTGTAACGAAGAGTTGTTTACAATGGCACGGCCAAGCCTTGTGCTTAAAAAGTCTTCTACATCTTGAGAAATAGTAGTTAGGCCCAAATAGTACTTACGAGCACGCTTGGCAATACTAAACATAAACATTGCCGAGTCTTGATACTGCATTAGCTGCCAGGCTTCATCTACCACCAATATGCGTTTTCTTTTATCGGTCTTAACCCTATTCCAGATATAGTTCAGGGTTATATACATTCCTATTGGTCGTAGTTCGTCTTCTAGGTCTCGAATATTAAATACAACAAAGTTGCTGTCTAAGCTAACATTGCTTTGTTCAGAAAATATACCTGCAAATGTACCTTCGGTGAAGCGTCTTAATCTGGCAGCCAAAGATGGACCGTTACCTCCCATAGTGTTGAGAGTTTCATATAAGTCCTTCATTACTGGCGGCTCTGCATTGTGGGTTAGGGGGTCATTGGTTATTCCTTTGTTTGCATAAGTATTTATTAATGCTAAATCTAAATCCGCAACTTCGGCGGCGTTCATTTGGCCTGTCATTAGCCTAATTAAGCCGTGTAACATAATGATATTTGCTCTTAGAGCATTATCTGCTTCTTCTGGGTCAATTGTTTTGGGTAAATCAAAGGGGTTAATTCGAGTGTCCGAAGCTAGGCTTAAGTGCAAGAAGCTTCCACCTACTGCGTCACATAGAGTGCGATATTCGTTTTCGGGGTCAATAATAATTATTTCGGTACCCATCATGAGCGAGCGCAAGCACTCGAGCTTAATCGCAAAACTTTTACCAGCACCAGATTTGGCAAAAACTACCATATTGGCGTTTTCAAGACTGAATCTATCGAATAAAATTAGCCCATTGTTACTGCGGTTAATTCCATACATTATTCCCTCGTTACGGCTTAAATTGGCAGTAGTAAATGGAAAGCTTGTAGAGATAGATCCGGTGTCCATGTTTCGGCGGATTTGTAATTGGTCGGTACCCATTGGAAGGGTCGAATTAAAGCCCTGCTCCATCTGGACAGTAGCCGGCTTAGTATAAATAAGGCTAGAGCCTAAGATGCTCTCGACCTTACGGCCAACAATGTCGAGTTCTTTTTCGTCTGCACCATAAACAGTAATGTACAAACCGAATCTGAAGAACCTGTCAGCTCCAACCTGCAATTTATCGCGTAGTTCTTCAGCGTCTCCGATGGCGGCTTCTAGGCCCGGGTCTCGGATTTTACCCTTTTCTTGGTTTATTGAATAGCTAGCCTCAAGTTGTGTCACCTTCTTTTTAAGATTATTCAGTACTATTTGGCTTTCAACTGGCTCAATATTTAGGCTAATATCAACAACTTCGTCTAAGTTTATAATTGGTGATAACCAACCAGTGAAGATGCTTCTTGGGTAGCCATATACAAAATAAGTCCGAGCATAACGGCGACCGATTTTTATATAATTGCTCTGAATTTCATAAGAACTGGGGGCAATTAGATCTCGAAGTGTAGTAACTCCTTGCATATAATATTGTTCAGCCTGAACCTGTGCTGGATCTACTTGCGGTTGATTTTTTTTGCCAAAAGCCATTACTTTGTTCCTCCAGGTTTATATTGAGGCTGGACTTGTTGAGGCTGAGCAAGAGTGTTATTTGTAGTATTTTTTTGGGCTGCTGAAAAAAGATCTTGAGGTTCAGGTTCTTTAGCCCGGGGCTGATATGGTCTTGCTGGTGAACCAGACCTTACAGTCACGGGTGCAACTAAATCTTGAGCGTTACCTAGAGACTGATGCTCCGATTCGTCTATATTGTAAGATCCATAAAACAACTCAATTACTTCTTGAGTTCTAAGCACTGCTGCCCTAACCCCTATTGAAGCAAGTCCTTGTGCTACACTATTTGTTCTTTGGATTAGCTCTGCTTTTCTATCTTGAAACTCTTTGCTCGTTTGACTTACGTCTGATTGCGGGGCCACAGTACCGGCTAGTTCTTTAAAGACATTGCCTTTAGCAGCCTCCGCCACATAATAAGGAACAACTACATAGAACCTTTTATCCATGATATTTACTTGGGTTAAAAGATCACGAATATTGAAAATATAATCTTCCATAAGGCCTGCTAACAAAGGGTTGGTTTGGTCGGCCAGCTTATGATCTAAATCGTCGAGATAGGAATCTAAGTCAATCTTACGAGACTGTACGCATATTTGAATAGGAAAATGCAGCCCATTTAAAAACCCTTGATAGGCAAACTCTATAGCATCTTTTTCGGCTGCACTTTTAAGATCATAATTGGTTGGAGAACACATAACAATCATCCTTAAGCTTCCATCACGCATAATTACAATACCATCTCTAACTTCTGAAAAGTTAAGATGCGCCTGTGTGCTTTGCATGTCGCCCTTCTTTTTTTTAGGAGGAGTTGTGCTGTTAATATATTCTTGCTGATTTGGATTCATTTGTGGAGGCATATTTATTATTTCCCAGTCGCTATCTGTATTTGCTGTCCTTCTCGCATTTCTTGCGAATTGGCCTCGTTGGCCAGTTGTTGAACAGTTAAATTATTACTTTGAAGCATAGCCTTTTTAAGTATAGCACTTGATGTCTGTGGTTGAGAAACGGTTGGCTGAGTTTCTGTCTGCGGACTTGTCATATTTTGTCTAATTCTTTCGAGTGCTTGCTGATGTATGTTTGCTTCCTCGTTTTGTAGAAGTGTATTTACTTGTTCACTTCTTTGGCTGGAGGCATCAAGCACATCATCTTGTTGGGTTACCTGTAGGGTTCTGGTTTGGTTTGCTACATTGCCAGCTATTTGCTGGGGGTTGATTACTCTCTGCCCATATACTGCAGCCTGGTTAGACTCGTCTTGTAGCTGAATTGTAGGATCCTTCATAAACCCATGGGTGTCCATTACAAGCGCTAACTGCTCTAGGCTACTTTTTGGTACATTCTTTTCGGTAATTATCTCTGGAACTTTTACTTCCTCTTTAATTAATTCGGTTGTTGAAAGATCTTTGTCCCATATCCTAACCCTTGGAACAAAATAAAATCTTACTAAAGCAACAAAGTATTTTTCAAAACTTTGTTCTTGTCTTCTTCCAAAACCAAGAAGTAAAAAGAAACCAGTAATAGGTATAATAACTACAGCCATAATTATATAATTAACTACAGCACTAGAAGAATTTCCGGTTGGTCTTAATATAAAAAACATCAATCCGGCCCACACAACCCCAATAACAACATAAATAAATTGGCGTAGACTTAACGGTCCAATAAGTTTGTCTTCTGCCTCTACATCTTGTGGTACTTTGTATTGACCCATGGCTTAGAAGGTTACGCCTAGGCCAGCCCGATTGAGCGCGCTAATTTGATTTTCATTTAGTTTATTACGCAGGTTAGGATCGGAATGAAGCCGCTGTGCTTGCGTTATCATGTTTGCTTTGGCAGTAGGCGTACTTGCCATTATATCTATTGATGTATGATCCAGAGCTGTAATCTTCTCTGCAGAAAGACCTTCATAGGCACGATTATCGCCACCTTGAGCCAAATCTGGTGCCGCAGCTTTTATGTCTCCAAAGGACGGCTGAATCATTTCCCCAAGAGTTGATACTTCTATATCTCCATTATTGAGCATGCTTCTTAGGCCTTCTACATCGCCCTGCTGTGCTAGCATGTTTCCTGCTGCAATTTGTACATTTCTATCACCAGCCTTAGCTTTGAGTGTACTTGAGCCTTTACCGCTAGCAATAGAGCGAAGTTCTTTTTGATAATTTTGAAAAGATAATTTTTGTGCATTAGATTGGAATTCTAATGACTGAGTAGCCATATCTCGTTTTTCTTTATTGAATGCTGATGCTTTTTGACCTGCCTGGAATTGACCTTTTTCACCAGGCGATTTGCCCAGCAGTACTGCAGCAGTTCTCTGCCTGCCTTTGCCAAATGCTGCCGCAGCTGCTTCACTGCGCTTTTCCTGGAACTGAGCCTTAGAAATTTCTTTGCCTTTGGATTTTGCAGCACCAGTTACTTTGCCGGTCGCAGCACCAGCTGCACCAAGAACAGCACCCGAAAGAGCACTTAGACCCTTTGTGGTTGCTTTAAGTGTTTTGGGAATTAAAAACAGAGCAACAATCGGCATAACTGCTGGCAATATGCCAATCCCAGTCCCGTTAGGGTCATTTGCATTTTGCGCCGTCAAGGCTGCCGAGATAACTACAGAAGAAGACAATAGCGCCATAATCGTTACAAACATGGCGTTAAGCCGAATAAAGTCGGTCCACCACTGCTTAAAGAATTTTTCGGTGCCTGGGATAACCCACGCAACAAATGCCAGTGGCGCTATAAGTATCATTACATATATTAAAAAGTACCTTATAATCATATAAACAAACGCAACAATAACAGATATTAAAGCTGCCAGTAAAAAGCCTATTATAAAAATCCAACCAAAACCAGCTAAAACGATACTGCCAGCACCAGCAACACCCAAACCCGAAGTAATACCAAACCCAAGACCAGTTCCAACTTTGGATACTGTATCTCCTGCTCCTGTTACAGTATCTGGAACTTGGCCAATGGCAAGTAATATATTAGGTATGGCATAACCAAGCAGATTAAAAAAGTCTATAACTAAGCCGGTAATTGGAAGTGTAAATTGAGTAAGTATTACGGCAATAATCAGCTTAGGCAAGGTCTTTTTAATAGTGTAGTTTTGAGCTGTAAAGAAAGGCAGGCTGCTGCCAAATATTAGTACTAAAAACACTAGTATGTATATGGAGTTGGCAATAATTACTACATTATTTACGACGTTAGCCAGTGGAGTCGCATCGCCATTAATTGAAGCCCTGGGAGGATCAACTGCTAAAAAGCTGATAAGCGGGCTTTTGCGTTGACCGTCCTCTTGGCCTCCACCACCCAAAGTAAGCCTAGTTATGCCACGTACAAGCAAATTAACTACCGGACAAACAACGATACTTACACCACCTGTGCCTTCTTCGCATGCCTTTACAGTATCATTTACTTTTGTTTCTGATTCCTCATCTATTTTGTTATTTAATTGGTTTGGATCAAGCTCTTTATTGTCTTGTGCAAAAGCTACTGGAGCTGCAAGACTAAAAACTAACAGCAAAGCTGTTAGAACAAGCACGAATTTTTTAATCCAACTCTTTAATGCTACATTCATAGTCTTTATGTAAATATTACACTTCTATAAGGACTAAAGCAATGAAGCCAAATAGTTTTTATGTTAGTATTTATATATGAAAAAACTCAAAAACAGCCTTGCGATTAAAATAGCACTTATTGCAGTTGTGGCTACATTAAGTTTTGTTATTTTTGCCCCTATTGCTAATGCGCAAGAAACTACTGGAGAAAAAGTTTGTGGAGTTTTACCCCCAGCGCTATGCGAAGCGGTCTTAACAGGGACTGCAAGTAGAGATAATCCTTTGGGTGGCTTACAGCCCCTTTTGGAATTTATTATGAATATAATGATAAGCCTTTTTGGAGCTTTTGCAGTACTTGTATTAATAGTGTCTGGAATACAAATATCGGCTTCGGCTGGTAATGAAAACGTCGTTAAATCTGCAAAGGAAAATATCTTTAAAATAGTAACCGGTTTGGTTCTGTTGATATCATTTAGGGCAATACTTGGTTTAATTAATACTGCCTTTGAGGGGGTAAACACCAGTAGTCTCTTTGGAGCAACTGGTAATGAATTAAACCCGGAAGGCATACCAAAACTTCTCGGTAATATTATTTCTATAGCTAGCTTTATTTCTGGAATAGTGGCCGTTATTTTTATAATTGTTGCAGGAATTAGATATATCACTTCTGCCGGCAATGCCAAAGCAAGAGAAGGAGCTCAAAAAACTCTTATATATGCAATTGGCGGACTAGTACTTTCTATAAGTGCCTATGGTATACTTACATTTATTCAGGACCAATTAACTAAATGAAAAAAATTATTAAATTAATCCCATACTTTGCATCGCTTGCCGTGATGCCTTTGCCCGCTCAGGCTCAGCAAATTATCAATGAAAGTCAAATTCCAGACGCCGTACAAGGCCCCAGCGTTGCTGAGTTAGTAACTAATGTGGTTGGAATATTATTTTTTGTAGTAGGGGTTGCATCTGTAATAGTACTAATTGTGGCTGGAATTATGTTTGTTGTTTCTGCCGGAAACGAAAAGCAAACCAAGCAGGCTCGTGATGCGATACTATATGCCGTAATTGGTTTAATCGTTTCTGCGGCCGCCTTTGCGATAACTAGCTTTATAAATACCCAGCTCGGCACATAATGTATTGCATAAGCCTCAAGCTTTATATATAATCAGATTTAAGAATTAAAGGAGAAAACAATGTCGATTAAAACAATTAAAAAATCAATTAGTGCAGCAGCATTTGGTTCTACCATGATTGCTACAAGGGTTTTTGCCCAAACAAATGAAATTGGCAATGCAGTAAAGGCTGTGCAGCCTGCAGACGTACAGGATACTAGTCTTGAAACTTATATCCAAACTATCATTAATGTACTACTAGGACTTATAGGTGTAGTCGCGGTAATCATGCTTATTTACGGAGGATTCCGCTATGTACTAAGTGCCGGTAACGAAAAAGCTACTAGCGCTGCCAAGGACACCATCCTATTTGCTATTATCGGTATCGTAGTTGCTGTACTGGCCTTCGCAATCGTAAACTTCGTCATTGGATCTCTTTAAGAAAATAAAATGAAAAATTTAAGTAAAAAACTCAGCCAATACGTCTTAGTAGCTGGGTTTTTTGCTGCAAGCTTGCCTCAAAAAGCTCTGGCCCAATGTAGTAGCACTGGCAATACAATTGGAGAAGGAATTGAGTGCGCAGGAGGCACGCTGCCAGAAAATCTTTCCGGCAGTGGCGGTATAATTACAAATGTGATAAATGTACTCTTGGGCATCGTAGGTGTAGTTGCGATAATTATGATAATTGTTGGTGCACTAAGAATGGTATTGAGTGCAGGTAATGAAAAGACTGTAGCTGGTGCCAGAAATACCATTCTTTATGCGGTAATTGGTTTAATAATAGCTATTTTGGCCTTCGCAATCGTCAATTTTATTACTGGCAGGATTTAATAAAAGCTTAAAAATAAAAGCTTAAAAATAAAAGCCGCACTATAATAAATGTGCGGTTTTTTTGATTCTGATTTAAAATAGATTAGTGAAGATCTATAAAGACAACTTTGTAACACTACTTGTTACAGTAATAATAATTTTAGTTTTAGGGCTGGCTGGGTTTTTTATTGGTAGTTTTATCTTGGCCCCCAAAAGTTCTGGGCCAACCAGTAAAGCAACCTATAAACCCAAAATTAAATACCCTAATGGCCCAATTACACTTACATATTGGAGGACAGTAGATGGCCTTGCGGTATTTGAACCGATACTTGAGGAATACCAAAAGCTATATGCAAATGTAAAAGTCGAAATAAAAGATATTCCTTTTGCCGAGTATGATACAAAACTTGCTGAGGCTGCAAAAAATAATACACTCCCCGATTTGTTTATGTTAAGAAGTGATTGGGTGCCAAGGTATAAGAATTATTTAAAGCCATCACCAAAAGAAATATTTAGCGTTGAAGATTATAAAAAGACATTTGCTCCAGTAGCTACGGAAGAGTTAATTTATAATAATGAAGTTTACGC
>SXGQ01745459.1_pt1 | contig 19223 bp, 26 predicted proteins | sample 3178371 | NCBI WGS metagenome assembly SXGQ01 (sample SAMN11356859, study PRJNA531348) | freshwater metagenome | isolation source: freshwater sample F1-20 | place: China: Fuxian Lake, Yuxi | collected 2017-12-25 | reverse complement strand
GTAGTTCGTCTCAGGTACCCGGAGGTACCTGAGACTATGGTGGGGGTTGACTCGCGAGCAGCCTAAGCTACTGGCTTGTCCTTGCGTGATGCGACGTGAGTTGCAACGAGAGTCTTGGTGTAAACACCAGCGACATAAGTTGCTCCAACGACGGCACTTACAGCGGCGTCTTGCGCATTGCGGGACTTGGTCCCGTGCACAATAGCTTTTGCAGTTGCCTTTTCGCCAGACGCACGGTGTGCGTCCTTGAGATAACGATTTGCCACAGCAAACCTAACCTTTCTGGGTGACATAACCCAAAGATAAATTTATAATAGTATACCCCGGTGGGCGTGTTAAAAATATAACACTACAGGGTATAATAATCATTACCCCCTTATATTTTTTCCCTATATTTTATCTAATAGGTTTTATATACCCTTATACATCTTTGATAAGTCGTTCAATTCAAAAAATTTTTCCCCCTAAAAATACTATATAAGGTTTTATATGTATATATAGGTTACAAAAAAAATCTAAGAAATCTTGCCCTACAGGTTGCAAATGACGAAAACACTCTGATAGATTTCCATCTGTCAATGAATACACCAATATAGAACAAGGAGAAAATATGAAAACCCCAAACAAAAAACTACACATAGAACAAACATATACGCTAGATTCAATAGACGATATCTACGAGTCAGCTTTCAGCTCATATGGAGCTAAAGATGCCGATTACAGCTATGTCGATTACGACGTAGACAACTATGCCTACGAAGCTTACTAAGAAAACCTGTTTACACCCTAACAATGCCAAATAGATAAAAGGATTTATCATGAATATAAAAGATACACAAGAGTTTAAACCAATGACTATACCTAACCCACATTTCCTTCTTGCTTCAGAGAAGTTGTTTAATCCACCTATTGGAAATAACTTCTGCAATGAATTTAAAGATGGACATTTTATATCACTAATGGATCATAAAGATATATCTAAGATGAGTATAAAAGAGATAGTTGCTAAGACCAAAGATTACGCCTTTAGGTTAAACCAATTGTTTGAAGTTTCTTTTTACTCTAAGGCGTTTATCGGGTTAGGGCAAGATTCATTGTATTTGTACAAACTATATATGGATTATAATATAACTTTTGATACGGCGGTTTTAATTAACTTTGATTTTAGCGTTTTAGAAAAACATCAATCAATAATTAAAAAGATAAAAGATAATACAAGAATATATAATTTTTATAGCAACAACAAAAAATACAAAGATAGTGATTTAGCTCATGTTAGCCAGTATATACCCACAAGATTATCGCCGGCATTAAGCAAGCGCTTTGCTCTTGAAACAAGTGGCGTATTAGTCAATGGTAGCTACGAGATGTTATACATGCAACAAGACTCACCAAGTCAATACAGAATGATAGACAATAAGATGTCTACGGTGGACTAATCTTTTAAAAGAAGTTGTCTAAACCTTCTTCGGGATTCCAATCTTCAGATGATATAACTAATTGTTTTACTTCGTCTGGTCCAAGATCTCTAACGATAGATTCAACATCTTTTTCTAAAATTTCAGATGTTGATAATACCATCTCCCATTGTTCTGGTTTAAAAAAACTGATAGTTAATCTGCTATCGTCATCTGCGGAATGAGCCGTGATAACGTAGTTGTACATTTCTACCATTTCTGGATTATATTCAACAAGATGTTCTTTTTCTTCCAAGCTTAATTCATTACCTTGTAGAATTCTTTCAATCATTTCCCAAAAACCCATAGAGTATAGTCTCCAAATGTTTAAATATAATATATAGTACTTAAATATACCAATATGTTAAAAAATAAAAAATAATTTTTGCGGCGAGCGGGCAAAGTTTTAATTTTGATCTTGTAAATCAGAGTTTTCATTAGAAGTATAAGTGTAAATATCGTAATTGTTATATTTCTTAACAATTTTTATATCCAAGTTAATGACACTATTGAAATTATTAGGATCAAAAAGTCTCCAATCATCTCCGTTATAGTAATTTTCTAACATTTCTGAATTTTCAATCATAATCTACCTTTATTTCCTCAATCCAGCTATCATTACACTGTCTGCAATGAATAGCATATTTTTCTTTTGTTCTATCTATACTTAAAGTGTTGACCATAAAGCTAGTCGGATATGGACAGTCTATACAAGGCTCAATCTTTGGAAGATTTACTCTCATTTTCAACTCTTAACTTAAGTTTTTCATATAATTCTGGATCATTTTTAATTTTTGCAATGGCATTATCTTTACCTTGAGCAAAATTTTCACCATCTAAGAAAATCCAAGCACCCTTTTGGCTAAAAATGCCTAAAGATAGAGCTAAATCCATTACTGAACCATACTGATCTATCCCTTGACCATAATAAATATCAAATTCTGCTATCTTTAGTGGAGGTGCCATTTTATTTTTAATGACTTTTGCCTTAACCTTAATTCCTATAGAATCGCCTTCTTTGTTTTTGATGTCTTCTTTCTTGCGAAGATCAATTCGAACAGACGCTGCGTATGGCAAAGCTCTACCACCAGGAGTAGTTTCTGGGTTACCAAACATAATGCCAATTTTCATTCTTATTTGATTTATAAAAACTACAAGAGTTTTATTTTCATTTGCTAACGCAGTTATTTTACGCAACGCCTTTGCCATCATACGAGCTTGTAAGCCCATTTGATTTGCTTCCATTTCGCCTTCTAGTTCTGCTTTCGGCACTAACGATGCAACTGAATCAACTACTATTAATCCGATTTCTCCAGTTTTAATTAATTTATCAACAATTTCTAGCGCTTCCTCACCATAATGAGGTTGAGCAAGTAGTAGTTCATCTAGGTTAATGCCTAAATCCATCATATAGGCTGGGTCTAATGCGTGTTCCGCGTCTACGTATGCGCAACGCAATCCCATTTTTTGAGCCTGAACGACTAATGATAAAGAAATTGTAGATTTACCAGATGACTCTGGTCCAAAAATCTCGACTATCCTACCTCTTGGTAATCCGCCGATACCTAGAATGTTATCTAAGGTAGGTGCTCCAGTAGAAATTGATGGCCAAGTTTGAGCTTTAGAATTTCCCAACTTCATTACGGTCCCAATACCAAATTGCTTGTCAAGCAAAGATATAGCTAAATCTAAACTTTTTGACTCTTCCATATGTGTATTATACCATATTTTCTTTAACGTTTTTTTGTAAAACAAGTTTAACTTCTTTAATTTTTTTTACTAATTGTTTTTCTAAATATCTATATTCGACCCTCAGTTCTTTATCCATCCCCATTTGCGCGTCTTTTACACGCTCAAGAACTTTATGCAATTTTATTAAGTAGGATTTGTCTATTGTTTCCAAGATAACCTTCTTTCGTTCATCGCTGCTGCTATAATTAGCATGTACATTATACAGAGCTTAACATTGAAAGTGATACTATATGGCAAAAAATATTGATGTAAACAACGACTACAGACGCGCTGTCTTATTATTGAGAAATAACATAAAATCAGCTACAGATTTAATTAAAATATGGTCTTATGCTGGTCCCTGTTCTGAAAATTATCCATTAATAGAAAAAATTACAAAAAAGTAGAAAAATTTCTTGATTTTTTTTGACAAGATTTGTTATAATCTCTCTAAGGGAAAAACAGAAACCAAAGATCATTATTATTTAATTCTCTTGGTCAAGAGAATGTTGCCTTTATTGCATCTCGATTATGCTTGGTTAAGCATAAATGGGTTACTATATACCTCACTTCTACTTGCTAGATTAAGAGGGTGAAGATGAAGGTTTATCAAATATACGTACCTGAATTAGCAACTTATATAAAATATAAAGTTCTTAATCCAGAAGATATAGAATCACTAGTTGAAGAACTAGATGTTAAATCCCCAAAAGATTTTAAGCTTGCTGTGCTAGAGCACGTAATATATAATGTTAAGTCCGATGTAACAGACGCCCTTAGACAGATGTCGCGTCATGCAGCAGAGAGGTGCATTGACGCCATGTACAACGGATGCGTCATGCTCAATCCTCGGATTGGATATAGATCTTTGGATTGAGTTAGCCTACGCACAATTAGGAGGACCTGAATTACAAATTGATAAAGAATTTTCTTCAATAGAGTCCGAACTAGCTAAAAGATATAAAGATACTTTATTTAGCGGCAAGAATAAAAAAGACATGCCTGCAAAAAGTAAAAAAATATCAAGACAAAAATTTTTAGGATTAGAAGATCATTTGCTAACCAACGTTATAGGTCAAGAAGAAGCGGTATCTTCTGTTGTTTCAGCTTTAAAAAGATCTCACGTAGGATTAAACGATAAAAATAGACCTTTAGGCATTTTTCTTTTTGCCGGTTCATCTGGAGTAGGTAAAACTCATTTAGCCGGAACGCTTCATAAATATCTTTTTAGCGAAGAATACCCAATGGTGAGAATAGACTGTGGAGAATTTCAACACAAACACGAAAATCAAAAACTGATAGGCTCTCCTCCTGGTTATATAGGGCACGATGAAGGTGGTCAGTTGGTAAATATGGTAAAGAAAAATCCGTGCACTGTTGTTTTGCTAGACGAGGTAGAAAAAGCGCATGCCGATATGTGGAATACCTTTTTAAGAGTTTTTGAAGATGGGGTTTTAACCGACGGAAAAGGTGAAGAAGTAAGTTTTCTTAATACTGTTATTATAATGACAACTAATTTAGGAAATGAAAAAACCGTCGACTATCTTCTCAGCGGAGGAACCGGGTTTGCAAAAAATATAAATTACAAAACACACACTACACAGATGCCAGAAAAAGAAATGGTTGAAAAAAATACTTTAGACGCAGTACGTAAACATTTTAGACCAGAATTTATTAACAGATTAGATAAAATTGTAGTATTTAATCATTTAGATAGAAGTAGCTTAGAAAAAATAGCAGAATTAGAAATGTCTATTATTATGGATAAATTATCTAAAAAAGGCTACAGTGTTAATTATACAGATCAAGTGATATCGGCTCTTTTGGATAAAGGAGTTGATACAGTCAAAGGCGCTAGAGGTTTGGCTCAAATTAGAAGAGAAAAAATGGAAGATCAATTAGCTGATATTTTAATTAAATCAGCTCCACCACGTGGGACTATATTTGAAATATCTTATGAAGATAACAATAAAGATTTTGTGTTTACATTAAAGAAACCTTTAAAAACAGTAACCAGCGCTTAATTTAATTACTATATAAATACAAATATAAATTTATAGGAGATTATATTATGATCGTATCAGGTTTGTCATCTGGCGCAAGAGCAGTTAGGGGGCGCGCAGGGCAAGTTTCTCAAGCTGTCAGCAACTTTGGCCAAGGAAGAGGTAGAAGATATGCAGACAGCTTAGTTAGGAATGCCAACTTAGGAACTAGGCGAGGCCAAGCAACCGCAATGGTTGGTTCTGCTATGGGTAACGCATCAAGATTTGCAGCAAAAAAACCTAATCAAGCACTCGGTATTGCAGCCGGTGTAACTGGCGCTGGAGCAATGGCGGCTAATAATCGTCGCGGTAGTCAAAACTACCCAATGTATTAATCTATGATTAGGTCAGCAGTAGGTAGGGCACTTGGTGCAACTAGAGACATTACATCAAAAGCTAGAAGCACAGGCGGAAGAGCTGCAAGCGGAGTAGCTGGCGGTTTACACGTTGGAGGAAGTTATTTGTCGGGTTTTGGAACTGGTCGTGGAGGAAGCAGTGGAAGACTAGTAGGCGCAATGGGTAAAGGTGTTTTAGCCGCATCGCGTCATCCGAAAACAACTATGGGTGCAGCTGCAGCTGGAGCTGGTTATATGGGGTATAGGAGTGCAAGAGGTAGTCAGAATAGTCCTTTGCAAAGTTTTGATTAAATCAAATAAAGGTTTTTAATAAATATAATAAAAAGTGATATAATCATATATAAACAAATGTTAGGACACGTGTATCATGAGTGATTGGAAAAAATTTATTAATGTAAATGGTAATTTTGAACTACCAAATTTTTTATATAAAACAATTAATGATTTAATGAAGCAGGCTTTAGATATGGGAACCTTGCTTTCTGATGACCCACATAAGTTAAGAGCCTACAAAGAGCAAACAAAAAAACTATTTAAAAATAAATGGTACGACTTAGCTCAAGCTTTAGAATTTTTTGGGATAATAGATTCATGTCAGTGTATATTGACAAAACTTGAATCTAATGATGGCAAAGACGTTTATTGTGATATCTGCAAAGGCGCTAGATATATCATAAATTCGGCTCTTACTCCAGATGAAATGCGAGAAGTTAGCATCTTTGTCAACGCTGCACAAAATGTTGATGTAGCAGAAAAACTTCAAAGAAGTTTGATGAAAGTTATTTCGGAATATAAATGAAATGCGAAAGATGTAATTTTGATTTAAATTTTGTTTATCAAGATACTATTAAGTCTGATCAAATTCTGCACACCAAAGAGTATTATTGCCCACAATGCAAAAGCTGTGTTATAGAAACTTACGCTCAAGATGGAATTATAAAATCTGAATGGATTGATTTCAATGGAAAATAGTATAGAAAAATTTGAAGATAAAAATTCTTTTATGGATAAATTTGAATCTCTTCGTCCAGATTTGTTTTTTCCAGATGAATGGACCGATGAACAAAAAGAAAAAGCAGTTAATTTAGTTAAACCTCAAAAAACAAAAACTTCAATGTTTTCTTCTATACCAATGAGATGTGAAGCTTCAAAATGTATTTTTGCCCTAACCTGTCCATTGTTACAAGAAAATCTTGCGCCAAAAGGAAAACCATGTCCAATAGAAATGGCTATGGTTTCTCAATTTACCGGAGAGTACATAGAGCAGTTAGATGTAAGTCCAGATAATTTAGTAGAAGTTTCTATGGTTAGAGATTTGGTCGATCAAGAAGTTCAATATTTGCGTAAAACAAAACTTTTAGCTAAAGAACATTTTATCCAAGAAAATATTATTGGAGTAGATAAAGATGGTTCTCCAATTTTAAAAAAAGAATTACATATGGCTGTGGAATTAGAAGACAGATTACATAAAAGAAGAAAAGATTTACGAAATCAGTTATTAGCCACGAGAGAAGCTAGAGCAAAAATTGGTCAAACTCAACTTGATACAGCTCAAGCTATATCTGAGATTATTCATAAGGTTCAAATGATAGAGATAGAAAATAACAAGCTTATTCGAAAAAAACTTGGAACTTATGAAGTAGATGATTATATAGAAGATCAAAAAAAAGAATTAGAATAAAAAATGAAAAAAAATAATAGATTATCTCATACTGATTTAACAAAATTGGGAAAACAAATTTTTGTAGACAGTACCGCCCTTAAACCTCAATCTGGACCAATTACAAGTAAACAAATTGTTGATATGTTGGGTGATGATATCGTTGTAGGAAGAACCTATTCGACCAGTAGTCCAGAATCATATTTTGAATCATCAAAAATAGTAGTGCAAAAGTATTTAAACGCAATATCAGAGAAGAGTAAGCTGAGTGCATTAGGTATAAAAAAGTTTTCAGGTTTGTCACCAACAGGAATAAGAGAAACTGTAGGTTTTTTAGTACAGAATGAAAATTTAGATTTGTCATTATTGAATAAATCTGAAGCAGACATAATAGTCGATTCATATAGAAAACATGTTCTTAAGATAAATGATACATTTAAAACCTTAGGACTTCCAGGCTTATCTCTTCCTTCAGAAAATCCATATAAACATTTTTTAAGATACACAACCGATCCATTTAGTGGCGTTGCTCCAGGAGAAGGGGTTAACCCAAACCTTCTTAATATTATGAGGACTTCCTATAACCCCTCAGTTGATGCAAGAGATGTAGAAGATATTACAACGGGTAGAGGTAGAATGAGATCTCCATTTTCTGCAGAAAGATTTTATGAAAGAACTAAAACAATGTTTCCAGATAGAGTTGGCGATGATCTGAAAGGGCCAATGAATCATTTAGGTCTTGAAAAAGGAAAAAAATATACGATCATAACATGGGACACTGAAACAACTGGATTAACTCCAGAAGCCCAAATAAGGCAAATCGCTTTAGTTAAAAGAACTGTTGAATACAAAGCTGATGGAACAATGGTAAGCAGTGCTCCAGAAATATTAAGTAATAAAAGCTTTGCTTCTGACTTAATGAACATAGCTGGATATGTTGATAAAGATGGAAACACAATTCCATTAGCAAGAGCAGCATTTGAAGCTGAAAATGGTGGGCCAATAGATGCGGCTAAAATGGCAAGATTTGAAGAAGCCTATCAAAAAGGTGGAATTACAGCTGTTGAAGATTTTAAAGAAATTTTAAGAATTTTTACCAATGACGGTAATAGTATTGAAAATTTTAGAATAGAAGGACACAACGCTGAAGCATTTGACTTAGATAAACTAATATCAACAATGCAAAACCTTCCTGCGTTTCAAGAAGATTCTGAAGCAAAAACCTTGTTGAAAAGATTTTTAGACATTAGAGCGGATAGGGCTAATCCATTTTACACATTGGACACATTAGACAGTGCTAAGTTACTTATGGCTACACAACAATCTAAACTTATAAACATATTAAACGATGAAGCATTGGGGTTAAGTGAAGACTTAAAAAGCGGATTAGTAAGTGCTTTTAGTATATCTACAGAAATTTTTGGTTTAGGAAAAGGAACTGAGTCATTAGAAAATCTTTTTTTAAATACTAATTTTTTTGAACTTTTAGAAGCAAGACTTGGAGCAGATAAATCAACTGATAATTTATTAGAAATAATGAAGACTCGTGGAACTCACACCGCAGAAGTCGACACGCTGCTCAACTCTTATATAAGTGATTTTATTAATAATAATGAATTGCACATTAGAAGAATGCCTTCCGCCCGGAATGCCACCAGCTGGATTAACCGACGCCGCAGCTAATGAGTATTCAGAAAAAGCCGAGAAACTTCAAAAATTATTTCAAGAACACGGCTTCATGAAAAAAGATAGGTCAATGACCGCTTTTGAAAAATTCATGAGAAAAAGAATTAGGCGAAGCAGCGCAGTAACTCCAATAACAAATATATCAGACATGAGTAGAATATCTGATAATGTTTTTGAATTCCTAAAAACAGATGAAGGACTACAAAAAATATCTTTGTCTGTTGACCAAGAGTATTTAGGCAGATTAAAAAATCAAACAGAACCAATTGATCTTCGTATTGGTGGAGATAATTTGATGAATGACCAATCATCTGCAGGAAAAATCTACTACGATGCCAAGAGAAAAAATTATGTGTTTTCAAATTTTGAGTCTCGAGGGGTTTCGGGAGTAGGAGGATTTCAAGAACTTGATACCGAAACTGTACAAAGAGCATTCAAATTTGCACTAGATCAAGCTAGAAGTAAAACATCCGAGCTTATTAACGTTGGAGATAGTAGACAAATGTCTATTAATTTAAGCGCTGAAGCTTTGGCTAATATTGGCATAACCGAAATAGAGGCAACTGAATTAGATCAAGCTTTAAAGGCTAGATCTTTGCTTTCGAGCATTGGAACTAAAGCATTGGCCACCGACGATGCGATTAAGTTATCTGAAGCATTAGGTACTACTTCAGAGTTTTATGGAACTAGAAGCAGCGGTGACGCTATTGGAACTTTTAAGCCAGCAATTGTTGGGGAAAAAACCGCAGAATATTCAGAAGCGTTAATAAAAAGAGGTTTGCCTTATGCCACCTATGATGTTAGAAGTAGGATAATGGCGACAGCAGAAGCTAGTGCAACATCAGAAATAGGTAAAAAATTATTTATAAAAGTGGGTCAAGATGGTGCGGCTAATGCCGCCGACGCTGCATTTTACTCAACATTGGCTGGAGTAAAAAATTTACAAAATTTATCTGATATCGGTTTACAGTATACAATGGGTCAAGGAAAAGAAAATGTTTTTGGTTTAAAAAGAAAAGTTAAAAATATTGACAAAGAATTTGATATAGCTGAAAATTCATATTTTAGAACCCCAGTTTCTGCACCGACAGTAAAACAGGCAAATAGAGTTATAATGACTGCAGATGATTTGAATAAACTTGTTATAAGAGAATTTAACGAAAACGTAGAGTCGAAAGAAATTATAAGTGAAATTAAATTTGGAAGTAAAGAATTTATAGAAAATGAAAATTTAAATAGGTTTATAGATTCTACAGTTCAATCATTGGATGAAGAATTATCTGAAAGTACGATTAACAGAGCTTTTGCTCCAAAAAACTTATCAGTAAAATCTGTGGATGATCTAGCTGAACAAATTTTTTCTCTAAATGTAAGAGCTTATAAAAATCTTAAAGGGCATAGAGCTACGCCCATAGTAGCAGAAATGGAAGCTTTAGCTGATAAAATTTTTAACACAGCTACATCTGGAGATCGCAAGCTTTCAATGCAGCGATTGTTAGAAATAACAGCAGAGGGTATGACAGAAGAAGCAAGGTTAACAAAATTACAAGAGTATGCAGCAAAAGAAAGTGATAAACAAATTTTTGTTAACAATTATAAAGACTCTATTAAAACCATATCAAAATCAATAGAAGAAAACAATATTACAGGTATGAAAATAACTGGAGATTCTTCTGTAGCTGCAATTAATGAATCAAGATTGTCTCAAGGTATTTCTGGTGTCAGGGATACAGACGTAGCTTTGAAAAGCAGAGTTCATAGACTTGTTAAAGTTGTAGAAACATCAAAACAATCAGTAATTGGTTTTATAATGTCTGGATCCGTAACCGACGATATGGATGCCGCAGCAAGAAATCTCAGCGGTGCATTAAGTAGTCCCGGATCATCAGTTGGAGTATCGAGAGCGCTGGACGATCAAGCTGCTATCGATGCGTTAATTAGTAGCGCAAAGCTCTCAGAAGATATTAATATTACACCAGCAGGCTTAGACGCTGGAGAACAATTTGCCGATAAAGCAATAAAAGTTGGTAGAGAATTATACAAAGCAAATAAAGGGAAAGTTGCACTAGGTGCTTTAGCTTTAGCTGGTGTATTTACTGGTTATAAAATGGCTAAAAGAGCAGACGAAAATGATCTTTATGACGCTACTATGAATTTAGCACCAGCTGAAAAAGGGCAAAAACCTTATGGTATACAAGAAGCGCTGATGGGTAATGGTCAAACTTCGAGAAGAAAAGATCCATTATTTACGGCTGGTGTTGTCGGGAATTTAGATAGACAAAAAATAGGACACACTTCAATGGGCCCAAGTAAACATAGTCACTTATATGGGAATAGTTAAATGGGAATTTTATCATCTTTAGGTAAATCTTTATATAAAGGAGCAACAACTAAAGTTGGTGCAGGTACCATTATAGCTGGAGCTGTGGGAGCCGGAATAGCTAAAAGTGCTGCACCAACTGCTAGAGATGCAGCTATGGATGTTGCTTTTGGTGACCCTAACGCAGACGAAACATTTCTTGGTAGAAAGCTAACACCCGGAGTATTGATAGATTCAAAAATTCCTGGAGGATCGGCAGGTAAAAATACCGCAATATCAACAGGACTATTAGGCGCTGCTCGGAGCTGGTCTTGGAAGCTATGCTGGTTACAAGCGTGGTAAAAATTTATTTCACTCTACTGGCCCAACAGACAATATGATTGCGCCACTTACCAAGACTATAAAAGGTGGATTATTAGGTGGAGCATTGGGTGTTGGCTTAGGAATAGCAGGGGCTGCTGCATTGGGCACTGGTTATATAAATAGAAATGAAAGATTTTTTAATGAATCACCGTATGTGGGAAATAGAAGATTAAATAGAGATATGACTTACGGTGGCAAATTGTATAATCGAGATAGAAGAACATCAGCGGAAACAGCACAGGAACTTAACGCAGACGGCAATATAGTTCTCGGCATGCATAATTTGAGAAAAGGCGGGTAACCGTGAGCGACGTAAGCGCAGGTTCAAGTGGAGCTTTAGGAGCCCTTGAGGCAACATCGGCAATATCAAATCCGCTATTGCTGATGGGCTTTAATTCTTATAGAGCACAAAATACAATTCTTAAAGGCGGTTTTTTAGACAATAAAAGCGGTAGAGGTCCCTTTGCTAGGTCAAGGGCAAAATATAGACCATTTGTAGGAAACTCATTAAACCCACTTGGTCCACAAGGTGCAAATCAGTTTGTTGGTGGAAAAAACATATTTGGCAAAACCACTAGAAGAGGGCAGCGTATGGCTGCGGGTGGAAGGCGGTGCAGTTAAAGCTCGTGCAGCTGGTATGAGTGAAATTGACATTGGAAGAAAATATGGAACTAAAGTAGATAACTTTTCTGTAAAAAGATTTAGAAAAGCAAATCTTACTTTAAATCCTCGCGCTTTTTTTAGAGATCCAAACCTTTCTCGATTTGGAGCAGGATATAACAGAGGGTTTATGGCACCATCTGGTGGTGGGGCAATTGCAAGTTTAGGCAACATGTTAACTGGAGCTGGAAGAAATTCCGATGCACCAAATTTTAGTGGTGGAATAATTGGAAGATTAGGAGCTATTGAAAAACTAGAAAGAAGAGCGGCCAAAGGTAGAAGCACAAAAAAGGGTGATTTCAACCTTGCAAGAATAGCTAAAATGAACAGTACTGTGTCAACGCAAGTTTACGCCGCAGCAGGAAGTCGTTTACCTGCTGTTAGAGATCCTGCTACGGGTAGATTTACAAGAAATCCATTAAACTATTCAACTCAAGTAACTCCAGTAGGAGCAGTGGTAAACAAAGCAGCTGCGGGTGAACTTTTGTCAATTGGTGAACGTAGATACATGACTACAATGGGTGTTCGCGGAATAAAATCTAGAAACTTCATGCAATCAATTCTTACAAGTGGTGGCGGACCTGAAATGAGGGCAATGAACGCACGCGCTGCTACATTTGGTATCTCAACAATTCAAATGAGTGAAGCAGCTGAAAAAATAATTAGACCATTAGCTGGAGCTTTAGAAAAAAATCCTAGATTATTAAACACAGCTTTAGGTAGAGGAAATTTTGCAGGTGGCCAGTTTGCTTCATCCATGGCCGATGATGCAGTAAGAGCTAGGATGGGCGCAGTAGCAACTGAAATAGTTGATAAAGGAATTATCAAATCACTCGGCGTAAAAGGTGCAGCACAAGCCGCTAAATATGGTGGAGCTAGAGTTGGTTTGGCGGTTGCTGGAGAAATAGCGCTAAAGGCAGTTCCTGGTCTAAATTTAATATTTGCAGCAGATATGGCTTATCAGTTAGCTAAATTAGCTGGAAAGGGAGTTGCAGCAGGAATTAGATTTGGCAGAGATGGAATGAAATCAATGCAGGGCAATATGTACGGTGGACTTTTAAATTCTGGTTCATATAAAGATGATGAAGTGAGAGCTACTTCTAGGGCTAGAGGAGTTGCGGCAATTCAGAACAGTAGGCTTAATGCAAGATCTTTGCTTGGATCAGAGGGCGCAATGATGGCTGCGCATTTCGGGTAGAATGTAATATGGATAAAACTAAAGAGTTTAGAAAAAAATTAGAAGCCCTATCCAGAGAAGATCTTTTAGAAATAATCAAAGCTCAAGATCCAGAATACATAAAACAAATTAATAGAATTGAATGGGTTTTTGAAAATAAATTAAGCCATATAAATTGGTCTGATGGTACTCCGGTCCAAGAAAGACAATTTTCTAATAAGGAATTAGCATTATTAATTGACGAACCATACGAGGTCGATAATAATTTATTAAATATTCGGAATATCTGCAGATCAACAAAGGCAAATACATATATCTAAAGATCCGTGTAGATGGTCAAAACATTTTTTGGGAATAGAAACTAGAGTATATCAAACCCTTATATTAAGAGACCCATCTTTAAGAAAAGTACTAAGAGCTGGTCGTCGTTTGGGTAAAACATTTAGTATGGCTGTAGCTCTATTGCATTATAGTTACACCCATAAAGATGGAAGATGTTTAGTTATTGCTCCGATGAAATCTCATGTTGAATTAATTTACCAAGAAATACTTAGGCTTGCATCTAAGAATGAAATAGTTATGAATTCAATAATAAGAAAAGTAACTAGTCCTCAATTTATGATTCAATTTTCTAACGGTTCTACAATTAGATTTTTTACATCAGGTATGCGTTCTGGAGGAAAATCAGACGTAGCTCGTGGTCAAGAAGCGCATGTAATTGTTTTAGACGAAATGGATTACATGCACGCGGATGATCTTGACGCACTTTATGCAATGCTGCAAAAAACATCGGAAGATCAACCAGACAAAATACTAATTGGGGCTTCAACCCCAACTGGTAGAAGAGAAAGATTTTGGGAATGGTGCAGAAGTGCTAGATTTCAAGAATTTTGGTTTCCGTCATACTGTAATCCGTATTTTGCAAAAGAACAAGAAGATGAATTTAGAGAACAATATTCTGAAATGGGTTATCGTCATGAAATTGAAGCTGATTGGGGAGAAGACGCAGAAGGCGTATATCCAAGAAAGTTTATAGATAAAGCTTTTATAGATCCTTCTTGGGAATATATTCCAGAAACACAATCAGCTAGATCTTTTTATACTATTGGTGTAGATTGGGATAAATATGGAGCTGGAACAAATATAGTTGTTTTAGAAACCTGTAACGACAATTATGAAGATGAAAGATTTAGAAATAAAGTTAGAGTTGTATATAGAGAAGAAATTCCTAAATCTGAATACACGTTAACAAATGGTGTTAATAGAATTGTTGAATTAAATGAGTCTTTTCATCCAAAACACATTTACGTTGACCGAGGATATGGGGAAGTTCAAGTTGAATTACTTAGAAAGTATGGAACAGAAAATCCAAAATCAAATTTAAGAGATAGAGTTAGAGGAATAGGTTTTGGCGAATCCATAGAAATAAGAGATCCATACACAAAGCTACCAATTAAAAAAGAAATTAAACCATATATGGTAGATAATTTAACTCAATATCTTGAGAGAGAAGCAATACTTTTTCCAGCATCTGATGAAGAATTGTATATGCAACTAATATCTTATGTTGTGGTAAGAACAACTCAAATGGGTAGGCCAATATTTGAAGCTGGTGGGTCAGCAATGGATCACGCGCATGACGCCTTGATGCTAGCTCTTTTGGCTATAACTCAAAATTATGGAGATTTTAGTAAATTAAAAATAGCAAAAAATACAGAAAGTTTTTCTAATACTTTTTTTATGCCAAAAGCAAGTGTAGAAAACGACAATACAGAAAACCCTGCGTCTGGTATTATTGTTACAACAAAAAGAAACGCTCCACTTCTTCCAAGTTTTGGAAAAAGAAAACCCGTAAAACGCGTTTCTAGGAAAATGTTTTAGGTATAACTATGTCGTTTATAAATAATATAGATTCTCAAATTCCTGTTGAGCAAAAAATTACTTTAGACTATGAACTAAGTGAGTCGTCTTCTCGTACTGCTTTGGAGTCTGATTTTCGTCAATCTGAAAAAAGCGCTGTATTTTTACAACCTGGTGTTTCATATGGGAATGATCAACCATATTTTGTACACTTAAGCTCGCTTAGACAAGAAGCCAAAACCACTTTGACAGATTTGTCAAATTTTTTACAAATTCTAGAAGACTTGTTAAGAAAAGTTAAATTAGACCCACTAAACAATCCTAATTTAGAAGAAGCACATTCTTATGTGTGGAATGAAATTAACAAAATAGATCATTCTTTTCCAAAAATAGTAGTAGAAGGATATCTTGGTGAATTAAAATATCCAACACCACCTTTTATATGTTTTGATCAATATCTTTACGCAGAAGGAACGCAAACAAGAGGGTACAGAAAATTTATAAAAGAATATGATAATTTAATATCTAATACTACATTTGGGCATATTTATGATTTTAGAGAAATAATTAAATACTTAATAAATGAAACTAATTGCATTTTAAAATCTTTAAGTGCAGATTTTGGAGATAATTATGAAGATGATTCACAACAGCAAGTCGCGTCATACTACTTATACTGGCTCAAAATGGCAATCCACTATAAGGAACTCTTTGGCAAGTCAATCACATCATCGCCAACAGGACTCCCAGAAGCCGAAGTGGATAAAGCAACTAAAAAACAAGCCGCTCAATTTCAAGCATTTTTTTCTATCAAAGTAAATTCTTTAACAACTTTTATAGATAGTCAACTTCATATTTTATATAAAGATCTTGTAACGTCATGCGACATATTTTATTCTAAGTATCTTAGTCCAGCATTAAAATTTAAAACAAAAGTTGTATCTGATTTTGCATTAGATATAAGAACCACAAATATGAAAAAAGAACTGCCGCTTCTTTCAGAAGAGGCAACTATAGCGCTTCTTGCAGCAGAAGGTAACTTTAAATCTATTTTAACCGATCTACTCGAAAGAAGAAACGGTACTACAGCAAAAATTGATTCTTTGTATCAAAACATAATTGAAAGAAGAAAGTATACAAGTTTTATATCTCAATTGTCCGTTAAAGCTGTAAACAGGGAAAAAATTGTTACATCAGAGACGAACACTAATTATTCCGTTTTATTGTCTAGCTTATTTGTAAATGAATCCCAAGCAAATTCTTTAAAATCTAGTCATGGCATGTTGGATGACCTTAACGAAGATAGCCATCCTCAATATTTGATGAAATCTGGCGGAACCATAGTTGGAGACATAAAAGTAGAAAACGATGCTAAAATAGATGGGTTAAAAATATCAGAGCATTCTCACTCTGGATCAGATGGCTCTAAAAAAATTAGATCTATAGATATAGATTATGAATCAGTTAGAAGTGAAATTAATTTACAACAGATTAATTCATCGGGCAGTCAAGTGTCTATCGATATAAAATCAATAACACCTGATATACTAACAGGTGGAGTACCCGTTGCTGATGTTGCAATTAGTATTGATATACCGGATGAATTTAAAGATAAATATGACTTTGAAATACTATACGTAGAGCTGTGACATGAGTTGGTTTAAATATTTAGACGCTAGTCCATCACAAGGCAAATATATTATTCCGCCTTTAAAAAGACGGAATAAATATCTCTTTATTAAGAGATTATATACACGCGAATGATTGGCTATTTGTAGACATTAAAAATAATGAAATTAACTATGCGTACAACGGTAGTTTATTAAAAGTTCAACAAGATCATTCTTATGTGGTTGTTTATGAAGATTCTTTAGCAAAAAAAAGCGATGCAGCAACCCCTGTTGTTTCTAAAATTATTAATAATAATTTATTTTTTAAAGCAGCTAAAAATCACGAAGCAAATACTTTTCCGAATGGAACATATAGTCTATATTATGGATTGGATTACATTAAGTATATTGGCGCAACACCAATAACTTCTAATTCTGTAACATCATATGAGTATGTTAAAAAACCTAGTTCTGTAATTAATAACCTAGAATCAAGTCCTGGGTATAGTCCATATTACAGTGCTACTCCATCAAGTATAAATCTTTACAGTACCGAAATTAATAAAAATTCTGCTGGTTACTATAAGTTAGCTTATTTCAATGATGGGATAGATTGGGTTGATGGCACATCAAAAAAAATCAGTTCTAAATTAGTTGCTAATTTTAGTGGTCCAAATATTAAGGTTTACGGAGCAGTAGGACCGGGTTATGGAAAATGTAGAATTAGAATTACAACAAAAAATGAATCTTCTTCAAATTTTGAAGAAGTAACTTTAGATTGGTATGAAATTGATTGTTATTCAACGCAAGAAAAGCAAACAGTAATTTTTGAAAAAAATAATTTAGACTATTTAGATTATGTTTTAGAACTTGAAGTTATAGCTGATAAAAACATATTGTCAACAAGTAACCAAGTATATGTAAACAAAATAACATTTTTAAGAAATTTTTATTTTTCTTTAGATAATCAAGAAATAAATCCAGATTTAATATTTAAATCGATAGGAGGATTAAGGTAATGGCTACGATAAATAAAACTATAGAAAATCTAAAACCAGGAAAACAATATTTAGTTACAGTTAAGCCCAAAGACGCCGATTTAAACCTCGCCTTAAATCCAGTTTCGGCCGTAAGATTTACTGTTCCAAATGATGTTACAATACCAGCAGATCTTGGTAACTTGATTATAGTTGGCAACTATAAATCTATAATGATTAGTTTTAACCCTTCAAGAGAAGCAGACTTAAAAGGATACAATTATCAAGTATATCTTCCAGAAAATATAGCTCTCAGCGGTTCTACTTACGTTATCTTAAACAACGCATCTCCATATCTTTTTGGTTTTTCAGCATCAAACGTTATAACTGTTGATGTCCCTCAAAATTCAGAAACAACAAATGAGGTCGACGCTAATACCGGCATAATAACGCCTACTACAACAGAAAAATTATATTTTGCAAGAGTGCAGTCTGTTGATACAACTGGAAATACTTCTGAGTGGACTCCAATAAGTGCATCAACTGCCACAACGTTAATAAATTCAGCTCACATTATAGATCTTACGGCATCTAAGATTACAGCTGGAACAATCGGAGCACACACAATCACAATGGCTGGGATTAACTCTATACTAAAATCCAGCAACTATCAAGCAGCAAATACTACATTTGGTGGAAGTGGTTGGAAAATTAGTGGAGATGGAAAAGCCGTTTTTAATGATGCAAGTATTAGATCCAGTTTAGATATTGGCGAAGATCAAGGAACTTCGGATGCAACTTCATTTCACGTTGATGCAAACGGTAACATGTGGAGCGGTGCTAATAGTTCAAGCTATACAATAGCACCATTTAGAGTAAGCAATCAGGGAGAAGTTACAGCAAAAAGCTTAACGCTTACTGGAAATACCGTTTTGTCATCTACGGATCCTTCAAAAATTTACCTTGGAAATGGTGTGTACAATAACACAAATACACCATTTTATGTTGATAGCAGTAGCCAATTTTCTCTTGGCAATAAATTAACTTGGGATGGAGCTACATTAAACATTAGCGGGAATGTGGTTATAACAGGCGGTGCAACTCTTGACGCAATTAATGAAGCGCAAGAAGACGCAGACGAAGCATATTCCTTAGCGTTTACTGCTCAGGGAATTGCGATAACCGCTAACACAAATGCGGGCACTGCGTATTCTACTGCAATAACCGCTCAAGGCATAGCTTTAACTGCTCAAAATGCCGCAGACGATGCTCAAGAGGATGCAGACTCTGCTTATAGTTTAGCTTCTACTAAAATAACAGCTGG
>SXGQ01744193.1_pt1 | contig 19223 bp, 29 predicted proteins | sample 3178371 | NCBI WGS metagenome assembly SXGQ01 (sample SAMN11356859, study PRJNA531348) | freshwater metagenome | isolation source: freshwater sample F1-20 | place: China: Fuxian Lake, Yuxi | collected 2017-12-25 | reverse complement strand
ACATCATGCAATTCCGATAATTCATATCCGTTTTGTACCAACACATATATCGAACCATTGTTTTGTTGTGCTCTCAATACCTGTCCTAATCTTACTTCGTGATATGGTGCCGGTGGTATTACTTTTGTAAATTGTCCTGAAGATGATAGATAAACTAAATCTCCTGCTGCATATCCTAATGCCGGGTCAGTATTAACACTCAATAATGTACCTTGTGTCATTACTCTACCGAATGCATCGTTTGCTATATCTGTAACAACAAAACCTAATGTATTTGCTGATGTACTATCGTTATCCCAACTTGCAGTTCCAATTAGGGCGTTATCACCAGTTGCTCCGATTATTCTTACAACTGTTCCTTTTGTCAATGTACCACCTGTTGTATTCTTAACATCAACTACAATATCTTTTGCGTTGATTGCAAGAGATGCAGTTTCTGCGTATGATGCAGATATTGCAAATGAGCCTGTTGCTACTTGTATTGTAAATTGAGAACCATCACCTTTTGTGAATGTGATATCATCATTATTTACAGATGCAGTCACAATTGCTAAACTTGCTGAAACAAAAAGTGATTGAGTTGCAGTATTTAGATTACTAATTGAAGTTAATGCTGATGCACTAAATGTATTAATGTTTGTAACAGATGTATTAAGTGAAGCAGTGGTGTTTTCTATATTTGTTAATCTTATATCTGCTGATTGTGTAAAACTATTAAGATTATTTATTGATGTTACAATACTTGCAGTTGATTGTGAAGCAGTAAATACATTCAATGCATCGATACTAATCTGTTGTGATGCTGATGATGCATTTAAATTAGTAATTGATATATTGACACTTGCACTATTAGATTCTAAAGAACTAACTCTTTGGTCGTTTGATTGAGTATAAGAGTTAAATGAAGAAGTGTTAAGTTTAGTATTGATTTGTGTAATCAAACTCGCAGTCGCTGCAGCTAATTCACCTTCAGTTACAAAACCACCACTTAGAGATGATGATAAGTTTAATAATTCAACAATAGATGCAGTTGCACTAGCGTTAAAAGATTGTTGAGATGAAGTAAATGAATTTATATTAGTAGTACTTACATTTACGCTTGCAGATGTAGATTCTAAATTATTCAATCTAATATTAGCAGATTGTGTAAATGCCTGTAATGAAGCCGTTGCCTGATTAAGTGCAGACGGGTCAAATGAACTTGTTTGTACAGGTGTTCCATTGATTGTTAAACTACCTTGTACCTTTACACTACCCGAAAGAGTTTGTATGTCTGTCAACTCATCTCCTAACTGATTGCTACCACTAGAGTATATTACACTTGCAGTTTCGAAAATAGTTGTAAGATATGTAATAGATGCAGATACTGCAGTGATGTTTGTGAATGTTTGATTTGCAGTAAAGTTATTATCTATATTTGTCCTTGCAAAAGAAGCTGTTTCACTTTCAGTTATATAAGAAGATGTTGCAGAATTTAATGAATTGATACTAATACCAGCACTTTGAGTGAATTGATTTAAGTTGTCAATTGAAGTAACAATACTTGCAGTAGACTGAGAAGCAGTAAAAGTATTCAAAGAAGATACAGAAATATTAACACTCGCACTTGTTGTTTCCAAAGAACCCAATCTTTGATTTGCAGATGATGTAAATGTATTATATCCTGTATTGATATTAAGTTGAGATGCAGTAAATTGATTCAATGCGGTTATATCACTACCACTCACATCAGGTAATATTATACCAAATGTAGAGTTATCACCTTTTGTAAAAGTCAAAGTTTGTCCACTTAGAGATGCAGTTGTTAATGCAAGACTAGCAGATGTATTTAAATTACTTATAGAAGTTGCCTGGCTTGCTGTGGTTGAATTAATATTTGTAATTGATACATTGACACTAGCCGAAGTAGTTTCTAAGTTATTCAATCTTATATTTGCTGATTGAGTAAATGAGTTTATATTCGTTATAGATGTATTTACACTTGCAGAATTACTTTCTAAACTATTTACTCTTTGGTCATTAGAACTTGTATATGCGTTAAAAGATGAAGTAGTTACAAAATCACCTGCACTTCCACTAACATCAGGTATGTTTACATTAAATGTAGATGCATTACCTTTTGTAAAAGTAAGATTGCGTGTTCCATTATCAAATGATGCAGTGATTAAGAAACTACCACTTTCTGTTTCAGTCACATAAGATGCGGTTGCTGCATTTAATGAATTGATACTAACCTGCTGAGATGCTGATGATTGATTTAAATTAGAAATTGAAGTTAATGCTGATGCACTAAACAATTCTAAGTTTTGAGTTTCAATTAAAAGACTTGCAGTAGTTGTATTTAAATTATTTATAGAAACTTGCTGAGATGCTGATGATGCATTCAATTGTGATATAGATGAATCAGTAGATGCAGTATATGAATTGAATGAAGATGTTTGTAAGAATCCCAATGATACGATTTGTGCAGATGAACTGATTGTTCCGCCAGGCGCACTACCACTTGTAATAACAGTTAAATCAAATGTTGAACCATCACCTTTGGTAAAGGTTAAAACATTTACATTTACACTACCTGTTACCATTAAACTGCCAGTTGCAATAATACTTCCACTCACATCAGGAATATTAACATTAAAAGTTGTATTATTACCTTTAGTAAAAGTTAAGTTTCTTGTTCCGTTATTGAATGAAGCAGTAATTAAAAATGAACCACTCTCAGCTTCTGTAACATATGATGAAGTTGCAGAGTTTAAATTAGAAATACTAACATTTACACTTGCAGATGTAGATTCTAAGTTATTTAATCTAACATTTGTAGATTGAGTATATGAGTTGAAAGATGAAGTTGTTACTAAACTACCCGTATTGATTACCGATGCAGTTATGTTAGCACCATAAATGTTTCCTGATGAACTTATATTTGTTCCATCAAAAAATATATTTAAAGATTGTCCAATACCATCTTGCAATTGAGTCATTGTTCCTGGTACTAAAGAAGTATTAGTTCCTAAGTGAGCCAATGATTGAAAACTCTGTGATATGTATAAATTACTTAAATTTCCCATTTTATATTTAATTTTTTATGCTTTTTGCCAAGTTCTATAAGGTTGGTCTGGCGGTAAGTTCCAACTCATAAATGTAGTTCCCCACACTTGTGGTTGTATCCATTCCAAACATTCTTCACAATCTTCAAAACTTGCAGTTGGTATTTGCAAGATAGGAAGATTTACCAAATCATAATCATCTGAATTCTCAAATGTACTGACAATAGTATAACAATTTACTCCGTAAGAAGTAGTGATGTTCTGTGCGTTTGGATAGACATATGGTGCAGAAAATACTTGCCCAATACTACCACTTCCATTTAATACTGCTTTATAATTGTCGCCCGTAATACAATCTTGAATAACATATCCGGAACCAGACGGGCTAATTAAAAAAAAAAGGCAACGATTTTTATCGTTATGAGTAGTTAGTTCGAATGTGGCTACCCATCCTGCTAATCCATTATTATAGGAATCATCGAAAGCAGTGCAACTTATATCTCCATTGATTTCAAAACCTGCAACTCCTCTTTGCGTATAAGAAGTTAAATCGTTTATGATTGCAAGTGTGTTTGCATGAATATCAATTGTATCATCTACTCCATAAAATGGAACAGTTTGTTCATTGGTTCTTTCATCACTTTCATTATTTTTATTTTTAATTTTATCAGCAACTGTCAACTGAATTGTATAGTTTGTTATGTTGCTACCAAAATTAGATTCTGTGATTAAGATATTTCCTAATGGATATGCAGGAAACTGGTCTACATCTAATTTGGATAAATCACCTTGAGTGACAGCACCAATAGATGGATGATTCTTCATTATAGTCTTAAAATAATTAAGAGCGTTATAATAAAGAGAGAAGTTAGTTCCTGTATTATGAACGATTTGTGTTGACATAGTTTTTATAATTGTATTCCACCAAAATATTGATTCGATTGGTCAGGATATATCTGTGTTTGATTACCTATTGATTGTAAGTATTGAGGTATAAACTGAGAATATGCAATTAAATAATTTTGTAATCTTAATGCATAATAATCAGCGTTAGCTTGTGCTTGTTGTTTTAAATAATCTATCTCTGCTTTAGAAGGTGCAATACCTTGTTCACTTTGTGGTTTAACTGCTCCATTAGATTTAAATTGTACATTACTAAATGGAATATATTCTACACATGCATACCACATCAAAGAGTTTTTAATGTAATCATCTAATAAGTCCTGATAATATGCTGATAAACTACCAACAGTATTTGCAACAATTTGTGCTTGTAAATAATCAAATAGGATAGTTCCTAACAAATTCTTTAGATATTTGTCCTGTGCAGTTCTTACAAATGGCAATAAAGCATCTGCATCAATTGCACCCTGTAAAGGTGTGTTTTTAATTATATCGTTTCTGTTTATGAAAAGTGCGTAAGCCATAATGTTTATTTATATATTTCGTATTCTTTGCTTAATATTGTTGGCATTGTAAATCTTTCTGGAACTAAACCATCTTCTGTTGTTTGTGCTTGTGGTTCTTCTTGCGTTGCAGGATTTTCCATTGACTTATTAGTTTCATCCTCTACTTGTCCAACCGATTTACCAGTTTCTTCTGCAGTTTGAGAAAGAATTACTAATGGAGTTAATTGTTCAAAGTATAATTCTGTTTCATCAATTCCACCTTCTGTCAATGCCATATCTAATGCATTTAAGATTATATTTTGGAATGGAGAGATTGTCATTGTTTGTAAGATACTAAATGCAGTTTTCATTTCATCTGATTGTGAAGAGAAACCAGTATTCTTAGTACGAATACCAAACAATAAAGGCGAAGTTACTCTATGTGCAACTAAGATTCTATCCTGTGTATATTCTGCTACATAATCATATTTCTCATGCAAATTAGGAATATCAATAATATCTAAAGTTGGTTTAGTTGTAGGGTCATCGTTGAATGATAACATAAATCTACCTGCGTTATCTGTTCCTGTAAACTTAGCTTGTACTAAATCTTCGATTGTTTCTCTTTCTTCAGGAGCAGGAACACCATTATTAAAGTTTAACATTACAGCAGGTAAGAAACCATTTGTAATATTGTTTAAATGTAAGTTAGATATCTCACCTTCGGATACTGCAAATTGCATTGCTGAAACCCAATCAGGTAAAGAATAATAATATAAAGAAGGTGTATAATGTTTGATATAAAGTATTTCAAACTTTTCATTAGATGTACCAAAAACAGGTATTTTCTTTTTTTCCTTTATCTTTTTTTGGTCATTCCAATCTGTACAATAAAAATAATTTTGAATCTTTGGTTGTGAAAACAACTTTTCTGCTCTTAGATATTGAACAGGAACGTGATACATCTTACGGATTTGTGTATGCTCATCATTCCAATATACTTGATATGCAGCATTACCATATAGTTTCAAATCAAATGCTACTCTCTTAGTTTCCTCTTGTGGAATTAATTTTTGTAATTGTTTATTCTTTGCTTCATTTTTAGAATATAAACCTTTACCAAATATCAAATCAGCAATACCTTCAATACATGCAGCATTTGTTGTTGATACATTGTATGTCATTGTTACTGCATCAAAAAAATCATCATGTCCATAAACACCAAATGGTATCCAGTTTTGACGAGTTTTAGTATCTTCCGTTATGATTGGAAGTTGGTTATTGTTTACATTTACAATTGCAAATTTCTGTTGTTGTTTCATATTAATCCAATATTATATATCTGTTTTCGCTAGCGTGTGATGTTACTGGCGGTATTTGGTTTTCGTATTGTTCTTTACCTACTGATGATGATTTATATACTTGTATTGAACCATGCCATATTTCAATAGATGCACTACCTGATTGGTTTAATAAGGTCGCTCTATATTCTGCACCTTCATATGCACCACTAATACTTGCAGTAAAACCTAATAAAGATTCATATCCATTATAAGATAAACCACTCATAGAAACTGATGAAGATGCAAGAGTATACATATCTTGCAAGCTCATTGTTAGTGAATTACTTGCAGTAGGCTCTGTGCGAATTGAAAATTGGTTAGATTGAGATATATAATATCCTAGCATTATCTATTATTTAGCTTGTTCGTATCTTATAATAACAAAGATTTATTCTAAAATAGTTAAAACAAAAAAACCCCACTCAATGAGTAGGGTTAATATTTTATCAAGTCTAATACTGATTTACGCTGCTGAGCCGTATACGATTGTTGGTGCAACTGCCATTCCTGCGAAAGGATTTGAAGTTGTCGAACCAGATAAGAATGCTGCTGGTAATTGTTCCATACCTGTGAAAGTTACAGAGTATCCATAAAGGTCTCCTAAACCTGCACCAGTTTGAATTGTACCTGCAGTAACGTCTGCTCCTAATTTTTCACCAACTAACAATGCATCGCCGTTATTAGTCCATATGATAATTTGAGGTCTACCGTATGCCATCAACTTTAATTGAGTAGTCATTTCGTTAGTCAATTTCTTCAAGTTAAGAACTAATTCTTGATTGAAAAAAGTTGTTCCATTATCTCTAGAACTATTAACTGTTTCAGTATAGGTTGAATTTCCTTTTAATTGATAGTAATAGACAGTCGAACCTGAAAGAGATGTTACTTCTCCACTTCCGTTCTTAGTAAAGCTTCCAGTAGCATAGTTAAGGAAATAAACTCCTTGAATACCACCAATCGATTCTTTACATACTTCATTTCTACCAGCTGATAAATTACAAGCCATAATGATTAGTTTTTAATTTTGTTAGTTAAAAGGAGGGTGAGTTTCCCCACCCGACCTTAATTAGTTTTTTTATTAGTAAGCACCGTAGTATACGATATCTTGTCCAATACCGAACTGAGTTCCTGCTGTGTATCTCATGATGATTCTATAATTTTGAGAACCATCGATATCAGCCATATCAATTACTTTTACAGTATTGTAGTCAGATAACAAACCTGTACCGAAGAATAAGTTTGATTTTTGAGCTGCAACGATTTTATCATCACTCAAACCAGGACACATTACCAATTCAACTCCGTTGAAGTTCATTGGTTTTTCACCTACGTTTAATTGATTGTTAAAACCATTAGCACCTAATCCTGATGCTCCACCACCTGCTAATGCAGCTTGATATGATTTTGCAACGTTAGTTGATACATACATCAACAAATCTTGCTTACCATATACCGCTTTAGGGATAGTTAAGAATACACCATTTAATTTAGCGATAACGTTAGAGCTATCAACAGAGCCAGAGATGATTGCAGATGAACCACCTGAAACTCTTGCTGGTAATACTGCTGTTGCACCACCTGCTGCTACTGAAGCAGAGAATGCGTTTTGGAAACCACCGAATTGTCCGTTGGTTGCTGTTGTACCTTGCCAGATAGATTCTTCAGTTGCTTGTGCTACTACACCACCAACATAAGATACTAAATAGTCATTGAAAGATTTTGGAATCTCATCAAATGCTGAGAAACCTAAACTTAATGCTTCCCAAGATGCAACAAACTCTTGCTTACATAATTGGATGTTTACTTGTAACTCTTTTGGAGTTAAGATTTGTTCAGCGATAGTCACCGAACCTGTGTTAGTAACGAAGTCACATGATGCATCGTTTACTAAGTTTGCTACTGATAACTTTTGGATTACAGATTTGAACTTCACGTTTGGCATGATAGTTACTAATTTGTTGTCCAAAGTAGTTGCAGATAACAATGCTGCTGCGATATATCCTGAAGCCGCCTCACCAGTATAGCTGGTTGAAGTGATTGTAGGATTCGCAAATTTTTGAATTTTGTTCATTGTTTTTCCTTTAAATAGGTTTAATAATTAGTTATATAATTTTGATAAGAAAGAACTCTGTGGAGTCTTAATTTTCTTACCGTAATTTGATTTGTTTTGTGCAGAGAATTTACTTACACTCTCTTCGATTGGAGCACCATCTAATTTAGGTAACTCTTCTTCTTCCTCATCTGGCTCTGCTGCCATTTTAATATCTTCTTCTTTTGGCTTATCTTCCATTTTATACTTAGCCATTTCTTCCATTTTCTTTTCCATCTCTTCAATACGATAAGTCATCTCTTCGATTTTCTTTTTCATATCACCCATTTCAGTTACCTCATCTTTTTCCATTGATTCATCTTCATCAGCAGGAATTGGTTCAACTTCTTCATCTTGCTCGGCCATCTTTTGTGTGCCGGATGTTACTGAGTTTGGTTGTTCTGGTCTTTCGTTCTCTGGCAATTCTTCACCTGTTCCTTGTGGGATTGGTTCAGTTTTTACATCTGCCATTTCAACGTTTTCTCTTTCAACGATTTTACCGTCTTCAGTTTTTACTTTAATTAGATTTTCGTCACCTGACTCATCTTTTAACATTAAGTCATGTGTTCCGTTTGGTGCTGGAGATTTAGTTCCATCTTCGGAAACTACAAATAAGTCTTCACCAACATCAAATGTTGCAGACTCTACGATTGTTCCATCAGCTAATTTAGCGTAAGTAAAACTTACTTCATCAGATGATAACAATGCCATTATTCTTTTTAATACGCTTTTTGAATTCATATCTTGTTTGTTTATACCTTTAATAACAAAGGTTGTTTAAAAAATAGTTATTTTTATTATATTATATATCTTAATATTATTATACCACTACTGCCTGAACCAGGAGCACTATATGCACCTCCACCACCTGCACCATATCCATTTATACCAGAAGTAGCAAATGCAACAAAACTACCACCATTACCAGCATTAGTTCCACCACTACCACCACTTGCAAATCCACCAGGTGTTGCTCTTCCTCTACCTCCACCACCTGAACCATAAACCGATGCAGTTCCATCTAAATTATATGTTAAACCTTGACCTCCATTTCCACCTGTTGCGCTTGGTGTGCAAGTTGCATTAGAACCCGTTTGTGATGCACCACCTGCACCTCCACCTGGTAAATCTGAACCACCACAATTGGTATTTGCTCCTGGTGCAAATGAAGTTGGTGTTCCTGAACTTCCAGTAAATGCTCCTCCATATGCAACATAATTAAATCCTGAATTCGCAATAGAAGAAGAATATCCATTTGTTGAACTTGCAGCTGCAACTGTTACTGTATAATTTCCTTTATATAACCTAGTAGAAGTATAATTAACTCCTCCTCCACCACCACCCGTTCTATCACCTGCGGCACCACCACCTACAATTAACATTTCTACATCAACATTTCTACCAACAACTAATTCACCATTAGATGTAAATTTTTGAAATTCATAATTAATACCACCAGAAGTATAAGAGCCAGATAGACCTCCTGAAAGAACTAATCCGGATGTGGTTTGCCCTAAAAATGAAGTTGGTGTAAATCTCATTATACTAAATTATTAATTGATGTTGCATATATTGTTGAACTATCAAATGTTACAAAAGTTAAAATATCTTTTGAACTTGCAACAGCTGTTGGTATATATGCATTGCCTGCAGGAAAATCAAATGTTGAATTATAACTTAAACTACCTGTTCCTACGGCCGGCTGACTAACTAATAAATTTATTGTTTGACCTTGTTTTATATTAGATGCTGCTAAATGTGTTGCACTACCTGATACCAATGTTAGAGTAAAGAAGTTACCTAAAGATAAATCTATACTTGCAGTTTGAGATGCAATACTCATTGATACCACATTACCATATACACTACCTGTTATAGTTTGATTACCTCTAAATGTATTACTACCTGTTGTTGCTAATGTAGGATTTAATAATAATTGTGATGCACTAAATGCTTCTAAATTAGCAGTTTCAATTAATAAGCTTGCTGATGTCGTTTCTATATTATTTAATCTAATATTAGTCGAAGATGTGTATGTATTAATGTATGCATATGATTGACTAAATGATGTTGCAACACTTGAACTAAATACAGATTGAGATGCTGCAGTTGATGCGGTATATTGATTGAACGAAGATGTATTTAATTTCGTGTCAATGTTTGCCTGTAATACTGATGCTGATTGGTCTAATTCACCTTGAGTTGCATAACCACCACTCAATGAAGATGATAGATTTAATAACTCAACAATACTTGCAGTCGCAGAGAGATTAAAACTATTCTGTGATTGACTGAATGCTGTAAATGTTGCTGCTGATTGTGATATAGATGTTGCAACAGATGCAGAAAATACAGATTGTGTTGCCGCAGTTGATGCAGTATAATCATTAAAAGAAGATGTATTTACTTTAGCATTATCAGATGTAAATGTAAGAGTTGCTATATTCCCTTGCACATTTTGAACTAATGATGCAGAAAAGAATGTACCTGGCCCTACTAAATTAAAAATAGTTGATGTTCCTAATACTACACCATTACTTCTGATTTGATTTATAGAAGCAGTGTATGCATTAAAAGAAGAACTGAATGTGTTCAATCCACTAATACTTGCTCCTGCACTTTGTGTAAACGAATTAACTCCACTATTGATTGTCAATTGAGATGATGTAAATGAATTTAGTGCTGTAAATGATGGTTGTTGTGATGCAGTGAATGCAGACAATTGTTGAATAGAACTTGTCACACTTGCAGTAAAAGATTGATAAGGTATTTCGTTTACCATTGAATCAATCACATTTACATTGAATGCTCTTAGTATAGTAGGAGAAATGTATCCTGTTGTATTATTTGGAAAAGAGGTATTATTATCTACCTTTAACGCTTGTTTAGATATTTCAGACATTTTGTATTATTATTTTATTTTAATCGAATCCTTCATCAAAGCCAGAACCAAATCCACCCAATACTGGTTGAACACCCTGTATGTTTCCAATACCTTGTTGTAGTAATGCACCTTTGCAGCATGAAACTGAATAAGTATCTTTATCTAAACACAGACATGCTCTTCTACTATTCTTTGGTGAACTTAAACCTCTCGTAGGCCCTATATAGATACCGCTTTGATTTTCTCTATTTACAGAGTATCTCAAATTACCATTTCTACTATTTGACCATATTCCTTGACCCATAATTAGTATTTACTTTAATAACAACTAACTAAAATAAAATAATTAGTGTGTTACCTTTTTCAATGCTTCTTTATGCATCATTTCTTCTAAACGGGCTTTATCTGATTGGAATGCAAGATATAATAGACACTTCTCTAATGGAAGTTCTACTATTTCATCAAATCTAAGGATGTCATTGTTTGTGAGCGTAATAAGTGTTGAATAACTTCCCCATTTCTTTCCAAAGTTTGCTTCATGTCTTGAGGAATATCCATCCCCATCATAGATTTCAGGGTATCGTTCACTAAGTCCGTTGACAAATTGATAAAAAAAAACAGAGAACCGAAATGAATATCCATGCTTACATCTAAAAACTTTTCATAGTTTGCATCACCTTCATATGGTTTAATAGTATACAAACCTTCTTTTTCCATTATGATTGGCCTGTATAGTATATTCATTATCTTTGCCCAATTATCATCTATTGTAAATGTATCCCACTTTGTAATATCTAAGTAAGCACCATAAGCCATTGTAGATAAGTTAGGTTCAAATCCATATGCTTGGCCATCGATGAATATCTTTCTTTGTAGAGGATGTTCTTGATTACCTATGAATTGATTTAATTTATACTTCAACATATTTAAATCATTTATATTAATACCACCAAGCCATTCAGGTTGTATTCCACAAAAATGCATTAGTGTCACAGCTGTCACTGCTTCTTCATTATCTTTATAATTTTCCGTATCTTTTAAATACGCTAAATATTTTCTTAGTGTTATTGTTTCCCAGCTATTCGGTACTGTTAGTTCTACCTGCATTTGTTAAATAGTTTATTGTTATAATTAATTTTTTTACTTTTGCTTCTTCATTTTTTAGTTTAGCATCCATAGTGATAAGGTTTGCTTTCATATCTTCTACTTGTTGTTGCAAATCTTTAGCATAGAGTATCAGTTCTCTAATCTCTTCATTAGTCCACATTTGCGGTCTAGTATCTGTAATTTCCGATTGTGATTGCATATGTTCCTTTCTTTTGTGCTTTCTGTGATAACTTCATCATACAACAATATCTTGCTGCATCTATTAAGTGGTCTAAACCTCCTTCAGGTGTATCAGTAATATAACCATGTTTATCCTGTGCGTATTGGTAGGCATACATTTCGTTGATTAGATTCTGTGATGTTTTGAGTATCTTTATATTATAGTTTTGCATCACACCAATACCAAACTTAATACTATCTTTACCTTTTACAACAGGCTTTATATTAAATCCACTACGATATAATTCTTCTATTAGTCGAGGCTCTGCAGAATCACCCCATATCTCTTCACTCTTTTGTATATCTAACTTGCGTAATCTTTCTACTATATCGTTTGTCACCATTCCTTTCTCATATATCAGTTCTTCCAAAAAGATTGTATCACTATTCTTATATACAACAACAAGTGCAGTAGGGTCATTGCTAAAACCAAAGTCAATGCCAAACCCAACAAAATCGGCATCAATAGTATCCACAATATCGAAATTGAATATCGCTCTATCATTCGGCGCAAATTCTCCTTTGCCATATATCAACCAATGCTTTGGATTCTTTGTTTGCAGTTCTTCAATTGCTACTACCATTTCTTTTGGTAAATAGATGTTATCCTTATATGTTGTAATAAACCTTTCACAATCTTGCATCTGTCTTAACCAATGATAAGGTGATACCGTTGGGTTATATGCAAGTATGATTTTGCCTGTTGTTCTTATACTTAGCTGAAAATAACTTTCCTCATCTATTTCCGACGCTTCATCAATAAAGAGAATATCAGATTTTAAACCTCTTAACTTCTCCGGGTCATCTGAATTAATAAACTGAATAGTGCTACTTTGCAACTTATATAATCTATCTGTAATATTCCAATCATCTTCTACCCATATACCTAAACCTTTTATGATATCTATGAAATCTTTTATGACAGTTCTTTTAAGTGATGGTATAGTTCTTCTAACAATTGTGACGGTAATAGCGGATTCTAATGCCTTAACAATAAGCCATTGGAGTATCGCATAAGTTTTCCCGCTTCTAGTTCCACCTATATGCTGACTAATTCTAGCTTTACTCTCCAATAGGTTTTCAAATGTTACCGTTGTATTAATATTAACTTCCACTACCTGAACGGGTTATGTTTACATTTATAGATTGTATTCTTTGCTCTATCTCTGCTTTCATTTCTGTTCTGCTCAATTTAGGCATTACATACTCCATTAACTTCAGTGCTAAATCAATTGCTTTCTCTGGATCATTTTTTTTTATCTCTTCCAAATCTTTAGTTATTGTATCCAAAGTATTATTAACTGCACGAGCAATAGTTAACTTCATTTGTTCTGTACTTCTATTAACTGCACCTAATGGTCTTCCACCTTTATTTATTCTTGTATCACCTTTTACGAATGGCATAGTATATTATTGTATTTAACTATATAACCACCTTCTTTGCGTTTTGTAGTTAAATGGATACATAACTAGACCACCAACATAATAATCCAATGGCAAGGAGATATGCGATAATGAGAGGTATTATTGGGTTTATATCTTTATTCTTCATATTATTTGTATTTACATTTATGAAAATGCCACCTATACATTATTCTGCCAATTCCTTTTTCATGACAATGTGGACATTCTAATTCGATACATTGTTTTTTGAATGCATCTTGTGCTCTTTTCTTTCCACCTCTTTTATTCTTTGGTGAAAGCAAATCAACTATCCTTTTTCTTCTTTTTTGCAATTCTGTTTCAAATCCATAATATTCTTGTAATATATCTTCATATTTTCTTGCATCTTTTTTATTATTAAAAATCCATTCATTCTCCAATATATTCATATAATGTAAATTTCTGTCAAACTTACCGGATGGTGCAAAATGAGTTAGATATCTTATAGATGGTTGTGTAGTTTGTCCTACATAAACAACTTTATCTGTTGTTTTTTCTTTTATTTCGTAAACATAAAAATTATTCTTCATTATATTCATTATTATTCATGAGCTCGTATCCAAACATCTTTACTGGTATTCCTTCATCATCTGTAATTATCAACATTCCATATTCATCATTTCCTCTGTGTATGATTTGTTTATTTCTAATCCACCTCCATGGGAAAGTAAAATAAACATATCTTTTTGATATATGGGTTTCATTATTCATACCAATCTTTTGTATTTGGATAGTCTAATTTTATTTGGCTATCTCTTTTCTTTCTATCCTTGTCCAAAGTTTCCCTATCTCTTCTATCCCATATCCATTTCATTATACCATTCTTTTCAATCTCTTCAAATATTTCACTATAAAAACGGGTCAATGCTTCTCTACCTTCTTTCCATGCTTTATTATTCCTACTTCTTATATTTATAAAGTGTTGTTTAGCAGACCCTTCCCAACCCATATTAGATTGGAAGTGATATGGATAGTTATCTTTCTTTTCGTATGGATTTTCGGTTCTCTTTTCCTTTTCTTTTATTTTTTGTTTTTCATTTGTACACAATCTACATGTATATATTGGCCTTATAGTATGGAATGTATCACCACATACTTTACATACTCTATCTTCACCATTTTTATAGTCGAATTTTCTTGCCCATAATCCTCCTGCCATAATAACTTATTCTTTATTTGTAAATGGATTATCTACAACTTCTTTTAAATACTTTCTTATCTTCTTTACTGCTAAGAATGTTGTTGATTTACTTATCTTTATTTTTCTTGCTACTTCATCTAGTGTGTCCTCTGACATCCAATACAATTCAAATATACGGGCTTGAGGCCACATTCTTGTCACACTTAGTTTTTTTAATTCATGCATTACTTCTTCATGTGCTCTTTGTATCTGTAAATCTTTTTCTTCATCATAAATAATTTCATCTTGTTCATCCCATGGTGTATAATCTTGTCCGATTAAACCTACATTTATAACACGATTTAATTTCTTTGTTTTGTTAATAAATCTACTATGTAAAAACTTAGATGCGTAAAATAAATTATATGAATTATCTCCCCAAAATAGTTTAGGATTACATTTCTCATGTAAATAAATGTAGAGTTCTTGCACTAAATCTTCACTCTCTTCTTTATTTTTGGTAATCTTATTTGCAGAATTGACTAGCCATTTGTGTGATTCTGCATGTAGATTTATCAATCTTCTTTCGCACTCACAACTTCCTGTTATCATTATTGTCTTTCTTTAACCCAATTAAAGATATAATCAACTGCTCTTTTCCAATGTCCTGCAGCTGATGAGCAAGTGCAAGGTTGTGTTTCATTCGTATCTCTCAACTTATTAAATGTTGCCCATACCCAATTGGTTTTATTATCAGGCAAATATGCTCCTAAGTTTAGAATGAAATCTGCCATCTCATTATATTCTTGCTCTGTTAGAGGTGCATATTTATTGTCCATCTCCTATTTTTTTAAGCTTTGGTAATTTCATTTCTCCATTCTTTGGTGCTGGTATTTGACCACCTGGATAAATAGGATTGTCCAAATTAAGAAATTGTTTGATTTGGTCAATGTAAGGATGTGAACCTACAAATGTAAATCCCATACAACTTAAGATAAGGACTAAATCATTTACTGATGTCAATTTACTAAAATCAATTAAGTATGCCGCATTTGGGTCTACTTGTTTTTGTGTTCCTGCTAAACTAATTGTTGTTTCTTGTTCCATTTGTTTTGCTTTTAATTTTTGTTCGTTTGTGTATTTAAAATATTCTTGTTCGTATGTCATTGTTATAATTTAATTTCATCCGGACATCCAAAGAATGCATTCCAACGGCTTTGCCTTTCTGCACATCCACATGATTGTTTACCTAATAATTTAATTGCAATAAATCCTGCAATATCTTTTGCTCTTCCTAAAAAGATAACATCTAACAATCCTGCTACAATATTACCTACTTTAATTATACATATTTTTCCCATATAAATCCTTTTGCTATTTTATTTTTACCTTTAATGTTTTGTGATATTAATTGTATAGTGCATCCTAACGCAGATGCTGCCTGTTGTTGGTTATCCCATATTTTAATAATATTTCCATTTAAATCCTTTTGAATTACTTTCTGAAATGAACTATTTACAAAAGGTTTTATTTTTTTTGATATTTTATTTCCAATTTTATATCTCCATTGATACCCACCAATAGTTCCTTTCTGTTTTCTTGCAGCTCCACCTACACCTTGAAATCCATTTTTTGCTAACCAATTTACACCTTCATATCTTTCACATATAAAATTACCATCTAAATCATATTGTAGTAAAACTTTTTTTCTACGCCAACTTTGATTATTTGTTTTAAGGTCTCTATTAATATAATTTGGATGTGATTTTACTTTATCCCATTTAGCTTTTGTATCAATTTTTGCTTCTCTTGCTTTCCAATCTATATTTGGTAACCATTCATGTTTAGTTGCTGCAGCTATTTTTTGTGCTTTTGTTATTCGTTCCAAACTTATCCAATACGGAATATTATCTACTTTATATCCATATTGTTTTTGTAATTTAATTTCTCTATCACTTGCTTCAAATACATCATAGTGTTCTTCTAAAATTTCATAATCAGAAAACTTTTGCGAATTAATTCTCTTTTTAATATTTTGTGAACAACCTATTTTTACACCAGGCACATGATAAATGTAAAACATACTATTTCTCTTTAGTTTTCTTTAGATATTTCTTATGTTTTAAACCACCTGTCTTTCTACCTGCTAACTTTGAATGTAGTTTATTTTCTTCGTCTGTTACCATTTGTAGATTGTCCAAAGTATTATTTTGTTTATCGTGGTCTATGTGGTGTATCTGCATTCCCTCTGGTATCTCACCAAAGAATGTTTCATATACAAACCTGTGTGTTAGATAAGATTTAGTTTTACCTTTTTCACATACCATAAATTGAGTATAACCTCTACCATGATTACATTGGATTATAAACTTTGGTTGTTTCTTAAAAGAGATTACTTCACCATCTGTGGTTGCATAATAATCTTTGTGTAAATAATGTTGTGCGAATTGTTTCTCTTCTGCCATTTTATTTTGTTTTTGTTAATGAACTCCGAAGATTGATTCTTCGTTTCTTCTATTATATAATTCTCTTCTTAACTGATATTCTCTTCTCAACTGATACCACTCTGCCCAATTAAATCCAAAATGTTCACAATAATCTCTTTCAGTTTTAAGTGTACTCTCACATTCCATTTCATTTGCATTATCCATACCCCAATACATTTGGATATGTTGTTCTATTGTTGCTGTTTTTAAATCCATTGATTTTGTTTTTTGTTAATACTAATATACGAAAAATATTTCTATTTACCAAATCGTATACTAATATATATCGTGAAAAATCTCAAACGCATAAAAATAGCCAGAGGATGATGGCACAAACCCCTGGCTTTATATTTGTTAGTAAGAAACTCTATATAAAATGCTGAATAGCGATAGAGCATTGTTTAATTCTTACTAATCTTTAACATTGAATTAAAAAAAAGTATTTAATATAATTTGTGTTTTACTGGTTGTTTATATTTATCCTCTTTATAAAATCCACCTTTATTCCAATCTTTTATTTCAATATCTCTTTCAGGATATTTTTCATAAAGTTTATTTAATATCTTATTCCAATTTTTCTTTTTAACTTTCTTTTTCATATTAAAATTGTTTACTATATTTTTTCTGATTATGTTTCTTTGTAAATACTCTCATTGCTTTCCATTGTTGGAATGTAATGTTTCTAGTTTTCAAAACAATTTCCAATACTGAATGCATAAATTCATCTTTACTTTCATTAGTTGCTGCAGCAGCTTCTTTACATAACATAATTAAATCTTCTCTTTTTTGTTTGTTATACTCTTCAAACAATTGTTCCTGATATTGTTCAGGTGTTAGCATTTTGTATTCCATAGTTTATCATTTTACAATATCATCAAAAAAGTTTTCAATTTCTTCTTTACTGTGTACAGTAGCTGCACTTGCATTCCCATTTACGATTTTCATTTTAGCAGTCGCAGTCTCAGCTGCATTTACATCTTCATTTTCATTTTCCAGATGGGAGTTCATATGGGATTTCTTATGTTTACCCATTAGGTTCCTTTTTCTACTTTCTGAATAATTCTTTCTTTTAATTGTTTCATCAAACATTCTTTGGTTATAATAAAATCCATCAGTTTGTTTTGGAAACCTATCAGCAATTTCATAATCTTCATCAGTTAAGATTGCTTGTAAATCTTTCAGGGTAAGTTTACCTTTTTGGTGTTGTAAGCAAAGTAGCGTAATATATTTACCTCTTTGTTCATAACTCATTGTAATTGTTCCTACTAGGAAATCTTGTGTGTATAATAACACAGCTGGGTCTTTTGCCATAATTTTTGTTTTAATTTTTAATAATATGTCTAATATACGGAAACTTTTTCATATTACCAAATATATGATGTTCCATATGTAATAAGTATGTAAGAATATAAGAAAACGAAAAAACCTGAAAAAGTGGATTTTTACCCCCAAAACCTAACTCATTGATTATCAACCAGTTGCATAAGTCGTTGAAAACCAGTGTTTTACGCATATTTTCATAACTTATTGATTTCCAGTATTTTACATATTACACTAAAAAAGTTATCCACATTTTTATAAAGCGTTGAAAATCAATGATTTATAACTCGTTGATAATCAACACATTATGAAAATCCTTCATATTTGTTTGGTAAAACCGAATATTTTTCGTATATTTGGGTATATCCCAACAATGAGGGGAGTATATATAAAAATTATTTAATATGACAAAAACACAAATTATGAGTAAAAATGTAAAAATTAGTGAAAAACAAAAATTAGAGAATGTATGGTTTCAGGCCTACGATTTATTATCAAACGCAGGTTTTGATATTTTGATTGACGAAAATGGTGATAATTCTATGACAGTTTATCATAGTAATTATCTTATGGTTTCTGGTAAAAATGGTATGACATTAAAAAAAGATACAAGTAAATAAATAAGTTATGAAAAAGGTAAAAATTAGTGAAGAAACTATTATCCGTTTCTATGATATTGATGTAGATGGTGATGGTGAAGATATTACAGTAGATGATATTGAAACTACATTAGGTGAATTGGGTTGGAGTGAAGAACAAACACCTGCCGATTTAATT
>SXGQ01152441.1_pt1 | contig 19223 bp, 17 predicted proteins | sample 3178371 | NCBI WGS metagenome assembly SXGQ01 (sample SAMN11356859, study PRJNA531348) | freshwater metagenome | isolation source: freshwater sample F1-20 | place: China: Fuxian Lake, Yuxi | collected 2017-12-25 | reverse complement strand
CAGCCATGGTCAGATCCTCCGTTGATGGTTCCCAGCCGGTCAGGGTGACCAGCTGCGAGGCGGTTCCATTCGGAGTCATCCCATCACTGCGCACCTATATGATTGCCAAAGGCGCCGGGCTTCGCCAGCCCCCCGTGCATCGCAGGCGTCGCCGCCTGTATTATCACTGCGCTGTCCCCTACCGTCCACCAGGCCAAACGCTCACCGTGAATCCCCGCACAGCAGAGCTCAGAGGGTACTTGATGGGTATCCTGACGCTGATCGCGTTGGTGGTTGTCCTGACGCTGGGCTTGCCAGCGCGGGGGCTGGCGATCGCCGCGGCCGTCTCCGGTGGCGCCGGGTTGTGGACGGGGCTCCTGGTCTTTCGCCGCACGTACGAGCGGGAGGTGCAGCGCCGATCGCCCGATCCGGCGCGCGCGTTCAGGTGGGCCGCCCTTACCCTGTTCCTGACGTTGTTCTGGCTGGCGGGTGTCGCGCGGGGGCTCTTCGGACGGGCGTGGGCGGAAGCGTTCGCGACGTTCGTACTCTGGTGGGCCGGCGTGATGGCCGCCTCGGTAATCGAAACTTGGCGGCAGCATCGGATAGAGAATCCCGCGACGCGGCGGCCTCACGATGGGTGACGTGTTCGCGAATCGTCGGGCGCAGGCCGCGGTGCTCGGGATGCTGGTGGGCACCCCGCTGGCGATTCTGCTCGTGTACGCACGATGGTCCGAGCTCAGCATTCCGTCGGTATTCCTGATGGACTTCTCGCGATGGCCATGGATGAAGGTGTCGGTCCACATGACGCTGGTCACGCTCGCTGCGATACCAAGCTAATGCGGAAGCACCTGCGGGCGTGGAAAGCTGCTCCGGGCCGTGCGTAGGGGCCCTATGCACCTTCCCACCGCTAGCATCAGCCATGGATTGGCCGCAGGTAAAACGCCACCACTTCCATCACCCATTACTAAACATCCTATGTTAACCCGGCCGTCTCTCGTTGTGCTCGTGGCGCTATCCTCCGGCATCCCTGCAGCGGTACTCGCACAATCCGCTGATGTGTCCATCTGCTATTACGGTCCAGCGGCAGGCGAAACGAAGGTGATTCGCCCCGGCGACATGGTGGCGGGGACGCTGATCACCTCACGTGGCAACACGGTCGCACTCATGCATGAGGCGACGCTGCGGTTTGGTGGTCGTACGGGCGAGAGCACCTTTGCGTTCTCATCCGAGCAGCAACGGACTCAAATCACGGGTGGCGGGCGGCGCGAGGACCCTAAGGAGAAGCGGGACCTGTCCATCTACTGGGAGGGACCCAGCGTCCCTATCGAGATTGGAGGGTATCGATTTCGACTGACTCACGCTGAGGGGCGAACGGAGGTCACAATGACCAGCCATCCGGAGCCGCGGAACTGTGCAGCCATCTCATCCGCGGCGGTAGAACCAGCGCCGCGCGCCGGCGGGGGCCTCAATGCTAACGACGCTCTTCGCTTGCTGACCCTTCTTGACGTCCGAGAGAGCACTTTGAGCGCAGCCGGGTACGATCCGGTAGTACAGGTAGTAGAAAGGTGTGACCCAGATGGGGCCGGCAACCTTGAGTGTGTGGGCCACTACGATACCCGGTCCGGCGAGGTCTGCCGGGCCTCCGCTGCCCCGACGATTATCGCGATGGTTAGTTTGCGGCGTGAGGCCAAACTCGGCGGAACGGCTCGGCTCACGATTACCTGCCACGGCCTGCGAGTTCACGTTTCGCAAACACCGGATGGCGCCATCAAAGTCACGCAGGTAGACGGCGTGGGACGCACGGAGTACGAGCGTACATTCGTTCTATAACTTCCCGGTGTGCTTCGTAGGTCAGTTCCGTAACACCGGTGTCTGCGTGCATGGCTGCGCCGATAGTAGGCGGCCGGCACCAAGCGCACCTTGGGGATCCCGCTCATCGACATCCTGGAGGACGCAGGCGAGAGCGCGAAGACGCTGGACCGGCCCGACGTGCAGGATCTGGTGCGGCGGCTGGAGGCGGGCGAGGCGTCGGTGGTGATCGTCTACGACCCAGGACCGCCTGTCGCGCTACGTGCCCGACTACTACGAGCTGGTGGACCGGGTGATGAACCCGCGCGGCATCCGCCTGGCGGACACGGCCACGGGCTGGGTGGACGCCTGAGGAGGGGAGCACGCAGCTGGTGCCCGTCCCGGAGGAGCTGGGCGTGGTGCGGAAGATCCTGGCGCGCCGGCGTGGGCCGAAGCCGGCCACCTTCGGCCGGATCGCTCAGGAGCTCGAGGAGGCGGGCGTACCGACTCGGCGCGGGGGAGCCTGGCGGCCGGTCCACCGGGCAGCGGATTTGCGAGCGGAGCGACGTCTACCGGCCCATCCTGCGGGAAACTGCGGCCAGGTAGCGGCCCGGCGAAGGGTGGACAAAGCTGGCACACGGTGGCGGGCGGGGCTATCTTCTACTCCCTGCCGCGCCCCGCCCCCGTGCCCCACTGCTGTACCCATGCCGTCCCCGCTCGTGCTCCTCGTGGATCCTGATCGGGATTCCCGCACCATCATGCATGTGATACTCGCCCACGTCGGCTATCGCTGCGCGGAGGCGGCCGCCGGCGACGCCGCGCTGAAGGGCATGCGCTTGGAGCTGCCGGACTTGGTGATCTCGGAGAATCCTGCCGCCATGCACGGCGGGCGCGACTTGGCTGCGGCGCTCAGGGACCGAATCTGGATCCCGCTGCTGGTGGTCACCTCCAGGGCGACGCCCCCGGAGCTCGCGCATGCGGCCGCGGAGGGCGCGGTGCGGGTCGTGGCGAAGCCGATCACCCCCCGCGAGGTCCTGGCCATCGTTCGCGAGCTGTTGGGAGAGCCGTCCGCAGGTTAAGACGTAGCGAAACCCGTTCGCGCGTCTGGTTTTTCCGGCTATCTTTGTACGCAAACGTGTCGGTTTGCGTACAGCTTCCATCCCGTGGAACACTTTCGGAGGGGGTGATGCCGTCTCCAGTGTTCCCCCTGTCGTGTACCCTACCCGATGACTCGCCGAACGCGCCGCTCCGGTCGTCAGCGGAACGCCTCGCTAGTCGTACATCGGATTCGACCCGAACATCGTCTTATTACCGGAAAGGCGGAAATCCGGGTCCGTGAGGTAGTTGATCTTGTTGACGAGCAGAGGGGCGCTTCCCTTTACGAAAAGCAGCTGCTTGCTCGTCGGCAGGCGCATGACCTCGTCCGGCATGACGAGCCGCCGCCCCTTCTCCGAGACGGATTCCCCGTAGTTGGTGGAGTGGCCCGAGCTCTTGCCGTAGCTGCGCCCCTTCCCAGAGGAGCCGCCCTCGGTGAACACCGTTGTCTCGCCGGTCATCTTCGACAGCAGGTCGGCCGTACTCCAGTCGTTGGTGCCGAAACACTGCTTCACATCGCAGTTCGCGAAGATCGTCTCCCAGTTGTCCTTGTACAGCCCCTTCAATTGGGCGAGGTCCTGGATGATGATCCAAAAGAGCACGCCGTACCCGCCAACGAGGCTGATGCCCTCGACCACGGGGCGGATGTGGCCGAGTTGCGCGAACTCGTCCAGGAGCATCAGGATGCGATGGGTGGGACGGCCGGGGAGGCGCGTGATCATGTTGTTGATGCACGCGATCATCATCCGGATCCAGGCCGCGTGCGTCTTCAACGCCTCGGGCGGAATGACGAGGTAGATCGTCATCGGCTTCTCGCTTTTGAGAAGCGAGAGGTCCACCTGGCGCGGACGCGCGGTGTCTTCCTCGTCCTCGAGCCGGGATCCGGGAGGCGGGACCAGCACGTTCGCCATCGGAATCGAATCGAGGAAGTCGATTCCCCGCTGGGCGGTGCTGATCACCGCCGTGCGCTCCCGCTCCTCCTTCTGCAGCAGCCGGGCAACCCCGCGCTGCACGAGGGGATTGTTGCTGAACGACATCTGCTTCAGTCGCTCCGTGAACTTCTCCGCCGGCAGCGTAAGCAGCTCGCGCACCTTCATCAGCGTGCGTTCGTGCCTCTGGCTGTGGTATTCGTCGCAGACGTAGAGCATGAAGCAGGCAAGCAGCGACCGCCCCTCATCGGAGAAGTGCTTGTTCTCTTTCCCCTCCTCCGCGACGAGCATCTCCGCCAGCGTCTTGCAGTCATCCAGGGCCCGGGTCGCACCCACGCCCTTGGTATCGATCGTATCGAGCGGATTGGCGAACGCGTGCAGGCTGTGCTTCTCGCCTGTCACGCGGAACGGATCGAGGACGAAGACCTCGCCACCGTCCCGCATCCTCTGCTCGTGCGTGACGTGGAAGTTTTCCCCCTTGATGTCCATGGCCACCACGGATCCGGGGTAGCGAAGAAGCGTGGGAACCACGGCACCCACACCCTTGCCGCTCCGCGTCGGCGCCATCGTCAGGATGTGGCTCGGCCCGTGATACCAGAGAAGCCGGCCCAGCTCAACTCGCCGGGACGGAAACCCGCCGGATCGTGGCGGCATCCGCCCGATCATCACCCCCGGCTCCGTTACCTTGCCGTTGGCAAGATGCTGACTCCGCCGGCGGCGCTCTACGTCGGCGTCGAGAAGCAGCTCGGTCCCGGATCCGAACTCCGCGGTCCCGTGCGCGTTCGAGGCGTGCTTGACGGACGTCCCGAGGAAGGCGTAGCCGAGCGCGCAGAGGGCGACGAAGAACCCCGCGATCCCGACGGGATACGCGCCATGGAAGATCGGCTTCAGCTGCTCCCACTGCCCGGGTGCCGCGGACGTGGCCCTGTGGAATTCCAGTCCCCACTGGAGGGCCCGGGCAGGAGGGTAGATCGGGCCACGCGCAGCGGCGAACGCGGTGAGAGCCACCAGCGCCAAGAGCGGCGAGGCGCGCCTGGTGCCCTGCCGGCGGACGCACAAGGCGGCGAGAGCGGCCGCTACGACTCCCGTACCGAGGCAGACGACCGGCGGGTACGCGTCGGCCGGGTAGAGCGCGGGACCGAGGTTCGGATGGTAGCCGAGACGGTCGGCGACATACTGCGTGGCCGCGGTGAAACCCACGGCGACGCACGCGACCATCAAACCCGCCACCGCGTACGGGTGCACAGGGGGGCCATGCCGCGTTTTCTTGAAACGCAGCTCATCGGGGGTGGACACGTGAGTTCGACTTCGGTGGTGTACCGGGGAGGGAGCGGCCGGGGGGCTCCGCTACCGGCGCGACGGCGGTGTGAACACGAGGTCGCGATCGAGGATGATCGAGAATCGCGTAAGTCGCGGGACGGTGATCGTGGGCTTGATGTTGAGATTTCTCCGGGTCACCTCCGTGGCTGTCTGTCCGAGCTGCTGGGCCGTGGCGTCCGCGATCGCCTCGCGGGAGGATCGGGTGGCTCCGTCGCCGTTGTCGCTGCGCCCGACGAACACGGCGGCCACCACCGACGAGAGCAGCGCTTGGCCGAAGATCGTGCCGTAGTGGTTATTGACACGCCCGCGGAGACCGCTGGCACCGCTCGGATCACCCGCCCGCAGGGCGGGAAGCTCGTACGTCTGGCCGCCGGGAAACCGGATCGCGGTCCACTGCACCACCAGCCTCCCCTGCCCCGCCGCGACGTCGCTCTCGTACGACCCGAAGAGCCAGCTGTACATCGGCACGACGATCACCCTCTGGGTCGCGTCGTATACGTTCCGGGTCACCATCCCGACCACGTGACCCGGCAGGTCGGAGTTGACAGCCGTGTGGAGCTGGCCCTCGATGATGGTGCCGACCGGGACGACCAGATGGTCCGCGGCGGTGCCGGCCCCGCGCGGCGTCATCCGATGCGGAGCCGCCGCCTGGAGAGCCGGGCCGAGGCCGCCGTTCACGTAGGAGGAGCGCGACGCGGTCCTCGCCGGCGCGGGGGCGTCGACAAACGGCGGGGTTGCCGCCCCGGCGGCGCTGAATCCGTCGCTGGCAGCCTGCGGGCTCGACCGCCGGACGGCCTCCGCCTCGGCCGCTGCCTGCATCTCCTCCAGGCTCGGCGGCGGCGGGACGTCGCCGGCGCTCGCGCCACCCGCCTGTCCCGCGGCCTCGGACCCGAAGGTCGCGCTGGACTGCAGGGGCTTCGACCGGAGGGCCGCCAGAAATGCCTCCCTCCGCGGATCGGGCGCGGCAGCCTGCTCCGGAACGTCTGCGGGTGCGGTGCCCGGCGCGCCCGGTGCAGCGGCCGCAGTGTCCGCCGGCACCTGCCCGTATGCGGGGCCGCCGCCGGCCGGCCCGTAGACGGGAGGAACCACCTGGCCCGGTGCCGGAGCCACCCCCCTGGACGTGTCCGCGTTCATCCAGCTGGGGTCGGACGCGTTCGCGATGTCTTCGACCGCCTCGCTTTTCGCTTCGCTCTCTGCCGTGCCGGGTGCCGGCTGGTCAGGGACGGACCGGAACAGCAGCCAGAGGAGCAGGACCCCCACGACGGCGGCCAGCACCAGCAGCAGCCTGCGCCTCGGACCCTCTTCAACGGGGCTGTCGTCCACCCTGGGCTCGTTCTCGTCCTGGACCTTGATCGAGCGGCCGACATCGGCGTCGTCCTCGACCGCGGGCTCCGTCGGACGATCTTCCGGTGATGTGCTCATCGGCTGCAGTCCCTTCTGTCCTTGGTGATCAGGAGCCGCTGCTCCTCACGCTCGCGTCCGGTACCGACCACCAGCACACCACGTCGCAGCACCCGGTCGACCACGTAGAAGCCACCCCGCACCGCGTAGTTGATGAGCACGAGCTCTCCCCTGGGCCCGACCTCGAAGAGCACGGGGACCTCTCCCGACGTCCCTGCCGCGGGGAGCTTGATGTAGGTGTGCTCAGCGTCCGCGAAGACCTGGTCCGGCCGCCACGGGTAGCCGCGGTCGCGGCACATGAAGTAGGCGAAGTCGAGCGAGGCGGGATCGTACGGGGCAGCCGCCACCGGGACTTGCCGCGCGGTTTCCGCCTCGGCCTCCTCGGCCTCGGCCTGCTCGTCCGCCGCGAGCCGGCGCAGCAGCTCCTCGGGGTAGTAGAACCGCACGATCCGGTTGTACGGGAGATCCGGATTCTGACCCGCCGTGTCCCGTGCCGCGCACGGCGGAGAGTCCAGCGTGAGGTGGTAGATGCGCCGGTCGGTAGGGATGGTGAGGTTCGTGGTGAGGTTGCAGTCGCTGGGCTGCACCACGACGAGAGTCGTGTTGCGAGGCCCGGGGGTGGTAGCCACGAACCACCGCTCCAGGTCTCCGGTGTAGGGCTTGAACTCCGACGCTCCGGTCGGTGGGCGCTCGCCCTCCTCCAGCTGGATGTTGCACGCGCGCAGCGGCGCACACGTGACCCGCGGCTGCGTCGGGCCGAACGGATAGACCAGGTACGACCCGATGCGGAGCGTCCGTGCCTGACCGCTCCGCTCGAATTCACGCGTTGCGGCGATGACGGCGGCGTCCTCCTGTACCGGACGCGCCACCGATGCGCGTGGCTCGGCAGCGGCCCGGGCGTCCGGCTGAGCAGCCACCGGAGGCGGGAGGAGGAACACGGCCGCGGCCGCGAGCATTGGAAGGGTTGGCTTCATTTGCCTGTTCGTGGAGTACCGGCGACCCCGCACCCGCGGCCGTTTGGCGCAATGGGCGTCTCCCGCGAGATACCGTGACCTCCGGCGAACGGTTCTTGACGCGAGCGACGGCCGGGCGCTTTCGCGCCCGGCCTTCGCATGGACTTCCTCGGATCGGCAGCGGGGTGATGTGATTCGTCAGCGGCCCGACACGGCCGAGTCGGCCACCGGGGGACTCACCTGTGCCTGAGACGCCGCCGGCGCGGGGGGTGGGGGCGTGGTGCGCTCGCGCAGCCGGTTCCATTCGATCGAGGAGATCCGGATCCCCGTGGGATTCGCCCACACGGCTTCTTCGGTGCGGCCGGGCACGAACTCGATCTTGAGCGTCGCCTGCCAGATCGACTCTGCCGACCCACCCTGCGCCTGCGTGTCGATCTCACGCCATTGGAGATACCACAGGGGACGCTCCGGGTCCCTGGAGATGCTCACAAGCTCCACAGTCCGAGAGATTTCGCTTAAGAGCAGCCGGGGATTTCGGTTGGGAGCGTCGTAGTACTGCTTCAGCCACTCCTCGGCCGCGGGGGTCAGGAACCATTTCGCGGCTCGCGCACGATCCATCTGCGCCACTGGATCACCGAAGTAGATTCCGCGCACGTTCACGAGCCACTCGCCGAGCTCCGACTCGACGGTCGAACGCGAGGGGTTGTTGAAGCGGCTGAGATCCTCGTACTGGATCACGCGCCCGAACTGGTCGTAAGGGATGAAGATCGGCCGCACACCTCCACGCAGCGCGATCATCACGATACCAATGGCGAGGACGATGTTTCCGAGCACCGACAGGTAGGTCTTCAGACTTGACTGGTCCAGCGCGCGCGCCAGCTGAGCCACACGCATCTCGTAGCCCTCGCGTGCGATGTCGTAGCGGTTCCGGTAGGGGCCCTGCTCCCCCTCACCACCGCGCACGGGCGCGGAGGGCTTCGTCCGACTCCTGAAAAGCGGCACGTGAAATCCGGGGTAGCGAGGCTTGGGGACCCCTGCGGGGGACCGGGATCAGCCCCCGGTGGCGGGGATGACTCTCCCGCGAGATACCGTGACGTCGTCCGAACGGTTCTCGACACGACAACGGCCGGGACGCACGCACGTCCCGGCCGTAGATTGGAGGAGACTGCACCCAGCCGTGTTTCGTCAGTTCCCGCGCATCCCATCCGACAGGCCGATCCGCACCTCGGACGAGATCCGCCGCCCGGCGGTGCCGGGGATCTTCCACGCCAGGTATCCGAACGCGACGGCCGCGAACACCAGCGCGACCGCGACCTGCCAGTCGATGAACGGCGGGTTCAGCACCCAGTGCATCTGGCCGCGGGACGCATCGTATTTCATCAAGCCTTTCGAGATCTCGTACAGCGTCTCAAACAGGTCGTAGCCGACGCCTGCGATCACCTGCAGGAAGAAGAACCTGACCGCGACCTCGAACGCGTACTTGAAGTATCCCTCGGCGAGCCCCGCGGTGAGGCGGAAGGAACCGAAGGGGATGAACACGATCCCCGTGCTCAGCACCAGGATCGCCTCCAGCTTCACCAGCAGCAGCTGCAGGGCGATCACGATGTACGCGCTCAGCACGACGATCGCGACGAGGAGCACCACGAGGGCGGAAAACACCATCGAGAACATCGCGTTGACCAGCCCGATGCCGAACGCGTTGTAGACGCCGTTGACCCAGCTGGAGAACCGCGTGAACAGCCCCTGGTCCTCGGGCGGCTGAAGGGGCATCCCCTGCTCCACGTGGAGCTGGTCCACCACCCGCTGCGCCATCTCCCCGCCTTGCGTCACGATCTCGGTGGGCGTCAGCGCCATTCCTTCTCGTCCCGCCACCATTCCCCCCAGGTGGGCGAAGCCGTCGATCACGCGCTCCGTCGTCAGGTGAGGGAACCGGAAGAGCATCATCATGAGCGCGACCGCCCCGACCTTCCACAGGAAGGAGTAGAGGATCTGATCGACCCCCATCCGGTCCTTCTGCCACTTGATGCTGGAATAGGAAATCTCCAGCACCAGCAATCCGCCGAAGAGGCCGAGCAGCGCATCCTGGGCATTGCGCGCCCATTCCTGCTGCCGGCTGCGGAAGATCACCTCCAGGTCGGTGTCCCTGTATCCCGGCGCCTGCGCCGCCAGCTCGCCGGGGAGCACGCTGGCGAGCATGACCAGCGCGATGGCGGCGAGGGCGCTCGTGAGCGCCGGACGCGCCCGGACGGCGCGGCCGGCACCCTCGGCCCAGGCTCGGAGCGCGGCCGGCATCTACGGCCGCGTCGTCGTGCGCTGGCGCCCTGCCCGCGCCCGCACGATGCTGTCCTGCCGAGCCTCCACGCGCCGCTCCGCCGCCTCGTGAACGCTCTGCTGGTACGACGAATACACGGCGCCGGCGGTGTCTTCCATTGCCGTCCGCGCCGCCTGGTCCGCGCGCATCGCGACGTCCACCGCCTGCATGTTGGCGGTGCCCATCTCCAGGTTGCGCTGGAGGAGCTGCTGGTCGAGCTGCTCCGCCGCGATCCGGTTCTGGATCTGGGCGACCTCGCGGTCCGTGCTCGCGGTGGCGAGCTGGAGCTTCAGGTCATCCAGCCGACGCTGCGACTGGTCCAGTTGGAGGTGGTGGTCGCGTGCGCTCAGGAGAACGTTGAACGCGGCTTCGCGCGCGGCCGCCGCCTGGTTCCCTGCCGCGCGGTGGTTCCATTCCGCCACGCGCGGGAACGTCCTCCGGAAGAGCCGGTCGACCTGGCTGTTCCCGTAGCCCAGCGTCTCCCCGGAGCCGTACCGTCCGTCGATGCGGTCGAGGATGGTGCCGAGGGAGGGGATGCGGAGGCTCCCGATGCTGAAGCCGCGGGCCTGCTGGATGACGTGGTTGGCCTGGCGCGTCGCCACCACCACCTGGCGCGCCATCTGGTTCGCCTGGAGGATGAGCTGGCCGTACCGGAGAATCGAGTTGGCGTGGTTCGCCGGGTCGTAGACGATGTCGCCAATCCCGAAGATCGCGTGGGCGGGCTTGGGAACGGCGGCGGTCCCGATCGCCGCCACCACCAGGCCCGCGACCATCCAGCGCCGTCCCGGCCGCCGGGGTGCCCGGGGCGCGGAGGGCACCCCCAAAAGCACCGCGGTCCGCAACCCGGAGGGGTGCGGACCGCGGAGGTGGCCCAGGAGCGGCAGTCGTGCTCGTCTCGTAATCATAGGCTTGCCCTTTCTGTTCGATCGGAGGTTCAGGCCGCCGCCCTGGCGGCCGTGGTGGGGTACATCTCCGCGCCTTCGGCTCCCAAGCCGGCCTCCTCCAGCCATACGCGCGGCCACTCTTCCCCGTGCTGCGCCTGCAGCCGCTTCGCCCGCTCGACGGTGGCCGCCGTCGTCGACCCCGGCCGGGAGCCCAGGAACGCAAGCGCAACGGGACCCAGCTTCAACTCAAAGCGGCGGCTCCCGTCAGGGCTTTTGAAGAAGTAATCCCGCTTGGTCTCGCCGGCCGCGACGATCTCGACTTCGCGGTCGTTCAGCTTGTAGGCGCGGTAGAGCTCGGCGACATCCTCGCTCACCGCGTTCTTGTTCGGCAGGAAGACCATCGTGGGGCAGCTGGACAGGATCACGTCCCGGTGCTCCGACTTCGCGACGTCGGCCGGGTCCTGCGTCGCCAGCATCAGGGCCCCGTTCGCCTTGCGGATCGTCCGCAGCCATTCCTCGATCTTGCTCGCGAAGCGCGACCGCATCAGCGCCTCCCACGCCTCGTCGATGGCGATGAACGTGGGACGGTTGGAGCGCAGCCGGAGCTCGATCTGGCGGAAGAGGTGGAGCAGCGTGGGAACGACGATGCGGTCGCCCATGGCCATCAGGCGGTGCATCTCGAAGGTGTGGACGGAGCCGGAGGCGAAGCCGTCCTGTGCGCCGTCGAGCAGGGAGCCGTACGGGCCGGTGCCCGTGTATTGCTCCATCGCGGCACGGATCTCCAGATCCTGCACGTGCATCACGAACGCGCGGATCGTCCGCTCCTCGCGCGGCCGGTCTCCGAGGACACGAAGCGCGCGCTGGATCGACTGGCGCTTGGCGAGCGTCGGCTCGACGCCCTGCAGCGCGACGGCGATCTCCGTCCACTCCGCGGCCCAGGCCTGCTCCTCCGGACGGTCCACCAGGGCGTAGGGCTGGAACTGGAGACCGCTCCTCGGGTCCGGCTTGGGACGGATGTCGTAGTGCCGCCCACCCATCGCGGCCGTGAGCACGTACGCCGAGTGCCCCTTGTCGAACCAGAACACCTGGGCATCGGGGTAGCGCATGAACTGCGCGACGCAGAAGCCCATGAAGGTGCTCTTGCCGGCACCCGTGGCGCCCACCAGCAGCGTGTGGCCGACGTCCTTGTGATAGAAGTTCAGCCGGAACGGCGTCGCGTCGTCCGTATCGACGTAGGCGAGCGCCGGGCTGCGCACCGGGAAGAACGGCGACGGTACGTGCCGCATCCCCGCCCACGACGTCGTGGCCGGAAGGAGATCGGCAATGTTCTCAGTCGGCAGCGGCGGCCGGCGCAGGTTGTGCCAGCCGTCGCCGGGCATCGAGGAGAAGAACGCCGCGCAGGCGTGGAGGCCCTCCACGCGCGCGGTGAATCCCCGCTCGTTCACCTGGTGCATCAACTGCCGGGCGACGTCGCGCGCGCCGGCGTCGCTGTCCCCGTGGACGACGAGGGTGGACGTGTAGAGGGCGGCGCGCCCACGCCCGGTCTGAAGCGCGCCCAGCACGTCGCTGAGCTGCGCGGCCGCATGGCGCGAGTGGGCATTCTCGAAGACCTTGTCGTCCTCGACCTGCTGTGCCGTCTTCTCCCCGCTCTGCAGCATCCCCTGCGTCAGGGTGGACGCGCCCTTCCGGTTCTTGAACCAGGCATCCCGGATGCGGCCGATGATGCGTGACGCCGGTCCGTAGCCCAGCGGGATGACCCGCGTGCTCCAGCGATAGGAGGCGCCCACCTTGGAGAGCGGATCGAGAATGCCTGACCACGACTCGGGCGCGAAGCCGAACATCGACACCACCGAGATGTGCTTCTCTCCCACCCGCGGCCGCGTCCCGCGTACGAACTCCTGGCTTCCGAGAACCCAGTCCAGGTGGCTCGCGTCGGGCGGCGCCAGGACCCGGTGCTCCAGCCCCGTCAGGCAGAAGTGCAGATGGGAGAGGAACTCGTCGGAGCCCATCGGCTCCAGGTTCAGCCGCGCGCCGAGACGGTCCATCAGGCGTTCCGCGCCGTCCTGGATGAACCGCTGGAGGTGCCGGTCCCAGGAGGTCGTGGAGGCCTCGCCGCGCACGAACCATCGGCGGAGCTTCGCCGCCGTGTCCGGCGGCGGCCGGTAGGTCAGCGACAGCACGCACTCCGTCTCGAACTTGCGGCCGGATCGCGCGTACTCGCGCCGCCGCTCCTCGTCCACCGCCCAGCTAGTCCGATCGGGGAAGGCGCCCGCCGCCGGGTACTCGAAGGAGCGGCGCCGCACCGCGTCGAAGTGGAACATCCACTCGTCGTGGAACGGATAGAGCGCGCGGTTGATCTGCGCGGACAGCGCGTTCAGCTCCGCGTTGGTGGCGGAAGCCGTGTCGGGGCCCCGGTAGCGGAAGCCGGTGAGGAACGCCCCGTCCTTCAGCTGCACCACGCCGGGCGCGGCGAAGTACCCCCACGGGAGGCTCCCGGGGAGCCCGCGAGGTACCGCGCGCGCGACGCGGATCGCGTCGAAGCCGCGCATTGCTGCCATGCCGCCGCCAAAACTGAGGGCTGCGAGAAAGGGATCCACGTCAGGGCTGTGGGATCGAGGGCCGCACGCGGTCGGGCGGGTCCCAGATGGATGGGTGCGGCTCCGAAAACGCGTGCTCGTGAAGCAGCCAGTGGAAGAACACGTCGAACGCGAGCGCGTCCTCTTCGCACGCGCGCGCGAGCCGGGGATGCACGATGGCCATTCCGCACACGAAGGCGGCCAGGCCGAGCAGGAAGTGCGTCCCGCTGCCGATCGCGACGGCGCCGGAGGCGAGGGTCGCGAGCCACACCACGAGGTAGTGCTGCGGCAGCCCGAGGAAGAGCGGCGTCCGGTACATCGGCTCCGGCACCAGCCGCCGCTCCAGCTCGACGTCGCGTCGGGAGGACACGGCTAGTAGACCGCGCCCTGGAACCCGATCGTCGCCAGCAGCGTCCCGCCGCCGAGGATGAACGCGAGGACCACGAACGCCTTGCCCGCCCACTGCACGATGCCCTCGCCGTTCTTCGCGAACAGCCAGGCGAGCGCCCCGATCATGAGCGCAAGCACGATGGTGGGCACCGCCGCGAGGCGGATGAACGTGATGATCCCGTTGATGAACCCGAACGGCGCCGGGACGGTGGTGCCCGCCTGGAGGTCGGCGGGCAGCGTGGCGAGCAGCACGGTGACCGCGAAGGCCACCGCGTGGGTGCGGTTGAGACGGAGCACGGGACGGAGCACGGAATGCGGCATGGGATGGGTCATGGGACGGAGCATGGGTCTGTTTTCCTCGTGTGGATTGTGTACCTGAGCGCCCTGGGGTCAGAGGCTCGTGAGCAGGTACCGGCCTTTCCGGTACCCGGTGCAGTGCGCCACTTCGGTGATGCGGCGGCCAGTAGGGGTGGGCTTGATCACGACGACGATCTGGATGGCACTGGAGACCAGCCAGCCCTCGTTGCGCCCCGTGTCGCGGCGGGCGAGACGCCCCAGGCGCTCCAGCGCGCCCTCCGCGGACGACGCGTGGACGGTGCAGAAACCGGGGTGGCCGGTCGACCACATTTCCAGCATCTGGAAGGCGAACCGGCGGCACTCGCCGACGTGGAGGTACTTCGGCGTAAGGCGCAGCGCGATGAAGAGCAGGACGTCGAAGTCGCACTCGGGCGTCGTGCGAAGCGACACGGTGTTCGGTGCCTGGCTCAGCACCTCCACGGTGTCCTCCAGCACGAACACGGGGTCGGTAGGCGACTCCATGGCGCGCGCCTGCTCGCGTAGCAGGGCATTCAGCAGGAAGGTCTTCCCCGAGCTCGTCGGGCCGGCCACGACGATCCCGAAGTCCTGCGAGATCCCCCAGCGGACCGCGTCGTACTGCTCCCGCGTCATCGCGCCGTCCGCCAGGTAGCGCTCCAGCGGGATAACCTCGCTCGGGCGCTTCCGCACCTTGAACATCGGCCCCGACGTGACCGGCGGGATTACGCCCTGCAGCCGCGCGCCGCCGAACACCGGGTGCGGCAGCTCGCCCTGCAGCTGGGCGCGCTGCGGGGTGATCGTCTCGCGCAGACGGGCCGCGGCGACGTTCAGGAACGCTTCGACCTGCGAGGCGCGGAGGGTGAGCCCCGTCGGGGAGTGCCCGCGGCCGTGGGCGACGGCCCACACGGTCCCGTCTGGATTGGCGTAGACCTCCGACGTGCCGTGCCGGTCGAAGACGGCCATCACGTCCGAGCCGAGGATGCGCTGCATCTGGACGGCGTACTCGTATTCGAGCGAGTCCCGCTCGTCGTCCTCGCTCGCGGGACCGCCTCCCGCGCCGGGGCGGCTCGCCTCCACCAGACCCGCCGTCATCGGCCCGCGAGGGAGAGGGCGACCGCGCGCGCGCCGGACTCCGCGCGTGCCGAGGCGGCCGGGCGGGAGGCCAGCTCTCGAACCAGGTCCGGCACGGGGGCGCCGAGATGGAGGCTGTCCCACTCGCGCACCAGCTTCTCGCAGACCGCGCGAACGATCCACGCGGAATCGTCCACGCTCTCACGCTCGAGTGCCGCCGTGCTGATCGCACCCTGCTTGACGAGGTGGCGGATCTCCGGGGGAATGCTGACGTTCATGCGCGATGCGGAAGGCACGGCTCCGTAGGCTTGCTGGCGGGGATGCGCTGGCACGTTCGCAGTGCCTCTCACCAGCCAGATACCGTGACCTTCCGGGAACGGTTCTTGGGATTCCGGGGCGGCGGGAGTGTCGGGAACTGTGGGTGAGGAGGATCAGTGAAGTTTGCGGTTCCTGGTGCTGCGCGCCGGCCGTGATTATCCAAAATTGTGCGGTTACGTGTGTGCCGTACGGCAGTATCAGGCACGGCGAACGACGATCTCAGGCCCGGCGGATTACGTTGTGGCGTAAATACTTCGGCCCCCCGAACCGATGTTCGGGGGGCCGCTCACCGGTTGTCCGGCCTTCAAACCTTTTACGCTAAAGTGGTGTCACACAGGAGGCCATAAAAACGTTTGGCTCTTATGGTAGCTCACGAATGACCTGAGCCGCCGTCCGCGAAAACCGTTTACCGTGGGTCGAGGTATCAGGGTTGGGGACGTCCCGGGCACGATGCGCACCCAGGGACCACACAGATCGGGCCATCGCCAGGACGAAAGTCACACCTCACTCACCCTTCAACCCGCCGCGGGCACGCGGGACCGCATGATCCCCGAACCGCCGCCGCCGGTCCGTCCCCGTTCTTTTCCACTCCCGAAGAGCACCCCGGCCGTGAGGCCGGTCCGCAAAACCAGGGGTCTCGCTGAGACAGCCCGGTTGCCGAAGAGTGGGAGGCCGGCCCGCACATGGGCCGGCTGCACCCTCCGAATCCGAGGAGCGTAGTCCCGTGGCCACAAGACCGATACGTGCCTCGGCGCGTGACGGCGGCCCCATGCAGGCCGCCGCGTCACACGCCAGCCCTCACGCGGCCGAGCCGAATCAGGCACCGCCGCGCGCCAAGCTCCCGCCCCCTCCGAAGCTCGCTCCGCTCCCGGAGAGCGACGAGGAGCTGTTCAAGCTGTACGCTGAAACCGACTCCGATCGTGCCCTGCGCGAGGTCGTAAACCGCTATCAGCCCAAGATCATGCGGTACTTCCTTCGCAACCCCGCCACCCGGTCCCGGGCGGAGGACCTGACGCAGGAGGTGTTCATCCGGATCATCCGGAACCGGGCGTCCTTCGACACCGCGAGGAAGTTCTCGACGTGGAGCAAGACCATCGCGCAGCGGATCGCGATCAATGCCGCCCGCGGAGACCAGCGGAGCCGCGTCACGAGCTTCACCGACATGGGTGTCGATCCCGAGGCCGAGCCTTCGTGGAGCCTGGATCCCGCCGACACGGACCCGCTCCCGGACCGCGCGGCGGAGCAGAGCGAGCTCCGGGGTATTCTGAGCGATGCGCTGGAGCAGGTGGAAGAGCGGTACCGGCAGCCCGCGGTACTGCACTTCCTGGAGGGGCTCACGCACACCGAAGCGGCGAGTCGCCTCGGCATTCCGGTAGGCACGGCAAAGAGCCGCACCCACCACGCGATCGAGGACCTGCGCGCCCTCCTCGGCGCACGCTTTCCCGGCCTGATCGCGGCGTAGACCGCGCAGGCCGGCGGGGACGGGGGTGCGGGGGCAACCCCGGGGAGAAAAGTGGTTGGGCGACACCACGGTATGACCGGACACCGCCGAGGTTGCGCGGCGAGGACGAACTCCTCGCCGCGCTTTGGCGTTCCACGCGAAACGAGAGGGACGAATGACCGGGCCGAGATTCGGACGAATGCTCCTTGCCGCAGTGCTGATCCCGCTCTGCGCGTCCTGCGACGGGAGCCCCACGCGCGGGGCGCAGCCGGTGCGCCACCCGCAAATCACCGGCGCCACGCTGGTGGCAGGCGGCGAAGGCATGGTCACGGGCAGCGACCTCGACCTGCTGACGCCCGGCATCGCCGTGGATGGTCAGGCCGTCGTCGTCACGTCCCGCACGGCCACAGAGATCCGGTTCGGCATGCCGGCCCCGTGGGCCTGCGAGGTCGATGGCAGACCTCTTCAGATCACCTCCGGAACGACGTCGTATACGGGACGGCTTACGGTCCCGTCCGTCGTGCGCATGGAGCCGGGCGAGTCGCACGTGATCGGCAGCAGCGACCTGGCATCTGCGTGCCTGCAGTTCCCCGCGGGCGACCAGAGCTTCGTCATCACCGCGCTCAATCCGTCCATCATCGAAGCGCCCGGCGTGGAGCCGCTGTTCACGCTGCATACGTGGACCGGCGGCGGCGCCGCATCAGGCGTCGCCTCGCCCCGGCCCGTGGACGCGCCCGACGCGCCCCCCGCCGGGCTGCAGGCGCCGCGGTTCGGCGTCACCCTCGGGAGCGACGCCTATCAGACCGACCCGGTCGAGTTCGATCCGCGATACGCGACGGCATCCGTGGGCGACACGGTCCCCTGGGTGGACTTCCGGAGCCCGCAGTGGTACGACAACGGCAACATCTGCGATGAGCCGCGCGCGCGGGTCCCCACGTTCGGCGCCGTCGTGGCCGCCCAGTCCGCCTCCGGCCGCACGGTCATCGCCTACGATACCCGGACCGCGTACCGCGAGCTCTGGAGCAGCGAGGCGAGCCGCTCGCGCCTGGTCCGGCTGGCGGAGATCGTAGAGCGCTGGACGCTCCCGGCCGTTCGTGAGGTCTTCGATCCGGCGTTCGAGCCGGTGCGGGGCGCCGAGGGCCGCTGGTGGCACATCTTCAGGACCGGCGTGGCGCAGCCGACCGTCGACCAGGCCGGGCTGCCGCAGTCGATGTGCCGGCACTTCTCGGAGGTGGCGACGACGCTCGGCCCCGACTCCCCGCTGACGACGGACGCCCAGGTCGAAGTGCTCGCCGGCTACCTGATCCACGAGTACGGACATCATGCCGAAGACGTGATCGCCGTCCGGCTTTGGGGCAACGTTTTCGGGCGGGGCACGCCGGGCTGGGGAGCGATCGGTGAGAGCTGGGCGCAAACGGTCCAGGAGACCGCCGCGAGGCTCGCCTCCGGCCAGCCGACCGGCGCGCGCCACGACCGGCTGACCGCGGGATCCGGAGTGCCGTACGCCGACTTCTACGGAACCGGCTACGGCGAGCGACCCGACATGAGCCCGTGGGGCGGCGGCCGGGGCCCGTACGAGCACGGCACCAGGCTCCTGATGTTCCTTCGCGAGCAGTGGGGGGATGCGCCGCTCGGCAGCGACCGCCCGCGTTTCTACCAGCAGGCGCTCTCCCTGCCGGCGTACGACTTCCCTGCCCTGGCCGCGCTGGCGGGCATGGACGCGACCACCGCGCTCGACCGCTGGAGCCTCGCGGAAGCGACCGACGACCTGGTCGCCCCGGGGGCCGCCGCCGCCCGCGGGCTCCCGCAGCTCCGGACCTGGGTGCCCCAGGACCGCGAGCCGCCGCTCCAGCTTTCCCGCACCGGCAACGCGAGCCATACGGTCGCGGTGGCGCGCGGCAGCTACGCCGCGCTGTACTTCTTCGCGGCCGGCGACCGCGGTGTCTCCGTGACCTTCCCCCCGGTCACGGGCGTGCCGTTCGTCGCACGCGTGACCCGCCTCGGGAAATGAGCGGGAGCCGGCGGCACTGGCCGCCGGCTCCCGTCCTTGACATCCCCTGTGTTTTCTACTTCGGCACGGCTTCAGCGACCGGCGGACGCGGCATCAGCCGCGCCCGCTCGGCCCGGTCCGGGTGGGCGGCCGCCCAGGCCTCCAGCCACGCGTGCACCTCGGCGAGCACCGAGTCCGCCGGCACGCCCCGGCCATCGACGGAGGTGGCAAATTCCAGCATCTTCCCGCTCACCGCCGTGTCCGCGATCAGGTTCCGGGCGTAGAGCATCTCACCCACCCGCGCCGCCCTGTCCTCCTCGCCCCCGGCCGTCTCCGACCGGCACCCCACTGCCGCCAGGCCGGACCCAGCGGCCCGGACGACCGCACCATCACCCGATTGGAACCCGTCACCGGTTCGACACCGGACCGTTTCTCGTTCGTCACAGCATGGGTAAACGAAGT
>SXGQ01300672.1_pt1 | contig 19229 bp, 13 predicted proteins | sample 3178371 | NCBI WGS metagenome assembly SXGQ01 (sample SAMN11356859, study PRJNA531348) | freshwater metagenome | isolation source: freshwater sample F1-20 | place: China: Fuxian Lake, Yuxi | collected 2017-12-25 | reverse complement strand
TTTGTTAGTGGTGGCACTTGAAAAATAAGGCATAGTATCCGGGCCACCCGAAAAATAGGATTTTAGCAACTCGCATTCCAAGACTTTGTCAAGTTTTTCGGGGATGTTGAATAAAATATTACCCATGAGGTCGCTGGGGTTAAGTATGATAAAATAATTAAAAGTACTATTGATTATGATATTGTTATTGTACGACAAAAGCGATAATTGAAAATGAAATCAACCGCAATTGTCTAAGTTGGAATATCGTTATCGTTAAGGGCGATTATGGTTAGTCCAAGTTGATCCGCTAATTTTACAGTTTCTTTTTCGTTCAAAAAAATAGTTTGGCTTGCTTCAATTGCAAGGACTTTTCCTCTTGCCTTATGAAGCGTTTGAATAGTGTCCATACCAATGGTTGGAACATCGAATCTACGATCTTGGTTTGGCTTGGCGACCTTGATGACAACAAATCCTCCAGATTTACAGTATTCGCCAGCCCTGAGAATATTTTTGTCGGTGCCTTCAATCGCCTCAACAGCCAGAACGGCTCTATCTTTGACTGCGACACTTTGGCCGACATCCATCCTCCCCATTTCGCGGGCAAGTTTCCAGCCAAAATGAATGTCAAGTAATTCAGAACTAGTGGGACCCCTGCGAGTCAATGTTCCAGGTTGCACAAGAATCTCCGGTATAAAATCCAAGGCGGATGCGAAATTTATCCCGTCCTTGGCAAATTCCTTGATGACAGAAAGTAATAGTGTGTCGTCTTTATTGTCTGATCTTTTTCGTAAGTACCAGAAAATTATTGTTCGCAAATCAGGGGCAAGGTTAAAAATCTTCCAAGGCTTGTGAAGAATGTTTGCTTTGTGAATTTTACCTGCCATTACTACATTTTTTACGCCATGTTTTTTAAAACTATTGATCATCTTCCCTAATTGCGCCGGCCTAGACCAGTAAAAATGATCAACTAAAGATTTTAACTCAGGTCCCGCTTCCTGGGTTATACCTACACAAACAATTTTCATACCAAGCTTACGGGCAGCTTCTGCAAATACAATTGGAAATTGGCCGTAGCCTGCCAATAATCCAACTGGCTCTGCAAAATTTGGTTCGTGGGTCATTTGATTGGGTTCGGTGTAAGTTTTGTATTAATGTATTATTGCAAGATTTATAATGATTTCACGGAAGATTTAATTGTTGTTTTATTTTTTTTACATCCTTGCCTAGAGCTGGAAGTTTCTCAAGTAACACTAAGATTCGTTTTTCATCTTTTTCATTCCTCGATGGAATTCCAAGAAGCCTTTCTCCCTTGATTGCATCCCGCATTACACCACTTTTGGCGCCAATCACCACTTCATCACCAAGGTTGACATGGTCAGCGAGGCCAGCTTGGCCGGCAAGAATAACATGATTGCCTGTGGTGCAGGACCCCGCAATTCCAACTTGGGCGATTAAAAGGTTATGCTTTCCAATATCACAGTTGTGCCCGATTTGAACTAGGTTATCAATTTTTGTCCCCTCACCTATGCGAGTCGGACCAAAAGTACCCCGATCTATTGTTGAGCCAGCACCAATCTCGACATTGTCGCAAATTTCAACATGACCTACTTGGGGAATCTTTTTATGGATACCATCAACTGGTCTATAACCAAAACCATCCGCTCCAATCACTGTGTTAGAGTGAATTATCACATTGTCTCCGATAATGCAATCATCATAAATAACAACATTAGGGTGAAGGATGGTGTTTTTTCCCACCTTGCAATTTCGACCAATAGAAACACCACCATGAATCTTACAGTCAGCACCTATGATGGAATGATCACCAATTCTGGCGAATGCCATTACTGATGATCCCAGCCCAATATTTGCTGATGGCGAAACCCAAGCTAAGGAATCAATACCAACTGGGTACGGCTGGGCGGGACCTTTAAAATGTAATGCGATTGAAATTATTGCCTGAAGTGGGTCATGAACTAAAACCAAAGTTTTACCCGGAGCACTAAATTCTTTTTTGCAAAAAGCAACCAAAGCTTTTGACTCAAGGAATTGTTTTTCATATTTATTGTTATCAACAAGAGTGATATGGCCAAAACCAGCGGATTTCAGTGGGGAAACGCCTGAGATGACCAAGGACTGATCACCAATAACTTTACCTGAAACCATGCCGGCAATGTCAAGAACTTTGGCAGTCACCTATTCAACCCTACCTTCCATGGAGTTGCGGAAAGCAATCTTCAACTCCATGATGGTAATAATTGTCTTTTAAATCGACAACCCTAGTTTTTTTGGTTGTTATTCTTTAGGTTTAATCCGGTAGAAATCACCTTTTGAATTTCCGAGATAAATTGAGTTATCATAAAAGACAGGTGAACCTGATATTTCACCACCGAGAGGCAATTTTTGAATTAATTTGCCATCTTCAAGGTTAAGAAAATACAAATTTCCATCAAAAGAGCCAGCTACCACGGTGTTTGTCAAAACCAGTGGTGATGCATCAACTTTGCCATCGGTTTGAAATCCCCAAACTTCTGTGCCCTTGAACCTATCTATAGCGTGTATCTTTTTATCCCTGCCCCCGGTGACAATAAGATTTTTTGTAATCGCACAAGAGCTAAAAAAAGGCTGGGATCTTTTTTCTGGTTTATAGTTCCAGTTGATTTTAGGCTTTTTCCAATCAATTCCCAAAACATTGTTTGACATGGTTCCCACAAACAATTCCTCCCCGGCAATTGAAGGTGTGGCGCCAGTCTGCCCCCCCAAGTCAAGGTTGGATAATTCTTTTCCAGTCGCTGCATCAAGGACATGCAGTGTGCTATCACAGCCAGCTGCAAAAGTTTTGCCCTCTATAATCGCGCAGGAACCAAAAAAAGGACCTTCCATCTTGAATTTCCAAAGTTCTTTGCCCATGGTATTCAAACAGTAAAGGTTCTCATCCTGGCTTCCGAAAAGGATATTGCTCTTATAAAAATTAGCCCCACCGGATATCTCGCCATTTGTGGGAAAAACCCATTTTTTTGCACCAGTTTTTAAATCAATTGAATGCATGTTCCCATCGATGTCGCCAATGTAAATTGAATTGTCTTGGATGCTGGGAGGGGCCTTGAAAGGCCCTCCTTTGTATTCCCAAACCTTACTACCATCTGCAATATTCAAACAGTAAACCTTTTCATCCATGCATCCAAAAAAGACCTTGTTGTCATGAACTACTGCCGTTCCTTCTATCGAATCTTTAAGCGATATTTTCCATTTGATTTCATAGGGTGGCTTGAAAGTGGCAGCGATAAAGCCATCTTGTTGGGGATTGCCCCTGAAAAGAAGCCAGGAATTAGGGGCAACCATTTCTTTTGCATTAACTGAAATGTTTAAAATTATAATCAGTGCCAAAAAACCTGAGGCAAATAATGTCAGGCCATGGCAAGTTGATAAATTTCGAGCAGATCTTTTTCCAAAACTGGCCGTGGGTTGAATTTTGCAGTCCATTGTTGAGATGCCTCCTCTGCCAATACTTCAAGAATCCCATGGGATACACCACAGTCGTGAAGATTCTTTGGTATTCCAGCAAGCTCAAGAAAACCTGTAATAATTTTAGCGAGAACTTCTGCGGATGTTTCAGGGGTTTTAGAGTCCCCCCCAATATCATTAACCAATGTTTTGTAAAAATCACCCACATGCAGGCTGTTAAATCTCAATACATGAGGTAATAGAATGCCAATCGCAACACCATGCGGAAGCCCGTAGTGGGCGGTAAGTGGGTTTGCACAGGAGTGGCATATGCCCAACATCGAGTTTTCAATTGATAGACCTGCCATGTGGGCTCCAAGTTGCATGGCACCCCGGGCTTCGATATTCGTGGGATTTTTTAAAACTGTGGGTAAGTTACTGAACAACATTCCCCAAGCCTGTCTCGCAAAAGTTTGTGATATCGCATTTTTTTTCGTGCTTACATAGGATTCCAAAGCATGGGAAATCGCATCAATCCCAGTAGCTGCTGTCACCATTTGAGGTTGTGATACAGTCAAGATTGGGTCAAGCAGACAAATCTTAAACGCCGCTTTTTTATCGCCGCATGCCATTTTTAAATGAGTGCTTGAATCAGTGATAAGAGCGAATGATTGGGCTTCGCTACCGGTACCGGATGTGGTGGGAATTCCTATGGATGGCAGCATTGGCTTTTTTGCCAGGCCAATACCTTTGTAATCCGACATTTTTCCGCCATTTGTGAGCAGAAAATTAATACCTTTCGCACAATCCATGGCACTTCCGCCACCTAGTGCGACAATGAAATCGATGTTTTGCCGTTTGGCAAAATCCCGACCTTTAATGACATGAATCTCTTCGGGGTTTTCCTCCACTTCATCAAAAAGGTATGCCTCACAACCAGCTTTTTTTAAAGATGAGAAAATAAGATCTGAATGACCAACTTTTTTTAAACCCGGGTCTGAAACTAATAAAACCCGGGTTCCCCCAAGTTCTCGAACGAAAGCTCCGCACTTATCAGAGCAACCGGGTGAAAAAATCACCCGGTTTAGAGGGTTGAAATCAAATGAAACCACATTAGAATCCGCTTTGCTGGTAAGCTCTTTGCTTGTAAAGATGGGTGAATAAGTTGCCTTCATGAGGCTGGTCCCAGGTTAGCCGATTCGTTGGTATAGGGCCAAGATTCAGCCGGTCGACATTAGTGCTGTTTAACAACGCATGGGCAAAATCCTTGTCTTCCGTAATAGCTGTTGCAACAAGCGTTGGACCAATTAACTTTAACATATCAGACTGAGGGCATTCAACCACGCTTGCGTAAGGGAAAAGAAATTCCTTGTTTGCAAGAGGATGGTCATGGCTTTCACAATGAATGATTGCAGGCAATAGCCAAGCACATCTTCCTTCTTTGACAAATCTGGATGAACCCCTTAGTTTTTGGGTTGTATCTGTCGCCCCTGGCGTTTTAAGAAGATTATCGATCATTCCTGAAATTCTTTCAGGAACATCAGGATTTGCAAAAGCTGCAAGTTCAGCATTCGGGTCATCATATGCACGCGCCTGAATTTTTACCAGCTTTTCAGAAATAGCATTAGCGATTTCCTTGCCGTGAGATGGGACCCAGACAGCAGATACATTTATGCATGACCTTCCACCATTTGCCGCAATAGATTCAGCAATGATGTCAATGTAATCTTTCCAATGCGAAATTTTATCTTCTCCAATCAAAACTTTGCTATATCCAGGACCATGGATCTCAACGCGATGATCATTTTTATAAGGCTCGGTGGTTGTGCTATCACCAAAAAGCATGCTTCTTCCGGTGCCACGCAAAATCTCACCCGCACCCGCATGATCGGTAGGACAGAAGTTAAGGGCTGCCGGGGGAATCCCAGCCTTTAAGTAAGCTTGGATTACCCTGAACGGAGTCCATGGTTCCTCCCTGCCGGGTTTTAAAATCAATGGGATTTTCATCGCAGGGGTAGGTGCCCAAAGGGAATGAACTCCAGGAGAATTACTTGGCAAAATCGCCCCAAAAGAACTGCAAGTTGGCACAAAGCATAATGTTCTACCATCTTGGGTGCCATGTCCTTTGTCTAAGATTGACATGTCCAAGCCACGGGTTAAACCAGCTATAATCGTATCAATGTTTCTGAGGACATATTCAACTTTTCCCGCATTTCTTTTACAAAAAACCATTGGGGATCCCGTCGTGGATGACAAGTTTCGAATATAATCATCGAAACTCTGCATCTGGTCTCCACATGGTAATGTGTCGGTCGCGAAAATTCGTCCGGCTTCTTTGACCATTCCCATGAGCTTATTCATTGGAATGGCCTGAAGTTCATTTCGAGCATCCTCCATTTTGGCAATGTCTCGAACAATCTGGCTACCATTTACCTGACTCACTTCAGCGACTATATCACCAGTAACATGATGAACTAGTTGGGTTTTATTCAAGCTGGTGTAGGGTTTACCCAATCTAAGCGCAGGAATATGAAGCATTTATTATGTCCTTAAAAATCAATTATGAAAGCAACATTCAATTAATAGACACCAACCACAGTGCTTGCTGCAAATTCACTGAAAGGCCGAACTCCGCTAACACCATCCCAGGGATATTTTTCAAAAGGCATCTCCCTTTCGCCTTCATCTCGTTCAGGAAATCTTGGGACAAAGAATTCCTTGGTTAAGGTTGTCAATAAAACCCTACCTGTAGCCCCATAATCAACAACTTTTTCATAGTTTTTAGGATCAACAACTTGTATCGCAGCCCTTGGTTGAGGAGCATAGTAAGAAATCTTGAAGCCATCTTCTGGACAAATGGGCTTGGAACAAGCAAGACCCATTAAAGTGTTTCCATAAGTCGGGGTCATGTAAACATCCCCATTATCAAGCATTTCTTCGTATGCTTCACGGGTGAATTGGGGTGTAAATTCAGTTCCACCCGAGAAAATACCAGTGATACCTGCTGCCTTGATTGATTTTAAACCACCCGCGGGAATCTTTTTACCAAGTTGGCGGAACTTGTCCTCTAATTTTCCTGATCTTAAGGCTTCATCCAGTGCAGCCAAAAGTTTAGGAGTGGTGAACATACATTTTATGTCATGTCCTCCAGCGAGTATGGTTAACGCCTGATCAATGGCATGTTCCTTATAGAGATTAGCCATTGCAATTTCACGCATTTTAATGAGTTTAACAACCCATCTTGGGTCAAGATCAATACAGAAGCATATACCACCACGGTGCTGGGCTAAATGTTCGATCGCCAGTCTCAATCTCCTGGGGCCAGAGGGCCCAAGCATGAGCCAGTTACTGCCTTTAGGGAAATATTTGTCTGGTAAAGTGTCCGACATCATTTCGTAGTCGATTCGAAAGTCATCGATCACAACACGGGTTTTGGGAAGCCCTGTGGTGCCACCAGTTTCAAAAACATAGGTTGGTTTACCAGCAAAACCTCTCGGAACCCAGCGTTGTACTGGACCCCCGCGAAGCCATTCGTCTTCGAACGTACCGAATAATTTCAAATCTTCAAAAGTATTAACATCTTTAAGAGGATTGAACTTGTATTCTTTGGCTTTTTCCAACCAAAATGGAGTTCCTGTGTCAGGGCTGAAATGCCAATTGACCACATCCCTGACTTGGGCGTCTAATTTGGCTTTTGCTTCTTTGATCAATACTTCCAGAGATTTGTTATCTGCCACGATGGATTCCTTTTAAATAAAGATTACTTTTCTGATATTGCAAAAAGAGTTGTTCCTGTATTCACATACAAACATCCATTAATTACTGTAAGCGGTCCCTTGATCGGTTGATCCATTTCTATCTTAGTAGGTTCAGATTTGGTTTTTCCATGTTTGAACACATAAATATCACCACTATCCGTCCCTATGAAAACTTTTCCATCAACATAGTAGGGTGAAGCCCATGTTCCATCACGAAGATCATGATCCCAATATTTTTGCCCGGATTTGGCATCAAGGCAATGAAGGTAACCGTCAAGCTCTGCAAGATAAATAAGCCCGTCATGGATTGCAGGTGTGCTCAAGGTTCTGCCAAAGTTTATTTCCCTTCCCTGCTCTGGTTTTGGAATAATTTTCCCACCATAATGCCAAATTAATCCCGAGTTTTTATTTACAGCGGCCTTGGGATCAAATTTGTCATCTTTTGCGCTTAAATCTTTTTCAGGATTATCAGGCGTTTTAGTTGCGTCAATACACCAAAAATGCCCTTCTCCTGGGCCATCATCAGGGTTGTTACCAGTACCTACATAAACTTTACCATCATGAATAACAGGAGTGGCCATGATGTAACTTTTATTTCCCCTGCCGCCCGGTTTGAATTCAGATCCCTTGGGATTGCAATCAAATTTCCAAAGAAGGTTGCCTGAAATAGGCTCAAATGAATAAACCCATCCATCACCACCAGGGAATATTACCTGGGACTTACCATTAATGGTAAATGCCGCAGGATTTGACCATTGTCCTTCCATGATATTTTTTCCGGGCAAGGAGCTTTTCCATGCCACTTTTCCAGTGTTTTTATTCACTGCGATGAAGCTTGGTGCATCTGGGGCAGGTAATTTGTGCTGGTTGGGGTCAACACCGTTTGCCGTGACAACAAAAACAAGGTCACCAAGTACCAAGGGAGAACCAATGGCTAAAAAACATGGAAAAACACCAAGGTCTTTCATCATGTCAAGCTTCCATATTATTTCAGGCTCCAGCTTGCCTTTTGTAAGTTCCGAAGAGGCGCAGACAAGTTCACAACGGTTACTCACATAGTAGATTTTTTTTTCGTCATAAGCAGGATAAGAACCAATTCCCTGCTTGGGCCAGTCATTTAATTCGGGTTCTGGAAGTTTGTCGTGAGTTATTTGCCATAGGAACGAGCCATCTGCTTCGTTGAAACACATGATAACTCCCCTATCACCCTTAGCCTTTGGGTCACGAGGTCTTTCATTATTTGTTCCCACGAAGATTTTTCCATCAGCAATTGTTGGGCCTCCGTACGAGACAGTGCCTAAATCGGCTGCCCATTTTACATTTTTGCGCGCATCCTTTTTAATGCTCCAAGATGATGGGATGCTTTTTTCAAATGGATTTGATTGGTTTCTTTCAATACTGCCTCCCAGAAGTGGCCAATCCTTTATGCTTTGGGGGGCAGGGAAAAAACCAAAGGCGCTCGATAAAACCAGGACCAAAAATCCCAAAGAGAGTGATAATTGATTCATTTAGGCGTTCTCACAATTAAAGAATTCTTGGTAAATCATTAATTTTTGGTGATAGCGTAAAGCTTGCAAGGATTTTCAGTGATGATGAAAATCGTGGAATTCACAGCCACAGGAGTAGCTCTGATTTTTCCTTTCATTTCAACGGTGCTAATCAATTTTTTTTCCTTTGCGGCTGCGAATACAAGCATTGTGCCATTTTCGTTACCAATATAAACTTTTCCATCAACAATATATGTGGAGCTCCAAGTGTCCGCTTCCATGTCATGTTGCCAAAGCTTTTTGCCGGTTTTTGCATCAAGGCAATGTACAAACCCATCGTATTCAGCAGTGAAAAGCAAGCCATCATGAACCGCAACAGTGCTCATGGTTCTTCCAAAGTAGTAGTTCCGGTCATAATCCTTGTCAGCGGGGCCGCCGTAATGCCACACAAGACCAGAAGCTTTATTTTCAGGAGCCTCAGGATTGTAATTTTCAGATGCGGGTGATAAATCTTTTTCAGGATTTGCAGGCACTTTTGTTATGTCAATACACCAAAGATGCCCTACCCCTTTGTCATGCTCAGGGTCCTGTCCCACACCAATGTAAAGTTTGTTGTCATAAACAACAGGAGTTGAAACAAAGTCGTTCCTAGTGCCTTTGCCACCAAGTTCATAGACAGATTTCTTTGGGTTACAATCGAATTTCCAAAGTAAATCTCCGTTGGCAGGATTGAAGGTGTATATCCAACCATCACCGCCTGGGAAGATGATCATTGGCTTGCCATTTGGCTCCGCATACACGGGATTAGACCACTGTCCATGCATCAGGAGTTTACCTTGGTTGATCAGGGTTTTGATTTCAACTTTTTCGCCATTTTTCTTGGCTTCCACAAGATTTTTGGAGGGAAGATTGCTTGACCACTTAACCTTGCCTGTTTTTTTGTCGATGGCCAAAAAACTGGGTGCCTCGGGTTGAGGAACATTAATATGCCCTTCGTCTACCCCATTTGATGTTATGACGAACAGGGTGTCTCCCACAATCAATGGCGAACATGTTGCAAGGTTGTGAGGGAAAACATTCAATTCCTTGATCATGTCAAGTCGCCAAATGATATCGGCATCTTTCTTGGAAGTGTATTTTTCATCAGTAACGCCATCGTTTTTACCGTCAATGAATCCTTCCGTGTCTGCACAAATGACTTCGCAACGATTACTTACATAGTAGAGACGGTCACCTTCAACCACGGGACTTGAGCAAATACCTTCCCGCGGCCAATCATTAACCCGCCCAGCGGGTAATTTGTCGTGAACCGATTGCCAAATCAATTCACCAGTTTTTTCATCAAGGCACATGATGATGCCTTTGTCATCCTTGATATTTGGGTCACGCGGCGCATCATTATTGGTGCCGATGTAGATCCTACCTCTGTAAATAATTGGGCCGCCATAAGCTTTGGAACCAAGATCCACCGTCCATTTGATGTTTTTCTTTTTACCTTCCTCGTTGCTCCAAGCTTCAGGGAGATTTTTTTCAACGAGATTGACCAGATTTCTACTTACAGAACCACCAAACAAAGCCCAGTCTTTGGTGGTTGCAGCAGGCGCTGGAGAATTTTGCGGGGCGATCGCCTCAGCAGTTGGTTGAACTTTGAAATACTGGGAAGCAGCACCAGTTAAGATTGCCGCAGTCACACCCAAAATCGAAAGTCGCTTGATAGCTTTGCTTTTGCTAGTCATGTTTTATTCCCGTTAAAATACCAATGAAAACAGAACGAAATTAATCAAATCAAATTATTTTTTATTGGGTACTACTTTTACATTATCATAAAAGATTTCTGTCCCAGGTTGATTTTCAAGTATACCAGCGGCATAACCATAGATACCAGCGCTGCCCTCCAGATTCGAGACAGGATCCTTGAATTCGATGGTCCATTCAGAAGGTTCTGGTTTCTCCCTAGGCCAAATCTTGCCTCGGATGGTTCCTTCGGTTCCAGACCCTTTTTCAAATGATAATTTGAATGTGTACCAAACATTTGGCTCCCAAGGATACGAGATGGTCTTATCAACCCTGGGCAATGCATCCCAAGAAATAAGCCGCAATGATTTAGTTTTGCCGGTGAGCATGAAGGAATATCGATTGGCAACAACTCCCATGTCTGGAAGATCATCACGAACCTTTGTTCCCATGATATCCGATTGAATTGTGTATTCAGTCAAATCAGGCATGGTAATAAACGCGTTCGCTCTTGCAACCAATGGGCTTGGATTCACAGCAAGCTTCTTGAGAACCATTTTGCCTTTTTCAAGTTCCACCATTTCAAATTTACCTTGGCAGTTCACCCAGCCACCGGGTGTTCGTTTGAGTGGAATGTTTGAAAAATTTGGCATGTAAGGAAGCACTGGAGCTACTCGAACTCGAGTTTCTCCTGTTAACTTTCCAGCTTTTGCTATAACTCTTCCAAACTGGGCAGGTGGAGGTGAATTACCAGCTTCTAGAACCGTATCAACACCTTTTTCATTGCTGAGTTTACCATTTAAAGGAGGCGGAGGAGTGGGTGCCGGAGCTCCTGCGGGGGCAGGTGGCAAACCCTCGGGAGGTCTGACTCCAGCAAGCGACCATTCAACTTCAACAGGTCCAATTTTGTTGCCGTTCGCGTCAAATGCAAATGCTGAAAGACTTTGTTTTTGTCCGGGATTCAAAACAAAATCAGCAGGAATAATTTGCAGATGAGAAGGCTCACCGAGGGCGATAGTTTTTGATTCAGGTTTGATTTCAGTCTCGGAGGGCTTCCAGTCGGGTTTTCCGATGCAATAGAGATCGGAACTGGTCATAAAGATTATCCTGCCATTGAGAATCGCAGGACTGCCATTAATTTCAACATCTTCCCCAGGCTTTCCCCTGAAAAGCTGGGAGTGTATTTTCTGACAGCCTTCCTTGGTTGGTTTCAAGATGTGAAATTTGGAATTAACCTCAGCGATATATATTTTGCCATCGGCAAGTACTGGTGAACCCTTGGTATTTCGACCATACTGGAATTTCCAAAGTTCTTTTCCTGACGATGCTTCCAAAGCATGAAGTGAGCCAACCTCGCCACACATGTAAAGAATACCATCGCTGATTATTGGAGATGCAAATTTAGCCTTAATACCATCAGTTTGCCAAACGACTTTAGGCTGCCCATTTGTGACATTTGAGGCATCCAAGCATAGAACCCTGCCTTGGGTGTTTGCTCCAATATTTTCTTCACCTTGTCCAATGTAAACAAAGTTGTCCTGAACTACTGGAGAGCAATTTACAGATCCGCTTCCAAAAAGATGACTCCAGACCTTTTCTCCAGTATTTACTTTGAATGCGTGAACACCACCATCTCCGCCGCCACTTATCAACAATCTTTGTCCATTGATGTTTGCAATAACCGGATAAGAGTAATAGGTATCCTTGACTGCTGCCCCGGTTGAGGACCACCAATGAATTGCACCGGTTTTTTTGTTAAAAGCCACGAATCTATTTCTTCCGATGGCTTGGTCACCCCAGCTTGCGTTGATCATGCCTATAATAAGCAGATCACCATCAATAATTGGACTAGTTACGCGTCCACCATAACCAGTGATTCTGCCAAATTCCTCGGTAAGTGACTTTGACCAAACAATTTTTCCGTCTTTGTCAAAACAGAAAAGCAAGCCTTGAGTGCCATGGGCATAGACATTCCCGGTCTCGGGGTCACCCACCATGTTGGTCCAGCCAAGTCGAACACTGACAATATCCGTGTGAAAGACATTGAACTTATGTTCCCATAAAAGTTTGCCATCTTTTAAAGCGAAACACATGACTCTCTCTTGTTCAGAAATAGCTTCACCGACTTTATTTATCATGTAAACACGGTCATTTTGTATAATTGGAGTGGTCCTTCCCCCATATGGAGCCTTCCAAATAAGATTTTCGGAAGCGTCTGGATTTGGGGACCATTTTTCAGGAAGGTTCTTTTCATTGGAGACGCCATTTTGAAAAGGTCCCCTCCAATGACTCCATTCTGAAGGCATTGGATTTGAGATTTTAATTTCCTTGGTTTGTGAATTATTTTCTTTTATGTCGTTTTTGACATTGGGGTTTGGTGAAACAGATTTTTTATCATCTGATTTTTTGGGTGATGCGGAATCAGATTTGTTGTCTTGTTTTTTTTGGGAAGATTCACCGCCACAACCTGTGAAGCATGAGGAAATAAAAACCGAAAAAGCCAAAACATTAAGAAACTTGTTCATTTTTAAATTCCTTGCGAAAATCAAAGCTTTATTCAAAAGGTTGTGCCCTAGTGAATATTTTGAATAACAATAACATTCAAAGCATTAAGCCGACGGCAGGAGTTAACCTATCTAATGTTTTAACAAAAATCACTAAAATTGCACCTAAGAATATTTCTAGTTTTTTATAAATCTTTTGGATTTCAATTCCTGTTTGGGTAAGGTGCCTTCCGGTAGAATTTTCACGATGGGTTTAAAAAGAAACTTGGCTTGGATTTCCTGCTCAACAAGCTTTTTTAATGAATCAGGAGCGGTTGAATCAGTCTCAATTTCTATGGTCAGGCTGGATGCCATAACTGAGTTATCAAATGTAATTTTAAAATCAATCACTCCATTGATTGCATGAAGGGTATTTTGAAGAGCAGTTGGATAAATGTTGTTGCCTTTAAAAAAAATCATTTCGTCGGCTCTGCTTAATATCCCTCCAAAAAGGCTGAAACCCTTGAAGCCACACGAACAATTCTGGTGATTCAAATTGACAATGTCGCCGGTTTTGTATCGTAAAAGAGGGCACCCTACCCTACCCGATGAACTAAGGACAAGTTCTCCTGTTGACCCATATTCAAGAATTTTATTTGTTTTTGGATCGATTATTTCGGGGATGAAAGCATTTTCGATAATGTGCAATATACCCGAGGTTTTTGGGCATTCGATGGTAACCGGACCTGTCTCGGTCATACCATGATGATCTACCACAATAGGACCCCAGTGATTTTCAATCCTCAAACGAGTTGCAGAAATGTTGGCGCCAGGTTCTCCGGCAAGGATCAACTTTTTCAGTTTCAGTTTTTTGAGATCTATTCCAAGACTTTTTGAGACCTCACCAAGTCTTAAAGCGTAACTTGGAGTTGTGAATATCACATTGATTTTTTGATTTTGAATTAATGCCAATCTTGCTTCAGAACTCAAACCTCCACCCGGAAAACTAAGGCAACCCACTTTATAGGAGGCCTCAAATGCAGTCCAGAATCCAAGAAATGGCCCGAATGAAAAAGGAAAGAACAAGCGATCATCCTTATCGATGCCAGCAATTTCAAATATTTTTAACCAATTTTGAAGGAGCCATTCCCATCCGGCGTTGGAATCCAAAAAAAACAACGGTTTACCTGATGAACCTGAAGTCTGATGAAATCGGCTGTAATTGCAACTGTTTAAATGGTGAAAATTTCCATAAGGTGGATAATCAAGTTGATTGTCTTGCAAATCTTTTTTTGTGGTGAATGGCAAAGAATAAAAATTATCCCGAATCCAAGACTTAGATATTGTTTCAGGCCTTACATCCAGCTTTTTCAGGTAAAAAGCATTGAACGGAATTATTGATTCCCAGAAAGTTAAAAACTCTTCGGTTAACAAGAATGGTCTTTCGATAGGATTGAAACTTTGAGAAAAATTCGCCGCTAACGAATCTCAAAACAATAAAGGAGTTCTTGATCACGGACGAAAAGCTTGCCGTTTGATATTGCTGGGTGACTCCAGATTCTACCCCTGCTTTTCTTTAAATTTGATAATTCAGGGATTTTGAATTTGCTAATTTCCTTATATGCTTCCGGGGAGGCATTAAGCATCGCAATTTCACCAGAATCTTCAGTCAAAACATAAAGCCGACCATCTGCGGCGATGATAGATCCGGCTCCCAATGACTTTCTGGGGGATGACCATGCGACATTTCCGGTTTCAAGATCCACACATTCCCATGCCCGTTTTAAATGGAAGCCGTATACATGTTTTCCAACCAGGACAATGCCACCATTGTCATTTGCTATTTCTTTCTTGCTGTAAACTTGTTTTGCCTGAAGAGATGATTCGGATTTTTCAATCTTGAAACAATCCATTCCATCCCCAAAGCCCACAGATGTGGCGATCATATTTCCAGAAATGACGGGGGTTGTGCACACAACATCATGATATTCAGACTCTCGTTTGTATTCCCATAGCAATTTGCCATCTTCAGGGTTGACGCCAACACATCCCTTTTGAGTGATCTGCACAATTGTCTTTTGAGATTCAATTGTGGCGATGGTTGGGGAGGCATATGGCGCCTGCATTTTTACATCGCTTGATCTCCATATTTGATCTCCGGTCTTTTTGTTTAAGGCTGCAAGTAGGCCAAGTGGACCACCTGGAACGATTATAAGTTTTTCTCCATCAACAATTGGTGACCATGAATAGCCCCATCCGAATTTTTCAGGGCCGCCCCCTACAGGATTAACTTCCGCGGATAAATCCTTGGGTAAATCTTTTTTCCAGATTAATTTGCCCGTTTTTGCATCAGAACATATTAAAATGCCTTGGCTGCCCAATGCAAAAATTAAGCCATCATCAAAAGTTGGAGATCCATTTGGGCCACCACTAAATGTGTTGCCATTGAAATCAAAGACTGGGCCTATTTTGGTGTTCCAGATTTCTTTGCCCGACGAATCAATTTTTAAAAGAAGTTCTTCGCCTTTACGGGCGCCCATGATGTAAACTTCATTTTGAACAATTGCAGGAGAAGAGTAACCAGTTCCACAATCTTTGAAAACCCATGACTGTTTTGGTCCATCCTTGGGCCAAGTCGCAAGTAATTTGGATTCTTTTGAGTGACCGGAACGATCGGAGCCCCTGAATCCCGCCCAATCCTCGGCAAGCAACATACCATTAGCAAGGGCAATTATGTTCAATGCTAAAAAGGTTTTGTGTTTGATATTCATTGGCTTCTCTCCCAGTAAAAATATTTGCATTCAAGGATTAATTTGCTGTTACATCAAAACAAAACACAAGGTCAAAATCGCGCAGAAAAAGTTTGCCATTGCTGACGACAGGATGTGTCCAAATTTTGCCGGACTGCCTTTCAATTTTTGTGGTCTCAGGAATCTTAAATCGGCCAGTTTCAATCCATTCCTTCGGCGTGGGTTCCACAAGAACGACTGTTCCGTCATTTTGACCATAAATATAAAGCCTTTTGCCAGCATATGTGATTGAGCCGGTTTGGTTTAATTTTTCAGATTCCCACTTTGCTTCACCAGTCAAAAGGTCCTGGCATTTCCATCGTGCGGCCCTATCATTGCAATTTCCGGATGCTCCATAAATGTTACCGTCAATAAGAATGACTCCACCATGATGAGTCTGCATTACTTTGTTTTCGTAAACGATTTTTGATGTGATACCAGATTCAGTCGGAGTCAGGCTGACCAAACCGCAACCAGTTCCGTAGTCAGATGTCACATATACCTTATTGTCATGAAATATTGGAGTGGGGATTATCGCGATTCCATTAACCCCGACCTTTTCTGAAAATAGCTTTTTACCAGTGTTCGCATCAATCCCCTGCAATCCACCCGCCGTCATTTGGATGTAAACATCATGCTTACCAACCTTGGCCTTGATAATGGAAGAATAGGATGCTTCATCGGTGATTTCAGTTGACCGCCAAAGAACTTTTCCTGTGTTTTTATCAAGTGCTGCGATTGAACCTTTGGACCCACCGGGACTACAAACCACTTTGTCTCCATCAATAAGTGGGGATTCACTAAAACCCCATATTTTCATTACTTTTCCCTCAAGTTCCTTCGCAAGGGATACCAACCATTCCTTTTTGCCAGACTTGGAATCAACACAAATCAAATCACCCTCGCCACTGATTCCATAAACCTTTCCTGAATCGAAAGTGGGTGTGCTCCTTGGGCCACCACCCCATTTGTTGGTGTAAGGCTTTCCTATAGGTGTGGACCAAAGTTGCTTGCCTGTGTTTGTATCCAAGGCGAAAATGGATTCCGATTCGTTTTGAACCCCCATCATAAAAAGATTATTTCCCACGATGGCAGGTCCGGAATAACCAACACCAGCATCCTTGAAAGTCCAAAGTAATTTGGGTCCGGTTGCAGGCCAAGACTGAAGCAGGTTTTTTTCAGATGAAATGTTGTTCCGGTTTGGGCCCCGCCACTGCGGCCAATCATCAGCCATTGAAAAAGACACTAATGAAAAAGTGGTTGCAAATAAAACAACTGTTGGAATTCTTAACATGATTATTTCTCTAGGAGGGAACTTTGTTCATAGCCTTAAGAATAGGGGAATAACAGTGAAATTGCAAGTAATCGTGTTTCTTGTAAGATTTTATTTTTTACAACTTACTCTTTACTGAAAAACAAAAAATATAGTTGGGTTTGTCGCAAAACGTCTAGATTTCCAAAGTTTTAGATTTAAGAGTGTCTGCTTCAAGATACTTTGCGCCAAGAATCCAGAATATTCCTGACAAAAAATACATGGCTGAAACAGAGATGAATCCCGCGTTCAGGTCTCCAACTTTTTGAATCATACTTTCTCCATCAATCATGGTTGTTCTTTGGAATGCAAATGTGTCAGCAATTCCACCGATAATCCATGGGCTTATCGCATCTCCAAATGCGTGGATTATAAAAATTGTGATGGCAAATGCCATTGGTCTTAATGAAGGGGGCGCCACGTTTAAAAGAATTGCATTTGTTGGGCCGGTGTTTAAAAAAGTGCAAAAACAGGCAAGAAAAATTAATATCCAAGCCAATGGAAAAGGCATGTAAAGAACCATCACAAATAACGGAAATCCAACAAACATTCCAATTCCGGAAACTAGGAAATATGCCCCCTTGTGAAATCGGTAAAAGTAATCTGCGATAAGCCCTCCTGATAAAGTTGCAACCAAACCAGAGCTGACAATGATAAGCCCCATTATGACTCCGGCTTCCTGTTCAGAGCCATTTTGTCTGAAAATTGACACATAATATGGAAACCAGTAGGCAATTCCTCCAATCGCGAAAGTATTGGCTGTCATTCCGAGAATGTTAAATATAATCGAGGGTGTATTGAAAAGAATTTTCAGTCCTTTTCCAGGGCTTACCTGAACCTTTGGGATAGAAGATTCTGACCCAATTGGTTTTGGTTCAGGCATAAAAAAACAAAGTATGCCCAAAATAATACCTGGTGGAATTACCCAATAAAAAGCATTTGGCCACCCTGCGACTCCGCCAAAGGCGTAGCCAAGTGCACTTCCGACAGGTATGGCTCCATAAAAAATAGACATAACCATTCCACGGCTTTTCTCGGGATACAAATCTGAAAGGATGGTTGGAGCTGTCGGCCCATACGCTGCTTCTCCGACACCCACCATGCATCGGGTGATAGCTAGAAATGTGAAGGACCCAATAAATGTAGCTATAAGCCCCAAGGAAATATCATTAGCTATCGCATTCATGTTTGTTTTTGCAAAAGTGCCAGATAAACCACTTAATCCGCTGGCAACTGACCAGAAAAGAACCCCATATCCAATCAAGTGCCAGCGCTTAAATTTATTGAAAAATATGCCGAATATTGGGGCAAATATCATGAAACTTACCATGAAGCATGTCGCCAATAATCCTAAAAGTGTTTTCTTGTTATCTGCGGAGTGATTGCGTAATAAATCACTTTCAATTCCAGAAATGGTTGAGGAAAGTATATATCTGTCTATGTAGTTGAATAAATTTATTAAAAGTAGAAGAGTCAGAGCGAGTTTGGCTTTTGAAGTAACATTCATAAAAACCCTTTGAAAAATTGAATCTTATTAACATTGCTTTTTAGAACAAAAACAAGCAATTCAATCTAGGTTGATATCTGGCCATATTGCCCGCACCTCCTGTTTTCTCAAGCTTATGGTTTTGTTGGTATGGATTAAATTCGTTTTGATTTATATAGGAAGCTGTTCAGCAAGCTTTTTGGGCTTATTTAATGGGTTAAAATACCGATGAAAATTGAATTATGTTTGTACGAAAATGATAAAGCCGGAATGTTTGATCCGATTTCACTTACTCGTCCTGTATTTTCTTTACTATGTGGAACAAAATCGATTATTAGAAAAATTTCTCAAACTTTGGGACTTGTGCCTACGGCTTGCTTTATTCGAAAATACCTGCAGGAATCTGTAAGTTTTTCCCATAAAAATTTGGCAGTTAACTCAGGAAATTGGGTTAAAGGTAAGGATGGCATTCTTTTTGTTGATGCCTCGTGGATTCCAGCCAAAGGTTTTAAAATCGAAAGCAAAAACTCGCATTTGGGAATTTGTTCTGGAAAACCAGTTTATTATTTTTGCAAGCGGGATATTCTTCATTCCTTGTCGTATGTGAATGATAATAAGGATTTATTGGAGGGTTTTAGGGGGTTTCAATTGCCCGAAAAAAATGTTGAAGGTGATGTGCTGAATTATTTGTGGGACTTGGTTGAGAATAATGGGAATCAAATTATTAATGACATGATTGATTTTCATCCCCAAT
>SXGQ01890611.1_pt1 | contig 19235 bp, 20 predicted proteins | sample 3178371 | NCBI WGS metagenome assembly SXGQ01 (sample SAMN11356859, study PRJNA531348) | freshwater metagenome | isolation source: freshwater sample F1-20 | place: China: Fuxian Lake, Yuxi | collected 2017-12-25 | reverse complement strand
GCGGCTGGTTGCTGATGGGCTTGCCGGGTCTCGCCTACGCCTCCGGGTTCGACGGAATCTGGTTGCTTTTCGGGCTTGCCGTCGGGACCTGGCTCAACTGGCGATGGATTGCCGCTCCCCTGCGTGAGGCAACGGAGCGACTCAGTAATTCTTTGACTATCCCCGATTACCTCGAGCGTCGGTTTCGGGACGATAGCCGACTCCTGCGCAGCATCTCGGCAATTTTCATTTTGGTTTTTTTCGTCTTCTACACGAGCTCTGGTTTCGTCGCAGCTGGTCGGCTTTTCGAATCGCTTTTCGGGTTGCCCTATGTCGAGGCGATGTTCTGGGGCTCGATCGTCATGCTGACGTACACTTTCCTCGGCGGTTTTTTGGCTGTGAGCTGGTCTGACGTGTTGCAAGGCACTCTGATGTTCGTGGCGCTTGTCATGGTGGCCGTACTCGGCGTGGCACTTGCTGGGGGTTTCACGACAACTTTCGAGCGGCTTGAAACGCTGGACGCGGCTTTGCTCGATCCATTCATAGCCGATGGCGGCGAAGCGCTCGGCGTGATCGGCATTTTGTCGCTGCTCGGTTGGGGGTTGGGCTACGCAGGTCAGCCACACATTCTTGCGCGCTTCATGGCAGCGAAATCGACAGCCCACATTACCTTGGCTCGCCGGGTCGCGATGACGTGGGTGATCGTCGTGATGGTCGCAGCCGTTTTAGTTGGGCTCACGGGTCGTCTAGTACTTCCTCAACCCCTCGTCGGAGCCGATGCCGAAAAAGTCTTCATCGTGATGTCCACCACCTTTCTACACCCTGCATTAGCGGGGCTTTGCCTCGCTGGCATCATGGCAGCTGTAATGAGCACAGCGTCGGCTCAGCTACTGGTGGCGTCCTCGGCTTTCACCCAAGATTTCTACGGGAGCTTGTTCCGGCCCGGAGCTAGTACGGCCGAGTTACTGTGGGCTGGCAGACTGTCGGTATTGGCCATCGCGCTTTTGGCGTTTGTGATCGCTCTCAACCCTGACAGTACGGTGCTTGATCTCGTGGCCTGGGCCTGGGCGGGCTTTGGCGCCGCGTTTGGTCCCGCGATCATCCTGTCGCTCTACGATCCAAAAACGACCCGTAACGGTGCGCTGGCCGGCATTCTCGTTGGTGGGCTGACGGTCATTCTTTGGAAGCAGGGTGCACCCCTCGGTGGTTGGTTTGCACTTTACGAACTCGTCCCCGGATTCCTTCTGTCGATGTTTGCGATTCTGGGCGTGAGCCGCCTCGGTAGGAATTCAGCTACGATGCCATCGTGACTACGTCGACCGAAGCCAAGTTCGGCCCGGTGCGCCTTGCGCCCGGATACACTCCTTGGAACGCGCAGACCTATCTCTTTGCCGCGTTCATCACGATCGGCATGCTGGCTTTTGTCAGCTTCATCCAGCCTTATCTTCTCAATGCCAATCTGAAAGTCCCCGCGGGCGAACAGGGCCGGGCGCTGGGCATGCTCGGTTTCGCTAACGAACTCGTCTCGCTGCTACTGGTTGCACCTTTTGGTGCGCTGTCGGACAAGATCGGTCGGCGACCTGTCTATGCACTCGGATTCGTCTGGCTTGCAGCGGGGTTCTTTCTTTACCCGCTTGCTCAGACTTTTCCGCAGCTTTTGGCCTGCGCGCTGTTTTTCTCGGTGGGCGTCGCGGCAGTGGGCTGCATGCTCGCAACCGTCCTCGCTGATACGCCCCAGGAAGAATCTCGCGGGCTGTTCGTGGGCATCACTGGATTTTGCCAAGGGCTCGGGGCGACGCTGGCGGTACTGGTCCTCGGCAAGGTTCCGCAGCGACTTGCCGATCAGGGTATGGATGCCGCGATGGCAGGACGCGTCACTTTGGGTATGGCCGCTGCACTTTGCCTCGTGACCGCGATGGTGTGTTGGCTGGGTCTGAAGCGCGGAACTCCCAGTCAAATCGGCGAACGTGAACCTCTTCGAGTACTGCTCAAAACAGGAATCGCTGCCGCGCGAGCCAATCCGCGGATCTGGTTCGCGTACATGCTGCAGTTTGTTTCTTTTGCTGATCGCGTGGTAATCGGCACGTTCTTCAGTGCACGCCTTCAACAGACGGCTATTGCGAATGGTCAAACCGTTGCGGAAGCGGCCTCTGCAGCAACAAAGCCTTATGTCATCGCAAACGTTTCGGCGTTGTTGTTTGCCATCGTGTTCGGACTGATGCTCGATAAGATGAACCGCGTCACTGCTGGTGTGGTCGCCATGGCTGTCGCCGGCGTAGGCTACATCGCAGGTGGTTTTGTCGGTGATCCGACGAGCGAGTGGATCATCGTCGTAGCAGTCTTATTGGGCCTCGGACAAATCTGCGCGATCATCGCAAGCCAAACCGTACTAGGGCAGGAAGCGCCTCAGGATGTTCGCGGAGCCGTATTTGGACTCGCGGGTATCTTCGCCTCCTGTGGCATTCTGTTCACCACGGCTGTCGGTGGCTTTATGTACGACATCGTTGGTAAGGGGGCGCCATTTTTCGTGATCGGTGTCGTCAATGTCAGCATCATGATTTTCGGTATTTACCTGCTGCGCTCGAAGTCGAAAGCGTGAGACTCCATATTGCGACCTGCCGACCGCTCCCGGAGCCGGATGCGGACGAAGATTTATTGCTCGATGCACTAAGAGCTGCAGGAGTCGATGCGAAGATGGCTGCGTGGCATGACCCCGAAGTGTGGGGGACGCCGGCCCCTACGATCATTCGCTCCACCTGGGATTACATCCATCGTCTGCGGCCATTTGCCGAGTGGGTCGTGAAGGTTTCCGCCGTTGCACCGCTTTGGAACCCCGCCAAGATCATCTTCGAAAATCTTCATAAGCGTTATTTACTCGAACTTGCCGCGCGAGGCGTACCCGTGACGCCCACTACCGTCCTCGAACGTGGAAGCGAGGTGAATCTCGCCACGCTCTGCGCAGCGCGAGGCTGGAATGACATTGTCATCAAACCGGCCGTGGGCGCGGGCTCTTTTGAGACGCATCGCGTTCGTGGATCATCTGCCGAGGCTGCCGATGTGCTGCGTCGTCTCCTCGAGCAGCGTGACGCGCTGGTTCAGCCTTTTTTACGTGCGATCGAAGGGCACGGCGAGCGGGCCTTGGTTTGGATCGACGGTGAATTTACTCATGCTGTAAGAAAGTCGCCTCGCTTTGCGGGGAACGACGAGCAGGTGTCGGAAGCCGTATCGATCTCGACGGCGGAGCGCTTGGTCGGCGAAGCCGCTCTCGCGCCGATCTCACGTGACTTGCTCTATGCGCGTGTCGATGTCGCGCCCGGCGACGATGGCACTCCGGTTGTCATGGAACTCGAGCTCGTCGAGCCCTCATTATTTCTAAAGCAGTATCCGCCGGCGTTGCAGCGGCTCGTACAAGGAATTGTCCGCCGACTGAAGTAACGTGTTCAGCCCACGATTACGATAGGCAAGCCCTCTGGTGACTCGAGTCGCGTGCCTTCCGCAACGCCATGTCGGTGAAACACGAGAGTTGGACGGTCGAACTGAGCTTCGTCATGGATCGCGATGACGAGGCCACCCGCTCGTAACCAGGTTGCGGGCCAGCACGGGCGACCCTGCCAGGGTTCGGCGCCTAGGGCTTGCCAGAAACCCGCGCTGATTTCAGGCGCTGCCGACGGCAGACTGAAAGCCAAAAACTCTCCAAGTGTCGGGCTGGTTGCCGAGGGATTCCACGCATCATCAAGGTGCGTAGCGCGCTCAAGCAGCGTAATCATGTGTCCCGCAGGATCGCATAGTCCGAATTCATTGAAACAATTGGCGCCCGTTTTCGCAAAGGCGATCACGGCGCCCGCATTGCGATAGTTCTCAAGTGCAGCATTGACGTCATCATGAACGCTCGTGAAGGAGGGCGAAGGAAACTTGTACTCGTGTAGACCTAGCGTCACCCCTCCCAGGGTAACGACAGCGTACGGATGCGGCCACGCATTGCCGATGCTTCCTCTCGAAAATCCCATCAATTCATAAAAGCGCAGTGAAGCCTCGAGATCAGTGGTGCTGACGCTGATTTCGTGGAATCGGCCGAGATCGAGCGCGGCGGTTGCATGGGCCGTCATCACTACTGTACGACCCCAGCCTGCCAGAGAATGAACGCGTACTCCTCGGCTACCTCGCGATAACGCTCGAAGCGCCCCGACTTCCCTCCGTGTCCGGCTTCCATGTTGGTACGCAGCAGTAAGGGATTGCGATCCGTCTTCACGCTACGAAGCTTCGCGACCCACTTGGTTGGCTCCCAGTACTGCACCTGACTATCCCAAAGCCCACTCGTAACGAGCATTGCGGGGTAGTTGCGAGCACTTACTTGGTCATAGGGTGAGTACGACAGCATGTAGTCATACGCCGTGCGATCTTTACCTGGATTACCCCACTCGTCGAACTCGTTGACCGTGAGCGGAATGCTTTCATCAAGCATTGTCGTGACCACGTCGACAAACGGCACGTGCGCAATCAAAGCTCTGTATTCGCTCGGCGCCAGATTGGCGACGGCGCCTATCAACAAGCCACCCGCGCTGCCACCCATACCAAAGACCCGTTTAGGGTCAGCGATTCTTTCCGCGACTAAATAACGCGTAACATCGATGAAGTCGGTGAACGAATTATTTTTGTTGAGCAGCTTTCCGTTTTCGTACCAGCTTCGACCCATTTCCTGCCCACCACGAATATGCGCAATGGCATAAACAAATCCGCGATCGACTAGCGACAGTACTGGCGAGCGAAAACTAGGCTCGGAGGTGATTCCGTAGGAACCGTAGGCATATTGATAAACGGGTGCCGTGCCGTCTAGCGGAGTCCCGCGACGATACAGTAGGGTGACTGGAATCTTCGTACCGTCTCTCGCGGTGGCAAAGCGGAAGTCCGCTGCGTACTTCGAAGCATCGAACCCGCCAAGCACCGGCTCTTGCTTCAGCAATCGTCGCTCACCTGTCGCCATGTCATAGTCGTAAGTACTCGCAGGAGTCGTTGGCGAGGTATAGACGTATCGCAATAGCGTGGTGTTCTGCTCGGTGTTGTTTCCGAGAGCCATGACGAAGGCCGGATCCGCCGCATCCATCAAAAAGTTCTTCTTTCCATCCCAGGATCGAATGCGTAGCTTTTGCAGGCCTCCCGAGCGTTCCGAAACTGCGAGGTAGCCGTCAAAGGTTTCGAAGCCGCCGATAAAGGCATCGGCGCGATGAGCAACAAGATCTTTCCAAGTTTTGCGATCGCCCACCGTGGCTTTCGGCGCTTCAACAACCCTAAAGTTTTTCGCCTGCCAGTTCGTCCGGATGATGAATCGATCGCCTAGATCTTCGAGCTGATACTCGTGATCGCGCTCGCGTGCGAGCGCAACACGAAACTCAAGCGTCGGATCGTTCGCATCGGCGTAGCGATACTCGCTAGATACCGTGCTCTGGGAGGCTATATAGATGTATCGATCAGATTTCGACTTATCCACCCCCATATAAAAACTCTCGTCTTCCTGTTCATAGACGAGCAAGTCTTTGTCGGGGCTCGTTCCACGCTCATGTCGATAGACTTTATTGCCGAGCAGTGTTTGTGGATCTTTACGGATATAGACGAAGGTCCGGTTATCGTTCGCCCAAGCGACATCAGGTTCGACATTGGTTAGTACTTCTGGAAGGAATTCACCAGTAGCGAGATCTTTGATGCGAATCTCGTACTGTCTGCGACCCACCGTATCTTCCGCGACCGCAACCCATCGACCGTCGAGACTGACTTCAAGACCGGCGAGCTGATAGAAGTCGTGCCCCTGAGCACGTACGTTCCCGTCGATCAGAATTTCTTCAGGCGCATCGAGACTACCTTTCCGTCTGGCGTAGATCGGATATTGCTTGCCCGTCTCGTAGCGCGAGTAGTACCAATAGCCGTTTCGACGTTGCGGAACGGTGGCATCGTCCTGCTTTAGACGCCCAACAATTTCGTCGTAGACCTTCTGCTCGAGACCACGATGCGGCGCCATGACCGCTTTCATGTAGTCGTTCTCGGCCTCGAGATACCCGATCATCTCCGGATTCTTACGTTCGTCGTCACGCAGCCAGTACCACGGGTCGACGCGATCGCCGAAAGGCGAAGTCACGACGTGTGGGCGTTGGGTGGCTTTTGGAGGTTGAATTTCCGTTGCGTTCACGATGTTCGTTCCTCGATATCCGCCTGTGGCAATGAGCAGGGCGACTACTGCAGACCAAATGAATTTCGAATAGCGCATGACGTCTTGCAGCCTCCGTCTTAGGTCAAGAGTTCTGAGGTGATCGTCGGGCCTGAGCGATCAGGCGGCCGAGCACAATCATGGCGCCGATCGAGACCAACGACAACGCCGCACAGAAGCCGAGCACCGGTAATGGGGTATCCGTCGCTACGAAGCCCATCGCCTGTACGGCGATCGCCGCGCCGGCCTGTTGGGAAAAGCCGATCATTCCAGAGGCGACTCCCGCATAGCCGGGAGCAATCCTTACGGCCGTAGCCGTGATGTGAGGCAAGGAGAGCCCCTGCGCGAACGCCAGAGGCAGCATAGGCCCGAACCACCAGATTGGATCGGTGAAGCCGGCCAATACGAAACCGAAGGCCGCGCAGGCTGATGCCGCCTGTAGCCAGATTCCGAAGCGAGCGAGACGTTCGATCGCCGCGTGACCTTTCAAGCGCGAGACGCAAAAGTTACCGAGGAAATATCCAATCGATAGAAAGAGGATATAGATGCCGAAATCGGTCGCTGGGCGGCCCAACATGTCGGCGAGCAAGTAAGGTGCGACGGTGATGAAGCCGAGATACAGCGCATAGATGATCGCGGCATCGAGGGCGCAACCTAGAAAAGCGCGATTGCGGAGCACGCTCGTCGATGCGCGACCAACCGCCGACAAAGACATGACGCCGGCGTGAGCGACTCGAGTCTCGGGCAGGCCACGCCAGGCCACTGCAGCTATGACTCCGGAGGCCACCAGCAACAGCAAAAACGGTGCAGGCCACCCCAGTTTTTCGGTGATGAATCCCCCCAACCATGGCGCAATCGCCGTCCCCATCATCATGACGAGCGTCAAAGTCGCGAGTGCTCGGGTGAGACGCCAGTCCTGGTGGATATCGCCGAGGATCGCGCGGGAGACGGTGGTTGTTGCTGCGCAGCCCGCAGCTTGAATCGCTCGAGCGACAATGACGAGCTCAAGAGTCGGCGCGACGTAGGCGAGAGCGGATCCAGCAAAAAAAACGCCGATACCACTAAGTAACATCGGGCGACGACCGAAGCGGTCCGACAGCGGTCCGGCGAGCGGAATCCCAAGGGCGAAGACAATGAGGAAGACACTGATCACCGCCTGCGTCGCTGCGGTCGTCGCGCCGAACTCAGCGCGAATCGAGGGCAGGGCAGAGAGAAGGATCAGCGTCGAGACAGGTCCGAGCGCGCTGCAGGCAGCCAGCAACGGAAATAGCCCGCGCGGCGACGTGGCGCCTTCGCGAGCCTCGGCAATACTCACGTACCTAGGCCACCGACACAGACGTATTTAAGCTCGGTGTAATCGTAAATGCCGTAACGTGACCCTTCGCGACCCAAGCCCGACTCTTTGATTCCGCCGAACGGAGCAACCTCTGTTGAAAACAGCCCGGTGTTGACCCCGACGATTCCGTACTCAAGAGCTTCCTGCAGACGCCAGCTGCGTGCGAGATCGCGTGTATAAAAGTATGCCGCGAGACCGAACTCCGTATCGTTAGCCATGCGAATGACGTCTTCTTCGGTATCAAAGCGGAAGAGAGGAGCCACCGGACCGAACGTTTCCTCGCGAGCCACGCGCATCGCAGGCGTCACATTGACGAGTACCGTCGGCTCGAAAAAATTTCCACCCAGCGCGTGAGACTTACCGCCGCAGGCGACGCTCGCACCTTTTTCAACGGCGTCGCTGATATGAGATTTCACCTTCGCGAGCGCGCGAGCGTCGATGAGCGGCCCTTGTTCCGTTGGGCCGGCAAGACCGTCACCCACTCGAAGCGTAGCTACCGCTTTGACGAGACGCTTCGCGAACTCGTCGTAGATACCGGACTGCACGTAAAATCGATTCGCACAAACACAGGTTTGTCCGGTATTGCGATATTTGCTCGCCATGGCGCCCTGTACCGCGGCGTCGATGTCTGCGTCGTCGAACACGATGAACGGCGCATTACCTCCCAACTCCATCGACACCTTTTTGACGGTGCCCGCACACTGAGCGAGCAGTTTTTTGCCGACGGCCGTTGATCCAGTGAAGCTGAGCTTGCGGACGAGCGGGTTTGAGGTCAGTTCTCCGCCGATGGCTTCAGCATCACCCGTGACCACATTGAAGACACCTGCCGGGACACCTGCGCGACTCGCGAGCTCTGCAAGTGCCAACGCGGAGAACGGGGTTTGTGGTGCGGGCTTCGAGACGAATGTACATCCCGAGGCAAGAGCCGGGCCTAGTTTCCGCGTAATCATCGCTGCCGGGAAATTCCATGGCGTGATCGCGGCGGCGACACCGACGGGTTGGCGTAGGACTAGCAGCCGCGAGTCTGCACGAAACGTCGGAATGATGTCGCCGTACGCGCGTTTACCTTCTTCGGCGAACCACTCGATGAAGGATGCCGCATAGGCCACTTCGCCTTTTGCTTCAGCCAAAGGTTTGCCTTGCTCTGCGGTCATGATGACGGCGAGATCATCGGTGTGAGTAATCATCAGTTCCGCGAATCGGCGAAGAATCACCGCTCTTTCTTTGGCTGTTTTGCTTGCCCAAAGAGGCTGCGCCTTAGCCGCGGCTTCGATCGCCCACCTGGTCTCGGCAGCTCGCATGATCGGTACTTCGCCGACCAGCGAGCCATTAGCTGGATTCAGAATGCGGACTTTCTCGCCGTTATCGGCTGCGCACCAAGCGCCATCGATGAAAGCCGCTTCACGGAGTAGCGCAGAATCTTTGATATTGAGGAGCGTCATTTCTGGATACCGTACTGCGCGCGGTAGTCGCGCAAGGCTTGAAGGTGTTCTTCGGGAGGAGGCTCTCTTCCTGTCGTCGCGGTAGAGAGAATATCGATGAGGTCCGCCAACGTCAGCAAGCTGATACAGCGCAGCCCGAAGTCTGCCTCGACCTCTTGTACCGCTGAGCGCTCACCCTTGCCTCGCTCCTGACGATCGAGAGCGAGTAGAACGGCGACAGGCTCAGCGCCCGCCCGACGAATGAGATCCACCGATTCGCGAATCGCCGTTCCAGCCGTGATGACGTCATCGACGATTACTACTTTTCCACTGAGTGCGCGACCGACCATCTGCCCGCCTTCACCATGGTCTTTTGCTTCCTTACGATTAAACGCCCAAGGCACGTTTCGATCGTGTCGCTCGGCATAGGCGATTGCGGTAGCAGATACCAACGGAATCCCCTTGTAAGCAGGCCCGAACAACATATCGAAGGACAGACCCGATGCATGAAGTGCATCGGAATAGCATTGACCCAAAATCGACAGAGACTCGCCGTCGTTGAATAGTCCGGCATTGAAGAAGTACGGACTCTCTCGACCCGATTTCAGCGTGAATCGTCCGAAGCGAAGCGCCGAGCGGGCTAGGGCGAGCTCGATGAATCTGAGTTGGTAGGGCTGCATCCCGGTATCATATCGCGGTGCGCATCATTACTCTGAATGCAAACGGAATCCGGTCGGCTGCGGCTAAGGGGGCCTTCGTATGGCTCCGCCAGCAAGATGCGGATGTCGTCTGTATTCAGGAGACCAAGGCCCAAGAGCCCCAGCTCGAGGGGCATGACATCGATATCCCCGGTTATCACCGCTATTTCTTCGATGCTCAGCGTCCCGGATACTCCGGGACGGCCCTGTACTGTCGACGTAAACCGACCGAGATCATCCGTGGTTTCGGCGTCGACGAGTTCGATGGCGAAGGCCGTTACCTCGAAGCTCGGTTCGGCGAGCTTTCGGTGGTCTCTCTCTATCTACCCTCCGGATCTTCGGGGCCGGAGCGGCAGGCGTCCAAGTTTCGATTTCTCGACGCATTCATGCCGCACCTCAAGCGATTACGCCGTCGTCGGAGTGAATACATCCTTTGCGGCGACTGGAATATCGCGCACAAAGAAATCGATCTCAAGAACTGGAAGTCAAACCAGAAAAACTCCGGCTTCCTGCCCGAAGAGCGGGCATGGCTGGACGAACTCTTCGGAACCGCTGGATATGTCGATGCCTTCCGCGAAGTGAATCCAGAGCCTGATCAATACACGTGGTGGTCGAATCGTGGCCAGGCTTGGATGAAAAACGTGGGATGGCGGATCGACTATCACGTCGTCAGCAAGGGTCTCGCCGGAGCGGCACGCGCCGCTCACATACACAAATCGAGCCGCTTTTCCGATCACGCCCCTCTCATCATCGATTACGACATTCGCGTATGAGCGACACTGCCAAACCCGGTCTACGCCACATTCTATCGAACCCGCGTCTCGGCGCAGTACTCGTGATGGGTATGGCCTCGGGGTTGCCGTACAACCTCACCGAATCGACGATGCAGGCTTGGCTCAAAGATGCCGCAATCTCGAATACCACGATTGGATGGTTATCGCTTATCGGGCTCGCCTATACGCTGAAACCCCTGTGGGCGCCCGTGCTCGATCGTTATTCGATGCCTTTCCTTGGCCGTCGACGCGGCTGGATTCTGCTATTTCAGATTTTGCTCGCTGCTGCGCTGGCGGTGATGGCGACGCACGGCCCAGAGCAAGGACTTGTGCCATTCGCTGTACTTGCGTTGGTCGTGGCCGTGCTTTCCGCATCGCAGGACATCGTCATCGATGCTTGGCGTACTGACCTCGTTTCGCCTGCGGAGCGCGGTCCGGCCGCGACGGCTGCAAACCTAGGGTATCGCCTCGCAGCGTGGTTTTCATTCGCCGGCGCGCTAGTCCTCGCCGATTTGATTGGTTGGCGACAGACCTATTTCGTGATGGCGGCAGGCATACTCGCCATTAGCGCCGTCACTTTCTTTGCACCGGAACCTAAACTTCATGCACCGCCACCACGAACGTTGCAAGAGGCGGTCACCAGACCGCTTCGTCAACTTCTGGCTGGGCAGGGCATGGTGTTGTTGTTGCTGACGATCGTTCTCTACAAGGTCGGCGATGCCTTCGCCTTGAAGTTACTCACGCCGTTTCTCATGGATGTTGGCTTCACGAAGACGGAGATCGGCGCCGTCACCAAGACCGTCATGCTGGTAGCAAGTATCACCGGTGCAATCGTCGGCGGTCTGTGGTTGGTGAGCCTCGGGCTGGTTCGAGCGTTGCTGGTGTTCGGAGCCGCACAGGCTATCGCCAATCTCGGCTATTTCGTGGTCGCCACGCAGGGCGACAATGTGACCTTGATGGCTACAGCTGTTTTTCTCGATAACTTCGTAGGCTCCATGGGTAATACGGCACTCGTCGTTTTCATCATGGGCATGTGTGACGTACGATTCAGCGCCTTTCAGTATGCAGCGCTTTCCGCACTCGCCGTGATGCCGCGTAATTTATTGGGCGCACCTGCTGGCATACTGTCCGACGCTCTCGGATGGGCGCCGTTTTTCGTCCTGACGTTCTTCACCGCTTTGCCAGGCCTTGCCATGGTTTGGTGGCAGCGCCACCGAATAGCCTTACTCGACTTGCCCAAAAACTGAGCCCACTGTGATCGAATCCTTCCTCAAATTCTTTGTCGTCTTCTTTCTGGTCGTCGAGCCCATTTCGCTCGTACCCGTCTTCGCGAGCCTTACGGAGGGTGCGAATGCGGCTTACCGCAAGCGTATGGCGATCAAGTCGGTATTGGTGGCCGGACTCATCATTATTGGTTTTGCATTGAGCGGCGCGGCATTTCTTGCCGCCATGGGTATCAGCATCGATTCGTTCCGCATCTTCGGCGGACTGTTGTTGTTTTTGGTTGCGCTCGAGATGGTTTTCGCTCGCGAGTCTGGAACGCGTACGTCTACTGACGAGCAGGCCGAAAGTCGACGTCGTGCCGATATCTCCGTTTTTCCATTGGCGTTTCCATTCATGTCCGGGCCCGGCGCCTTGACGACTATTCTTCTATGGTTCGGTCCGGTCTCGGTGATGAGTCAGCCTGCACTATTCGGCACGCTGCTCGCCGCCGCCGTTCTCGTGTTGTTGATTTGTCTGGTGGTGATGCTTGGAGCAGGGCCGCTGATGCGGATGCTCGGTGCAACGGGTACCAACGTGGCCAATCGGCTTCTCGGCGTGGTGCTCGGTGCTTTGGCCGTTCAATTCATCGTCGATGGAATTCGCGCGAGCTTTGGCGTCGGTTGATCAGTTTGTGCCCTACTGGCGCTCGAAAGAAAGATCCCACACGCCATGACCTAGTCGGTGTCCCCGGCGCTCAAAGCGGGTGAGGGCGCGCCACTCGGGTCGCGGCATGAAGCCTTCGGCTCCTGCGAGGTTAGCGAACTGCGGATTTGCGCTGACGACCTCGAGCATCTGTAGGGCGTAAGGCTCCCAATCGGTCGCCAACTGCAATCGTCCGCCTTTAGCAAGTCGGGAAGCCACGAGAGACACAAACTCGGGTTGAATAAGTCGACGTTTGTGATGGCGTTTTTTATGCCATGGATCGGGGAAGAGAATGAGGACCTCGTCGAGTGCTTCGGGTGCGATGAATCGCTCGAGCACCTCGACGGCATCGTGGCAAACCACCCTCACGTTCGAAAGTTGTGACGACTCTAACTCGAGCAACAGATGCCCCACCCCGGCGCGATGCACCTCGACGCCAATGAAGTCTCGCTCTGGATGAGCGCGAGCGAGCCCAATCAAGTTCTCCCCGTTACCGAAGCCAATTTCCAAACTGCGCTTGGCGATACGGCCGAAAATTCGATCGAGATCGAATACGCCGCCTGGCTGCGCGACATCAAGGCCGAACCGCGGCCATAACTCGGTCAGCGCCCGCTGCTGGGCGGCTGTGATTCGGCCTACTCGCAAAACAAAGCTGCGGATCTTTCGGGGTGTCGTATTCGACTTTTCAAGCTCTTCGATCATCGGCCACATTATGGCATTCGTTACCCGTTGGGCTTGCGTACCGGCTATCGCTGCTGAGAAAGTGTCGGACGTGGCGCCTACCCATTTGCGCTCTTCGAGGTCCTGACTCCATGCCCGCCCAAATCCAAACTGAAATCCTGAAATACAGTGCTGCTGGCCATCATTTCTCCAGCTACGTGGCCCAAGATCCCGCCCGCATAGGGAAGCGGCCGGGTCTGATCGTCCTTCCGGAGTGGTGGGGCCTCAATGACTATCTTCGTCGGCGCGCCAGAGAACTTGCCGGTCTAGGATTTGTGGCAATGGCAACGGATGTTTACGGAGATGGGCGCGAGGCCGCCGACTCCACGGAGGCCGGTACCTTGATGAACGGCCTATTTGCGGATGTGCCGTCACTCAGTGAACGATTGCGAGCGGCGTACGACGCCCTGCGCGCTCATCCGCTCGTCGATCCTGATCGCATCGGGGCAATGGGTTATTGCTTGGGCGGGGCGTTGTCGCTGCACATGGGTCGTATCGGTATTCCTCTGAATGGTGTCGTGAGTTTCCACGGCGCGCTAACCCGAGCTCACGAAGCGAAGAAGGGCGACTTCAAGCCTGCGGTGCTCATTTGTCACGGCGAAGCTGACGTACTGGTCCCTGCTGACGATCAGGCTGCTTTCCGCAAAGAAATGGACGATCTCGGCGTCGATTATCAGTTCAACGCCTACTCCGGTGCGAAGCATGGATTCACGAATCCCGAGGCAACCGAAAAAGGCAAAAAATACAACTTGCCTTTGGCCTACGACGAGCGAACTGATCGCCAGTCTTGGGAAGATATGAAGACTTTTTGGGCGAAAGTATTTCGCTGACGGCGCAGATTACTCGTCGAAGCGAAGGTGCTTCACGCTCTTGCCGTGGCGTCGAATGAGCCGCAATGCCTCGATGCCGATGCGAATATGCCTCTCGACAAACGAGCCGGTGACTTGCCGATCCGAAGCTTCGGTCTTTACGCCCTCTGGAACCATAGGCTGATCGCTTACAAGAAGCAGAGCGCCTGACGGAATCGAATTAGCGAAGCCTGCAGCGAAGATCGTCGCGGTTTCCATATCGATGGCCATGCAGCGAGTCTTGCGCAGATATTCTTTGAACTCGTCATCGTGCTCCCATACACGACGGTTCGTCGTGTAGACCGTGCCGGTCCAATAGTCGTAATCAAGATCGCGGATCATCGTCGATACCGCACGCTGAAGACTAAATGCCGGGAGTGCGGGTACCTCCGGAAGCAGATAGTCGTCGGATGCGCCTTCTCCACGAATGGCAGCGATGGGCAGTACGAGATCGCCGATCTGGTTCTTGCGCTTGAGACCACCGCACTTTCCAAGAAGCAAAACCGCCTTAGGAGAAATGGCGGAGAGCAGATCCATCACGGTAGCTGCATTGGCGCTTCCCATGCCGAAGTTGATCATCGTGATGCCATCGGCTGTGGCATTCGGCATCGGGCGGTCTCGACCCAGAATTTCTGCACCCGTCTGCTCGGCAAACCGCTCGAGATAGTTGCTGAAGTTCGTCAGCAGTACATATTGACCGAAGCCCTCGAGGGGCGTGCCGGTATAACGGGGTAACCAGTTATCGACGATTTCCTGCTTGGTTTTCATGGCCCGCACGGTATCACGATCGCACTGGAATATAATCTTTCGGCGACTCATTACCCCGGAGACCCATTGTCCAGCCCTAGCACGATGCCCAGTCCCCTCGACCTGCAGCCGACACTAGTGGGCGATTTACTCCAGGTCAGACCGCTGACTCGGCAGGATTTCGACGAGTTATACCTTGTGGCCTCCGATCCGCTCGTTTGGGGGCAGCACCCGGCCAAAGATCGTTGGAAGCGCGAAGTGTTCTCCGAGCTTTTCGATCGCCTGCTCTCTGGAGGCGGCGGACTCGTCATCGTCGAAAAGCTAAGCGGAGAGGTTATCGGGAGTTCCAGTTACTACGAGTACCGACCTAAGGAACGAGACATTGTCGTCGGCTATACTTTTTTTGCACGACGCTGTTGGGGTGGGCGCTACAACGTCGAGCTGAAGGCCTTGATGCTCGCGCATGCATTTCGCTTCGTGGACCGGGTTTGGTTTCACGTAGGCACCGAAAACTGGCGCTCTCAGCGTGCCATGGAAAAAGTTGGTGCTCGCTTAAGTCACCGCGCGGTGCGTGAGAGCGGTGGCGTCGTCTCCGAGTTCCTGCACTATCTCATCGAGAAACCGTGAAGTCATGAAAATCTGGACTTATCGCTTTGACTTCACGATCGACGGCCTGAGATATCGAACGGAAGTGATCTCCGGTCTCAAGACCGTGGAGAGTAGAGTATTCCTCGGAGAACAGGAGCTCGCAAAAGACTTCACCGATGTCATGGCAACTGACGGAATGCGCAACCACCAATTGCGTTTTTCCCTATCGGATGGTCGTGAAGTCATGGTGGAGACGGGATATATCGATTGGATTCGTGTCGGTATCTCCGTTCGCGTCAATGGGTTGATCGCCTACGAGAGCCATCCCGGTAAAACAATCAAGTTTCCTACAGTGCCCGGGGCTGATCCGGAGAACGCAGCAAAGCTACAGGCAGAGCAATCCGCCGCGTGGAGTCGTAACAAGTACTCGATTTACGTCGATGTCGGTATCGGCATTTTATTCTTCGTAATGGTCAAAGCGACGGACGACCTTCCGTTGTCGGCGATCGTTACCGCTGGCGTCGGGCTCGGCGTCGTGGTTGTCCAGCGCTTTGTCAAAGTCGATCTTTTGGGCGGCCTCGCCATGTTCGGCGTCGTGATGCTGCTCATCTCTGCCGGATTCTCTTGGTATTTCGACAACGACTGGGCCGTCAAAATGAAGAGCACGATACTCGGCGTGCTTGTCGCGTCGCTCATGCTGAGTGATGCAATGTTCAACCGCGGACGCTATTTCGGTGGTCGATTGCTGCGCTTTATGCCCCAGCCCATGGATGCACGGCGGCTCGCGACAGGGATGGGACTGCTTGGCCTCGTGATGGCTTCGGTGAATTGGATCTTTGCCGAGTTCACCAGCCAGGACACGTGGCTCTATTACACAAGCTTCGGTGATTTCATCCTTACGATGTTTCTGATCTTCGCTGTTTTCCGTTACGCGAGTATTCGCTAGTTTCGCCACGCACTCGCAAGTAGCCCGGCGATCTTTTTTCCTTGACGGTCGCGAAGATAAGTCAGGATAAATTCCTGACAAGCATTCATTGTTTCCGGCGGCAGACTGAAACGCTGCACTAAAGTCGGCATTTCGCCGATTGATGACGGAAGGCTCGACGTCGTGATTCGTGCTGCCTGATGCAACAGCGTAATCGTGCCTGGTAGGAATGCGCTGACGTCGGCAAATTCGAGGGTTGCGAGTCGTCGTCTTGCGATGTTCAAAAGCGCTCCCGTTCCAGCGACGGAAAAATTCGCAGGTAGCGACAACGCAAGCATTAACTCTCTGGTGAGGTCTTGCACACTCGCGGGGGATCGCGGTGGTGTTGCAGCGACGCCTGAGCATGGCATTGCGGCAAGCAGCGCAAGCTGCAGAACGAAACGTCTATTCATGGATCACACCCTCGATCATCCGTAGCGGATGGGGTGCGGTAAAGTTTACGTCAGCGACTCAGCTCTTCCAGGCTTTCTGCAAGAGCCCGACGATTTTTCGGCCGCCGCGACTGCGAACATACTCGAGCGCAAAATCTCTAAACTTGTCGGTGGACTCTGCCGGAAGCGCCAGCTTTTCCATGACTCCCGCCATCTCGCTCATCGATTTCGGCATCGTGGCTTTCACAACGTTACTCGCCTGCTGAATTAATCGTTCCACTCCGGATACAAATTCCGAGATCTGAGCAAATTCGGACTCCGAGAGCTGCTCACGTGCAATATGCAGCAGGGCGCCAGTGCTGCCGACGGCCTTATTTAGCGGGATCTCGAAAGTAAACCCAAGCTCTCTAACGAGCTCGTCCACGCCTCCAGGAAGCTGGGCTTTGGCAGGCGTTTTCAGCATGAAAGCGAGAGGAGCTGTCACGGTCGCGGCCCGCAAGAAATCGCGCCTTTTCATTGAGACCTGCCTCGAGAGCTGAATTATTTTTGAGCTCAATGTTAGGCAGCATACAAACGACCAAAGAATTTTTCAAAAATAGTCAAAATATAGACATATTTCGACAACCGTTTTGGTTGTAACCGTTAGGCACTGACTCCCTAGAACTAGGGGAGAGTCGGTCCGATCAGGAAAACTCGACGGAGCCCTCTACCCGGATGACGGTATCCCCGCCCACCCAGATTTCGTCTCCGAGTCGGTCAACATAGACCCGACCGCGGCGCTTGAGCACGGTACCCTGCGAGGCGACGTACCGAGGAGGGGCGTGGCCCGTTTTGATAAGCCAACTGGCCAAGCCTGCATTCAGACTTCCGGTGACGGGGTCCTCTGCCACCCCAAGACCTGGAACGAACGCCCGGACCTCATAGGTCGCCTCCCCCCGGGCGGGTAAGGACCGATGACCCCGAGCTTGAGGTCTCGAAGTAAAGGCATCTCGGGCTGAAGAGCGAGTACCTGATCGGCGGAGCCGAGCATGACGGCACACCAACCGGGGCCGTTGTCGACCCACTGGTGCAAGAGGATATCGGTGCGCGGAATCTTCAATGCGGTAGTGATGATCAGGAGCGTCTGCTCGTCGAGTAGACCGCTGCGTCGAAGCGGGGGCGCGGCAAATGCCAATCGCGAACCCTCGCGACGCACTCGCACTAAGCCAATGCCGCACTCCTGAATGATTTCTCCCTTGCGGCTGGGTGTACCGCCTCCAACCAACCAAGCATAAGCACTACCCAGAGTCGGGTGGCCGGCGAACGGCAACTCGCCGCCGGGGGTGAAAATACGGACTCGGTAATCGGCCTCCGTCGAGCTTGGTCTCATCAGGAAGGTCGTCTCGGACAGGTTCGTCCAGCGCGCGAAAGACGCCATTTGCCCCCAAGAAAGATCGTCCGCGTCGTGTACGACGGCAAGCGGATTGCCCATAAAGGCCTCCGCTGAAAACACGTCCAGTTGATGGAATCTTCTCGACATCCCTAGGTCGAAATCTACCGCGATCCATGCCGTTCGTGAAAATCTCTCGGGTGTTGTAGTTAAATAATCCACTCGGACATCCCATAGTGAGGCGACGATCCAATGCGAATTTCCCGAATTCTCTCCGCGACAGCTGCCCTCTTATTGGGATTGTCTTTAGGGGCGCCAGTAAATGCGGCGGGGGAGTCCACCAAGGTCAGGACGATCGACGCACAGTCGATCAGTTCAGTCACCCTGAAAGCGAGTGTTGGGAGCGTTCGTATCGAACAGGGTAGCGGCGATACCATCGAGGCTCGGGTCGTCTTGCGCGCAAGACGCACGACGGGCATTTTCAGCTCACTCCCCGATGTCGAGAAACTTGAGATTTCCGCGACGACACGCGGCGATCAATTGGAACTCGACGTAGATGCGAAAAATATCCAAGAAGACTGGGTGCTGAAACTCCCGAGCAAAAAGCTGTCTGCTCTCGAGATCATGGTTGGGGTCGGTGATGTCAAAGTCACGGCTCCAGCGAAGCGCATCGAGCTCGACTTGGGTGTGGGTGATGCTGAGATCGATGTGGTGACAGGAGCAATCAAGGTTAGCGTCGGTACCGGCGACTTGCGTATCAAAACGTCGCTTTCCAACGCAGGCGAAATCAAAGGTACGACTGGAGTGGGAAGCACGTCACTCAAAGGAATCGAGGGTACCGTCAAAAGTAATGCGGTCGGCGGCCGAGTCAGCGGGCAAGGCGGTGGGCAGCAGCCCATCGATGCAACGGTCGGCGCGGGTGACCTTTCCATCGAGCTCGATGAGAAGAGCCTGCCATGAGACGCGGACGGCCATACTGGTTTCCATCCAAACGCTACGGCTGGGGCTGGGGTTTTCCTACCTGCTGGCAGGGGTGGATCGTGTTCGGCGCCTATCTGGTTCTATTCCCGCTCGGCTTCTTAATTTTCCCGCCTGCTGAGCGAACCTTGGAGTTCCTCGTGTTTACGCACACCATCACCGCCGCGTTGGTCTTCATCTGCTGGCTAAAGGGCGAGCCGCCTCGCTGGCGCTGGGGCGAGCAGAGAGGATGCTCCCGCTCCAAGTTGCTGCCAGCCAATCACTACTCCTAGAATGAGGTCACCGCGCGCGGGCGTAGTTAAATGGAAGAACTGTAGCTTC
>SXGQ01873356.1_pt1 | contig 19235 bp, 17 predicted proteins | sample 3178371 | NCBI WGS metagenome assembly SXGQ01 (sample SAMN11356859, study PRJNA531348) | freshwater metagenome | isolation source: freshwater sample F1-20 | place: China: Fuxian Lake, Yuxi | collected 2017-12-25 | reverse complement strand
GCCTTGTGCTTCAGGAGCGTGCTCGCCATAGTGCCCAATCGGAAACAGTCTGACGTCACAGCCACGAGCCGCGAGTGCATCGGAGAACTGCCGTACGCGAACGGTCCCTGGGCTCCCGGTTGGCCAAGGAACATCGGCGAGGAACGCAACTCTGGGCTTGATGTGGCGACTGCGGTGCGATTCGTAAAGCAGATTTGAAGTCTCCAGAGCCATCGCACCAGTCCGAGTGGGTCCATCATGCGCCAATCGCGCTCCCATTAATGGACTCGCCTTCGTCAGGCATCAGCAGGCCTATACTGACTTTACAGACGCTTCATCAGCCCCGCTCTGAGCGATTAGCGCTGCCTGTGCGATGGGTCTATAATGTAGCGGTGGCCACGGCAGGGGTTCGCGGCGGCCAGTTCGCGCATGGTGGCCACCAGCCGGTCGCAATACGGGATTGGAAGCGGCTTGTGCCGCTGCGTGCTTCAGTGCTGGCCCGCCAACGGTGCAGCGTGACCGCGGGCACTCCGAGCGACCTTGCAACTTCGGCAAGCGGCGAGGCCTTCGGCAGGGCCTCGTCAGCCCGACCGAGTTTGGCAATACCATCTTCGGGACGGTGACGCTTCCTGCCCAAACGCTTCATTGGGAGACCCCCCATCGGTGCGTAGGGCCGCGAAAGTCGCTCAAAAGGGGGAGAACTGGTTCAGCGCACCTCGGTCACGTGAAAGTCATGGGGCAGAGTTGTCCCAGGGGGTCACGAGAAGGCCCAGCGGAGTAGAAGTGGGTTGACGGGTGGCGGGCAGTTAGAATGCGGCGACTCGAACCGGTCGGGGCTGAGCGTTCAACGTTGTCTGAAGGCAATGATCTAGGCGACTTCCCATCAAATCTGATTAATGAGCACTCTTGCGATCATCCCTGCGCGAAGCGGCTCGAAGTCACTGCCACATAAAAACATCCGTTCGTTCCGTGGCAAACCATTGCTGACTTTGGCCATTCAGCAGGCTTGGGCAGCCCAGTCGATTGACCGGGTCATCGTCTCAACAGATGACGAGTTCTATGCCGAAATGGCGCGGGCGGCAGGCGCAGAGGTACCGTTCCTTCGACCTTCAGCGCTCGCAGGGGATCTTTCTACCGACCTTGAGGTCTTCACGCACGCACTTGAGTGGTACAGAACTGCTTGTGGTTCACTTCCCGCTTTGGTTGCCCATGTGCGTCCGACATACCCAAATCGAACAGCGGCGGAGATTGATGGCGCTGTTGCCTTGCTTCGGGCTAACCCAGACTGGGACTGTGTGCGTTCGGTCTCGCCAGCTCTTGAATCCCCGCTGAAGATGTGGTGGAAACAATCGGACGGCACCTTGGAATCGGTAGCGACCGCAGGCGTCAGAGAAGCACACAGTATGCCTCGGCAGGCACTGCCAACAGCATGGCTACAGAACGCCTGCATCGATGTCATCCGGCCGAACACAATTCTTGACAAGCGCTCCATGGTTGGGGATGTGATTGGTGCCTACTGCATGGAGCATCACCACGACATTGACGATGCAGGTCAGTTCGATGCAGCTGTCGAGGCGGCAAGTTTGGGCGACGAAAAGTCCACCCACACCATGGTGGTGTGTTTGGATATCGACGGAGTCATTGCGACGCTCACTCCTGACAACAACTACGCGTTGGCTCGCCCGCAGCAGGATGTCGTTGATGCAGTCAACGTCCTGTTCCAAGCTGGACACCGAATTGTCTTGTTTACAGCCCGTGGCTCCGCTACCGGTATAGACTGGTCCGATGTGACTCGTTCCCAGATGGATAGTTGGGGAGTCCGCCATCACGAACTTCGGTTTGGCAAGCCCGCCGCGGATGTGTATGTGGATGATCGGGCGACTGGGGTCGCATCGCTTATCCGCTTGGCCCATTCTGCAGCCGGCCTTTGGAGTAAACGCCATGACATCAAAATCAGTTGAACCACTTTTCATCTTCGAGTTAGCGAACAATCACCAAGGAAGCCTTTCGCATGGACTCAAGATTGTCGAAGCGATGGGACGAATCGCGCGTCAGTATCGCATTCGCGCAGCGGTGAAGTTGCAGTATCGAGACCTTGCGACCTTCATTCATCCCGAGTTTCGGTCCAGAGATCACAAGCACATAAAGCGTTTCTTGTCCACGGAGCTGCCTGCCGCGGACTATGCCGCGCTGGTGTCGGCCATCCACGAGCATGGGATGATCGCAGCTTGCACCCCTTTCGATGAGTCATCACTCGACCTACTGGTCAATCATGGTGTCGACATCATCAAGATTGCCAGCTGCAGCGCCAATGACTGGCCGCTTCTTGAACGAATCGCTCAATCACCCAAGCCAGTAGTTTGCTCGAGTGGAGGGCTCTGTCAGGAAGAGATGGACCAGATTGTCAATTTCTTCGAACACCGGAGTGTGACGGATTTCTCGTTGCTCCATTGTGTAGGTCTCTACCCCACTCCAAATGATGCATTGCAACTTCATGTATTGGACTGGATGCGTAAACGTTATCACTGGCTCCGAATCGGCTACAGCGGGCATGAAGCACCAGCCAACCTTGACCCCGTCAAGATCGCTATTGCGAAGGGGGCACGCATTCTCGAGCGCCATGTTGGGATTCCTACGCCTGATTCGCCACTGAATGCCTATTCCATGAATCCTGCAGAGACGGAAGCGTGGGTGGCGGCAGCGCTGCTAGCGAGGTCGATCTCGGGCAATCCAGAACAGCCGAAGCATGTGACAGAGGCGGAGTTGGATTCCTTGCGTTCTTTGAAGCGCGGCACGTACCTGCGGCAGCCCATCGCGATTGGTGAAGCAATCACTCCTGAAAAGGTATTTTTCGCCATGCCGTGCGCCGAAAGTCAGACCACATCAAGCGAGTATCTATCAGGGATGCATGCGACGCAGAGTTACGAGATGAACTCGGCGCTCCTGGAGCGTCGTCCTCGTACTACTACTGTGACCCTCAGGGGCTTGCTGCGCGAAGCAAAGGGCATACTCCATGAAGCTGGAATCCACATCGGTAAGTCCTATTCCATCGATATGTCCCATCACTACGGGCCAGAGCGATTTCGGCAGCATGGCGCAATCATTGTGAATCTCATCAATCGGGAGTACTGCAAGAAACTGATCATTGTGCTGCCTGGGCAATCCCATCCTTCGCATCGACACGCTGTAAAGGAGGAGTCATTCCAGCTACTCCACGGTGACTTGCAGGTTGTTCTCGGTGGCCAAATCACCTCAATGCAGCCTGGCGACATTGCACTCGTCGAACGCGGGATGTGGCATTCGTTCTCATCGCGGAAGGGAGCGATCTTCGAAGAAGTTTCAACCACTCATGTTGCCGGTGATTCGTTCTACGAAGATCCCGAAATTGCGGCAATCGACCCCATGCAACGCAAGACAGTCCTCGAGGCATGGTGACGTGACGATGCCCATTCAGGCTCTTCATGATCGTGTGCGCCGCCTCCGAGGTGTGTCGACCAGAGCGGCGTCGATTGCCATGTGGGGACTTGGGGTTTCTGGCCACGCCCCGACTCCCCGCGCGGCGCTCGATAGGTGGCTCAAGAGTCTTCATTCGAAGCCATTGCCGGCGATTGAGGGGCATGTCCTCCTGTCGGCGCTGCGAAATCCAACATGGATCGAGTGGGCTGGTTACGCCGCTTGCGTCATGAGGCGGATGGGTTTTCGAACGACAATCCTCTTTTCTGGGCGACAAGTCTCTGCCGCAGAGTTGAGTTGGATTCCATCCAACTGGCGGTTTTGGCCAGGGGTCAGCGCAATTCCCGACGTTGCATTAATAGACATTGATGCTTGGGACGATCTGAGTTTGACGCGGTGCCCGAGACTCGAAGCGGCAGTGAACGAGACTCTGCTCGCCGCCGTGGCCTACGACTACCACACTGAAGAGCAAGATGTCGTGGACGATCGTTCGACATTCGATGCAGCTGTTGAGGCGCTGCGAGCGCGCAGCCTTCGAGCTGGCAACGGGCTCTATGAGCTTCTGAAGCGAGAGCGATTCGACACCTTTGTATTGATGAGTGGACTCATTGGTGAAACGCCGGGTCTACTCCATGCTGCGCGAGAGTTCAAGCAGCCAACGGTGTGCGTAGAGACGTGGGCTTGGCGTGCCGGGCACATGATCTACAACCATGACGCTCCTGCGCTGGAGTACAACATTAGAGGATGGCTTGATGCGTTAGGTCCATGGGATGCCGAAAAGGAGCGCGAGGTCGACGAGTATCTCAAGTTTGTCGACGGAGCAAGCGCGAGCGATGCAGATTGGCTCGACAGTTTTTATCGCGTGCAACGCGATGCAGTCTCGGCAATTCTCCCCGATCGAGTACGCGAGTTTGTCACGGTGCCAGGAACGCTTCTCCTGGCAGCACCAAATGTCGTAGGCGACAGTTCAATGCTGTGCCGAGAGCGGTGCTTTCGAGGTCAAAGAGACTGGCTCCAACAACTCATCGCACATGTTCGGATGCACCCGCATGTGCGATTAGTAGTTCGGGCGCATCCAGCTGAGCAGTGGGTTGGATCAGTCAAGTGTAAGTTTCGTATAGGCGACCTAGCCAGTCGCCTTGCCAGAGACGCCCCCAATGTGCTGGTCATCGGCTCAGAAGAACCGGTCAATACCTTTAGCCTGCTCCCCTATGCGAGTGCAGGCCTTGTCTACCTCAGCAGTGCCGGTGCTGAAATGACTGCTCGCGGGCTTCCGGTCATTGCTGCCGGCAGGCCTAAGTACGAAGGACTGGGGATAGTGGATGAGCCGCCGGATGCCAAGTCTTACTTTGCGGCAGTGCAGGCAATATCGAGTAGTCCGAAGCGACCGTCGGCTGCGCAGATCGTGGCTGCAAAGCGTTACCTGCACCTAGTCTTTAAGGGTTTTTCTTTCCATTCCCACGGAGGGAACTTCAGGGCGACCGGGCTTGATCTCGACCATCCTGAGTCACCGCAAGAACATGATGCCTTTTTTCGGATCATCACTGGCCGGGCACAAGGCCCCGACCAAAAAACGGCCTACACGAGTTGACAGCGCCATGCCATTCGGTCGCAAGAACTGCCGCCCATGAAGTTTATTCGCATCATGCTTTACTGGTTTCAACATGCGCATGACACTGCGGCCGCGATGGTGTTCACCTTTGTTGCTCGGGTGCGGTTTGCGATGTTGGGAGTTCGCGTCGGTCCACGATTTCGAGCGACGGGCTGGATTTGCCTGCGAATTCATCCGGCTGCCTTCGTGTCGATTGGATCCGACTGTCGGATGAATTCAGGTCCACGCATCAACCTGGTCGGATCTGGTCAACGACTTGGCATGTACGTTGGGCGTGATGCAACCCTAGCGATTGCTGATCGGGTTGGCATTAGTAACTCCGTGATTGTGGCAACTGAGTCCATCGTGATCGGCAGCGATACGCTGGTTGGTGGCGGATGCATGCTGGTCGATTCAGATTTGCACGCGCTGCCCCTCAAGCCCCATGTTGGCAGTTCGGATCCTCGGCGTCCTAAGTCGCGACCAATACAGATTGGTTCCTGTGTGTTTGTTGGAGCCCATGCGGTTGTGTTGAAGGGATCTTGCATCGGAAATGGAGCGACTGTTGGTGCAGGATCAGTCATCACTGGCGTGGTGGATCCACATACTGTAGTGGCGAGCCTACGCGCTCAGGCAATCGATACAAAGTCTCAAAAAATATGAAAAAGTCTCAACATGAGTAAGACTAGATCGATTGGTCCCCAATGCACCGGAGGCTGTTCTGCTGATGGGCGAGCGCAGGTTCGGCGAAATGTCTGTAACTGCTACCAAGTCACGATCGAGCGGATGCAGAGCATTCTTCATGAAACGAATGGCGCGTCGTTCGAGGACTTGCGCGAGAATTACCAAGTGGTAGCCATTGCACCAGTTGCGAGTATGAAATCAAGGATATGGTGCGAGTGTGGCAGGAAGAGCATGCGCGCGGCGCGGTCGCTTTGGCCGGCGTTCGACTTTCGCTTGGCCGTCCTGACCGGCGTGTGTAGTGTGCTGGTGAGCTACCAGCACTTTCGTTCGTCCGACGGATCATTTGATGCACGCCTGCCTACGGGGTACATCTGGGGCGCCGCGCTTGTCATTCGTACTGAACAATTCCATTACGAGGACTTTTCGGTTACGCAATGCTCCGAGGATTCACGAGTCGTCGTTGTGACGCTCAATCCATTTGTTCGTCGGGTGAATGTTTGGATTCGTCTGTTTGGGGCAGATGGACTTTCTCGGGAGGACGGTCCGTTCCGAATTCCTGGGAGGGGGCTCCATCGCTGGGAGTCTGCACACGCGCTGGTCGAAACTCTGGCCAGCCCAGTGGGCGTGGTGGCCCGCAGCGATAGTAAGGCCGCGTCGTTCGTGGGTTCAATCGCTGTGCCGAGCGGGCGCATGACTGACCTTGAGCACATGCACCCCTTCTTTACCGTATGAACACCCAGCACAGAGTCAAAGGTGATGGATCATGTGCCTCAGACGAGCCGTTGTTGGGAGGGGCTTTCGCGCACCCTCCGAAAGAGTTTGGCGTCGCAGTAGGGGCGCGGGGTCTTGACGCGATTCGCGCTGTTTGCGATCGACTTCAATCTGGTGAGTATGCTCGGGAGTTCGTTCCGTGTCTCTGTCGGTCGACGGGGGAGCGATGCATCGCAACTCTTGATCGTTACGGCATTCCGCACCGGACCGTCTTGTGCACCCGTTGCGGTCTCTTACGCACAAATCCGCGGATGAATGCTGCCGCCTATGCACACTTCTACCAACATCTCTACCGGGCGATTTATGAACGGCCTGGGCATGAACCCTTTGCGTACTTTGAGATGCAAGAAGCCACAGGGCGGTTGCGCGCCATTCGCACACTGCGTCGAGTCAAACTTCGCGAAGGCGCCTCAGTAGTTGAGATTGGTTGCGGAGCAGGCTGGAATCTCGTGCCCTATCGCGACCGCGGGTGCCGTGTCGTCGGTTGGGATGTTGACGACGCGTACCTTGCAGTGGGCCGTTCTCGGGGGCTAGACCTGCGAAATGGACTCCTGTCCAATGCTGTCGAATCAGGTGAGCGGTTTGACCTTGTTGTGCTTTCGCATGTCCTTGAACATCTGCTCGATCCGATTGCCGATCTCAATGCACTCAGATTGCTGTTGAACCGTAATGGACTGCTTTCAATCGAGGTGCCAAGTGCGTTTGCCACCGCGCGCTTGGATCGGTACTTCCAGAATGCTCACATCTGGTCGTTTGTGCCGGAGTCACTTTGTGCGGTGATGGCGCACGCCGGATTCGAGTGTGTCGCCATGAACGGAGTGATTGACTCAATATGGCGACCGTGTGGCAACGCGTCTCGGGCGATCCTGGCCAATCCACGACTCGTGCGACGCACCATAGAAGTGTTGGTTGCGCGACAACGGCGTCGCTGGCTGCTTGATCGAGAGATGGGGTTACGTCAGCGTTTCTGGCGATTCCGCGATGTACTCGGGATGTGATTCCGCGCTCGTAGCTCTCCCCATGAGTTTTTTGCATCGAATCCACGGAGCGGCTCACCACCCCAGGGCGCAGCTTTTGGCATTGATGGGCGGAGCGCAAGGGCTCAATGGCCTCTCGGAACTGTTGGTCTTCCGATGGCTAGATCCGATTTCGATGGGGTATTGGAGTGCAGCGCAGATGGCTGCCCTTCCCCTCGAGGCACTCAAGTTGGGCATTCTGAGTGGTCTCGCACGCCACTACCCGTACTTGATCGGGAGTGGTGAACCGGCACGTGCTCACCGATTAGTGGAAGCAGCACTTGCTCACTCGCTGTTCATGTGCGGACTTGGTTTGCTCGCTGCAGGTGGCTTTGCGCTTGTGGCCCCCGAAAGCGGACCGGCGCGATACGCAGTGATCACCGTAGCACTCGTATGGGCGCTGGGTTACTACGCGCAGTTCGTTCGCTCAACACTGCGCTCGTCGGCCTCGTTTGTTCGACTTGGCTGCATTGAGTTGGGGCTTGCAGTTCTTGGTGTCTTTACATTGAGCTTTGTTTTTTTTCTCGGATTTCAAGGATTGCTCTTACGAGCGCTTCTGTTGGCGGCTCTTGCTTCCGCGATCTTCTTCACCTTCCGATCCGTGCGTGCACGCCCCGCAGCTGATTGGGGTGCGATTCGTGAGATGTTCCAGTTTGGGCGACATACGTATGTCACCGGCTACATCTTGCTGATTGGAAAACAGGCAGAACGCACGATGCTCTTGGCCTTCGCGGGTGGGATTGAAGCCGTTGGTTACTACTACCCAGTGCTTGGAGTCTGGTCATTACTTCAGGTTGTTCCAAGTCTCTTGCATGCTTCGTCCTATCCTCAATTTCTTGAGAACTATGGGAAAGATCATGACGTGCGTCGGTTGCTCAAGGGATTGCTGGGTCAGATTCGAAAAACAGCCTTCGCCATGTTGTTGATGTCTGTGATGGTTGGTGTCGCTGGTTGGTCGGTCGTTACTTTCGCGCTTCCCACGTACTCCGCTGCCGCACTGCCCATCTGCATTGTCTGCCTTGCCGGTCCATTCCTGCCAATGCGAATGCTTGCCACCTACTACTTGGCGCGAAAGAGCTGGCCAAAGTACTATCTGTTTACGGCGCTTGAGGCCATTTTGCCCTATGTGTTCATTCCTGGATTCTTGGGTGTGATGTCGCCACTCGATGCTGTCGCGACTGGAGTTGCAAGTGCTACGGCACTCTCTTCGGTTTTCCTCCTGATAGCCACGATTCGTCATGCTGCGGCAAGTCCAGGATCGTTGAGCGACAGTCGGGGTGTGTCGTGAAGCAGGGACTTTCAATTGCCATGCGCAACGCATGTCGCCTGGGATGGGTTTTGAGCGACTTTGGTTGCAGTTACCGGCTGTTCGAATTGGATCTGGATCGTGGGTTGCTCCGGGCGCGCGTATCGATCGTCAAGGCGGAGCTATCTCGATCGGCGATCGCACTACGATTCACGATGGCGCACGGTTGCTCGCGGCAGGAGGGGCCATCAACATCGGATGCGACTGTTCAGTGAACCCAGGTTGTGTTCTCTACGGCCATGGTGGACTTGAGATAGGCAATGGTGTGCGAATTGCCGTCTCTTCGGTCTTTGTTTCCGCAAATCACTGCTTTGATGACCCCGCCCGACCGACTCGTGAGCAGGGTGAAACTCGGCAAGGAATTCGGCGCGGTGACGATGTCCGGCTCGGGGCGCATGTCGCTGTGTTGGATGGCGTGGTCATAGCAGATAGTTGCGTCATTGCTGCGGGCAGTGTTCTAACTCGCTCGACTGAGCCGCTCGGGATCTACATGGGCAATCAGGCGCGTCTCTAGTCGGTATCGCGGTGAAGCCCCCGGCAAGTGATTGGGGTGGTCAGGCCACGGCCTCGGCGATTAGGTACTCGCCCATCCCTGCCGACTCAAGCGCGCTGGCAAGACTCGCGGTAAGAATTTTCGGCAGTGCAACTGCGCCATTGCCTGTTGGCCGACGATCCCGTAGCCAAAGTGCCATGTTTGAAAAATCGTAGCGCTGAATGGAGCGGACTTGGATGACCGTGAGTCCCGCGCTTTCGAGAGACAGTTGCAATGAGCGGGGAGTGAAGTACCAACGATGGACTTGCCGAAAAAAGAAGGCACCGAATTCTCCTGGAAGCAGCTTAAGGAGTAACTGGTCCGTGTTGGGCGTGCCGACAACGATACGACCGTTGGGCTTGCAGAGCGACTTCAATTTCCGAGCAAAGTCGGTGGGATCATCGACATGCTCGATCACATCGAAACTCACCGTGAGATCAATCCCTTGCCGCCACTCGGCGATGGCAGCTTCGGCAGTGGGAAATGTCGAATGTCCCTTGCGACGGAGTTCGGGATGGAACGAAGCCGTTGGCTCCACGGCAATGGTAGGCCCCTGGGTGAATCCGGCCAACAGGTCAAGGAACCGACCTCCGCCACAGCCTACATCAGCAACAGCCTTGCCCGCCAAGCCATGTGTTCCGATCGCCTCAAGGAAAGATGATTGCTCCCAGTCATGGATCTGGGCAAATCCGTCGACTCCATGCTCACCATCGACAGTGATTCGGTAGTCGTCGGCTGCGTAGTTAACTGGATCTGTATCCAAAGCGGCGATGCCGCAGCCCACGCAACGATTGATCCGATGGACTGCGGCCGACCGCGTCCCCGGCCTTCCGAGGCGAATATGCCCCTCGTATAAAATCGCTGAGAGAGGCCCAAGGCAGTTAGGACACTTCATGTTTCGAAGTGTACTTGGCGTAGACTCTCATGGAGTGCGGTGTGTTTCAGACGTAACGTCGCCAATCACGCTGTTGCTCTGCGTGGCGTTGAATGCACAGGAGTAGTTGTCAGGGAAGCGCGATATGTTCCGGTTCGATGTCATGGCTGTGAAAGATCCCAGCACAACCACTGTCAGCGTCCTCCGGGTCTCCCTCTACGTCCTCATTTCGTTGATCGCGATTGACGCCGCGCGGCCCCTTGCAGAGGCGTCTGGGAATGAGTCTTCGTTTGTGTGGGGTACGTTGCCGTCAGCAGCTGCCGTCGGTGTTTCGATGGCCATCGCCGTTGTTGTGTTGCTTTCCGGAAGCGTGTCACTGCGTCCAATCGGTCGAGTATGGCTGGTGATCTACGGACTACTGACCACGGCGGCGCTGGGTGTTGGATTGATCCTCTACGAGAATGATCCGAGTGAGACAGCAAGGGACTTCGCCGCTTTCCTTTTATTCGGATCGGCAGTTGTAATTGGTTCGTCGCGCGCGGTCTGGTCAGAATTACGGGGCCCAGTGGTGTTCGCGTGCCTGCTGTCGGTGGCGCTCGGAGTTGTCGGAGTCATTCAGCATCTACGCTTCAGCGGAGATGTTGCGACGGGTACGCGATTGGCCGGTCGTGACACCGCTCTAAACAATCTAGTCCCAGTCTTTGGGATGCTGCCGCTAGCCATCCTGTTTAGTCCCTGGTGGCGACCTAGTGATTTGATTGCTGTTGTCTTTGCATGGTGCAGCGCCCTCACTAGTGCAATACTCATTCAGAGCCGATTGGAGTCTGTTTACTGGATCTGTTGTGGTCTCATCGCCGGGATTCTTTTCACCAAGAATTATTGCACTGGGGGTTACCGCCCAGCAACGAAGCGCTCCTTTGTCATTGCGGTGTGTGCGTGTGTGATGGCAGGTGTGGTAGGTGTTTATGGCGGGACAATCAAGGCGCAGGCTGCTTCCTTGCTAGAGAGATTTGGTGGAAAGTTGGATGCAAACCTTTCGTACAGCAGCCCCCTTGCAGTGCTGGGATCGGAAAATGAGAGGTGGGGCATTTTGAGCAGTTGCTGGAATGACTTTGGATTCGTTGAGCGCCTGTGCGGTCGCGGGATGGGTGGATCATTCGAGTGGACCGCGCCAATTGACGAGGCGGTCAACGAGCGTGTGAGACTCGAGCGCCAGGACATTCTCTGGCTAGACGACGCAGGTAAGTTTGGACGGCGACACATGGAAGTTGGGTGGGGCAGCCCCTTCATCAAGGGCGGAGTCCTGCTGACTGGCTGGATTGTTCTTGGGGTTGTCGTTGCGATTGCCGCAGCAATACGCTCGCGCAGTCCATTCGCCGTGATCTGTGCGCTCGTTGTCATTGTGAATGTCGCTTACTCAGTCTTCGGGGGCGATTTCAACATTGGAGCAAAAGGGAAACTTCTAAGTACGGGACTGGCGATTGGATTTCTGCTTTCCGCGCTCGTCGGGTCAGATCCCTGGGCAAAAAACTTGCGCAATGACCGCGTCGTCCGGGCGAGTCGGCGTGTCGCGCAATAGTCGATCAAATCGTCCGGGAGAGATCGCCGCTTCGGTGCGCGCGATCAGGTTTCAGACCCAAAGGGCTCACAAGAGGCACCCATCTAACCATGCTCATTTGATCCGTGCCGTGTTGCATTGACACGGTCTTGTGCCGTCGTTCGGTATGTGTTGCTCCTCGGATATCTTTTGCGCATGGTTGCCATGCGCATGGTTCGACTCTCTGCCGCCCTTGCGGTAGCGCCGCTCTCGCTGCAGGTGCTCGCCGCAGCGGGCGCGCCAAATGCTGCGGCAGCCTCGATCACGAACTCCGCTTTGCTATACCCGTTGCTACCGAGTCGTTCACTAGTTTCTGCGCTCGCTGCGCCGCCGGCTCTTGCCGATAGCCTCTGCACCCATTGCTTTGATTGCCACCACGGTGCACGCGGAAGGGGGGGCTTTGATCTCAACCGGGCGATTGATGCCGCGGCGAGGCTTCGAGGAAACTTAGCCGGTGGCCGCCATCGCGACCCATCAGGCGCCGCTTCAACACCGACAGGTGCAAACGTGCCCAAGGCCGCCGTGAGCGTGTTGCGCGTGATCCGTGCTCGCTTGGCACGGCAGGACATGCCGCCGATCGAGGAAACCGAGCGTCCCAGCGCTGCCGAGTACGCGGCGATGATCGCGGCGATCGATGCCTCCGTGCCACCCGCCCGCCGTGAAGTGCCGCTCGTGCGCCGGCTCAATCGCTGGCAGGTCGCCAACAGCATTCGCGACACGATCGGCAGCTTGGGAGCAGAGGCGAGCGCTGGAACCAGGGCTGCCCCAAGCGCCGCAACCAAGGTCGGTCCAAGTGCCAGCGCGGGAGAACCAACGGCACCCCAGGTGAATGCAAACTCGGTCACGGCGCCGGGTGCGAGCACCGATTTGAGCGTCGATGCAAGCACCCAGCCTCCCGCCTTCGCGGTGGAGATCCGCGCGACTTCGGGTGGGTAGTTCAGGCAGGCGCGCAGACCCTCACACATCGGGAGAGGCGGTTTGGGTCGAGCACTTCGGCACTCCGACTAACGTTCCGAGGGGGGGTCTAGTTCAGCGCTCCCTCGTCGTCAGTAAACCATGGCCCAGCTGTATTTGCACCGCTCAGGGCGCGCGCATCGGTTCAGTCCAGCCAGTGCCACTTGCTGGCCTTCAGGAAGTATTGGTTGGACGTCGATTCCGTCTCCTCGATCTCGAGTCTCCCTGTCCGTCGATCACCCAGTCCCTCTACAACGATCCACTGCGGGGGCGATTCTATATTGGCGGCGAGCACCAAGGCCGTGCCCGGACTCAGCGTGCCGACGAATGCATCCAGCCCGTACTCCTTGGGGGAGGTGATCTGAAGATTCGAGACAGCGAGCGTCACCGGAACGGCAGCAGCTCCCCACACTCCGTGATCTCTCCAGACATCGGTCAGCACAACGCTTGGGTCGCGGTCGAGATCGACCTGGATCGGAAGCCGTTGGTGCGTCGTGGAACTGGCTTGCGCAAAAGCGACTATGCCGGTCAGTCCAAAGGCAGCCAGTAAGGCGACTGCAGATATGTGCGGCATTCGATTACTCGCCTCAGGAATGGTCACACCAGTGCCGACCGTCATCTGCAGCACAGCAAGGGGTACCGCGAAAAAGCACAAGACGAATGGAAGCGCCATCATTGTGCCTCGCATTTGCCCGTCGCCCCAGATGAACGGGAGGCTGGCGATTGACGCGGCTACTGCGACGCTGAGACTCATGGCCACTGGCCCGACGCGGAACCGTCTGGTCAGTGCGGCGATTGCCGCTATTCCAAGGAGTCCGTAGCCGAACACGTGTGACAGGGCGCTGCTTTCGGACACCCCGGGCCATACCGGCCGAACCCAGAGCCGCCATGGAAGTTCAACCACGGACGTCTTGAAACCATTCCAGAGGTCTTTGGCCAGCTTCGTTCCGCAGGGCCAGGGGTCCGCCCGAAAGCGCCGCCACGCCTCCTGATACATGAGCGCAGTGCTGTCGGCGAGCGACATCGACGTCGATTCGGGACGCCGCTTAGCGAAGTCCATGTACGCCTCGGTCCAGCGCATTCCACTTGCGAGGCCGTACACGGTGGGTGCAGCATTGGCGTTCTCCACCGCATCCGGAGCGGCGAGAACCTTGAACAAACCCTTCCCGGCTGCCAGCATCACGCCGACAACCGCGAGTGCCACAAGACCGCGGCGCCAGCGCCGTTCCTGCGCGGTCAACCATTCGGAAACGGTGGGCAAGAGCAGGAGTCCGAGGGGGCCAGGGCGTACCAGCCATGCTGCGCCGAGCGCTGCAGTGCCACCCAACCGCAGCGATTTGGACGCACTTCCCCAACCACTGATCAGGAGCGCTGCGGCCAGGCAACTGATGGAGAGCCCCGTACACTCCGTGAGAAAGGAACGTTCGAAGCCGTAGCTGGCCTGCAGCACCCCAATGAGCACGGCGATCGCCGCTGCGGGGGAGAGCGCGCGCCACACCGTACAGGCAAGGGCCGTTGCCGCTGCGGCGAGTAGGCCGGCCTGCAGTAGGAGGCTGCCGAGGTGCCCGCCGCCAAGCACGAGCTGGCCTGCCCGGATGCAGGTGTGTAAGGGTCTCCGCGCTGCCCAGTTGGTCTCGGCGCCGTTCGCAAGGGCTTCTGCGCCGATGAACCATCCAGCTGCGTCAGAGAAGGGCAATCGGCTGGCGATCAGTGAACATGCTATACCATTTATATCGAAAGCCGACGATTCGTGAACGAAGCAGGTTCGTCCGATCACGAGGTGATTCGCGACGATTCCGATCGCGAGCGCGGCGATGACCGCGGTTACCGGGAACTCCCGACCGAGGCAGTCCCATCGACCGCCTGATCCGGCGATGAGGATCGCTAGGGCGATGCATGCGGCGCTCGTCCAGGCCGCCGAGGCTGTCGCCGCGCGATGCAGCGCATCCATCGTGTCCTGATCCATTGCTCCGCACAGGACTGCGAGGGCGGGAAGGGCCGGGCAGAGTCCCGCGCACGCGAGTAGTGGAGTTCCAGCCCAGCCGAGCCTGCGGGGTCGCAGGGACATTGCCAGGAGCACGAGGCCACCCACAGCCCATCCAACGATCGCTGTGGTGGGATAGGGCCCTGCTGGTACGGGAGTTTCCCGCGTGAGTTTCCATTCGATTTCTAGGGACGAGAGTGCCTCGACGCCCTCAGGCAGCGAGAAATAGATTGCGCCCGTCGAAATGGAATTACCCCAGAATGAGTAAGAGCCGCGTTCAGAGTCGCCGATGACTTGGTGCGGACGATGCGCAGCAATGAGGTTCGTGCCGTTCACTCGGAGGCGATGCCCGCATTGCGAAGGCGAATCAACCTTGTCGGGCGAGTCGAGGGCCCAGCCCTTCTCGACCAATTGCTCCGCATCAGTTGATAGCTTCGGAAGTCCCACGAAGAACCCGTTTTTTCCGAATCGTGAGGCCGTATTGACCGCCATGGGTTGAACGACGGACATCTCCTCGGTGCGGGGTGGCCGGCTTGTCATCGATACCAGGGTGATCACGATGCCGAGGCAGACAAATCCAAGCAGGGCTGCCAACGCGGTCCAGCGAGACTGCGCCAGTTGGGGCGCGACCGGCGCCTTTGAAATCAAGGACTCTTCGGCGTGGCTGTCCGTGCTCATTCGTTGGGATCCTACCGGGTTCTCCCGGTTTTCTCGCGATGACTCCGACGCTTGCCATCATCGGAACTTCAGCTTGAGCGCACCGATGCCGAGCATGCGGAAGAGCAGCAGCCCATGCCGGAATCGCCGGATGTTGGTCTCGCCGTATATGCGTTCGCGGTACCGGATCGGGACATCGACGATCTTCGAGTACAGGCGCGCCGCACCGAAAAGGAGGTCGAAGTCCCCGAACGGATCGAAGTCCCCGAAGTAACTCCGGTTCGCGGCGATCCGCTCGTAGGTCGTGCGGCGCAGCACCTTGGTGCCGCACAGCGTGTCCCGGACCGGCTGGCCGATCACGTAGGTGAACGCCCGAGCGAAGAAGTGGTTCGCGAGCAGGTTCAAGAACTGCATGGCGCGGTCGTCCATCCGGTAGACAAGCCGCGTCCCGTTGGCGAACTCCGCGCCGCCGGACGCCACGACGTCGTAGAAGCGCGGCAGCATCTCGGCGGGCACCGTGAGGTCGGCATCCAGGATCATCAGGATGTCGCCGCGCGCGGCCGCGAAGCCGGCCCGCACGGCATCGCCCTTGCCGCGCCCTGGCTGTTTCATCAGCCGCACGAGCGGGTCGTTCCGCTCCGCCACGGCCTTCTGCAGCACTTCCCACGTGTCGTCGGTGGAATTGCCTTCCACGAAGAGCACCTCCGTGAAGGATCCCATCTGCGGGATCTCGGTCATGAGCCGCGGAACGTTGCCGGACTCGTTGCGTGCTGGCACGAGCACGGTCACGCTCGGGCGCACATCGGACGGCCGCGGGACCCTTCGCGCCACGTAGGCGTGGTGCAGGCAAAATACACTGATGATCGGCAGCCGGGCGAGGAAGCGGTTGGTAATCGTGCTGAGCACCGGCACGGCGACCGGCAGCAGGATTTCCGGCGAATCCGAGATGATCTCGAAGCCGCACCGTTGCAGTGCCGACCGCAGGTCCGCCGGAGAGAACCACGTGTTTCCGAATCGGGGCCGCGCCAGCCTGAGCGTCCGTAGCACCTTGAGCAGCGGCCGCCACAGCTGGCTGTACTGGGTCATGACGACCCGCGTCCCGTCATCGGCGGTCTGGTGGACGCACTTCAGCATGTCATCCACGTCGTAGCAGTCGATGAGCACGTCCGAGAGGACGATGTAGTCAAATGATCGATCCGTCGAGAACGATTCGATCGGGCCGTCAACGATGTCGAGGTCAGGGTGCCGCTTGCGCGCCTCGGCTGCGAGTGCCGGGGAGGGCTCGATTCCCATCGCCTCGCGCGGCTCTAGCGACGCGAGCACGTCGCCGTTACCGCAGCCGACCTGCAACACCGACGAGCCGCGCGGGATGATGGTGCCGAGCAGCTGCCAGAGCGTGCGCTTGTACCGGAAAGAGCTATCGACTCGGCGATCGCGCGATGCAGCGACGGATGAGAGCCAGTCCTCGCGCCGTGCGTGGTAGTCGGTTCGGGTGCCTTCGATGGTGGTCATGTTCGGGGTGCTCGCTCGATGACGATGAGTGCGAAGAGCCCAAGGCGGTCCAGCGGCGACTCGAGCGTTCGCGCGGCGTGGAACAGCCGGGAAGGGAGGCTCCAGGCGCGACCGATGCCGCCACTGAGGAGATAGGAGAGCGGCATCACCGTACGCGTCAGGGTCACGGCGAGATGGGGATGTTCCCTCGCGAACCTGCTTCGATCGCGCTGGAAGACGATCCAGGGCAACGCGCCGTTGGCGGCGGTGAGCGGGCCGCCATCGGGGATCGACCAATCCCGCCGCATGTCGAACGGCTCATGGTGCAGATGCGCGTAGACCAACTTTGATAGCGGCGTGGGCCATGGCTCGATGAAGACCAGCCGACCGCCGTCCACGAGCGTGCGCTGCGCCTCGGTGAGGAATCGCTCGATGTTCGGCACGTGGTGGAGGACGTTTGTCCCGACGATTGCCCGCAGGCAGGCATCCCGGAACGGCAACTCGCGGGCGTCGATCGTCAATTCGACTCCCGGAACCGGCATCACGTCCGAGGTGCGGAGGCCGGGAATCACCTCTGCGAGGAATCCGCCGCCGCTCCCGAGCTCGAGCACCTCGCCCGGAACATCGGGGAGACCGTTGGTGATCAGGGAGTACCAGTGGCCATACAAGGAGCGCAGATAGCCATTCCGTTGGAGTATCAGTTGACGATCCGCTGTTGTCTGTGGACAGTCGAGATGGCCCGGCTCGATCATAAATTCTAGTCTAGTTGGCTTCCCGTGCTTCCGCCAAGTCCATTCTCTGCCATACGTGCCCCGGACGATGCCGCGTCAGTGGAGCCTTCACCCTGCCTGTCCGCCGATCGCACCGCGCAGCCTGGACAGCGGGAACTCCAGGATCCCGCCTTCGACCGCTCCCACAAGCCTGCACAGGTACAGGGCCGTGGTGAGCACGACGGCCTCGCCGGTCGTGGCGCCGCATGCAGCGAACAGCAGGCCGGAACCGAGCTCCGCGGCTCCAGCGCCCGCGAGCGAAATGGGGATGACCTGCGCCAGCATTCCGCCGGATGTTCCCAATGCCAGCGCCGCGAGGCCGATCTCGATGCCAAGCCACCGCGCCAGCAGCCACATGGTGGCGATCGACAGGAGTTGCACGGCGATCGATGCGGCACCGACAACCACGATGCCGCGCACGAACCGCCGGCCTCTGGACCGGAGCAGATCGAGGATCCGGGCGATCCATCCCCGACGGACCGCGACTGCGGCTGCGCCGCCCGTGACGACGGCCAGCACGGCCACGGCGGTGATCGGATGCACAGGGAGTGCACTCGCGTCGGTGGCGCGCACGCCGTGCAGCGTGACGAACGGGAGGCTTGCCAGAGAAATCGCCAAGCAGGCCACGGCGGGTATCGCTCGGTCGAATCCCACCGCCGTCAGCACCGCCAGGTTGGGCGACTCCGGGGTGGCGACCTTGATCTTCGCCCACCGGCTCAGTTCTGCACCGGTGGAGAATGGGATGAAGAAAAAGTAGAAGAGGCTCTGCAGGGCGATTCGCATGGACAGCACCATCGGCAGACTTATTCCCATGGTCGCAAGGCTCGCGTGCAGCCTGCTGGCGAAGACCAAGAGCGAGAGCTGGAGCGTGCAGAGGGCGCCGATCAGGTAGGCGGTACTGCCCTGAGGCGTGATCAAGTTGGAGTGTCGAACTGCCGCCCACGCAATTCCTACAAGTCCCGCGGGTACGAGCATCGCCTGCGCGACCATGGTGAGCCGTCGATGCCGTTCATGACGTGGTTGGCGGCGCGCCCCGGACTTCGCTCTATCGTCGTTCATGACGCGAATGTTATATCGGCGAGTCGGCGTACAAATGTCCTGACTCACTCTGAAAGCACGGCGAGACTCCCGGCATGTCCGAAGGGGAACTTGGCAGCCGTGAAGATCGCCCGATCGTGCACCCGCAGCTCGATGACGAGGATGCAGGACTGCAGTTGTTCGTAGAGGTTCCGATTTTCAGGCCGCATCATGTTGGCACTGGGCACGGCGATGATTGCGGTTTGATCGATATGTCGGAGTATCCCGATTCAGCCGAGCCCTAGTCGAACTCGTCCGCGGCCGGCGCGTCGAGCGTGAGCGGGATGCCAGATCACCATCCGATGGCCTCGGACTCAATCGAGCCATCACTTTGCCACTCAATGGATGTCGACCCCCGGCTCCGAACCCGAGCAGGGCGGATTTGGAGTCGGGCTCTGGATGGGCTCGTGGTTCCTGTGTTGATCGTGCTTTTGCCAGTCTGGCTTCCGCTCGCGCTGTTCGATGAGGGGCGTCGGTGGTTCAGGCAGCAGTTCTTGCT
>SXGQ01395439.1_pt1 | contig 19236 bp, 15 predicted proteins | sample 3178371 | NCBI WGS metagenome assembly SXGQ01 (sample SAMN11356859, study PRJNA531348) | freshwater metagenome | isolation source: freshwater sample F1-20 | place: China: Fuxian Lake, Yuxi | collected 2017-12-25 | reverse complement strand
GGTTCGCCGGACGGCACGAGCGCGCTGTGCGGCAGCGAGAGGCCGAGCGCTTCACCGACGACCTGCGAGGTCGCCGCCGTGCCGAGGACCTGGCAGCCACCACCCGGCGTGCCGCACGCGCGGCAGCCCAGTTCCGCCGCCTCGGCGAGCGAGATGAGCCCGAGCGAGACACGCGCGCCACGCGTTTGCACCGCGCCCGCGTCCTCACCGTTGCTGGGCGGGAGCGTGACGCCGCCGGGCACCAACACGCTGGGCAGATCGCGCATTCCCGCGAGCGCCATCATCATCGCGGGCAGGCCCTTGTCACACGTGGCGATGCCGAGCACGCCGCTGCGCGTGGGCAGCGAGCGGATGAGGCGGCGGAAGACGATGGCGGCGTCGTTGCGATACGGGAGCGAGTCGAACATGCCGGTCGTTCCCTGCGTGCGCCCGTCGCACGGGTCGGAGACGCAGCCGGCGAATGGGATGGCTTTGAGCCGTTTGAACTCCTTCGCCGCCGCCTCGACGAGCAGGCCGATTTCCCAATGCCCCGTGTGGTAGCCGAGCGCGATGGGCGAGCCGTCCGGCGCGCGGCGACCGCCCTCAGTGCTGAGGATGAGGAACTGCTTGCGGCCCAACTCGGCGGGGTTCCAGCCCATGCCCGCGTTCTGCGTCCAGCCGAAGAGATTGCCGCTGGGCTGGTGCAGCAGCATGTCGGCGTCGAGCGGCAGCTTTCCTACCGGGCCGGGTGCCTTGGTGCGGACTTGGTAAATGCGCTCGGAGCCGAGCAGTTCGTTCAGCGAAGCCATGCGGTGAGTGAAGCAGCAAGTCGCCAGAGCGGACAGGCGAAACAAAAAAACCGCGTGGCGAACCACGCGGCTTTCGAGAGAATCGTTCGGGCGCCTTAGCTCACCAGCTCTTTCAACGGCGCGCCGTTGCGGACGATCATGATCGGGCGGCCCGTGCGCGTGTTGTATTCCTTGCGTGCGTCAATGCCCAGAGCACGGTAGAACGTCGCCGCCACGTCATCGGGTGTGATGGCCTTCTCCTTCGGGCCTTCGCCCTTCGCGTCGGACTCGCCGACGACTTGGCCGCCTTGGATGCCGCCGCCGCCGAGGAGGCAGAACATCGCGCGCGGATAGTGGTCGCGGCCGCCGCGCTGATTGACCTTGGGCGTGCGGCCGAACTCACCGGTCACAAAGACGGCGGTGGTTTCGAGCAGGCCCTTCAAGGCGAGCCCGTTGAACAGGCCGCTGAGTCCGGCGTCGAGCGTCGGGAGGTTTCGGTTCTTGAGCGCGTTGAAGTTGTCGCTGTGCGTGTCCCAGCCGCCGAGGCTGACGCTGGTGAAGCGCACGCCGCTCTCGACGAGGCGCATCGCGAGGAGGCAGCTCTGCGAGAACGCGTCCTTGCCGAACAGTCTGGCGATGCTCTCGGACTCCTTGCTGGTGTCAAAGGCGTCGCGCGCCTTGCTGGAACGCATCATGGAGTAAGCCTTCTGCCCGAACTGGTCCATGCCGGCGAGCAGCTTGTCCTCCTTGCCGAACTCGCCGAAGGCATTGTCGTAGCGCTTCACGAGGTCCTGACGGCGGTCCACGTCTTCCAGCGTGACGCCGTTCTTGAGGGCGAGGCCGCGGACTTCAAGCGCCTTGCCGGGCGTGGGTGAACTGCCGGTCTCAAAGGGGCCGTATTCCACGCCGAGATAGCCGGTGGCGTTGTCACCGAGATTGGGCACAGCCACGAAGCTGGGCAAATACTCCGTGCCCCGCAGCTCCTTGGCGACGACTGCGCCGTAGTGGGGGTAGTTGAGCGAGGGCACGGGCCGGTTGCCGGTGTTCATGTAGCGAGAGCCAAGCTCGTGGGCGGCGAGCGTGTGGCTGACGCCGCGCAGGATGGCGAACTTGTCGGCGCACTTGGCGAGCTTGGGCAGGTGCTCGGAGATCATCACGCCGTCGGCGTTGGTCTTGATGGGCTTGAACTCGCCACGGTGCGTGTCGGGCGCATCCGGCTTGAGGTCGAAGGTGTCCATGTGGCTGGGACCGCCGCCAAGGCGCACGAAGATGGCAGCCTTGCCCTTGGCTTCGCTGACCGCGCCCTGGCTGCTCAACGCGAAGTAATCGCTGAGGGTAAGGCCGACGCCAGCGAGGGCACCGACACGCAGGAAGTCACGACGAGCAACTCCGTCACAGGTGATGTGGGTGGACATGTGTTTTTCAGGTTTGTGGTTTCGGCTAACTGATAATTCCTAATGCGTGATGCGTAAGGGCTAGTGGTTCACCATGAACTCGCGCGTGTTGAGCATGGCCCAAAGCAGCTCGCGGACCCCCTCGGCGGGTGTGTTCGCGGCGGCAAGGTCCACGCGGGCCTTCTCGAATTCCGTCGCGGTCGGCGGTCGGCTGACGGTGCGCAGGAAGACCTGCGTGATGTAGGCGTCGGCGTTCGCAATCGGGGCGCGGCTCTCGGCGGGTGCCGGACTTGGCTGGAGTTTCGCGATCTTCTCCCTTGCCTGCTTCAGTTCCGCTTCCAGTTCCTTGCTGCCGGGGTTCGACTTCAGCTTGAACTCCAGCTTGCGGATCAACGGCTCCAACTGCGCGTCGTCGCCCTTGCGCTTGACCGGCGAAGTGCTCGCGGTGGTCGCCTTGCGAATCTCCTCCACCCACGCGGTGCCCTTGGACTGGTCCAGCGCGCCGAGCAACTCGGGGTCGTTCCGGGTGAAGAGCGTCTGGAGCAGCGTGGGGTCCGTGGTCCGCTCGCAATCGCAGTTCGTCTCACGGACGGGCTTGCCAAAGATGTTCAGCGAATAGTTCGACGCGCCCTTGCCGCCGCGACCGGCGTTCGCGTTCGGGCCGATGGCACGGTTCTCGATGTCGTCGCGGAACTTGGCCAGGCGGTCGGTTGCGAGTGTGGCCTGAGTGATGCCGTCCACCACGACCTCGGCGGGCAGGCGACGGATGACGAAGCGACTGAAGTTTTTGTCGTCGCCCTTGTTCGTGTCGTTGGGCTTCCAAGAGCGCTGGTAGGTCGCGCTGTTCAATATCTCCTTGTGGAGCCAGGCCATGTTGTAGGCCTTCTTCACGAAGCCCTCGGCGAGGTAATCCATCAACTCCTCGTTCACCGGCGGGTTGGCGAGGTTCATGTCGTCCGCCGGCTCGACGAGGCCGCGGTGGAAGTAGGTGGCCCAGACACGATTCACCCAGGCCTTGGCGAAGTAGGGATTCTTCGGGCTGCGCAGCCATTCCATCAACGGGGCGCGGGGGTCGGGAAACTCCTTGAGCATCACTTCCTCACCGCCGAGCACACGGGGTGTGAGCACGCGCCCGTCGAAATTCGGATTCCGCTTCTTCATCTGCTCGATCTCGCGTTCGGAGAGCTTGTTCTTTGAATCACGAACCGTGGCGTAAACTTCTTGCCAGGGAACGGGTTCGCCCGCCTTCACGCGGCGCTCGAACTCCGAGCCGAGCGCCTTCTGGTTGTTGCCACCCTTGGGGTCAGGCGGGACGGCGTCCTTGATCTCCTTCGTGAGGCTTGCGTAAGTCACCGTCTCGCCGGGAAGGCCCGGCGCGCCCTTGCCGCCGCCGCCACCCTTGGTGCCGTAGCTGACGCCCTCGAAGAAGGCCTGGAACGACTTGAAATCGTTCTGGGTCCATTGGTCGAACGGGTGTTTGTGGCATTGCGCGCACTCGATGCGCACGCCGAGGAAGCTGTGCGAGAACGCGAGCGCCTTCTCCTCAGCCTTTTGCAGGTTCTGGCGCTGCCAGAAGTAAGGCATGTTCGGGCGCTCGGGAAAGCTCAACGGGTTCTCCGCGCGGAAGTAGCCGGACATCTCGCGGGCGAACTCCTCGTAAGTTTGCCCTGGCTTGGTCCGGCCCGTGGCCAAGATGATGCCCGCCATCATCTGGTCGTAAGGCTCGTTCTTGGCGATGCGGACTTGCATCCAGTCATACCACTGGCGGCTGAACCGGTCGCCGTAGTTGTTCTGCCCGTTGCCGCGCAGCACGCGCGGGTTGTTGCCGAGGAAGTCGCTCAGGCGCGTGGTCCACCAAGCGGCGTAGGCCGGCGTTTTCAGCAGCTCGTCAATCTTCGCGGAGCGCTTGGACGGCGACTTGTCGCCCAGGAAGGAAGTGATCTGCTCGGGCGTCGGCAGCGTGCCGATCAGGTCAAGCGACACGCGGCGAAGAAACTCCGTGTCCGTGCAGACTTCGCTGGGGATGATGCCGAGCTTGGCTAGCTTGCTGACGACGTGTTGGTCCACTTTCGAGGTGGTCGCGAGCTTCGGATACTTCGGGCCGACCTTGTCTGACACCGGCAGCATCACAGGGATGGGATGCACGCCGTTGTCGTAGAACGCGACGATATGCGTGTCGCCCTTGTCCTTCGACTCGGCCACGCCGGTCAGAGAAATCGTGGAGACGGAGTCGTCGTTCGAGCGGAAGCGCGTGAGCTGCGTCACGTCCTCCACGGTGCCGTCCTTCCAGTGCGCCATCACGCGGACCTGAACCTTCTCGCCAGGTTTCTTGAAGACGATTTCTTTCGGTGAGATTTCCAAGCGGTCAAACTCGCCCGTGGCTTCCACGTCCAGCTTCGCGCCGGCCTGCACCCACTTGAGCATCATGTTGTATTCCCACGAGCCCTTCTTGAAACGCTCCTTGCCCTTGTGCGGTTCCTCGTTGGTGGCCTTCAGGAGCAACAGACTTTTCTCCGGCTGCTGGCGGTTGATGCGCACCTGCTTCTCGTCGCCGTCGGCCTTGACGGTCATCTGCTCGAGGTCCTTCTCGAAGTCGTAGCCGAAAAGCGAGAGCTTGAAACCGCCGCGCCCCTGGAACGAGCCGTGGCACTCGCGTCCGTTGCAGCCAGCGCGGCTCACCAAAGGAACAATATGCCGGCGGAAACTCGGCTCCTCAGCCGCAGCGAGTGTGGCGAACCGCTGCTCGGCGGTGCGGATGGGCGCGTCCTTCGCGAAGACGGAGCCAGTGAGAAACAGCAAGCCAAACAGAAGTAAGAGCGCGTGGCGCATAGCGGATATAGTCCTGACGGGGCCATAACACGGCTATTCAAACCCGACCCAAATTGAATTGCGACCCGCTTGCCGCCAGTCTGAACTGCCCTCATCGCATGACCACTCGCCGCCAATTCCTTGCCGCCTCCGCCGGGTTCAGCCTCGCCCCTGCACTCCGCGCCGCCGAGACCTCCGCCCCGAACCCGCCGCCGGACCCCATCATCGACATCCACCAGCACACGCATTACCACGGGCGCAGCGATCTGCAGATGCTCGCCCACCAGCGCGCGATGGGAATCACCACGACCATCCTGCTGCCCGCCGGCCGCGTCATCGAGCGACCCTCCACGCACAACGGCAAGTCCAACGGCCTCGCCGCGCGCTGCACTGGCAACGACGCCGCCATGGAATTCGCCAAGGCTCATCCCGGCGAGTTCCTCTTTGGCGCGAACGAAGTCACCGACCTGCCGGAGGCGAAGGGCGAGATTGAGAAGTATCTCAAGCTCGGCGCGAAGATCATCGCCGAGCAGAAGTTCGGCGTGCAGTGCGACTCCCCCGAAAGCGAGCGCCTCTACGCGCTCGCCGCTGATTACGGCGCGCCCATCCTCCTGCACTTGCAGGAAGGCACCTACAACTCCGGCTTCCAGCGCCTGCCCGCGATGTTCAGCAAGTTTCCCAAGACCACCTTCATCATGCACGCGCAGACTACGTGGGCGAACATTGACGCGAACTACGACTGGAAATCCCTCTACCCCACCGGCCCCGTCGCCCAGGGCGGCCTCACCAGCAAGTATCTCGCGGACTACCCGAACTGCTTCGCCGACATGAGCGCCGGCTCCGGCCTCAACTCCCTCCTGCGCGACGAGGTGCACACGCGCTGGTTCCTCGCGCAGCATCAGGACAAAATCCTCTATGGCAGCGACTGCGCAGACACCCTCGGGCGCGGCCCCGGCTGCCAAGGTGCAGGCACCATCGCCGCCATCCGCAAATACGCCGCGAACAAAACCGTCGAGCGCAAAATCCTCTTCGGGAACTCGAGGAAGCTTTTCCGCCTCTGACTCGACGAAGTGAATCGCTGGCTTGCCGCCGGAAGTCGTGCGGCCACCTCTGGTCATTCCCGCACCGTCGCGGACAGCTTCTGCTTCAGCGCGTCCACGGCCTTCGTGTGCGCCGCGTTCACGTCGTTGTCGGTGAGCGTCTTGTCGGCGGCGCGGTAGGTGAAGGCGTAGGCGAGGCTCTTCTGGCCGGCCGGGACGTTCCTCCCACGGAACACGTCGAACAGCTCCACGCTCTCGAGGTTCGCCGGCTTGGCTTGCTTGATGGCCTGCAACACGGCGTCGTGCGTCGTGGCTTCCGGCACGAGCATCGCCACGTCGCGGCGGCTGGCCGGAAATTGCGGCAGCGGCTTGAATGACTTGCTGCGGTTACCGCGCGCGAGGAGTTCATCCAGTCGCAGCTCGGCAAGGAAGACGGCGTCACGCAGGTCGTATTGCTTCGCCAGCGCGGGGAGGAGCTGGCCGAGTTCCCCGAGCTGAACTTTCCCGCCGAGCATGATGGCAGCGGATTCGAGGAACAGCGGCGTCGGCTCCGCGCGTTTGCCAAACATGATGCCACGCAGTCCGAAGTGCTCCAGCAGGTCCTCAACAAGGCCCTTGAGGTCCATCGCATCGAACTTCGCCTCGCGGTCGTCGCCGCTCCAGAAGGCCAGCGCGCGCTGGCCGGTCAACGCGATGGCGACGCGGCGCTCCTCCTTCGGCTGGCCGTTCACGTTGGTGAACACGCGGCCAATCTCGAACAGCGCAACGTCCTGGTTCTTCCTGTGGAGATTATGGCGGAGCGTGTCGAGCAAGCCGGGCATCAGGCTCGGGCGCAACGCGTCCATGTCAGCACTGAGGGGGTTGGCCAGTTTCACGACCTCGGCTTGCGGCAGGCGGCAGTTGGCAAGGCTCACCAGAGTCTGCCCCTGCGCTTCTTTCAGACCGAGGCCGGTGAGTAGGCGGCGCACGTCGGCGAGTTGGTCATAGACCGCGTCAAAGGCGTTCATGCCGACCGCGCCGCGCGGTGTCGTGCTGGGAATCTTGTCCACGCCGTGGAGCCGCGCGATTTCCTCGATGAGGTCCACCTCGCGCTTGAGGTCCACACGGAAGGTCGGGATGCGGAAGGAAGTGACGACCGCGCCTCTGTCGTCGTGGCCAATCTGCGCGTGAAACTCCAGGCCGAGGCTTTGCAGCATCTGAACTTGTTTGTCGCCGGGGATTTCCACGCCGAGCAGCGCGCCGGTCTTCTCGTGCCGGAGTGAAATCACCTTCAGTTCATCGGGCTTCGGATAAGCGTCCACCGCGCCGAACACAAGCGTGCCACCTGCGGTTTCAAGGATGAGCTGCGCAGCACGCTGGCTCGCGTAGTCGGCAATGCCCACATCGCAGCCGCGCTCGAAGCGGTAGCTGGACTCGCTGCGGAGGCCGAGGGCCTTGCCGGTGCGGCGGATGTTCGTGGGGGCGAAGTAGGCGCTCTCGATGAGCACGTCGCGGGTGTCGTCGCGAATCTCCGTGTTCGCGCCGCCCATGACGCCCGCGAGCGCAATGCCCTTCTGCTCGTCGGCGATGAGGAGCATGTCGGACGTGAGCGTGCGCTCTTGGTTGTCGAGCGCCTTGAACTTCTCCCCGGCAGCAGCGCGGCGGATGACGATGGTGGGCTTGCCGTCCGCGCCCTTGCCGATGAGGTGGTAGTCGCAGGCGTGCAGCGGCTGGCCGGTTTCGAGCATCACGAAGTTCGTCACGTCCACCACGTTGCTGATGCTGCGGATGCCGACTTTCTCCAGCGTCTGCCGCAGCCAATCCGGGCTTGGCCCGACCTTCACGCCGGTCAAGACGCGCACCGTGTAGCGCGGGCACAGCTCCGGCTCGTCGAGTCGGACAGCAACGAACTCCTCGATGCTGTAGCGGCGGTCTGTGACCGCCGTCGGCGCTGACACAGCGCCGCTACAGTTGGGAACGCGCAGCGCGTTCCCCGTCAGCGCCGCAATCTCCCGCGCGATGCCGATGACGCTGTTGAGGTCCGGCCGGTTCGGCGTGACTTCGAGGTCATACACCACGTCGCTGCCCGCGCGGCCCAGATGCTCGGCGAACGGCTGGCCTACCTTCGCGTCCGGCGGCAGGATGATGACGCCGTCGCCTTCCTCGCCGAGGCCGAGTTCCTGGTTCGAGCACATCATACCCTGGCTCACGACACCGAAGACCTTGCGCTCCTTGATGACGAACGGCTCCTTCTCGCCGGCCTTCAGCGGCAACGCGAAGTTTGGCAGGATGACCGCGACCTTGTCGCCCGGCTGATGGTTCTGCGCGCCGCAAATGATGGTGCGCTCGCCCGTGCCATCGGCGACGCGGTTGACAGAGAGCTTGTCCGAGCCGGCGACCTTTTCCTTGGTGAGCACCTGCCCGACGACCACGCCCGCAAACTCGCCGCCGAGCTTCTGCACGCCCTCGACTTCGAGGCCGAGCATGGTGAGCCGCTCCGCGAGTTCCTCGGGCGACCAGTTGAAATCAACGTATTGCTTGAGCCAGTTAAGGGTGACTTTCATGTCGGAGGGAGAGTGGGGAATTAAAACTGACGGAGGAACCGCACGTCGTTCTCGTAGAAGAGGCGGATGTCGGTGATGCCGTAGCGGAGCATGGCGATGCGCTCGATGCCGAAGCCGAAGGCCCAGCCGGTCCAGACCTCGGGGTCGTAACCGACGTTCTCGAAGACTTGCGGATGCACCATGCCGCAGCCGGCGATCTCCAGCCAGTCCTTGCCGAGCTTCTTCACGAGCGCGTTGGTGAAATCAATCTCCAGGCTTGGCTCGGTGTAGCTGAAGTAGTGCGGGCGGAAGCGGAGCTTCACGTCGCTGCCGAGCAGGTCCTTGAACACGGCCTCGACGGTGCCCTTGAGGTCGCCGACGGTGACATGCTTGTCCACGTAGAGGCCCTCGATCTGGTGGAAGGTCGGGTTATGCGTGGCGTCGGCGTTGTCGCGGCGATACACGCGGCCCGGCACGATGATGCGAATCGGCGGCGGCTGGGACTGCATCACGCGGATTTGCACCGAACTCGTGTGCGTGCGAAGAAGTTGAGAGTTCTTAGTTGAGAGTGGAGAGCCGGAATCCTGCGCGACGTAGAAGGTGTCCTGCGCATCGCGCGCGGGATGGTCGGCGGGGGTGTTGAGGGCGTCGAAGCAGTGATACTCGTCCTCGATCTCCGGACCGTCGGCGACGGCGAAGCCAACTTTGCGGAAGGCGCGCACGATGTCGTCGGTGACTTGGGTGAGTGGGTGAAGTTTGCCGACGGCGCGGCGACGACCAGGGAGTGTCCAGTCGGTCGGCTCTTTGGGCAGGGCAGCCTTGAGTTCGAGTTCACTGCGTCGAACGGCGAGGGCGGTTTCCAGTTCGGACTTGGCGGCGTTAATGGCCTTGCCAGCGGCCGGGCGCTCTTCCTTTGGCAGCGTGCCGAGCTGCTTCATCAGCGCGGTGAACTTGCCGTCACCGCCGAGGAACGCGCCCTTGGTCTGCTCCAGCGCGGGCAGGTCGGCAGCGGCGGCGAGGGCGGCGAGCGCCTCGGCTTTCAACGGGTCGAGCTGGGCCAGTAGTGACATGAGGCGTGAGAATTCAGGAGTCGGAATTCAGAATCCAGTAGAAAGCAAAACGGGCGGCCCTTGCAGGTCGCCCGTTGCTCGAAAAGATGTTGAGCCGGGGTTCAGGCCTTGGCCAGCGTGGCACCGGGCTTGGCTGCGAGGGCGGTCCGCGCGGCTTGGATCAGCTGGTCGAAGGCGGCGGCGTCGGTGGCGGCGAGGTCGGAGAGCACCTTGCGGTCGAGGCCGATCTTGGCAGCCTTGAGGCCCTCCATGAAGCGGCTGTAGGTGAGGCCGGCGGCGCGGGTGGCGGCGTTGATGCGGACCTGCCAGAGGCGGCGGTAGATGCGCTTCTTGGTCTTGCGGTCGCGATAGGCGTATTGGCGGGCGTGGTCCACCGCGTCGGAGGCGTAGCGGTAGAGCTTCGAGCGCCGCATGCGATACCCCTTCGCGGCGGTGATCATCCTCTTACGGCGTTTACGGGAAGCGGGGGCGTTGGTTACGCGCATGGGTCAGTGGGGGAAGTTGAAAGTGAAGGTTGAAAGCTGAAGAAGACTCAGTGGCTGAAGGGCAGGCTCGCCGTGACGCGATACATGTCGGTTTTGTCAACGAGGGCGCGCTTGCCGAGGGAACGGCGGCGCTTGGCGCTCTTGCCCGAGAGCAAGTGGCGGCGACCGGCGCGCGAACGGAGAATCTTGCCGGTGCCCGTGATCTTGAACCGCTTGGCCACGGATTTTTTGGTCTTGATGCCTTTGGGACGACGCATAATTTGAACTCGTTCTCTAAAAAAGAGGGCGCATATTAGGCAGCGGGCATCGCCGGTGCAAGCGGTAATTTCCGCTTTGTGCAGTCGACCGCACGAAGGGCGCATCTCAGTTTCTTGCAGGGTGAGGTATGGTGGGGGTCATGAAAGAACACTGCTGCGTAACCCCGTGTCGTGCCACGCCCTGCGAGTCCTTTGCGGGGCCGCTCGCCCAGACCGCCGCGAGGCTGGGCAGCACGCTTGTGGCGGAGCTGGCGCACTTCGTCCGTGCCAGCGACCAGAACCTCGGCCACATGGAAGCACAGGTTGCCAACGACGCTCAGGAACTCCTGCGCCATGCGGTGGAGACCGGCGCGCAACAGAAGGCTATTGCCACAGACCTGCGCTGCCCCACCTGTAAACGCGCGCTCACTCGCCCCAGTGCCGGTCATCCCCGCAGCTTCGGCACGCGCTTTGGGCCGCTCACGGTGCGGCGCGGGCGCGGCTTCTGCAAACGATGCGGCAAATGGCGCGTGCCCGCCGACACCACCCTGGGACTGGAGGACACCGCCGGCTACTCCCCGGCGGTGCAGGAGATGGCCGCGCTGCTGGCCAGCAAGATGCCGGTGGAGGAGGCCAGCCTCGTGCTCGAACGGCTCACGGGCGTCAAGCTGCCCCGCGCCACCCACGGCCGCCGATGCACCCCCAGCTCGAACTGCCGCTGGAGCCTTACCAGATGATCATCCAGATGGATGCCTGGAACATTCGCGAAGGTGACGAGTGGGGCCGGAGCGCCGCGCTGCGCCGGCAGGGCCGGGAACCCGAACGCTGGCACTGGATCTGCACCGGCACCGTCTTCCGTCTGGACCGCCGCACGCAGACGGCGGGAGGCCGGCCGGTCATCAGCGAACGCGGCCTCGTCGCCACCCGCACGGGCATCGAAGGACTGCGTGAACAACTCCACGCCGAGGCGTTGCGGCGCGGGTTGGGGCAAGCTGCGGGTGCGCTGATCATTGCCGACGGGGCCGTGTGGATCTGGCGGCTGGCCGATGACCGCTTCCCTCAGGCCCGCCAGCGGCTGGACTTCTATCACGCCGTGCAACATCAGGCGGCGGTGGGCCGGGCCGTGTTCGGCGAAGACAAGGCCCGGCTCAAAGCGTGGCTCAGGCCGCTGGTCCGGCAGTTGAAGAACCAGTCTGCCGTCAGAGTCATCCGACAACTGGAGGCGCTCCAAGCGGGACTGCCCGCCGGCGCGGCGTCCGCGGCGGTGGCCAGGGAAGTGAACTACTTTCACGAACACCAGGAGCGGATGAACTACCGGGCCGAACGCCCTGCGCACGAACCGATCGGCAGCGGCGCGGTCGAGGCCACCTGCCGGCAGATGCAATGCCGCTTCAAACGGCCAGGCCAGTTCTGGAGCCAGCGCGGTGACGAAGCGCTCCTGTGTCTGGAGATGTTCTGGCGCAACGACCGCTGGCATTTGCTCTTCCCTCATACCTCCATCAGCGACCCTGCAAGAAACTGAGATGCGCCCCCTCACGAACTGCGCGGAGGTTGTGCTTGCCAAAGCGCGGCTCCTCCATAGATTTGGTGGCTCTTGTGTCTATGACGCTACTCTCAATCGCAGGTTTGCTCGCCGCCGACGCCCTTCCCACCGGCGCGCCGGAGCTTAACCCCAAGGCCCAGATGATGCAGACCGTCGGCATGATGGTCATCATGCTGGTGGCCTTCTACTTCATCCTCATCCGCCCGCAAAACCAGCAGCGCAAGAAGCAGGAGGAGATGATCAAGGCCCTCAAGAAGGGCGACAAGGTCGTCACCTCCAGCGGCATCCTCGCCACCGTCGTTTCCGTCAAGGAGCGCAGCGTCAGCATCCGCTCCGACGAGACCAAGCTCGAGGTGCTCAAGTCCGCCATCACACAAGTAGTCCAGGATTTCGACAAGGCCGACACGGCCCCCGCCACTGCCCCCGCGAGAAGCTAGCCCGCGACCCATTCCCCGCCCTCCCCGCTCATGCAACGCAACAATTTTTGGCGCGCCCTCCTCGTCCTCTTCGTCACCGTCTGGGCGGTGTTCGAAGTCTATCCTCCCTCCGACCGCAACCTCATTGACGTCTTCGAGGAGCGGGCGACGCAGAAGGGCACGAACTTCAACGCCATCGTCACCAAGGCCCGCGAGCTGGACAAGCAGTTCCCCGAGCGCAACTTCGCCAACCTCCGCGACGCCATCGGCACAAACTCGCTGACCAACTTCATCGCCTTCAGCGTTGGCGGCGAACGGGACGCCAACCGCGCGATCCTCAACCGCCTTCAGCGCGAGGCCTCAGGCAAGATCAAGCTAGGCCTGGACCTGCGCGGCGGCACGTCGTTCCTCATCGGCATCGACACGAACAAGATGGCGCAGACGGTGGACAAGAAGGCGCTCGTCGGCCAGGCCATCGAAGTGCTCCGCAAGCGCGTGGACAAGTTCGGCGTGGCCGAGCCGATGATCGTCGCCGAGGGCGAGGACCGCATCGTCATCCAGATGCCCGGCTTGACCCAGGCCGAGCGTGAAAACGTGCGCGCCGCGCTGACCCGCCCCGCGTTCCTCGAGTTCCGCATGGTGCATCCCGACAGCGACAACCTGATCAGGCAGGGCTTGATGGCTCCCGGCCACGAGATCCTCGTCCAGAAGCGCAAAGGCCAGGAAGGCCGAGACACACTGGAGCGCGTGGTGGTCAAGACGAAGGCCGAGCGCGGGTTGACCGGCAAATACATCGAGCGTGCGGGCGTCATCCGCGATCCCATCTCCACCCGGCCGCAGATCAGCTTCAAGTTCAACACGGAGGGCGGCAGGCTATTCGGCGAGCTGACCACCGAGCACACCCGCGAGCGCATGGCCATCGTGCTCGACGGCGAGCTTTACTCCGCGCCCGTCATCAACGAGCCAATCCGCGGCGGCAGCGGCGTGATCAACGGCGACTTCGACATCAAGGAAGCGTGGGAGCTGGCCAACGTCCTGGAGAACCCGCTCGAAACACCCGTGCGCCTGCTCGACACCGAGGAAGTGGACCCGTCTCTCGGCAAGGACTCGATTGACAGCGGCGTGCGCTCGGCAGTCATCGGCACCGTGGCCGTCGCGCTCTTCATGCTGGCCTATTACATGATGGCCGGCGTCGTCGCGAACATCGCGCTCATCGTCAACATCATCATCCTGCTCGGTGTGATGTGCTCAGTCGGCACCACCCTCACGCTGCCCGGCATCGCGGGCGTCGTGCTCACCATCGGCATGGCGGTGGACGCGAATGTGCTGATCTTCGAGCGCATCCGCGAGGAGCTGGCCGCCGGCAAGTCCCTGCGTGGTGCGATCAACGCGGGCTACGACCGCGCGTTCGGCACCATCTTCGACTCGAACCTCACCACGCTCATCGCCTCAGTCCTGCTCATTTACCTCGGCACCGGCCCGGTCAAGGGCTTCGGCGTCACGCTCACCATCGGCATCTCGGTGAGCATGTTCACCGCGCTGTGGGGCACGCGCCTGATCTTCGACTGGCTGCTGGCCAAGAATCTTCTCAAGAGCCTTTCCATGCTGCACCTCGTCAAGGGCAGCAACATTGACTTCATGAAATGGGCCAGGCCCGCGTTCATCGCGTCGTGGGTCGTCATCATCGTCGGCATCGGCTACGGCGTGACGGTGCGCGGCTCTGGAGCCTTCGGCGTGGACTTCAAGGGTGGCGACGCCCTGATGTTCACCTTCGACCCCGCCAAGCGCCCCGAGACCGACCAGCTCCGCAAGGTTCTCGTGAACGCCGAACTCGGCGGCAAGAAGATCGGCGAGGTCACAATCCAGTTTCAGAAGCACGCCGCCGAGGGCGAGCGGCTGCGCATCACCGCGCCCAGCGGCACCGGCGAAGTCGTCAAGGAGTCGCTCGTGAAGGGCTTCCCCGAGGCGAAGTTCAACCTCAAACAGTCGCGGCAGGTCGGCGCGGTCATCGGGCAGGAGATTCTCCGCACGGCGCTGCTGGCGCTGGGATTGTCGCTGTTCGGCATCTTGGCTTACGTGGCGTTTCGCTACGAGTTCAGCTTCGCCGTCGGCGCGGTGCTGGCAGTGACCCACGACGTGCTGATGACCATCGGCATCTATTGTCTCACGGAAGTCTGGGGCGAGGGCCGGCAGTTCAACGCCACGAGCGTCGCCGCCATCCTCACCATCGTCGGCTTCTCGATCAACGACACCATCGTCATCTTCGACCGCATCCGGGAGGACCTGAAGCTGGGCATCCGCGGCACGTTCTCGGAGATCCTGAACCGCGCGTTGAACCAGACCCTGAGCCGCACGATCATCACCAGCGGCACGGTGTTCCTCGCCACGCTCGTGCTCTACATCTTCGGCGGCGGCGTGATCAACGACTTCGCCTTCATGTTCCTGGTCGGCGTCGTCACCGGCACTTACTCCTCGATCTACATCGCCAGCGCGATCGTCCTCTGGTGGCACAAGGGCCAGCGCCCCGACATCGGTGGCAACAACGTGGCGATCGGCGTCGCCGAGACGGCGGGTGAAGTGCGGGTGGGATGATGTTCCTGTGACCGGGCTGCGTCGGTGGAATGACCAATTCCCAATGACAAAGGTCCGGCGGCCACGCGGGGGCATTGGGGCTTGGGCATTCATTGGGCATTGGACATTGGGCACTGGACATTTCTGATGGTCATCATCGAAATCACCGCGTGGCACTACGCAGGCTTCATCGCCGCCGTGCTGGTCTTCCTCGCGCTCGACCTCGGCGTCTTCCACCGCGAAGCGCACGTCGTGAAGTTCCGCGAGGCGCTGGCGTGGACCGCGCTGTGGTTCGCCATGGCGATGTGCTTCGCCGGCCTCGTCAAGGCCTTCCGGCCCCGGGGCGAGGCCATCGAGTTCGTCACCGGCTACATCATCGAGTTGAGCCTCTCGATGGACAACGTCTTCGTCATCGCGCTCATCTTCGCCTACTTCCGCGTGCCGCTGGCGCACCAGCACCGAGTCCTCTTCTGGGGCATCCTCGGCGCGCTCGTCATGCGCGGCGTGATGATCGGCGCGGGCGCGGCGCTCATCAAACAGTTCCACTGGATGCTCTACGTGATGGGCGGCTTCCTCATCTTCACCGGCGTCAAGATGCTCTTCGTGGACGACGACGGGGTGCATCCGGAGAAGAACCTGATCATCAAGCTGGCGAAGAGATTCTTCCCCGTGACGCATGACTTCGACGGCCAGCATTTCACCGCGAAGCTGGACGGGCGCACCGCGCTGACGCCCCTCGCCCTCGTGCTTGTAATGGTGGAGACCACCGACCTGATCTTCGCCGTGGACTCCATCCCTGCCATCTTCGCCGTGACGCAGAACACGTTCATCGTCTTCACCTCGAACGTCTTCGCGATCCTCGGATTGCGCTCGCTCTACTTCGTGCTGGCAGGAGCCATCGGCTACTTCCGGTATCTGAAGATCGGACTTTCCCTCGTGCTCGTCTTCATCGGCGTGAAGATGCTGCTGGGCATCTGGGAAATTCAAATCCGCTCCGGCGTCTCCCTGATCGTCGTCGCGGCCATCATCCTCGTCTCCATGGGCATCTCCATCTGGGCCGCCCGGCGGGAAGGAAAGCCCTTGCCTAGGGATGTCGCGCCGCCCGAACCGCCCGCCAGCGGAGCAACCTGAGCCGCGGGCGGGTTCGAGACGGTTCCCCTCGCCGTGGTGCATATGCCGGGGTTCCACTGTGCGATGAAGCGTTTGCCGCGAACTTTCCATGGACGTCGCAACTTCAACTTCGTCGTCGCCGAGCCGAGCTTCTTCATTAGAATTGGGCTCATGCGTCACCAACTCCTGCTCGCTCTCTGCCTCTCCGCCCTGACCACATCGCTTCGTGCTGACGACTGGCCGCAATGGCTCGGCCCGCAGCGCGACGGCCACTGGCGCGAGACGGGCATCGTCAAATCCTTCCCCGCCGGCGGCCCTCCCGTGCGCTGGCGCACGCCCATCGGTTCGGGCTACACGGGACCGGCGGTGGCAGGCGGACGCGTCTTCCTGACTGACCGCGTGCTGACGCAGGGCGCGAAGAACCCGTCGAACCCATTCAATCGCGGCGTCATCCCCGGCAACGAACGCGTGCTCTGCCTCGACGAGGCGACCGGGAAAATTCTCTGGCAGCGCGAATACGAATGTCCCTACGACGTGAGCTATCCCGCCGGCCCACGCGCCACGCCGGTCGTCAGCGGCGGCAGAGTCTGGACGCTCGGCACCGAGGGACATTTTTTCTGCCTCGACGCGCAGGACGGGAAGGTCATCTGGTCGCGCGAATTCAAGAAGGACTTCAACGCGAAGACGCCCATCTGGGGCTTCGCCGCGAACCCGCTGCTCGACGGCAACAAGCTCATCTGTCTCGTCGGCGGCGAAAGCAGCGTGGCGATGGCCTTCGACAAAGACACGGGCAAGGAACTCTGGCGCGCTCTGACCGCGAAGGAGCCGGGCTACGCGCCGCCGATGATTTTTCAAGCTGGCGGCAAGCGGCAGCTCATCATCTGGCATCCCGAGTCGCTCAACTCGCTCGATCCAGAGACAGGCAAGGTCTATTGGAGCGAACCTTTCGCCGTCCGCTCCGGACTCACGGTTCCCGCGCCGCGCGTGCTGGGTGACAAGCTCTTCATTACCTCATTCTACAATGGCCCGCTGATGCTCAAGCTCGCCGCCGACAAACCCGCCGCCGAAGTTATCTGGCGCGGCACGAGCAGCAACGAGCGCAACACCGACAAGCTCCACGCCATCATGTGCACACCGTGGTTCGAGGACGGCCACATCTACGGCGTGTGCAGCTACGGCCAGCTCCGCTGCCTCAAGGCGGACACCGGTGAGCGACTCTGGGAGACCTTCAAGGCCACTGGTGCGACGGGCGCGGACGGCGGGCGCAACGATCGCTGGGCGCACGCCTTCCTCATCAAGCATGCCGACCGCTTCTTCATCCCAAACGAGAAGGGCGACCTCATCATCGCGAAGCTCTCGCCGCAGGGTTACGAAGAAATCAGCCGCGCCCACCTGCTCGAACCGACCGGCAACGCCGGCGCGCGCCCCGTGGTCTGGTCACACCCCGCCTTCGCGAACAAGCGCGCCTACATGAGGAATGACAAGGAACTCATCTGCGTGGACTTGGCGGAGGGCGCGAAGTTGCCGCCGAAGTGAGGAGGCGGAGGTTTTGGCCTCAGATGAAACACAGATTGAACACAGATGGGCAAGGCAAAGTGGCCGTATCTGTGTTTCATCTGTGGCCAAGAATCTCAGCACCCGCAGGGCTTGCGCCGCGAGCGCTTGGCCTTGTCGTGCGAATGCCCGGCCTGTTGGCAGTCGGGGCAGACGCCGAAGAACTCCAGCTTGTGCGTCACGGTCTTGAACCCGTGCGCGGCGGCCACGCGCGCCTCCAGCTCCGCCGCGAAGCAGTCGTCAATCTCCACGATGTCCGCGCAGCAGGTGCAGACGAGGTGATGGTGATGCGCGTGCTTGTCGCCGGTGACCAACTCGAAGCGCGCCACGCCGTCGCCAAAGTCGAAGCGCTTCACCATGCCCATCTCCTCCAGCAGGTGCATGGAGCGGTAGATGGTCGCCAGGTCGCAGTCGCCCTTGCCCAGCGCACCGTGGATTTCCTTGTTCGTCATCGGGTGCCGATGCTCGCGCAGCAGCGCGAGGATGGCCTGTCGTGGCCCGGTGACGCGCTGGGATTTTTGCCGCAGCCGTGAAGTCAGCTCGGCCAACGGCTCGGCGGCGTGGTCGTGCGCGTGGGAGTGGGCTGACTTCTTCATGCGGTGGTGGGTCTGTTCAACCACAATTTGCTCACCAGCAGTGAGCCAATAAACACCGCGATGCAGGCCATCACGATGGCCGGGCCGCAGGGGATGTCCCAGTGGTAGCTCGCCACGGTGCCGGCCGCGCCGCCGAACAGGCCGATGACGAGGCTGAGGATGATTTGTTGGCGCAGGTTGCGCGCGAGGTTGCGCGCGGCGGCGGGCGGGATGACGACAAGCGAGGTGACGAGGATGATGCCCAGCAGCCGGATGCTCAGGGACACGACCACGGTGAGCACGAGCACGAAGGCGTAGTTCAGCCAGCGCGTGCGCACGCCGCAGACGTGCGCGAGGTCTTCGCTGGCAGTCAGCAGCGCCAGCGGACTCAACTTCGTGAACAGCCATGCGCCGATGGCGGCGCACAACACCACCGCGAGCCAAACGTCGTCCGGGCCGACGCTGAGGATGTCGCCGAAGAGGTAGCGGTGCAGCTCCCCGCGTTTGTTCTTCAGCATGCTCAACACGATGATGCCGAACGCCACCGAGCCGGAGAGCAGCAGCGCCATGATGGTGTCGGTAAGCAGGTCGGTGTGCTCCTTGAGCCAGAGAATCGCCGCCGCCACGAGCAGGCTGAAGAGCACCATCGGCCACGTCGGGTCTTCGAAGCCGAGCAGAAAGCCCAGCGCGATGCCGGCCAGCGCGCCGTGCGCGATGGTGTCGCTGAAGAAGGCCATGCGCCGCGCGGTGACGAACACGCCGAGCAGCGCGCACAACGGCCCCATGACGACGGCCACCGCGAAGGCGCGGAGCATGAAGGGTTCGATGTCAGAGAAGATGTTCATGGACAGTCCCTCCGCCGGGGCCGTGCGAATGGCCGTGGTGCTGATACGGCGTGACGTTCAGGCCGTAGGCTTCCTTGAGCGAGTCAGCGCTCATCACGTGCTCGGGCGTGCCTTCGCAGCAGACGACGCCGTTGAGCGCATAGACCCACGAGGCATGGCGATAGACCATCGAGAGGTCGTGCGAGACGAGCACGACCGTGAGTTTGTGGCGGCGATGCACTTCGCCGATGAGGTCGTAGAAGGATTCTTCGCCAGGTGAGTCCACGCCGGCGGTGGGCTCGTCGAGGAGCAGGAGGTCGG
>SXGQ01447385.1_pt1 | contig 19237 bp, 17 predicted proteins | sample 3178371 | NCBI WGS metagenome assembly SXGQ01 (sample SAMN11356859, study PRJNA531348) | freshwater metagenome | isolation source: freshwater sample F1-20 | place: China: Fuxian Lake, Yuxi | collected 2017-12-25 | reverse complement strand
GCGCTTTGGGGGGATGGTGGGGCGTGCGGGCGTTGGGAATGATGGTAGCGGTAATTCGTTGACCAACTGCTATCGGCGCGGCTGTGATGGTTGCCCGGCTTCTTGCCCGCACTTATCATGCATGTTAATATCGGCTCACCGTATCAAATTGAGTTTTTCAATTCAACGGTTGAGAGCGAAGTTGCCAACTGGCCGGCAGGAATTGCGGCTCATTTTTCGTTGATTGCACAACGCATCGTCGAACATGGGCCAGACCTGGGTATGCCCCACACCCGAGCGCTTGGGCAAGGCCTCTTTGAAGTCAGGGCTAGGGGGCGCGAGGGCATCAGTCGTGCTCTCTTCTGTGTTCTTCATGAGAGACGGATCGTGATCCTTCACGCGTTCATCAAGAAAACCAGAGCACTCACGGATCAAGATCTCAGCATTGCCCGTAGAAGGCTAAAGCAGGTACGCGATGACACACGCTGATCAGTACGCCCCCGTCCCCTTCGACCCTGCAGCCTACGCACGAAAGCGCTGCGCATCAGACCCCGCATTCAAGGTGGCCTACCAGGCGCTTGCCGACGAGTTCTCTGTGCTTGACCAGCTGCTGCGCGCTCGCAAGGCCGCTGGCCTGAGCCAAGCCGAAGTTGCCGCACGGATGGGAATTGCGCCTGCATCGTTAGCGCGCATTGAAGCCAGTGCCAGCAGCCTCAAGCATGCGCCTTCATTGGCCACCTTGCGCAAGTACGCTGCCGCTTGCGGCCTTCGACTTTCGATCAGCGTGGAGTAGCCGTCCAGCGCCCTGCGATGTCGGGTGCTACGCACTGGGGATTCATCCAGCTCACCCTGTGAGCCACTGGGCCGGCACCATGGTTGCATGGTTTTCGGCCCCCTACCCCCCGTTCAGGTTCTCCTGGTGCATCGCCAGGGTTGCTCTATTGGTGCGCCTTCGCACGCTTCTCGCCCAGCTCCTGCATTCCCAGCAGTCGACGGGCGCGGGGTGCGCCCGATCGAATGCTGGGAAAGCACGAGCCGTGCTGCAAGCGTCCGTTTCCCCGTGGTGGCAGTGAACAGGGTGGGGGGCCACCCTTGATGAGCACGCAAGCCAAGCCCACGCAAGACCTGCAACGCGCCTTGGCTGAGGCCTTCGGCGGCGTTGAAAAGGCGGTGTGCCAGCAGCTCACCGAGCTCGACCCCTGGTCCGCTTCATTCGCTGAAGACGCCTGGCAGGGCGTGAACACCCACTGCCTGGGCCTGTGGCCTTTGCTGCAGCAGATGATGCCCGGCCAGCCCGACATCTACTGCCTGCAGCAAGCCTGGGCTGCGCGCTTTGAGGCCCGGGTGCACATCGGCCTGCTGCACCGCGCAGCCCTGGCCCAGGCGGCCACGGTGGCCGAAGCGCGGCGCCTGCGCGGCATCACGCTGGAGCGTTGGGCCCGGGGCCCTGGCGCCCAGGGCGACCCGCGCCACCGCGTCCTGGTGGATTTCCTGATGGCCCCCAACGCCGCACAGGCGGGCATCCCCGACCTGGGCCGGCACACCGGCCTGCGCGGCAGCATTCGCCTGCGCTACCGGGTGGCGCACACCTGCGGCCAAGGTGCGAGCCTGAGTGGGGTGCTGAACGTGGCGGCCACGCAGCCCGCGGCCACCCTATACCAGCGCAAGGTGGAACTGGCCCGCGCGGTGCAAGCCGCCACCGAAGAAGGGCGCGAGTTGCGCCGCACTTGGCGGCGCATCGGCGAGCGCGAGTTTTCTTTGCTCTCGCAGCCTTCGCAAGAGCTGCTGCTGGATTTGCCTTCCATTTGGCCCTTGGTGATGGCCCAAAGCCTGGCCGCCGGCGAAGACGTGAAGGAGCGCTGCATCACCATGATGTTCGAGCGCGAACGCTTGGCCGCCACCTTGCACCAATTGATGCAGCAGGTGCGGGGGCGCCGCTTTGACCTGCTCGATGAAACCCTGGCCCGCATCCCAGACACGGCCCTGGCCCGCACCCTTTGCGGCCGCTTGAAGCTTGAGCCCTGGGACTTAAGCGGCATGGTCAATCACCCGGCCACCCACGCCGACTTTGGCCCCTGGGTGCCCATGTCGCCCCAGGCCTTTGCCCGGCTTCAAGCCTGGGCACCGCAGCCCCTGCCGCGTTGGTGGGTGATGAGCGGGCCTGAATTTGCCGCTCGGGTATGCACCGGTGAATTCAACGGCCCCTCAGGCGACAAGGTGGTGAAGGTGCTGGTGCAAGACCTGCTGCCCATGCGCCGCACTTGGCCTGTGGCGCTGCAGGAACAGTTGATACGCAGCGGCTATGGCCCACTGCTCAACGGCCAAGCCGAGGGCTGGATGAGCCTGCCGCTGGCCGACCTGGCCACAGCCATGGTGGACATCCGCCATGGCGGCACGGCGGTTTTATCCAAGCGCCTGGAAAAAGAACCCGATGCCCGCGCCTGGCTGGCGATGATGGCCCAAGCCCCCACGCCCCAACACGCACAGGCCTACCGCGACATGGCGCAAACCGCCATCGACACCCACTGGCGCCACCGCTGGGATTACGGCTGGGGCCGCTGGGTCGTGCAGTCCTACGGCTGCGAGGGCTGGGATTCCATTGAGAAGATCGCCCTGGCCCGCACCACGCCGCTCAAGGAAGCCGTGTCCCTGTTCGCTGCGGGCAAGCAGCCCTTGGTGCCCGGGGCCTTTCAGGCAGTGGTGGCGCGTTCACTGCACCACGAAGCCCTGGTGCCCAGCAAGGCCCTGACGCTGCTCAAAGCCTGGATGGTGCGCGACCCCCTGGCCGCACGCGCCATCACCGACCACGCCCCGGCCGACTGGGTGGACCGCTTGGCGCGCAACCCCGCCACGCCGCTGCAGGCGCTGGACGTGATGGCCACGAGCAAGCACCTGCCGCCCCCAATAAAGCGCCACGCCTGGCGCAACCGCCTGGCCCGCACGCAAGACGCCCGCGAACTGGCCACCCTGGCCGCCCACATGCCCGCGGGCATGGGCAGCTTTCAGAACCTGAACCAGTGGCTGCCGCAAGGCCCCGCACCGGTGCAGGCCCTGGGCCTGTTGATGACCGCCCGGCGCGATGGTGCGCGGCTGGCGGCGCGGCACAAGAAGAGGGGTGGTGAGGCGTTTGCGCAGGCTTGTGCGGATGGGGTGGAGGTGTTGTTGGGCCGAGCCGGTGACGATACGCTGGGCCGTACAGCGGGCCAAGACGAAGACCCCGCAGACATTCAAGCCGCACGCCGCGCGCGGCACGACGCCGCGGTGCTGGAACTGCTGCAGCACCTGGGTGGCGAACAGGCGCGCGCGCTGCTGCAATGCGTGGCGCGGCGCGACCACAGCGCGGCAGCGGGCTGCAAGCTCGATGGGGCCTACACCCACCACACCATCCCCAAGCGCAACGGGGGCGAGCGCGTGATACACGCGCCAGCCGCAGCGCTGAAGCAGGTGCAGCGCGCCATTCTGAACACGCTTCTGATGCCCTTGGGCGTGCACGGTGCGGCATGCGGCTTTGTGCCGGGCCGCAACATTACCCACAACGCGCTGCCCCATGTGGGCCAAGCCGTGGTGGTGAACGCCGACATCTGCAACTGCTTTCCCAGCGTGAGCTGGTCTTTGGTGCGGGCCGCGTGGCGGCGCCATTGGGGCGAGCGCTTGTCGCCCCAAGCCATCAGCCTGTTGGTGGACCTCACCACCGCGCAGGGCGGCCTGCCCGTGGGCGCGCCGTCGAGCCCCGCGCTGCTGAACCTGGTGCTGTGGCGGAGCGACGAGATCTTGCAGGCGCAGGCCACGCGGCTGGGCGCGCACTACACCCGCTATGCAGACGACCTCACTTTTTCCGGAGGGCCCGCCGTGGTGGGATTGTTGAAGGCCGCCGAGCGCACCCTGGCGCAGATTGGATTGGAGCTGGACCCGAAGAAGACCAATGTGTTTCGGCGCGGGCGCCGCCAAATGGTGACCGGCTTGGTGGTGAACGACCAAGTGGCCGTGCCCCGCGCCATACGCCGCCGCCTGCGCGCCGCGGTGCACCAGGTGGAGCAGGGCGGGCAAGCGCACTGGGCTGGGCTGCCGCAAGACACGGCGGCCCTGAAGGGCCGGCTGGGCTTTGTGGCCATGGTGCAGCCCGAACACGCGGCGCCTTTATTGGCGCGTTTGAAGGCACAGCAATGAGCCACACCGCGGTTTCAGACGAAGCCCTCTTGGCCCACGGCTTCGAGGATGTTTCAGTGGAGCTGAGCCTGATGGCCGGCTACCTGGGCGTGAGCCTGCTGGGCGATGAAGACCCCGCACTTTCGGCCCTGCTGCGCCGCGTGCTGGAGCGCCGCGCGCGCGACGGCGACCGCGGCGACCTGGTGCGCCAGGCGCTGTCGGGTATGCCGCAGGCCATCGTGCCCTTCAAGCGCGACCCGCTGGACATCTTCCTGGCCGCCGGCTTGATGAAAGAAGCCTCACGCGCGGGCCTGCGCGGCCAAGGCAATGCGGTAGACGCGGGCTACTTCAGTTGCGCCACCGGCGAAGCGCAGTATGTGGATACGGTCTCGCGCATTCACTGCTTTCATGCCGAACTGGTGGACCCCGATGCCACGCAAGCCCTGGTGCAAAGCCTGCAGGCCTGGGGCACCGCGCCGGTGGTGGAGGTGGGCGACCCCGCCGAGGGCGTGTTGATGCGCCTGCACCCGGGCACCAGCGGCTTGCCGAACATGGGCATTGAGCCGCCAGCCAGCGCGCGCCTGGCTGAGCGCCTGCCGCACGCCAACATCAGCCTGCTGCGCGTGGGTGTGCACCCGAGCCAGGCGCACTACGCGGCAGACCCACGCGTGGTGGACCCGCAAGTCACCCGCGTGGCCTATGGGCAAGCGGTGTTCGAGCGCGAGGCCAACAGCCTGGTGCTGCGCGAGGCACCCCCGGAATTCCTGATGGAATTGCACGCTGCTGCCCTGGCCGCGCAAGATGAAGGGGTGCCGCTGTGGCTGAGCATCGAGCGCGGGCGCAACGAGTTCATGTCGCCCCTGCCCGACCTCATGGAGGCCGGTGCACACAGCGTGGGCTGGTGGGCGCCCATCAGCGACATCATCACCGCAATCGGCGGCGCACACGGCACCGCCATGCGCGTGCCGCGCTGGGCCCTGCTGCGCCTGATGCAGCGCTTTCATTGGGCCTGGGCCTGCGGCCGCGAGGAATGGGTGTTGTGCGCCTGGTGGCTGCAGCGCCGTGGGCCGGGTGCCGTGTTCGGGCAGAGCCAGCGGCCGAACCCCGCGAGCGTGCCGCACCCCGCCACCTCTTCAAGCCCTTCCACCCTCAGGCGCCTGGGCACTGCCTTGGGCCTTTTCCGATGAAACCTTCTCGCCTGACCACCGTACTGGAATCCCTGTTGGCCCAACGCTGGCCGGCTTTCATTTGGGGCCCGCCTGGCGTGGGCAAAAGCTCCATCGTGCGCCACATTGCCGCAGCGCGCAGCCTGCCAGTGATTGACCTGCGCGCCAGCCTGCTCGACCCCACCGACCTGCGCGGCATTCCCGCCATTGAAGGCGGCCGTGCGGTGTGGTGCCCGCCTTCCTTCTTGCCCAAGCCCGAAGACAAGCCCGGCGTGCTGTTTCTGGACGAGATCAACGCCGCACCGCCCCTGGTGCAGGCCAGCCTGTATCAGCTGGTGCTCGACCGCCGCGTGGGCGAATACGTGCTGCCCGGGGGTTGGTGGATCGTGGCTGCGGGCAACCGGCAGCAAGACCGCGCGGTCACCTTTCGCATGAGCAGTGCGCTGGCCAACCGCTTCGTGCACCTGGAGTTGGAACCCGATGTGGACGACTGGCGCACCTGGGCCCTGGCTCAACGCGTGAGCCCGCTGGTGGTTTCCTTCATTGGCGTGCGGCCAGCCCTGCTCAGCCAAGAGCCTGGCGACACATCGGCCTACCCTACGCCGCGTTCATGGGAGATGGCCTCTGACGTGATGGGCACCATGGGCGGGCCCAAAGACGCAGCCGATGTGCTGCCCGGCATCGTGGGGCAGGGCGCGGCGGTGGAGTTTCAGGCCTATGCCAAGAAGGCCATTAACGAGAAAGCCATTCGCAAGGTGGTGGACAGCCCCCAAGATGCCGACCTGCCCCAAGACCTGGACGGTACCTACATGCTCACCTCGTGGCTGGCCTTCCACGCCACCGAGCCCGATGTGTCACAGGCCAGCGCCGTGCTGCTGCAGCGCTTGCCGCCCGAATTCGGCGTGGTGCTGGCCCGCGACATGATCAAAGCCCGGCCTGCCTTCGTGAAGGAGCCCGGCTACCGGGACTTCTTGAAGATGCATGGCCACTTGATGGCGCGGTGAAATCACCCCTCACACCCGAGCAGCGCGAACAGGTGCGCCAGCGCATGCTGCGCGCGCGCATACGCTTGGCCTTGATGCAACCCTTCTTGGCCACAGCCCTGATGCGCTTGCCGGTGCGTGAGCTCGATGATGCTTCTTGGTGCCGCACCGCAGCCACCGATGGCTATCACATCTTCTTCAACCCGCGCTGGGTGGCGCGCCTGAGTGACTCAGAAATGCGCGGCCTGCTGGCGCATGAGGTGCTGCATGTGCTGTTCACCCACGCCGACCGGCGGCGCGAACGCCACCCCTTCCTGTGGAACGTGGCCTGCGACTACGCCATCAACCACCTGCTGGTGCAGCGCGGCTTCAAGCTGCCCAAGGGCGGGCTGATCAGCGACCAAGCCGAGGGCAAGACTTCGGAGCAGATTTACGCCCTGCTGGAAAAGCAGTTCAAGCCCAGGGGCGGCATTGGTGGTGGAAGCGGCGCAAACAAGGGCCTGCAAATCCCACGCTTGCCGGGCCAGCGCCCACAACTGCCCGGCACCAAGCCCAGCACGGGGGACGACGCGGGCGACGAAGTACCCGAGGTGGGCGACGACCTTATAGACCCCGACGACCCCCGCGTGCGCCCGGTGCGCAGCGCCGACGCGCCCGACCGCGAGCAGCTCGATGAGCTGCGCCGCGAATTGCGCCAAGACGCGCTGGCCCGCTTGCACGGTGAGGGCGCCGGGCAGTTCAAGCAGGAATGCAATGCCGACGACGCTGCGCGCGTAGATTGGCGAGCCCTGCTGCGCGCCTGGCTGGCCGACCGCATCAAGGGCGACTGGGCCAGCTTCCCTTTCAGCAAACGCATGATCCACCGCGGCCTATTCATGCCTTCCCCAGGCATGCAGGTACCGAGCCATGTGGTGTTCGCCATCGACACCTCGGGCTCGATGTCGGGCGAACTCTTGGCCTCTATCGTTGGTGAGCTGCGCGCCTTCCGGGAAGTGTTCCCCTGCCGGCTATCCGTGCTGCAGTGCGACGCCGCCCTTCAAGACGTGGAGGAATACGACGCCATGGACGGCTACGAAGTGCCCAAAGACTTCAAGATCTTCGGCCGCGGCGGCACCGATTTCCGGCCCGTCTTCAAGTGGCTAGACCGCCACGCGCCCAGCGCCGTGCTGCTGTACGCCACTGACGGCATGGGCACCTTTCCGGACAAGGGCGCTGCCGGCCCGGTGATCTGGTTGCACACCCCGCCGCACATCGACGAGGTGCAGTTTCCGTTCGGGGCGGTGGTGAGGGTGATGGCGTGATGGAAGCTGCCGCCACCACTCGGCTGCCGTTGACCGAAGCGCACTTGGAGCGCTACTTCGAGTTGGCACAGCAGCGGCACACCGCAAAGGTGATCGAAGGCCTTTTACCCTATTGGCGTAACCCCGATGCCTTTTGGCTGATGGCCAATGCGCTGTATGACGACCCCGCCTTTCGGCACCGTGCCCTGCGCTGGCTGCTGCGCGCCCAGCGCGGCCGGCACCCGCTAGACCCCATGACCTTGAAGATCGCCGACTGTTACGCAAGCGGCCAGGGCACGCCAGTGAACCTGCTGCGCGCCTATGAGTGGCTGCTTCTACCCGCCCGCGCCGGTTCATCCGAGGCGATGTTCAAGCTGGGCCTATTGGAACTGACCGGCCTTTCGGTGCCCATCAACTACTTACGCGCTGCCATGTGGTTCAACCTGACTGCGGCCATCAGCGCAGACCCCGAACTGCTCGACCGCGCCCAAGCTCAACGCGAGGCCCTGGTGCCCCATGTGAGCTGGGAAGAGGCGATCAAGTCGTGTGATATGGGGTTGCAGTGGTTGGCTACGTGCAGTTTGTAATCTCCGCCTGCACATGACGGCAAGGTCCAATGCTAGGGGCGCTGCAGTGCGGCTCGAACAATTCGCGACGCGGCGTAGCTCATTTCCGAGCAGGAGTGACACCGGCGATGCACACAAGCGGTTTTCGTGTTCAGTGCTGAGTAATCGGTAGCCCCAACGCCTCGGAAGTGTGTACTGAATCAGGGTCGATTCAGGGGGTTTAATGATGGGTAAACAAAAAAGCACCCGCAGGTGCTTAATTTTGTTGAATGTTTGGCGGAGGCTGTGAGATTCGAACTCACGGACGGTTGCCCGTCGGCAGTTTTCAAGACTGCTGGGTTAAACCACTCCCCCAAGCCTCCGTGATGCCTTTAGTTTAACTTCAGGCCCCCGGATGCTGCGCGGCCTCGCAGGCCACCTGCAGCACCTCACGGCGCCCACCATCTACCCGCACGCCGGTGAGTGCGCCGCCCCATACACAGCCGGTGTCCAGGGCCAGCAGCTCGGGCCGATCAATCAGCCCCAGGGTGCTCCAGTGGCCAAAGGCCATCGGGGTGTGCCGGGTGCGCCGCTGGGGCAGTTCGAACCAAGGCTGCAGCCCGTGCGGGGCCCGCTCGCGGCCTACCTTGACCTGGAAATCTTGGGTGCCGTCGGGCCCACACCAGCGCATCCGGGTCATGGCGTTGATGATGCAGCGCCAGCGGTCTGGGCCCTGAAGGTCCTCGTGCCACAGGGCGGGCTCGTTGCCGTACATCAGGGGCAGGAAGTCGGCCAGTGCGGGGCCTTGCAGCAGGGCCTGGACTTCCGCGCCGTGCTGCAGCACCTGGGCTGCGTCCCACTGTGGTGGCACGCCGGCATGCACACACAGCCAGCCTTCCACCTCCAGGGCCAGGGGGCGATGCCGCAGCCAGTCCAGCAGTGCCTGTCGGTCGGGGGCCCGCAGCACATCGTTGAGTGTGTCGCTGCGGTGGGCCGGTCGCACGCCGTGGGCCACTGCCAGCAGGTGCAGGTCGTGGTTGCCCAATAAGGCCTGTGCACTGCTGCCCAGGGCCATCATGCGGCGCAGGGTGGCCGCGCTTTGTGACCCTCGGTTGACGAGGTCACCCAAGACAGTGAGCCGGTGGCGCGACGCTGAAAATCCCCACAGCGCCAGCAGGCGGTCGAAGGCGTCCAGGCAGCCTTGAGGGTCGCCGATCAAAAGGTGCATCGCCTGATTCTGCTACGCTTTGCAGCGTTTGCATTCTGAGCCCTCCCGCCCGGTCCTTTGGGTTCTGCGCGCGGCGGCTGCCCTATGGACCTAGTCCTGCTTGTCGGCCTGATACTGCTCAACGCGGTTTTCGCGATGTCTGAAATGGCCCTGTCGGCCAGCCGCAAGGCTAGGCTGCAGGTGCTGGTGGAAGCCGGCGACCCCGGTGCGGCCGCTGCCATGGACCTGCACGACAAGCCCACCAAGTTCTTGTCCACTGTGCAGATCGGCATCACCTCCATCGGTGTGCTTAACGGCATCGTGGGCGAGGCCGCTTTTGCCGGCCCGCTCTCGCACTGGTTGCAGCAGCAGTTTGCGCTGTCAGCCACGGCCGCGGGCTGGACCGCCACGGGCTTGGTGGTGGTGATCATCACCTTTGCCACCATCATCTTCGGCGAGCTTGTGCCCAAACGCATCGGGCAGTTACACCCGGAAGCCGTGGCGGTGGTGATGGCGCGCCCGATGCAGGCCCTGTCACGGGCCACACGCCCCTTCGTGGCGCTGCTGACCCTGAGCACCGATGCCATCTTGCGCTTGATGGGCCAGCATCACAAAGCCGGGCCCGGCATGACCGAAGAGGAGATTACCGCCAGCCTTGAGCAGGGGCTGGAGAGCGGCGTCATTGAGGAACAAGAGCACCAGATGGTGCGCAACGTGTTCCGCCTCGATGAGCGGCAGGTGGGCTCCATGATGGTGCCGCGCAACGATGTGGTGTGGCTGGACCTGAATGCCCCACTGGCCGAGCAGTTGCGCATCATCGGCGAGCATGCCCACAGCCGCTACCCGGTGTGTCGAGACGGCCTGCAGGATGTGGTGGGCGTGGTGTCTTCCAGCGCAGCCTTGCCGGCCCTTGCCCGCGGCGAAACCCTGGACATCGCCAAGCTGCTGCAACCGGCCGCCTTCGTGCCTGAGACCCTGACCGGCATGGAACTGCTGGAGCAGTTCCGGCTGTCCAGCGATGAACTGGTCTTCGTGGTGGACGAATACGGCGAGGTGCAGGGGGTGATCACTGTGCGCGACCTTTTGGAAGCCATTACCGGCGAATTCACCCCGCCAAGCGACGACAATCCCTGGGCTGTTGATCGTGGGGATGGTTCCTGGCTGCTCGATGGCCTGATCCCCGCCCCAGAGCTTAAGGACAGGCTGGACATCAAGGAGCTGCCCGATGAGGAACGCAGCCGCTACAACACCTTGGCCGGCATGATCATGTTGCTCTTGGGCCGTGTGCCCCGAACCGCCGACTCGGTGCAATGGTCGGGCTGGCAGTTTGAGGTGGTGGACCTGGACGGCAAGCGTATCGACAAGGTGCTGGCCACACCCCTGAAGACCCCTGGAGAAACGGTTCAATGAGCACCCCTGAGCAAACCACTGTGCCCACCCCAAAGGAAAACCTGTTCACCGAACTGCAGGCCCTGGACCGTGGAGCCCACCGCCAAATGCGCTTGGCGCGCTTGGTCCACAGCGACCACAGCCCCGCGCGCGGCATGAACTCGATGTTGGCCAATGCCGTGGAGTTCATGGACCTGGCACGCGAATACCCCGTGGTGTTTGTGCGCGCCGTGGACCCGGCCGCCAACAACGGCAAGTTGGAGGTGTCACCGGTGGCGGTGCTCGGGCTTAAGCGGGGCGAGAACCTCTTTATCAAGGACGATGGGTCGTGGTCGGCGTCTTATGTTCCGGCCATGCTGCGCTCTTATCCCTTCGCTTTGGTGCACACCGAGGAAAACAACTACATCGTGTGTTTCGACAAGGCGTGGAGCGGCTTTTCCGAGCAGGAAGGCGAGCGGCTGTTCGACGATGCGGGCGAGCCCACTGAGTTCATGAAGGGTGTGCAGTCGTTCCTGGAACAACTCGACTCTGAACTGCAGCGCACCCGGGCCTTCTGCCAGCGCTTGGTGGAGCTGGACGTGCTGCAAGACATGCGCTTCGATGCCCAAATGGAAGATGGTCAGACCCTGGTGGTGGACGGTTTCCTGGCGGTCAATGAACAGAAGCTGGCCGAGTTGCCGGAAGCCACGGTGGTGGAGTTGCACCGCAGCGGCATCCTGGCGCTTTTGTATGCGCACATCGGATCGATGGCGATCATGCGCCGCTTGGTGGAGCGCCGCTTGGCGCTCAAGCTGCCGTCCTGAGCGCAGCAGGCGGGGCTTTCGGGATGAGCAACGCCTATTCCCAGATGCTGGACCACCCGCAGGCCTCGGCGCTGCTGGGGCCGCTAGCGGTGATGCGGGCCATGCTGCGCCTGGAGCGCGAGCTGGTGCAGGCGCAGGCTGAGCTTGGCTTGGTCTTGCCGCAACACGCGCATACGGTGGCGGCCTGTTGCGAGGCCATGGTGATGGACGAGTTCAGCGCCCAGGCTTTGGTGGCCCAGGCGGCGACGGCCGGCAGCCTGGCCATCCCGCTGGTCCGGCGCCTGAAGGCCGAGGTTCAGGCGCGCGACCCGCAGGCGCTCAAGGCGGTTCACCTAGGCGCCACCAGCCAAGACCTCATCGACACCGCTTGGGCCGTGCAAGCGCGGCCGGTCATCGACCTGATCGATGCCGATGTGAAGGCGCTTCTGCAATCCCTGCTGCGCTTGAAGCGGGCCCACGGCAGCGCGCCGATGTTGGCGCGTACCCTGATGCAGCCCGCTTTGCCCACGGTGTTGGAGGCGCGGCTGTTGAACTGGGCACTGCCCCTGCAGCGCAGCCGGCAGGCCCTGCGAGAACGCGCGGCTGCTGCCTTGACACTTCAGCTGGCCGGGCCGGTGGGCGATGGAGCGGACTGGGGGACCCAGGCGGCAGCCCTGCGCCAGGCGGTGGCCCGCCGGCTGGGGCTGCCGCTGCACCCCTGGGCTTGGCAGGCGCAGCGCGACGAGTCGGCCCGCTTGGCTGGTGAATTGGGCGTGCTAGTAGGCGCCTTGGCCAAAGTGGGGCTGGACGTTGCGTTGATGTCGCAGGCTGAGGTCGCAGAGCTGCAGGAGTCGCGGGCTGAAGGCCGCGGCGGATCTTCAGCCATGCCGCACAAACACAATCCGGTGGGGGCGATGGTGGCCCTAGCGGCTTTGCAGCGTGCGCCGCAGCGAGTGGCCGCAGTGTTGGGGGCGATGGCCGTGCAACAAGAACGAGGCTTGGGCAATTGGCAGGCCGAAGGGGCCGAGCTGGCCGAGCTTTTAGTGATCGCCGCAGCTTCTGCCTGCGCCATGGCCCAGGCCTTGGCGCAGGCCGACGCCAACCCGCAGCGCATGGCCCAGCACCTTCAGGCCGGCCCGGTGGGTCGCAAAGCCGCTGCGCTGGCCTCGGGCGACGTGACACCGGGGCTGCAGGCCGAGCGAGCGGTCTTGTGGGCTGAACTAGAGCGCAGCTTGATGAAGGATCTGCCATGAGCACCGAGGTGATGCCCCCCCGTGACGATGATTTCGAGCGCGGCCTGCGCAACCGGCGTGCGGTCTTGGGTGAAGAATGGGTGCGGGCCTCCACGGCGGGGGCCAATGAATTCAATGCCGATTTCCAGGCACTCATCACACGCTATGCCTGGCATGAGATTTGGGGACGCCCTGGGCTGGACCACACCACCCGGCGCCTGTTGGTGTTGGGCATGACCATGGGCCAGGCGCGCTGGGAAGAGTTCGAACTGCACTGCCGTGCCGCGCTGCGTGGGGGCGTTCCCCTAGAAAAGGTGCAGGAGACCTTGTTGCAAGGCGCCATCTACTGCGGGGTTCCTGCGGCCAACACGGCCTTCAAGATCACCACCAGCATCCTCAAGGACTTGGGCATGCTGCCGGCCCCGGCTCCCCTGACGCCGCCTTCGCGACTTCAGTTCCACCACACCTTCAGCCAGCCAGCCTTGCGTGTGGCTTTGCAAGGCACCGAGCAGGGGCAGCCGGTGGTGCTCAGCCATGCCCTGGGGCTGGACCTGCACATGTGGGATGACTTGGCGCAAGCCCTGGCGCCCCATCACCCAGTGCTGCGTTACGACCACCGAGGCCACGGGGCTTCGGGCCGGGGCCCGGGCTCCTTCACCTTGGACGACTTGGTGGACGATGCCGCGCGGGTGATCCGCGAATGGGGCCGCGGCCCGGTGGCCTTCGTGGGGCTGTCCATGGGCGGCATGGTGGGCCAAGGCTTGGCCATTGCCCACCCGGATTGTGTGTCGCGCTTGTTGCTGGCCAACACGACAGCCGCCTACCCTGCTGCGGCCCAAGAGGCCTGGGCAGCGCGCATGCAGGCCGTGCGCGAGGGGGGCATGCCAGCGGTTATCGACCTGGTGGTTCAGCGCTACCTGCACGAGGGCTTTCGAGCCGCCCACCCCGAGCAAGCGGATCGGCTGCGCGCCACCCTGGGCCGCCAAGACGCGCAGGCCTATGTGCACGCGTGCCAAGCAGTGGCCGCGGTGAACTACCAGCAACGGCTGCACCACATCGCTTGCCCCACCCACGTAGTGGCTGGCGCGTTGGACGCGGGCGCTACACCGGCCATGGCACAGGCGATTGCAGAACGCATTCCCGGCGCGCAGATGACCGTGCTGCCGCAGGCCAGCCATCTAAGCGTGGCCGAATGCCCCGATGCGTTCATAGCGCTGGTGCGACAGTGGCTTCAATCCTGAGGCCTCGCTGTTCAATGCATACCGGATGGGGGTCCCGGTTGAATCTGTCGATACTGAGTTACTGATATCGATAGCAGAAAATTTCAGTGTTAAATTTGATGTTAGTTCTTGCGCACTTCGTAGAGACTGATCCGGCCCAGTGATTCGATATTCTTGGCGATGAAAAACAAGGCACGCGTCGATACGACGATTTTCGGGCAGCGCCTGCGGCAAGCCCGCAAGTGGGCAGGGCTGCCCCAAGACCGCTTAGGAGTGGCCATTGGTTTGGATGAAACCACCAGCAGCGCCCGCATCAGCCGTTACGAAACCGGCGTGCACGAGCCGCCCATTGCCACGGCCAAGCTGTTGGCCGCTGAACTCGGTGTGCCCTTGGCGTTTTTGTATTGCGACGACGACGACCTGGCCGCAGCGCTGTTGAACCTGGCTGGCCTATCGGCCGCCGAGCGCCGCCGCCTGCTGCGCCAGATGGACTGGCGCCTGCCCCAATAGCACCCGGCTGGGTGCTCCGTATCGGCCGCCACTCCGGCACTCCGCCGCGCCTTCGGCCTGCGCTGGGCGCACCTACGCCTGAGTGCTTGTCCCTAGTCGAGGCTGCTCGGGTTTGCCCTATCCTGTACCGCCGACTGCTACCAGTGGCGGCCGCTCCTGGAGCCTACCGTGAGCCTGCGCAGCACGCCCCCCTTTCGTGCCGACCATGTCGGCAGCTTTCTTCGTCCAGCCTATCTTCTGGAGGCCCGAGAGGCTTTTTTTCAGCGCAAGGCCATCAGCGCCGACCAGCTTCGCGCAGTCGAAGATCGGGCCGTTTCGGAGATCGTGCAATTCCAGCGCAGCGTAGGCCTGCACAGCATCACCGATGGCGAGTTCCGACGTACCTATTTCCACATCGACTTTCTCGAACAACTCGGCGGCGTCAAAACCGACATCCCGGTGACGGTCAAGCGGGCCGATGGCAGCGAAGAATTGGCCCCGCCAGTGATCCGCGTGACTGACCGGGTGCGCCATGTGCGCGACATTCAGCGCGCCGATTTTGTCTACCTGCAGGCGCAAGTGCAGGGCTTGGGTGACCCGGCGGTGATACCCAAGGTCACCATTCCCTCGCCCACCATGCTGCACTTTCGCGGTGGCCGCGCGGGCATCTCGCGCCAGGCCTATCCTGATTTGGACCCAGCCTTCTACGACGATGTGGCGCAGGCCTATGCCGACGAACTGCACAGCCTGTACGCCGCTGGCTGCCGCTATGTGCAGATGGACGATACCAACTTGGCCTATCTGTGCGACCAGAAGATGCGCCAAGCGGCGCAGCAGCGTGGCGACGACCCCGATGAACTGCCGCACCGCTATGCGCAGTTCATCAACAAGGTGGTGGAGCGCAAGCCGTCGGGCATGACCCTGGCCATGCACCTGTGCCGCGGCAACTTCAAGAGCACGCATGCGGCCTCCGGCAACTACGAACCGGTGGCCCAGGCGCTGCTGTCGGAAATGAACCTCGATGCCTTCTTTTTGGAATACGACGACGACCGCTCCGGAGACTTCCGACCGCTGCGCTTCCTGGGCAAGGGCAAGATGGTGGTGTTGGGCCTGGTGACCACCAAGTTCGGCCAGCTTGAAAGCAAGGACACGCTCAAGCGCCGCATCGATGAGGCGGCGCGCTACGCCCCGCTGGACCAACTGTGCCTGAGCCCGCAGTGCGGTTTTTCTAGCACGGTACACGGCAATAACATTGCCGTGCAAGACCAACGCCACAAGCTGCGCTTGGTGGTGGAGACTGCGCAAGAGGTCTGGGGCCAGGCCTGAAGCACAGCAATTGGGCCGACCTTTGGCGGCCTGACCTTAAATATCAACGACAGGAGACCCCGATGAAGCACATGACTCTGAAGATGACCGTAACCGCCGCATTGGTACTGGGTGCGGCCCAGGCCCATTCGCAAGAGGTGACCTTGAAGTTCCACCATATCTGGAACCCGCAGGCTATGGCTTCGGTCAACGTCATTGGGCCTTGGTGCGAGAGGATCGCCAAAGAGTCCAACAACCGCCTGAAGTGTCAGATTCTGCCCGCGATGAGCGGTGGGGGCACGCCGGCCCAGTTGGTGGACCGGGTGAAGGACGGCGTGGACGATGTGGTCATCACCTTGCCGGGTTATACCGCCGGCCGTTTCCCCAGCACTGAAGTGTTTGAACTGCCCTTCATGTGCAATTCGGCCGAGGTGGGTGCGCAAGCCGCCTGGGTCTACATGAATAAGCATTCCACCAAGGAGTTTGCCGCCACCAAGCTCTTGGCCACTTGGGTGCACGACGAGGGCTATGTGCACACCAACGGCAAGCAGGTCAAGACCTTGGCAGATTTCAAGGGCCTGAAGATGCGCGCGCCGACCCGACAGACCAACAAGCTCTTGGCTGCACTCGGCGCAACGCCGGTGGGTATGCCGCTGCCATCGATTCCGGACGCGGTGAGCAAGGGCACGATTGATGGCTTCTTGCTGCCTTGGGAGGTGATGCCGTCCTTAAAACTGCATGAAATGGTGAAGTTCCACAGCGAGACCGATCCTGCACGCCCGGCCCTGTACAGCGCGGTGTTCGTGTTTGCCATGAACCAAGCCAAATACGACAGCCTGCCGGCGGATCTCAAGAAGGTGATCGACAACAACAGCGGCGCGGCGCTTTCGCAGCAGATCGGCAAGATTTGGGACAACAGCCAGGCCGCAGGGCGCAAAGCTGCACAAGACCGCGGCAACACCTTCCACACGATCCCAGGCTCGGAACTGGACAACTGGGTGAAGGCCTCCTCACCCCTGTATGACGATTGGGTGACTGACATGGACAAGCGTGGTGCCAATGGCAAGGCCTTGTTGGCCGAGGCGCGCGAACTGCTGATCCGGTTCCGCAGGTGAGCCTGTTGCTGCCGGGCGGGAACCAAGCCTCCAACGCGTGCACTTATTTTTAAGGACAGCCGCGCGGTGGTTTGCCCTGTTGGGCGCCACCGTGGGTTTGTGTGTGGGCTTGGTTACCGTGGTCAGCGTCTTGGGTCGCGCGACGATTTCGCGGCCCATATTCGGTGATGTAGAGATCACCCAAGTGGGCATGGCGATATGCATTTCGCTGTGCCTGCCTTGGTGCCAACTCAAGCGCGGCAACATCATCGTGGACTTCTTCACCCAGCGCTTGGCCCAGACGAGACTGTGGTTGCTCGATGCCTTGGGCGGCTTGTTGATCGCCATCTTTTACACCCTGTTGGCTTGGCGTTCTGCGGTTGGCGCTGAGTCGGTGCACACCGCCTTTGAGACCACGATGATTCTGGGCCTGCCGATGTGGTGGGCCTATGCGGGTTTGGTGCCGGGTTTGCTGCTCAGCGCTGCTGTGGCTCTGTGGCAATCGGGGCTGCTGCTGGCCGCCTGTGTAGCCCCGGCGGGGCATGCGCCCGGTCAGCTACAGCGGGCGCATCCCTTGGCACCGCTGGACCCCAGCGCCACCCATCGCGCATGACCCCCACCACCCTGGGCTTGCTGATGTTCGGCGGCATGCTGCTGTTGATGGCACTGCGTGTGCCGATTGCAGCGGCCATGTTCATCCCAGGCGCCTTGGGCTACTGGGCCCTGACCAACGAGACGGCGCTGCTCAACCAACTCAAGGGTACGGCGGTGGCGCGGCTGACGGTGTACGACCTCAGCGTGATTCCTTTGTTCTTGCTGATGGGCCAATTCGCCACTCAGGGCGGGCTCAGCCGCGCGCTGTTTCAAGCGGCTGCTTCCCTCGTGGGGCACATCCGTGGCGGCCTGGCCATGGCATCGGTCTTGGCTGCGGGTGCATTTGGCGCGGTGTGCGGCTCGTCGGTGGCCACCTCGGCCACCATCACGCAAGTGGCCTATCCGCAGATGAAGGCGCAGGGCTACGCAGGTGGCCTGGCTACGGCCACGCTGGCCACGGGCGGCACCCTGGGTATCCTGATTCCACCATCTGTTCCGCTGGTGGTCTATGCCATCCTCACCGAGCAGAACATTGGCAAGCTGTTCGCAGCGGCCATGGTGCCGGGCCTCTTGGCCATGGTGGGCTATGTGCTGGTGGTGGGCTTGGTGTGCCGGCTGCAGCCGCACCTGGCGCCCGCGCTCGATCCTGTGCCCTGGGCCCGGCGTTGGCAGGCCCTGTGGGCCATCTGGCCCATTGTGCTCATCTTCTTGGTGGTGTTTGGCGGCATCTACAGCGGTGTGTTTTCACCCACCGAAGGGGCGGCCGTTGGCGCCGTGGCCACCTTGGTGGCCGGGGGCTTGAAAGGTGACCTGGGCTGGGCTGGGCTGCAGCGCAGTTTTTTGGGCACTGCCGAAACCAGTGCGATGGTGTTCCTGATCTTTTTGGGCGCCGACATGATGAACGCCAGCTTGGCGCTTACCCAGATGCCTGCAGGCCTGGCCGATTGGGTCAGCCACCTGCAGGTCTCGCCCTTGGTGATCGTGGCGGCCGTGCTGCTGTTCTATGTGATGCTGGGCTGCGTGATGGACGAACTGTCCATGATGCTGCTGACGATCCCGGTGCTGTTTCCGGCCATCATGGGCCTAGACCTGTGGGGGCTCAATGCCGAAGCCAAAGCCATCTGGTTCGGCATCTTGGTGCTGATGACTGTGGGCATTGGCATGACAGCGCCGCCTGTGGGCTTAAACGTGTATGTGGTCAACAACATCGCGCGCGAGGTACCCATGAGCGACACCTACCGCAACGTGGTTCCCTTCCTGGCCTGGGACGTGACGCGCCTGACGCTGATGCTGTTCTTCCCCTCGCTTGCGCTGGGGCTTATGAGCTGGTTCTTTTGAGCTCAACCAGAGACTTCAGGCCGCCTTGTGCATTGGCGTGGCCGGCATGCAGCTCGGCGGTGGTGAAGCGCCGGCGGTTTTCGTCGTCCTGGGCCAAAGGCTCAACCGGCACCAAGCTGCTGCGGCAGCGGCGGGCCAGTAACTGGTAAACGCCAGTTCCTTCACTCTTCCACTTCACCTCGTCGTCGCTGAGCTCGCGCACCACCTTGGCGGGTGTGCCCACCAGCAGCACGCGCGGGGGCACCTTCAGCCCCGCGCGCACGAAGGCGCCTGCGGCCACGATGGTGGATTCGCCGATGTCCACCTCATCCATCACCACGCTGTTCATGCCCACCAGGGCATTGCGCCCCACGGTGCAGCCGTGCAAGACCGCGCCATGGCCGATGTGGCCGTCAACCTCCACCACGCAATCCTTGCCAGGGAAGGCATGCAGCACGCAGGTGTCCTGCACATTGGCGCCTTCGCGCACCACGATGCGCCCGAAGTCG
>SXGQ01207157.1_pt1 | contig 19237 bp, 29 predicted proteins | sample 3178371 | NCBI WGS metagenome assembly SXGQ01 (sample SAMN11356859, study PRJNA531348) | freshwater metagenome | isolation source: freshwater sample F1-20 | place: China: Fuxian Lake, Yuxi | collected 2017-12-25 | reverse complement strand
AGCAAGAGCGTGGTATTACCATTACTTCTGCTGCGACAACGGTATTCTGGAAGTACTTGGATAAGAACTACCACATTAACATCATCGATACCCCTGGTCACGTTGATTTTACCGTAGAGGTGAATCGTTCATTGCGTGTATTGGATGGATTGGTATTCTTGTTTAGTTCCGTAGATGGTGTTGAGCCTCAGTCTGAAACCAACTGGCGTTTGGCCAACAACTACAACGTAGCGCGTATTGGTTTTGTGAATAAGATGGATCGCGCTGGTGCTGATTTCTTGAATGTAGTAAATCAAGTAAAAACCATGTTGGGTAGCAACGCAATTCCATTGCAGTTGCCCATCGGTGCCGAGGATAATTTTAAAGGGGTGGTTGATTTGATCAACTTCCGTGGTATGATCTGGAACGAAAAAGACCAGGGAATGACCTACGAAACCATCGACATTCCAGCGGATATGTTGGAAGAGGCAACCATGTGGAGAGAGAAGTTGTTGGAAGCTGTATCTGAATACGACGATACATTGATGGAGAAATTCTTCGAAGATCCAACTTCAATCACGGAAAGAGAAATTTTGAACGCTTTGCGTCCTGCAGTTATCGACATGAAAATTGTTCCGATGATGTGTGGTTCTGCGTTTAAGAACAAAGGAGTACAAACCATGCTTGACATGGTGATGGAATTGATGCCATCGCCGATAGACAAAGGTGGCGCAATTGGTACAAATCCTGATACAGGTGCTGAATTGATTCGCAAGCCTGATTACAAGGAGCCCTTTGCTGCTTTGGCTTTTAAGATTGCAACCGATCCTTTTGTAGGTCGTTTGTGTTTCTTGCGTGCATACTCTGGTAAACTGGATGCAGGTTCTTATGTACTGAACATGCGTACCGGTAACAAAGAGCGTATTTCTCGTATCTTCCAAATGCATGCAAACAAACAGAATCCAATCGATTATTTGGGTGCCGGTGACATTGGTGCTGCGGTAGGTTTTAAAGATATTAAAACAGGAGATACTTTGGTAGCCGAGGGTCATCCAATCGTATTGGAATCTATGGTATTTCCAGAGCCAGTAATTGGTTTGGCAATTGAGCCTAAGACCCAAGCGGATTCAGATAAGTTGGGCAATGCTTTGGCGAAATTGGCTGAAGAGGATCCTACTTTCCGCGTAAACACCGACACTGATTCGGGTCAGACTATCATCAGTGGTATGGGTGAGTTACACTTGGAAATCATCTTGGACCGTTTGAAGCGCGAATTCAAGGTTGATTGCAACCAAGGTGCGCCTCAAGTTACATACAAAGAAGCAATCACGACTGACTACACTCACCGTGAGACCTATAAGAAACAAACGGGAGGTCGTGGTAAGTTCGCTGATATTCAATTCACTTTAGGTCCAGCCGACGATTCTTTCGTTGGTGAAGGCTTACAGTGGGTGAATGATGTAGTGGGTGGTTCAATCCCCCGTGAATTCATTCCTTCAGTAGAAAAAGGTTTCAAAGCTGCGATGGTAAACGGTGTTTTGGCAGGCTATGCCATTGACCGGATGAAGGTGCGCTTGTTCGACGGTAGTTTCCACGCGGTGGATTCAGATTCATTGTCGTTTGAAGTTGCTGCTCGCAGTGGTTTCCGTGAAGCAGCCCGTCGTTGTAACCCTGTATTGTTAGAGCCTATCATGAAATTGGAGGTTGTTACTCCCCACGAGAATAGTGGAGATGTAATGGGTGATTTGAACCGTCGTCGTGGCCAATTAGAGGGTATTGACGAACGCGCTGGAGCCCAAATTGTTAAAGCAAAAGTGCCATTGAGTGAAATGTTTGGATATGTTACAACATTGAGAACAATCACGTCTGGCCGTGCAACGTCAACGATGGAGTTTAGCCACTTTGCTGAAACTCCAAAGAACATTGCAGATGAAGTATTGAAAAAAGCTAACGCTGCTAGTTAATAAATTACAAAATGGTAAGTCAAAAAATCAGAATCAAGCTCAAGTCTTTCGACCACAACCTTATCGACAAATCTGCCGAGAAGATTGTGAAGGCCGTAAAGACCACTGGGGTCGTGGTGAGTGGGCCAGTGCCGCTACCAACACGTAAAAGAATCTTTACTGTGTTGCGTTCACCTCACGTTAACAAAAAAGCTAGGGAGCAGTTCCAATACTGCACATACCAACGCTTGATCGACATTTTCAACGGTTCTACAAAAACGGTTGATGCGTTGATGAAGATTGAGTTGCCTAGTGGTGTTGAAGTAGAAATCAAATTGTAAGGAGGGTAGCAGTCATGAATGGAATTATTGGCAAAAAGTTGGGTATGACCAGCATTTTCAATGCAGATGGTAAGCGTTTGGCTTGCACTGTTGTTGAGGCAGGTCCTTGTGTTGTTACACAGGTAAAAACCCAAGATACAGATGGTTACCAAGCAGTTCAATTGGCTTGGGGCGATAAAAAAGATAAACATACTTCTTCAGCCATGAAGGGTCACTTTGCGAAATCCAAAACTACTCCCAAGCGTGTGGTAATGGAATTCCGTGATGTAGTTACTTTGCCCGAGTTGGGATCAGTGGTTGATGTTAACCTGTTCGAGACCGGCGAATACGTGAGTGTCGTTGGTAAGTCGAAAGGTAAAGGTTTTCAGGGTGTTGTAAAGCGTCACGGCTTTGCGGGTGTGGGTGAATCTACCCATGGTCAGCACAACCGATTGAGGGCACCGGGTTCTATCGGAGCTTGTTCTTTCCCTGGTCGTGTATTCAAAGGAATGCGCATGGCAGGACGTACGGGTGGTAGCCGCGTGAAAATCCAAAACTTGGAAGTATTGAAAATAGATGCAGATAGGAACCTAATCGTCATTAAAGGTGCGATCCCAGGTTACAATGGTTCAACCGTAATAATTGAGCGTTAATCATGGAAATTAAAGTATTAAACAAGCAAGGTTCTGAGACTGGAAGAACAGTTACTCTGTCTGAGTCTGTGTTCGGTATCAGTCCCAACGACCATGCCATATACTTGGATGTGAAGCAATTCTTGGCCAATCAGCGTCAGGGAACTCACAAAACCAAAGAGAGAAAAGAAATTCACCGTTCTACCAAGAAGATTTTCCGTCAAAAGGGAACAGGTGGAGCTCGTCACGGTTCATTGAAAGCTGGTATTTATGTAGGTGGTGCCCGTATCCACGGTCCACGTCCTCGTGACTATTCTTTCAAGTTGAACAAGAAGTTGAAGCAATTGGCGCGTTTGAGTGCTTTGTCTTACAAGGCAAAGAACAACAACATTGTTGTAATCGAAGATTTCGACATGGCAGCACCAAAGACTTCAGAGTTTGCAAATATGTTGAAGGCCTTGAAGGTGACCGGACGTACATTGCTCGTAACACCTGAGGTTCAGAAAAACATCGTTTTGAGTGGACGTAACATCGAGGGTAATACAGTAATGCGTGCCAGTGATTTGAACACCTACGAAGTGATGAAGGCTGCTCAACTGATTATTACAGAAAATTCAATCGCCAAGATTCAGGAGGCAAATACAAAATGATACTCAAGAAGCCGTTGATTACCGAAAAGATGACCGCTATCATGGATAAGCGTGGTCAGTATGGATTCGTTGTTGACCCAAAGTCAACCAAAGACGAAATCAAAGCTGCCATCGAAGAATTCTATGCAGTGGAAGTGGCATCGGTAAACACCATGATCCAGCGGGGGAAGTCGCGTCGCAACAGACGCACAGGCCAAATCTCCGGTTATACTGCTAAGTATAAGAAGGCCATTGTAACATTAAAAGAAGGGTTTAACATAGACTTTTACGAAAACATCTAATCATGGCAGTACGTCGTTTAAATCCCACCACGCCTGGTCAACGCTTTAGAGTTGCCAATGCGTTTGCAGAAATTACCGCAAGCAAACCCGAAAAGAGTTTGTTGGTATCCTTGAGCAAATCTGGTGGTCGAAACAATCAAGGTAAAATCACGTCTCGTTACATTGGTGGCGGACACAAACGTCGCTATCGCATCGTTGACTTCAAGCGCAACAACCATGGAGTTGTTGGTGAAGTATTGACAGTGGAATACGATCCAAACCGCAGTGCATTCATTGCATTGGTTCAGTTTGGTGAAGAGAAGCGCTATATCATTGCCCCTGCAGGTTTGAAAGTAGGACAAAAAGTAGAGCAAGGTCCTGGTGTTGCACCAGAGGTCGGAAATGCTTTGCCTTTGGCTGAAATTCCTCTGGGAACATTGGTTCACAACATCGAGATGAATCCTGGTCAAGGTGCCAAGATCTGTCGTAGCGCAGGTTCTTATGCCCAGTTGATGGCGCGTGAGGGCAAGTATGCCGCGATTAAACTGCCTTCTGGCGAAAGCCGTTTGATTTTGGCTGCATGTTTGGCGACCATCGGAAGCGTTGGAAACCAAGAGCATAGCCAAGAGCGCAAGGGTAAAGCCGGTCGTAGCCGTTGGATGGGTATCCGTCCTCGTGTACGTCCATCAGCGATGAACCCTGTGGATCACCCGATGGGTGGTGGTGAAGGCCGTAACAAAGGTGGTCAGCCTCGTTCTAGAAACCTTATCTACTCGCAAGGTCAGAAGACCCGTGCGCCCAAGAAGGCTAGCAGCAGCATGATCATTGAGAAAAGAAAATCAAAACGTAACAAGTAATAGATAAGCGAAATCATGGCAAGATCCATTAAAAAAGGTCCATTTGTAGACGTTAAGTTGTCTAAGAAGGTAGAAGTACTGAACGAGAGCAACAAGAAGACTGTCGTAAAGACCTGGTCAAGAAGAAGCTTGATTATCCCAGATTTTGTGGGACATACGTTTGCTGTACACAACGGTAACAAGTTTATCCCCGTTTACGTTACAGAGAACATGGTAGGACATAAGTTGGGCGAATTTGCTCCAACCAGAACATACAAAGGTCACGGTAAATAATCATTGAAGGCATGGAAGCAAAAGCAATTTTAAGAAACTGTCCGTTATCCCCTCGCAAAATGCGTTTGGTGGCGGATGTGGTACGCGGTGAGCGTGTTGAGCGCGCATTAAACATCCTTCAGTGGAACCAAAAGCCCACTTACGCTATTTACTTGTCGAAGTTGATCAAGAGCGCAATCGCCAACTGGGGTCAAGCCAACACAGGTGAGCGCATTGAGGATAGCGAATTGTACGTGAAAACCATCATGGTTGACGGTGGCATCGTGATGAAACGTTTGAGAACAGCTCCGCAGGGTCGTGGATATCGTCAGCGCAAGCGCACGAACCATGTAACTGTGGTGATCGACAGTTTGAAGAACAAGGAAGTTAACACAACCAACGAATAATTAAGGATAGTAGAACAAAACATGGGACAAAAGATTAACCCTATAGGATTACGTTTAGGAATCATCCGTGGATGGGACTCTAATTGGTATGGAGGAAAAGACTACGGTGATAAGCTCGTAGAAGACGAGAAGATCCGTAATTATTTGCGTGTGCGCATTCCCAAAGGTGGTATTGCGAAGGTTGTGATTGAAAGAACTTTGAAGCGCATCACTTTAACAATTCACACGAGCCGTCCAGGTATTGTGATTGGTAAAGGGGGCGGAGAAGTTGATGCGATTCGCGAAGAAATCAAAAAAATCACTGGTAAAGATGTTCAAATCAACATCAGCGAGATCAAACGTCCTGAATTGGATGCTCGTTTGGTAGGTGAGAACATTTCCCAGCAGATTGAAAACCGTTTCTCATACAAGCGTGCAATTAAAAACGCCATCCAAGGTACTATGAAAATGGGTGCTGAAGGAATCAAGGTTCGCATCAGCGGACGTTTGAATGGTGGTGAAATTGCCCGTTCAGAAATGTACAAGGACGGTAGAACACCCTTGCATACATTGCGTGCAAACATCGATTACGCCTTGGTTGAGGCGCAGACTGTGTACGGCAAGATTGGTATCAAGGTATGGTTGTGTAAAGGAGAGATTTACGGTAAAGTAGATTTGGCTCCACAAGTTGAACAAGATCGTCGTCGTGATGGTGGAAATCGTCCTGATCGCAGAGATCAGCGTGGTGGTGACCGCAATCGTGGTGGTGACCGTGGTGGTGATCGCCGTAGAAGGCAGAATTAATAAGGAGAATTAAGCTATGCTGAGTCCAAAAAGAACAAAATTTAGAAAACAACACAAAGGCAAAGTAAAAGGCCTCGCCACACGCGGACATTTGATTTCTTTCGGAAGTTTCGGTTTGAAATCTATGGAGCCTTCGTGGATTACTGCCAGACAGATAGAAGCGGCTCGTATTGCGGTAACGCGTTACTTGAAGCGTGAAGGTCAGGTTTGGATCCGTATTTTCCCTGATAAGCCAATCACCAAGAAACCTGCGGAAGTACGTATGGGTAAAGGTAAGGGTGCCCCAGAATATTGGGTTGCTATTGTTAAACCAGGAACAATCATATTTGAGGTAGCCGGTGTACCTATGGAGATTGCCAAAGAAGGTATGCGTTTGGCAGCACAGAAGATGCCTATCGCCTGCAAATTTGTTGTCCGTCCAGATTATAACGAGGAGAACTAATCAATGAAGTACGCAGATATCAAATCGCTTTCGAATAAAGAGCTCGTGGAGCGCTACAAGGAAGAGAAAAAGCGTTTAACGAAAATGAATTTTCAGAACGCTGTTTCTCAAGTTGAGCATCCACACAAACTGAAAGTAGCTCGTAAAGATGTAGCGCGCATGTTAACAGAGTTGAACGCTCGTCGTCATGAGGCTGAGATGAATGCCTTCGAAAGGAAAATAAACCAAAGCCAAGAAAACTAATGGAAACGGTAAGAAACGCAAGAAAAGAAATCGTAGGTGTTGTTGCTAGCGCCAAGATGGATAAGACCATCGTAGTAGCGGTAGTTCGCAACGTGAAGCACCCTAAATACGGTAAATACTTCAAAAAGACCAAGAAGTATACGGCTCATGACGAGGCCAACACTTGTGGTGAGAACGATGTAGTTCGCATCATGGAGACTCGTCCACTGAGTAAGACAAAACGCTTCAGATTGGTAGAAATCGTAGAAAAAGCTAAATAAAATGGTACAACAAGAATCAAGATTAAGAGTAGCCGACAACAGTGGTGCGAAAGAAGTTCTTTGCATCCGTGTATTGGGTGGTACAGGCCGCAGATACGCTAGTGTGGGTGATAAAATTGTTGTTTCGGTTAAAGCAGCGATTCCCGGAAGCAACGTAAAAAAAGGATCGGTTTCGAAGGCTGTTGTGGTACGTGTGAAGAAAGAAGTTCGCAGACCTGATGGATCTTACATCCGTTTCGACGAAAACAGCTGTGTATTGTTGAACAACAACGACGAGCCAAGAGGTACCCGTATTTTCGGTCCTGTTGCCAGAGAATTGCGCGACAAACAGTTTATGAAGATTGTTTCATTGGCTCCTGAAGTTATATAAGAGATGGCGAACAAAGTAAATAGCAAGGTTAAATTGCACGTGAAAAAAGGCGATACTGTGAAAGTGTTGGCTGGCGACAACAAAGGAAAATCTGGAAAGGTTTTGCGCGTATTGCCATCTACCAACCGCGCCGTAGTTGAAGGTTTAAACTTAGTTACAAAACACTACAAACCCTCAGCACAGAACACATCTGGTCGTATCGAAAAAATCGAGGCCCCCATTCATTTGTCAAACTTGATGGTGGTAGTTGGTGGAACAGCAACTCGCGTGGGTCGAAAATTGAACGAGACAGGCAAATTGCAGCGTTTCGCGAAAACAACGGGAGAGTTTATCAAATAATTAAAAAGAAAACCATGAGCTACGTTCCAAGGTTACAAACGAAATACAAAGAAGAAGTTGTAGGTGCTATGATGGCGAAATTTGCCTACAAGAACCACATGCAGATCCCCCACATTGAGAAAGTAGTTCTCAATCAGGGTATTGGTGCTGCTGTGAATGATAAGAAATTGGTGGATGCCGCAATCGATGAAATGACGAAGATTAGCGGTCAGAAAGCCCAAGCGACATTTTCAAAGAAGGATATCTCTAACTTCAAATTGCGTAAAAATGTTCCAATCGGTGCAAAGGTGACTTTGCGCAAGGAGCGTATGTACGACTTCTTGGATCGTTTGATTACCGTTTCTTTGCCCCGTGTGCGCGATTTCCAGGGGTTGAATGTAAAAGGATTCGATGGAAGAGGTAATTTTACCATGGGTATCACGGAGCAAATCATTTTCCCTGAAATCGATATCGACAAGTTGAACAAAATAACAGGTATGGATATCACAATCGTGACATCAGCCAAGACCGATGAAGAGTGTTTAGAATTATTAAAATTTTTGGGATTTCCCTTTAAAAAGAAATAAGAAATGGCAAAAGAATCAATGAAGGCCAGACAGCGTAAGCGTGAAGCTATGGTAGCACGTTATGCGGAAAAGCGCGCCAAATTAAAGGCTGAGGGCAACTATGAAGCGCTACAATCTATTCCCCGTAATGCTTCGCCAGTTCGCTTGCGCAATCGTTGCAAGTTGACCGGTAAGCCACGTGGCTATATGAGAGTGTTTGGCGTTTGCCGGAACCAGTTCCGTCAATTGGCCAGCGATGGTAAAATCCCAGGTGTAACCAAATCTAGTTGGTAAAATATATATAGCAATGACAGATCCAATTGCAGATTATCTGACCCGCTTGCGCAACGCAGTAAAAGCCAAGCATCGTGTGGTTGAAATACCCGCAAGTAACCTCAAGAAAGAGATGACCCGCGTATTGTACGAGAAGGGTTATATCTTGAAATACAAATTTGAAGATACCGAAAACCACCAAGGTGTTATCAAGATTGCATTGAAATATCACAATCAAACCAAACAGAGCGCAATCACCTCATTGAAGCGTGTGAGTACTCCTGGTTTGCGTAGATATGCCAATGTATCTGATATGCCAAAGGTATTGAATGGTTTGGGTGTAGCTATCATCACCACTTCTAAAGGTGTTATGACCGACAAAGAAGCCCGTATGTTGGGTGTTGGTGGTGAAGTTTTGTGTTTTGTATCATAAAATAAATAAAGAAAAATAATGTCACGCGTAGGAAAATTACCCATTGCAATTCCCGCCGGTGTTACCATCACGGTTAACAACGGTTTGGTTCATGCAAAGGGTCCAAAAGGAGAAGTGTCACAAGAGATCAACCCAGATATCACAGTAGATATCGCGGAAGGTATTTTGACAGTCAATCGCCCCAGCGACAGTAAAATGCACAGAGCCCTTCACGGGTTGTATCGTGCCCTTATTAACAATATGGTTGTTGGTGTAAGCCAAGGACATAGTGTTCGTCAGGAATTGGTAGGTGTAGGTTACAAAGTCTCTAACGAGGGTAACTTGGTAGAATTTGTGTTGGGATACTCACACAAAATCATGTTGGAAATTCCCAAGGAAATCAAAGTAACCACTGAAACATTGAAAGGTCAGGCACCAGCCATCATGATGGAATGTGCCGACAAGCAATTGTTGGGACAAGTAGCTGCCAAGATCCGTTCATTCCGTAAGCCTGAGCCATACAAAGGAAAAGGTATTCGTTTTGCGGGTGAGGTATTGCGTAGAAAGGCTGGTAAATCTGCTTCTAAGAAATAAGGAGGACCGAAAAAATGGCAAACACTAAGAAAATCAATAAAAAGAATAAAATTAAGCGCAGAATTCGTGGCCGCGTTTCTGGAACAACTGTACGTCCTCGTTTGAGCGTATTCAGAAGCAACGCTGAAATTTATGCGCAGATCATTGATGATAGCAATGGCACAACTTTGTGTGCAGCGTCATCTCGTGAAGCTAGCATTTCGACCAACAAAGTAACGAAGGTTGAAAAAGCCAGCATCGTGGGCAAGACCATTGCAACCCGTGCTATTGAGGCCGGCATCAAGGCAGTAGTTTTTGATCGTGGTGGTAACTTGTACCACGGTCGTGTTAAAAGTTTGGCAGAGGGCGCTCGTGAGGGTGGACTCGAATTCTAAAAGAAACGATCATGTTGAATAGCAATATTGTAAGAGTAAGACCCAGTGAACTCACTTTAACTGAGAAGGTTGTATCAATCAACCGTGTATCAAAGGTGACCAAAGGTGGTCGTACCTTCAACTTTACCGCATTGGTGGTTGTAGGAGACGGCAAAGGAGTAGTAGGTCATGGTTTGGGAAAATCAGGCGAAGTGATGGATGCCATTAACAAAGGAATTGAAGATGCAAAGAAAAATTTGATCAAAGTTCCAGTGATTAACGGCACTGTACCTCACGAACAGATTGGTCGTTTCGGTGGTGGACATGTATTCTTGAAGCCAGCCGCTCACGGTACTGGAGTAATTGCCGGTGGTGCGATGCGTGCGGTTTTGGAAAGTGCAGGTGTAACCGATGTATTGGCTAAATCGAAAGGTTCTTCTAACCCGCACAACGTGGTTAAAGCAACTTTTGACGCTTTGATTAAAATGCGCGATCCACATTCTGTGGCTCAGTTGCGTGGTATCAGTATGAAAAAAGTATTTAATGGTTAATCGATATGTCTAAGGTAAAAATCACACAAATTAAAAGTGGCATTGGATATCCGAAAAACCAGAAAGCCACGTTGAAAGCCCTAGGCTTGAACAAAATGCACGCTAGCCGTTTGGTAGAATTGAATTCTGCTACTGAAGGAATGGTGCGCACGGTAAGTCATTTGTTAAAAGTAGAAAACGCTGATTAATTAAAAAGATGAATCTCAGTAATTTAAAACCTGCAGAAGGTTCCATAAAAAACCGCAAACGCATTGGCCGTGGTCAAGGTTCAGGTCGTGGTGGAACTTCTACAAAAGGACACAAGGGTGCACAATCGCGCACAGGTTATAGCCGCAAAATCGGTTTTGAAGGTGGTCAGATGCCTTTGCAGCGCCGTATTCCCAAAGGTGGTTTCAAAAACATTAATCGCGTAGAATATGCAGCCATCAATTTGGATGTATTGCAGCAAATCGCTGAATCTGCCGGTGTGAAGAAAATTGATCAACAGTTCTTGATCGATAGACACTTGGTAAACAAACGCGAATTGGTGAAAGTATTGGGCCGTGGTGAAATCAACATCGCCTTGGAAGTTCATGCACACAAGTTCTCAGCTACTGCCAAAGCAGCCATTGAAAAGGCTGGGGGTAGTGCAACTGAAATCGCATAATACAAAACACCATGAAAAAGCTGATTGAAACGTTTAGGCATATTTGGTCCATCGAGGATCTCCGCAAACGCATCGTTTACACGCTGTCTTTGTTGGTGATTTATCGTTTGGGTTCCTATGTGATTTTGCCCGGTATCGATAGCGATGCACTGGAAGGGTTGAATAACCAGACCAAAAACAACATCTTGGGATTGATTAATACCTTTGCGGGTGGAGCTTTCGGTCGCGGTGCCATTTTTGCCTTGGGAATCATGCCTTACATTTCTGCTTCGATTTTCATGCAGCTGTTTTCGATTGCAGTTCCAGCCTTCCAGCGTTTGCAGAAGGAAGGAGAGGAAGGCCGTAGAAAAATTAACCAATATACCCGTATCCTGACCATCGCGTTTACCATGGTTCAAGCCTATGGTTATTTGAACAACATCGCATCAACACCCGGTAACGGACAGGCTTTGTTGTACAATTTCACCGATGTAATTACGCCCGGTATGTTCATGGTGACCAACATGTTCTTGTTAACCGCTGGAACTATGTTTACCATGTGGTTGGGTGAGCGCATTACCGATCGTGGTTTGGGAAATGGTATCAGTTTGTTGATCATGGTTGGTATCATCGCACGGCTCCCATCAGCATTGTTGAGCGAATTGGTTTTCCGTTTCAGTGACGCCGGATTCATTTTGTTCATCATTGAGATGGTTGTTTGGTTCATGGTTGTTTTGGGTGTGATTTTGCTGACGCAAGGAACCCGCAAGATTACCATCAACTACGCGAAGCGAGTAGTAGGAAACCGTCAGTATGGTGGAGCACGTCAGTATTTGCCGATCAAGATTTTGGCGGCCGGTGTTATGCCAATCATCTTTGCGCAAGCAATATTGTTCCTGCCCGCAACGATTGGTAGTTTTTACACACAAACAGCACCTCCTGAATGGTTGATGAGTATGATGAATCCCAACGGATTTTGGCACAATGCAATCCTGATTTTCTTGATTGTGGTGTTCACCTACTTCTACACAGCCATTATTTTCAATCCTGTTCAAATGGCGGATGATATGAAACGCAACAACGGTTTTATCCCCGGTATTAAGCCTGGTAAACAAACTGCAAACTTCATCGATGGTGTGATTTCAAAAATCACCTTCCCCGGTGCTGTGTTTATTAGTTTGGTGGCCGTGATGCCCGTGGTAGCTGTTGCCTTCAAAGTCAACCAAGAGTTTAGCCAATTCTTTGGTGGAACCAGCTTGTTGATTTTGGTGGGTGTGGTTTTGGATACACTGCAACAGATCGACAGTTACTTATTGATGCGTAAATACGACGGATTGATGAGTGGTGGAGGTAAATTGAAGGGTAGAATGACAAATCAGTATAGTCAAGTTGATTTTTAGTAATAAGTTTATTAATTTCGCAGCCCTTTTAACAACATGTCAAAGCAAGATGCAATAAAACAAGATGGAACGATAACCGAAGCGTTGTCGAATGCCATGTTCCGCGTGAAGTTGCAGAACGGACATGAAATAATAGCAACTATTTCAGGTAAGATGCGTATGCACTACATCCGAATCCTACCTGGTGATCGAGTACAAGTTGAGATGTCGCCTTACGATTTAACGCGAGGTAGAATTTCATATAGATATAAGTAAGACCATGAAAGTAAGAACCGCAGTAAAAAAGCGCAGTGTAGACTGTAAAATCGTACGCCGTAAGGGTAAGGTGTATGTAATTAACAAGAAGAACCCGAAATATAAGCAAAGACAAGGATAACCATAATGGCTAGGATAGCAGGGATAGATATTCCCAAAAACAAAAGAGGCGTAATTGGCCTGACTTACATCTACGGAATTGGTAGAAGTAGAGCTGCATTGATTTTGGATCAAGCAGGAATCAGTCATGACAAAAAGGTGAATGAGTGGAACGACGACGAGTTGGCTTCAATTCGTAACTTCATTACTGCCACCATCAAAACTGAAGGTGAATTGAGGTCTGAAGTGCAGTTGAACATCAAGCGTTTGATGGACATTGGTTGTTACCGTGGTCAGCGTCACCGTAAAGGGTTGCCAGTTCGCGGACAGCGTACCAGCACCAACGCCCGTACAAGAAAAGGAAAGCGTAAGACAGTTGCCGGTAAGAAAAAAGCCACTAAGTAATCCATAGCACGAACAGAATCATGGCAAATACAAATAAGAAAAAAGTAGTAAAAAAGAAGGTTAAAGTTGATCCAATGGGTCAAGTTCACATTCGTGCAACCTTCAATAATATTATTATCTCAGTTACCAACGTAGACGGACAGGTAATCAGCTGGTCCTCTGCTGGTAAAATGGGATTCAGAGGTTCAAAGAAGAACACTCCCTATGCGGCTCAAGTATCGTCTTTGGACTGTGCGAAAGTTGCGTATGATGCAGGTTTGAGAAAGGTAGATGTTTTTGTAAAAGGTCCTGGTAGCGGTCGTGACAGTGCGATTCGTAACCTTCAAACCGTGGGTATCGAAGTAATTTCTATCACAGATATTACACCTATGCCTCACAATGGTTGCCGTCCACCAAAGCGCAGAAGAGTTTAATTAACATTTAGAAGAAAAAACCAATGGCAAGATATACAGGTCCAAAATCCAAAGTTGCACGTCGTTTCCGTGAAGCGATTTTCGGAAAAGACAAAGCACTTGAAAAAAAGAACTACGGTCCAGGTCAGCACGGAAATTCTCGTCGCAAACCCAAGAAATCGGAGTACGCAGTTCAGTTGGCTGAAAAGCAAAAAGCCAAATACACTTATGGTGTATTGGAGAAGCAGTTCCGTAATACGTTCAAGCGTGCGGCTGCAAAGAAGGGAATCACTGGCGAGAATTTGTTGAAATTCTTGGAAGCGCGTTTGGATAATGCAGTTTACCGTATGGGTATTGCGCCAACACGTCGTGGAGCCCGTCAGTTGGTTTCTCACTGTCACATTTTGGTGAATGGTGAAGTAGTGAACATTCCTAGCTACCAATTACGTCCCGGTGATGTAGTTGCTGTGCGTGAACGTTCAAAATCATTAGAAGTAATTACCAATTCGGTAAGTAAAGTAAACAACCGCTTTAGCTGGATCGATTGGAATGGTAACGATTTGAGTGGCAAGTTTTTGACCTATCCAGAGCGTTCAGAAATTCCAGAGAACATCAAAGAGCAGTTGATTGTCGAACTTTATAGCAAATAATTAGAAAAAACCATGGGTGTAATACCTTTTCAAAAACCAAATAAAGTGGTGATGCACAAAGCCACCGATTTTCACGGATTGTTTGAATTCAGTCCGTTGGAAAAAGGCTATGGTGTAACCATCGGAAACGCCATGCGCAGAATCCTTCTATCTTCATTGGAAGGATACGCCATTACCTCTGTGAAAATTCAGGGAGTTGATCATGAATTCAGCACCATCAAAGGTGTAACCGAAGATGTGGTTGAAATGGTGTTGAACTTGAAGCAAGTGCGTTTCAAATCCAATTCTTCTACAGAAGAGCAAGAGAAAATCTTCATTTCTGTGAAGGGCAAAGACCAGTTTTTGGCAGGCGACATCGGTCGTTATACCAATGCATTCAACATTCTCAATCCTGAGTTGGTGATTTGCAACATGGAGCCAACTGTTAACATGGAATTAGAAATCACTGTAGTTAAAGGTCGTGGTTATGTCCCTGCAGAAGAAAACAAAGTGAAAGATGCCCAAATTGGCACTATCGCGATTGATTCTATCTACACACCGATCCGCAACGTGAAATACAGTGTTGAAGATTTCCGCGTAGAACAGAGAACAGATTACGAGAAATTGGTGATGGAAGTTACTACCGATGGCAGTATTCATCCAGAAGAAGCCATGAAAGAGGCGGCCAAAATCTTGATTCAACACTTCGTATTGTTCAGCGATGAGAACATCATGCCTGAATCTAAAGCGAGCAAAGCGGTTGAAGAAGTTGACGAAGGATTCTTGTCGATGCGTAAAGTATTGAAGACGCCTTTGGCTGATTTGGATTTGTCTGTTCGTGCATACAATTGCTTGAAAGCAGCAGAAATCAAAACATTGGGTGAATTGGTTAACTACCACATCGACGACTTGTTGAAATTCAGAAACTTTGGTAAAAAATCATTGTCTGAGTTGGAAGAGTTTGTTCGTGAAAAAGGCTTGCACTTTGGAATGGACGTTGCCAGATACAACATTAACGAAGACTAATTAAGAGATGAGACACGGAAAGAAAATTAATCATTTGGGAAGAACCGCTTCACATCGCGCTGCGATGCTGTCGAACATGGCCTCTTCTTTGATCATACACAAACGCATCGTTACAACTGTAGCGAAAGCAAAAGCGTTGCGTGTGTTTGTTGAGCCCATTATCACTCGAAGCAAAGATGCTTCTACCCACAACTACCGTACTGCCTTCTCTTATTTGAAAGATAAAGACGCTGTAACCGAATTGTTCACCGTTGTTGGTGGCAAGGTCGCGAACAGAGCCGGTGGTTATACCCGCATTTTGAAAACTGGCAATCGTGCCGGTGATAACGCAGAAATGGCGATGATCGAATTGGTGGATTTCAATGAGTTTTTCGAAGGATTTAATGCCGACAAGAAAAAATCAACCACACGTCGTTCACGTCGCGCGGGCTCTTCAGCCAAAGCCGCTGCCCCTGCTGCAGTAGTAGCTGAAGCCGTTGTTGAAGAAGTTGCTGCTGAAGAAGCCGTTGCTGAAGAGGTCGTGGCTGAAGAGGTCGTGGCTGAAGAGGTCGTGGCTGAAGAAGTCGTGGCTGAAGAAACCGCTGAAGTGGATGAAACGCCTGCAATCGAAGAAGCGCCTGCTGATGATGACGCGCCTGCTGCTGACGACGCTGCGGAAGAAACGAAATAATCTCAATCACATTCAATAGAAAAGGCCACCCATTTGGGTGGCCTTTTTGTTTGTGTTGGAGCCTTTTATTTCCATTGTAACATGTCTTCAGTAATGCCGATTTCTGCGAGAATGTGATCGGCTTTGGATACATATTTCATTACGAACAATGCATAGCGAATATCGCATCCAATGGAACGACTGTAATTTTCGTTCCAAGCATAATCATTGATGGTAGCGGTGAAACTTCTGTCAAAGTTGATACCAATCAACTCACCGCGCTCATTCAATACAGGAGAGCCACTGTTTCCGCCTGTAGTATCCAAATTATACAACATTCCTACGATTACTTTGCCTGTCTTTGGATCTTTGAAAATGGGGGCTACATCCTTGATTCGAAGATTATCTGCTACAACACTTGGTAATCGGTAGTCTGGACGCGTGTTAGCTTTTTCGAAAATTCCATCGAGGTAGGTGTATGGGCTATGTATTTCGCCGTCGTTGGGACTATACCTGCGGATGTATCCATAAGTTAATCGCAACGTGCTATTGGCATCGGGAATGAATTGCGTGGCTTTAAAATCGCGACGCATATCCAAGTACACGGGCATTGCAGCTTTGATTTTTTCTTCAATTTTCTGGTTTTGTGCGATAACAGGTCCGGTGATCATATTGACCAAACGACCCCACTGACTCAATGCATCTTCTTTGCCAATGTTGATGTCCCACCATTTGATGTTGTATGTTAGGTGATTCGATTCGTTGATCGATTCTGCTGCCGCTTTTGCCGCTTGAGCCATTTTTTGAATGTTGGTTAGTTGATTTACCCTTGTTTTTGTTGCCGATTTTTGCGCAAATTCTTGAGGTGCTTGTCCGTTTAGCATGATTTTCACTCGTTGGTTAAAATACGTTTGTGGGTGACCGAACATATTGCCATTGCGGTTGTCGTTCGCAACAATTTGCAATGTTTTGGCAATTTTCACGCCTTCTTCAACCATGCGAGTTAAAACTCTTTGCTCTAAATCCGCATTCAAAGGTGCTTCCAATGCACTGAGTTGTTTGTAAAGTCCCGTCAACGATTCTTTTTTCATGTCGATGATGGATTTTAGATTTTCAGGCGTTGCTTTGGTGGCATTCGCAATTGCCCATCGCATTTTGGCATTTTCTACAGCCGCAATGGCAGATGTATATTTACTTTGGTTGTTTACGAACTGTGTCCAATAGCGAACATCTTTGGTTTTCTCTTTGATACCCCATTGAACCTTGAGTGTATCGATAGCGGCAACGCCAGATTCTTTGTATCGATTTTGTTTGCTTGCCCATTCTTTCATGTTTACTTCTTCGTTGGTTCTGGCTTCAACCAACTGGGTCCGACGTAATCCTTGGATTTTGCCACGATAATTCTTCTCTATATTTTCCAAACTTTGAACTTCACCTGCAAATGCCAATCGCTCCGCATCATTATTCTTGGTGATGTCCTTGATTTGGCTCAAATACCAGCTGTAAAAACCTTGAATTTTGGGAAGGTGAACCGATTCTTGAAAAGCCAAATAGGGTGCAGTTTCATTTCGGAAGGTACGTCCTGGGTATCCCATGATGAATACAAAATCGCCTTCTTGGGTCCCTTTGGGGTTGATTTTGAGTGTTTTTGCTGGTTGATAAGGTACATTGTCTACGCTGTAGGCCGCTGGTTTGCCATCTTTGCCAACGTAGGCTCTTACCAAACTGAAATCCCCATTGTGCCGAGGCCATTCCCAGTTGTCCGAATCACCGCCAAACTGTCCAATGGTAACGGGAGGTGCCAACACCAATCGCACATCTTTAAGAAAAATATAGCGAAATAGGGTGTAGGTCTTGCCCACGAACATTTCCGATACTTCAATGCTCTTTTCAGGGTGTTTGTCCCTCTCTTCGGCCACGATATTGCTGATATTTTTGCTGATAGTTGCTGCCCGTTGGCTTGGTGTGAAAGTTTCATCGATGCCCATCAATACGCGTTCAGATACATCTTCATAGCTCTCGGTGATTTTGCAAGGCATGTTGATGGGGATTTCTTGTGATTTGGTTCGAGCGACGAAACCATTTTCCAAATGATTGTTTTCAACGGTGCTTGCATCGGCAACAGCCCCATATACGCAGTGGTGATTGGTGATAATCAAACCTTCGTTCGATATAAAACTGCCTGTGCAGCCCCCAACTTTAACCAAAGCGTTGGTCAAACTCAAGCCGGCTGGATTGAAAATGTCTTTGCCTTCGAGTTTTAAACCTGCATTTTTCAGGTCGTTGATGTTCACATAGTTTAATGGAAACATACCTTCTTCGGGACGGTGGCTTTGGGTGGTTAACATTAACAGTAATCCAGCCACAGCGCCCAACGTTGCGTTTTTTAACAACAATGATTTTTTCATTTGCATTATTCGCAAATCTACTCGTTTCTGTTGGCATGACGATGGGTTACCTATTCCTTTTCGCCGTACCTTTGTGGTTCTATATGACACAGTTGATTTTTTTGGGTGCATTTTTCGTTGTCTTGATGTTGGGTATGCTGTGGGATTTGGGTGTGTTCTCCAAGACGACCCACGATGAAGTAACCGCAAAACAAGCTTTGAAACACACTGCAGGTTGGTTTTCTGTGGGTTTGTTGATGACGCTTTTCATTTACTGGTTTCATGCGAATCTTCAGGATATCCATGGTATGGAGGATTTGCTGCGTTACCAAGTTGATTACAAAGTGCAGTTGGATTTGTCTGGTGGATTTGAGCGCGGCTTGGCCGATTTTTCCAAGACGTCCGCCATTTCATATTTGAGTGGATTTTTGTTGGAATATGCCTTGAGTATTGATAACCTGTTTGTGATTCTTTTGATTTTTCAATCTTTTAAAATGAACGGTGAAAATCAGAAAAGGATCTTGATATGGGGTGTGATTGGTGCCGTTGTTTTGCGATTTTTATTCATCTATTTGGGCAGTGAGATCGTGTCGCAGTTTGAGTGGGTCATGTATCTTTTCGGCGCTTTTTTGGTTTACAGCGGATTTAAAATGTTGGGTTCCGGCGAGGATGTAGCCATGGAGACCGACAATCATGTGGTGGTGCGATATGCCAAAAAATGGTTTAGGGTAGCCGAAAACAATCCCAATGAGACCCGATTCTTCATCCGGGAAAATGGACAACTGTATTTGACGATTCCCTTTTTGGTTCTGATTATTGTGGACATTACCGATGTGGTCTTTGCCGTGGATAGTGTGCCGGCGGTATTTGGTGTAACGAGAGATCCATACTTGGTGTTTTTCTCT
>SXGQ01454687.1_pt1 | contig 19241 bp, 15 predicted proteins | sample 3178371 | NCBI WGS metagenome assembly SXGQ01 (sample SAMN11356859, study PRJNA531348) | freshwater metagenome | isolation source: freshwater sample F1-20 | place: China: Fuxian Lake, Yuxi | collected 2017-12-25 | reverse complement strand
ATCTTCTATTTGTAACTCTTAATTGGACATATGGATCTTGGTATTGATCTTTAAATAAAAACTCTAATGTATCCTCACATTGCTGAACAGATAAACCGACAATATATAAATCGCCTAACACAGGTATATCTACAGTGCCATTGCTTTTCACTAAAAATTCTCTATTATAGATAATGGAATTGTTAAAGCTAGACCCTCTACCAGATCCTTCAACATTAGTTTGAGTAAGCGCTTCTATTAAATATTTCCCTCCGTTCGTATTCAAATCGAAGGTGATTTTATCATCTATTGAAATTTTATAATCTTCGTAAGGCCTCATCGGGACTGAATCATATTTAAAAGATCCATCTTTTGGAGTTTTAAACATCATTTCACGATTGATTATACAACTATTTAAAGATAGTAGTAAAAAAACCAAGCCAAAAAGAAATTTATATTTAAAATTTGTCATTAACTATTTCGTTTTTTTATTCAATAAAAATTGATAGTACTCATCCATATTATTCACTAAAGTAGTGTAATGAAATTTGTTTTTAACGAAATCCCATCCTTTTTCTGAAAAAGATTTACGTAACATTTCGTCCTCTACCAAATGTAATAATTTCTCAGCGAACAAAGATACATTATTTTTAGGAACTACATATCCTGTTTGCCCATCTAAAAGTATATCTTTTACACCTCCAACATCAGTTGTAACAATGGGTAATCCACCAGCTTGCGCTTCTATCAAACTTACTGGAGTGCCTTCATTGTCAGAAGTTAAACAAATAATATCCATACCCGCATTAAAAGGGCCAATATCTTTAACCCAAGAAGTCATTACAATTATCTTGCCGAATTTTTCATTTAGTTCGTTTACCTTTTTTTCAATGTTCGGTCGTTCATCCCCATCTCCTACAATGAAAAACGTTACTTTTTTAGTTGTTTCCTGAATGATTTTCTCAACAACATTTAAAAATAAGGTATGGTTTTTAATAGCGGCTAACCTCCCAATAATAGCAATAGCAATTTCATCTTCTTTAATACCAAATTGCACTCTTGTTTTCTCACGATTAATTTCTTTGTTTAAATGAAATTTCTCTAAATCAAAACCGAGTGGAATCACTTTTATCTTCGATGCTGGACAGATTTTATGAATATCTGAAAGTTCTTTTTTTTGAATATCTGAAATCGCAATAATACCATCTGATTTTCTCGCTAATCTTCGTTCAATTGTTTTGAAAATAAATGTTTTAATTTTTCCAAAATAAGAGTGAAATACATGTCCGTGAAATGTATGAATTACAACAGGTACATTGCATGCAAATGCGGCTTTTCTTCCAAGTGCTCCAGCTTTTGCAGCATGTGTGTGAACGATGTCTGGTTTGAATTCTTGAATTATTTGTTTGATTTTTTTATAGGCAGCACGATCACTTTTGAAACTAGGAATTCGCTGCATTTCAGTTATTAAAAGAGGGCTAATACCATATTCTTCTAAAATATGAAGAGAATCTGACTCGCCTTCTTCATGCGTCCCACCGATTAACAATGTTTCATATTTATCATCTATAAATCGAGTTAAAAAGGTTGCATTGTAAGTTGGACCTCCTATATTAAAACGGTTTATGATTCTGAGAACTTTTGGCATTTTATTTTATTTGTTGTTTGTTTTATTCTTGATAAATTTGTTGTGAGATAAGAATGTTAAAAAGTTTTTAGTTTAATTTTTCTTTGTACTCCAATATTTGTGAATTTTATCAAAAAATAATCGTGAAGATACTAAGTTCCTTTTTAATTTTAAATATATTCTTTCTTCAATTTTCGTTCGCTCAAAATTCGTTGCAAGAAGCAGTTGATAATTTTAAAAATTATTCTGCTTTTTCAAATGCGTCAATTTCTTTTTGTGCTATTGATTTATCCAATGGTTCTACAATTGCCGAATACAATAAAAACCTTTCTATTCAACCTGCTTCGATTGTTAAATTATTTTCTACAGCAACTGCAATTGAAGTCCTAGGGGTTGATTATAAGCCATCTACTCGTTTTTATATCGATGGAAAAATAGATTCTCTAGGAGTTTTAAATGGGAATTTATGGATTAGAGGAGGCGGGGATGCTTCTTTAGGAAGTAAATATTTTAATGAGGAAGGAAACGAAGGTCAATTCCTTAAAAATTGGGTCGACACGCTAAAAAGTAAAGGAATAAATTCTATTAATGGGTATTTAATTGCAGACGCTGCAGAATTTGGATACAATGGAATTCCTGAAGGTTGGAATTGGTCTGATATGGGAAATTATTACGGTGCTGGACCCTCAGGTTTAGTATTGTATGACAACATGTTACGCTATACATTTAAAACAGGAAGTCATGTTGGTTTAAAAACGGAATTACTTTCAATTAGTCCTGAAATACCTAATTTTCAATTTCATAATTATATTGTATCTTCAAAAAAGGAAGGGGATAATTCATTTATTTTTGGTGCACCCTATTCGTTAGATCGATTTGGAAATGGTACTTTACCCATAAATTCGAAGGCTTTTGTTGTGAAAGGTAGCTTGCCTGATCCTGAATTCCAAATGGCATATGAATTTGATAAAGCATTAAAAAACAATGGAATTAGTGTTCAAAAAGGCTTTAAAACTGCCAGACAAATGGATACAGAAGATTTTGTAAGGTATACAAGTGACTTCAAATTAATATATACACATTTTGGTGAATCAATATTAGCTATTGCAAATCACACTAATATGAAATCGGTGAATCTTTTTGCGGAAGAACTACTTTGTCTCTCTGGTTATCAATTAAGCGGGTTAGGCAGTACTGAAAAGTCGTTGAAACAACTTGAAAAATTTTGGAATAAAAAAATTGATTTTACCGGTTTATATATTAAAGACGGCAGTGGATTATCTCGATCAAATGCAATAAGTTCAAGTCATTTTTGTAGTTTATTGGAGTACATGTATACATCACCTAATTTCAAAGATTACCTTTCTACATTGCCTTTAGCGGGCTGTTCGGGGACACTTTCAGGTGTTTGTAAAAACCAAATGGGTCACGGAAAAATTAGAGCAAAAAGTGGAACAATGAACAGAGTAAAAGCATATTCAGGATATGTTGATTCTGATTCAGGTAAAAAAATAGCTTTTGCTATAATTATAAATAATTTTAATTGTTCATCTTCAACTGTAGTAGATCAAATAGAAAAGGTGTTCAATGTTATGGCAGTTTACTAAATAATAAATTAAAAAGAGATGGCATATATTTTACCTTGTAGAGGAAATGAACCTAAATTAGGTCAAGATTGTTTTATTGCCCCAAATGCTACATTAATTGGAGATATTATTGCAGGAGATGGATGTTCATTCTGGTTTAATTCAGTAATAAGAGGAGATGTAAATTCCATTCGAATGGGAAATAAAGTAAACATTCAAGATGGAGCAGTAATTCACGCTACCTATGAAAAAACAAAAGTTGAATTAGGGAATAATGTGTCAATTGGACACAATGCCTTAGTACATGGCTGTACAATTGAAGACAATGTATTAGTTGGTATGGGAGCGATCGTAATGGATAATTGTTACATTGAATCAAATTGTATAATTGCTGCTGGAGCTGTTTTATTGGATGGAACTAGAGTTGAAAGCGGAAGTATTTATGCTGGAGTTCCAGCAAAAAAAGTAAAGAATTTGAGTAAAGAATTGTTTGAAGGAGAGGTTCAAAGAATTGCCAATAACTATGTGATGTATTCAAGTTGGTTTAAATAAAGTTAACTGTTAAATTCGAATGAAAGAAATTGAAACACAAGAAGATGTTAAAAAATTAGTAGATGTTTTTTATGGAAAAGTATTGAAAGACAATTTATTATCTCCTTTTTTTAAACATTTAAATCTTGAAGTTCATTTACCGAAAATGGTCCAATTTTGGTCGTTTGTTTTATTAGATGAAGCAGGTTATACAACAAATGTAGTAGAAAAACATATGAGAATGCCTTTGGAAAAATCGCATTTTGATCAATGGTTGAAGTTATTTAATGAAACAATCGATGAATTATTCAATGGTGAAAAAGTCGAGTTAGCCAAACAAAGAGCCTTTACAATCGCTTGGACAACAGAACATAAATTAAAACAAAATTAATCTCAATCTTAACCTCAGCCTCAACCTGAATGTCAATTAAATTTTATCGCTTTTACAGGATTAACTCTCGTAATTACATAGCTAGGAATGATCAACGCTAATACACACGTAATTAATGTTCCAACATTCAGAAATAACCAATGCCAAAAATTTAACTCAATCGGTACTTTACTTAAATAGTAAACTTCAGGATTTAGACTTAAAATTCCAAATTGACTTTGAATAAAACAAAATCCAAGTCCTATTATATTTCCCCAAATCATCCCTTTACCAATTAAAAAAGCGCCTTGAATTAAAAATATCTTTCGAATACTCCAATTTTTAGCTCCCATTGCTTTCATCATACCAATAAAATTTGTTCTAACCAATATTAATACTAATAACGCAGAACCCATATTTATTATACCAATTAAAATCATTAAAACAAGAATGATTAAAACGTTTAAATCCAAGAATCCAAGCCAAATAAAAATATCAGATTGATTATCCATGATACTCGTTACCTTCAAATCTTCATTGTTTTCTGTTGGGATAAATTCAATTTTTTGTTTGATTTTTTTTAGAATAGCTGGAAGTTCGCCCCAATTATCAACCATCACTTCAAATCCACTAACATAATTTTGATACGAACCATGACCTTCTTTTTGATCAAATAACACGGTTTTATTTGAACATTTAATTGAAAATTTAGTTCCTTTCTCATCAAAATAGTTTTTAACTAATTCATTATCAGAATTAACGAGGAAATCGCATATTGAGTTTTTCACACCATTTATTTTAATGGATAGATAGGCTGTATCGGGTAGACTGGTTTTCTCATTTAAACCATCAATTCGTGACCAATAGTCTGAAACAATAACTTTAATTAAAGTATCCTTTGTTGGACAAATTGTGAATCCTTGATAATTTTCGTATCCTTTTCCCCAGTCATATCTATAATTTCCATTACCTCCAACAACATTTGCTTTTATGATTAAACTACCATTTGAAAGAGTATCTTCAACATTTATTGATGCTTGAATTCCCCAATCATTTAATTTTTGAACCATTTTAATATCTCCAATTACAATTTTTTTGTCAAATTCATCTAGTCCAGTTTCATAAATACCTACAATTTTAAACATTCGTTTAACAGGTTGTTTTTTAACAAAGTAAGAACGTATTTCATCTCCTAATTTTAAGTTTAAATCACCAGCTATTCTAGATGATAAAATAATTTCAGATGAAAGCTCTTTTGAATTAAAATTAGGGATTCTGCCTTCCTTAAGATTTGATTTAAAGAAAGACCAATCAAAATTTCCTCCCACACCTTTAATTATTGCACCTTGAATTTCTTGTTGAATTTGCGAAGTATCTTTACCGTTTGAAAGAGAATAAGAAATTTCTTTTTTATCAGATTGAAATAAAACAGGCTTATAAGCTACGAATTGAATATTTTTGACTCCTTTTAAATGTTGTATTTTTGGGAAAAAGGCCTGATTTTTGTAAATTGGTTCACATTCGTAGACGCTTCCCTCTCCTGAGTTCATTATGAAAATATGAGAGCCGAATCCAGAAACTTTTTGTCTCACTTCGTGTTGAAAACCAGTCACTACAGCTAATGTTATTAAGTTAACAACAACCGCAAGTGAAATACTTATGATGGATATACGAACAATTGGTCGAGAAACTTTATTACCTTCGACCTCTTTTTTTAGAATTCGCTTTGATATGAAATATTCAAAAGACAATAGGAATTATTTTTTTTCGCTAAAGTACATAAAGCTTTTGTGCCTGAGAAGTATTTTATTGATTTTGATTTCTTCTTGTAGTGTTTTAAGTGGAAAAAAAACGGATAAAGAGAAGATTACAAGAGAAAAAAAAATAGAAGTTTCAGTAATTGATTCTAATTCAGATGAAATAAGAGAAGAAACATCGGTTCATCATCATAACGTTCACGATCCGATTTTAGGAGCTGAAAGGATGAATTTATACCTAGATTCCTTAAAAGGAAAAAGAATTGCCATTGTGAGTAATCAGACGAGTATGATTGGAAAAACACACTTGGTAGATACTTTAATGTCTTTAGGTGTTAACATTGTAAAAGTTTTTTCTCCAGAACATGGTTTTAGAGGTGATGCTGATGCAGGAGAGAAAGTAGGAAGTTCAATCGATCAAAAAACCGGCATTCCATTGATCTCACTGTATGGTAAAAACAAAAAACCTTATCCAGAACAATTGTCTGATATTGATATCGTTATTTATGATATTCAAGATGTTGGTGTTCGTTTTTACACGTATATTTCTACTTTACATTATGTAATGGAGGCGTGTGCGGAAAATGGGAAGCCAATAATTGTTTTGGATAGACCAAATCCAAATGGTCATTATATAGATGGACCTGTTCTTGAATCTTCACAAAAATCATTTGTTGGTATGGATCCTGTTCCAATCGTATATGGAATGACAATCGGTGAATATGCATTAATGGTCAACGGTGAATTTTGGTTGAGTGATAGTTTACAATGTAATTTGTGGATTGTCCCATGTAAATATTACCTACATAAATCAAAATATGTTTTATCTGTTGCCCCTTCGCCCAATTTACGAACGGAAGCAGCAATTACCTTGTATCCAAGTTTGTGCTTATTTGAAGCAACTACAGTAAGTGTAGGAAGAGGAACTGATCGTCCTTTCGAATTGTACGGACATCCAAAATTTCCAAATAAGGGATTTACTTTTACTCCAATTTCGTGTTTTGGAGCTAAAAGTCCTTTGTGTGAAAATATTTTATGTTATGGCTACGATTTAAAAAACACACTTAAGAAAAGGTCGTATGAAATCAATTTAAATTGGATTATTCAAGCAAAAATTGTGCTTGGCGATTCAGTTGATTTCATTAATCAACCTGCTTTTTTTAATAGATTAGCAGGTAATACTCAGCTCCAACAGCAAATTTTATCAGGAGTTCCAATTAAAGATATTCGCACATCTTGGAAACCGGGCTTAGACAATTTCAAAAAAATAAGACAACGTTATTTGTTGTATGATTGATATCAGCGCAATCGAAAAGAGGAATAAATTAGATATAATTTAACAGAAAGCTACCACTATTTTTCATAAATTTGTATTCTATACATTTTTAAAATGGCTACAGAAACAAGATTAACGACAGAAGAGAAAGCATTAAAAATTAATCTTACTCAAGATATATACGGATGTTTTGCAGAAATTGGAGCGGGACAAGAAGTTGTAGCAAATTTTTTTAGAGCTGGAGGTAGTTCTGGGACAATTGCCTATTCTCAATCAGCTTATGACATGAAAGTATCTGATTCGATGTATGGAGAAGCTTCTCGGTATGTTTGTGAGGAAAGATTAGTTACTATGTTAGAAACGGAATACGAGACAATGAAGTTTCGATTACCAGAAAAATATAAACAATCTCGTTTTTTTTCGTTCTGTAATACGGTTGAATCTCTTAACTACCATAAAACGAATCAAGGTCAAGGTTGGGTTGGAATCCGTTTTCAGTTGGATTTAAACTCCCCACCAAATGATATTATTTTGCATATCAAAATGCACGATATCGGAAATAAAGCGCAACAAGAATCGTTGGGAATTTTAGGTGTTAATTTAATACATGCTGCCTACTTTTTAAATCACGATTTAGATAAGTTTTTGGATGGTTTAGTTTATAGATTACCAAGAGACCGAATGGAAATTGATATGATTCGCGTTTCAGGCCCAGCTTTTGAAAATACGGATAATAGAGTCATCGCTTTAAATTTGGTTAAAAGAGGAATGACAGATGCTACCATGTTTGATTTGTGTGGAAATGTTCTTCAGCCGGCTACTGCATTATATAAAAAGAACATACTTCTTATGAGAGGTCGATTTAGACCCGTAACAAAAGTTCATATCGATATGATTCATAATGGGTTGAGTCATTTTTTGAAGGAAGAAGAAGTTGATGAAGACAATGTATGTGTCGTTTTTGAATTAACGCTTAAAGATTTAACTGCAGACGGTAAAATTTTAGACAAGGATTTTGTAGATAGAGCAGAGTTATTAGGCTCATTAGGATATACTGTGATGATTTCAAATTATTTGAAACATTATAAAATGGTAGATTATTTAGCTTCTATTGCTAAAGAAAAGAAAATGGGAGTCATCTTAGGTATTTATAATCTACATAGTATTTTCGATGAAAGATATTATGATAATTTACCAGGTGGATTATTAGAAGCTTTTGGTAAAGGTTTTGGGCATAATATTAAAATGTTTGTTTACCCGGCAATTGATGTTGAAACAGGTGATTTATATTCATTGGAAAATTTAAGAATTCCGAATAAATTAAACGGTTTACTTCAATACATGAAGGACAATGATAAATTGGAAGCTATCGAAGAATATGATCCAAAATTATTATCCATTATGTCGGATGATGTTTTATCTAAAATTAAAGCAAATGCCTCTAATTGGGAAGAGGATGTTCCAGACCAAGTTGTAAAAGCAATTAAGTTTTATGAATTGTTTGGATTTCATCAACCGAAAGAATCAATAGAAATTTAAAGAAAAAAATATGCCTCATATTAAAAACGCACTAATACGATATAGAATTATCGATCGATCATTAAGAAATAATTATCGTCCCTTCCCTTCTAAAAAAGATTTGCGTGAATTATGTGAAGAGGCTTTGTTTGGAAGTATTGAAGGAGAGAACATTTGTGATTCTACTATTGAAAAAGATCTTTTTGCAATGCGTTTAGAACACGACGCACCTATTAAATACAACAAAAGAGAAGGGGGTTATTTTTACACTGATCCGAATTTTTCAATAAACGACATTCCGCTAACAAACGATGACGTTACTTCTATTAAGTTCGCTATCAATACGTTGAAGCAATTCAGAGAAGTTGATATGTTCAAACAATTTGGAAGTGCAATTGATAAGATTGTAGATAGAATTACAATTTCAGATGATCCAAGAGATAAAGATATTTCGAATTATGTTCAATTTGAAATCGCATTATCTTCTAGCGGAAATGAATTTTTATCTCCCTTGCTAGGCGCAATCAGAGGAAGTAATTTGGCAACATTTGAATATACTAGTTTTGTAACTAATAAATCGAAACACAGGAAGGTTGTTCCCTTACTTTTAAAAGAATATAGAAATCGATGGTATTTAATTTCATTTGATTTAGAAAAGAAAGCAGTTATTACTTATGCTTTAGAAAGAATGAGTGAGGTTGAAATATTGGAAGAAGTAGGTTTAAAACCATTGGATTTTGAACCTGACTTATTTTTCAAACATGCTGTAGGTATTACAAGCAGTGAAGATGAACCAACGGTAATCGTTTTTAAAGCAGATAATATTTCTGCTAAATATATCATTTCTCAACCATTTCATAGTTCACAACGTTTAGTTAAAGAAGGCAAGAATAAATCAACTTTTGAATTAAGAGTGTTGATTTCAGAAGAATTTATTCGTTCTATTTTAAGTTATGCGGGTGGTATTGAAATTGTTGAACCAAGTGAATTTAGGGAAGAAATTATTTCTAGAATTGAAGAAATGATGAAGAACTATAATTTATAATTCATTTTAAGTTAGAATCTATAATTCTTTTAGTTATTTATTTCAAAAATTGTTATTTTTGAACTGCCTTATAAATAATTAGAGGATATAAATCATAAAAGCATGAAAACTGTACAATTTAGAGAAGCACTTAGAGAAGCAATGAGCGAAGAAATGCGTCGTGATGAAAATGTTTTTTTATTAGGTGAAGAAGTAGCTGAGTACAATGGAGCATATAAAGTTTCGCAAGGTATGTTGGATGAATTTGGTCCAAAAAGAGTTATCGATACTCCAATAGCTGAATTAGGTTTTACAGGTATCGCTGTTGGTGCTTCTATGAATGGATTGAGACCAATTGTTGAGTTTATGACTTGGAATTTTGCAATTTTAGCTGCAGATCAAATTATAAATAGCGCTGCTAAAATGCTTCAAATGTCGGGAGGTCAATTCAATTGCCCAATCGTATTTAGAGGAGGAAATGGCCCAGCTGGACAATTAGGAGCAACTCACTCAACAAGTTTTGAATCTTTTTATGCAAATATCCCAGGTTTAAAAGTCGTTACACCTTCAACACCATACGATGCGAAAGGTTTGTTAAAAGCTGCTATTCGTGATAACGATCCTGTATTGATTATGGAATCGGAAAAAATGTACGGAGATAAAGGTGAAATTCCTGAAGGTGAATATATTATTCCAATCGGTGTTGCAGATGTAAAAAGAAAAGGAACGGATGTTACGATTGTTTCTTTTGGTAAAGTTATGAAGGTCGCTCATGAAGCAGCTGAAATATTAGAGAAAGAAGGTATTTCTTGTGAAATTATCGATTTAAGAACTATTCGTCCGATTGACTATGACTGTATTATTGAATCAGTTAAAAAAACGAATAGATGTGTATGTTTGGAAGAAGCATTCCCATTAGGATCAATTTCTTCTGAAATTGCTTATCATTTACAACGATATGCGTTTGATTATTTAGATGCTCCTGTTATGAGAGTAACTCAAACAGATACTCCTTTTGCATTCTCACCAACATTGATTGAAGAGGCTTTACCAAATGTAGAAAGAGTAATTGATGCAATTAAGAGCACTTTAAATAAAAAATAGTTTTTATGCTGAATGTAGCAGTTGTAGGTTGTGGCTGGTTAGGACTTCCTTTAGCTGTTTCATTAAAAAATAAAAATTATTCAGTTATTGGTACAACAACTTCTATTAATAAAATCCCTAGTTTGAAAGAATTAGGGATTTCTGCTTTTAGATTAGATTTATCAGATCCAATTCAAAAAAAAGAATTAGTATTTTTAAATGAATTAGATTTAATGATACTAAATATTCCACCAAGTAAATTAAAGGGAAACTTAAGTTATTCTGAAGCATTATTAGCTTTCGTCAAATTGGTTCAACCTTCAACTAAACTAATTTTTGTAAGTACTACTGGAGTTTATCCAGATTCTATCAAAAATGCTGATGAGTCCTATCAATTTACAGAAGAGGATTTAAAAAAAGAAACTGTACAAGCAGAGGTTAAATTGAGTAAGTTTTTGGCTAACCGACTGACTATAATCCGTTTATCAGGTTTAATTGGTTTAAATAGACATCCTGTGAAATTTTTAGCAGGTAAGAAAGATCTTCCAAACGGAGATGCACCAATTAATTTAATTCATTTAGAAGATGCAATCGGAATAATTGAAAAAGTGATTAGCGAACAATTTTGGGGAGAAATCATAAATGGTTGCTACCCATCTCATCCATCAAAATCAGATTATTATACAAAAGCGGCTATTTTATTTTCCTTAGAACATCCTTGTTTTATAAAGCAAGGTGAAAATTTGAAAAAAGTATCAGAATCTAAATCTATAAATAAATTAAAATACAATTACATCGCCTCTATTTAATATTAAGGATGAAGACTAAAACTTCTGGAGAAATAGTGGAATACTAAATTTTGAAAATGAAATATTAAATGAATTCAAGGATTTTCTAATTGATTATTTTATAGTGGTAGCTGTAAATTTCTTCGTAATTGCGTTTCGCGTTAGCGAAAGGAATAAGAGAATAATAACCTTATTATGATTGAAAAGTTTAAATTATAGTTGTTAACCGATGTAGAAATATTTTTAGCTTCCCACAACAATATGACTTGATCCAATATTAACGAATAATTAACTACTATTCTAATTGAATGTGAAATATTTAATCTAAATTTATAGAGTACAATCCTATTTTGTTTTGCGTTATCTACTAATATTAATTACATTTTTTCAAATCAATTGTTTGATTGCGTCCCATATAGTTGGGGGTGAAATATTTTATGATTATTTAGGAGCTAATCAATATAAAGTTTCAATCGTTTTGTACCGAGATTGTAATTCAACAGGAGCGGTGTATGATAATCCTTTGAGTTTAGGCATTTTTTCAAATACGGGAACTTTATTGTATAATGAATTAATTTCATTTCCAGGAAGCACAAATGTACCGATTACTTTTTCTAATCCTTGCGTAACACCACCCAATGACATTTGTATAGAGAAAGCGATTTATACAACTATTTTAGATTTACCTCCTAGAGTTGGAGGTTATTCTTTAGCTTATCAACGATGTTGTAGAGGACCAAATGTAATTAACTTACTTTATCCCGATAAAACAGGTTTGACTTTAATGGCGCACATTCCAGGATTAGAAACAAATTTCCAACAAAACAGTAGCCCAAGATTCACTGGGTATCCACCAACTTTACTCTGTAATAATGAAGAATTAGTTTTTAATCATAGTGCGATTGATCCTGATGGGGATATTTTAGTGTATTCTTTGGTTCCTCCAAATTCTGGAGCATCTGATGTTAATCCTGCGCCAAACCCACCCCCATCCCCGCCATATAATCCTGTAGTTTGGTTAAATGGTTTTACAACAAATAACCCATTAGGAAATGGTGCTTCAATCTCGATTGATCCAAATACGGGGTTATTGAAAGCTTCTCCCAAAATGTTAGGACTATTCGTTGTTGGGATTCGAGTTCAAGAATTTAGGAACGGTGTTTTGGTAGGAGAAACGATCAGAGATTTTTTGTTTAGAGTTATAAATTGTGTCATAACTTTAAAAGCAGAAATACCTCTTCAAACAGATATGTCTTATTTTATTTCTTATTGTCAAGGTCTAACTGTTAAATTTGATAATAAAACATTCGGTGCAACCAATTATTTATGGGATTTTGGTGTTTCAAATAGTAATTCAGATGTTAGTACTCAATTTGAACCATCGTTTACTTATCCTATTCCAGGTACATATCAAGTAACTTTAATAGCGAATCCTGGTTGGCCTTGTTCTGACACGAGTAAACAAACTATGATTGTAAATGAATTATTACAAGTTTCTTTTAAAACAAATGATTCAATTTGCATCATAGGAAATAGTTTTAATTTCGATGGACAAATGATAGGACCTAATTCAACTACATTTAATTGGGATTTTGGGCCATATGCTTCTGTTCAAACCTCAACTTCTCTAGATGTAAATAATGTCACTTTTAACAGGTCTGGATTTATACCAATAAGTTTAAAAGGATACATAGGAACTTGCACAGCAAATTTTAAAGACTCAATTTATATTTTCCCATTACCCACTGTTGATTTTTCTCCACCACCAAATTACTTGTGTGAAGGGTTAAGTGTAAAATTAATCAATCAATCACTTAATACGATTCAGTATAAATGGGATTTTGGAGATCCATCTACGAATTTGGATTTGAGTAATTTGTTTGAGCCTACTTATACTTATTCAACACCAGGAAATTACACCGTACGTTTGATTGGTAGCTCTGATGGTCAATGTATTGACACTTCGTATAAAACATTAATAATGAATGAGGTGCTAGATGTTTGGTTTACAAATAACGATTCATTATGTATTACTGGTAATAGTTTTAATTTTGATGGTTCAATGAAAGGTTCACCAACAACAACTTTTTCATGGGATTTTGGTCCAAATGCGTCTATTCAAACTGCAAGTACTCTTGATGTAAATGGGGTGAGTTTTAATAAACCGGGTACAATTCCTATTACTTTAACAGGGAATTATGCAAACTGTATTGATAAACAAACTTCAACACTATTTATTTACAAAGAGCCTGAAGTTGATTTTGAAATATCCCCCGGATTACAGTGTATTCCATTTAATGCACAATTTATCAATTTATCTTCAGCTGATGCACCTTTATCTTATTATTGGACTTTTGGTGAAGGAGGTTCTTCAACAGATAAAAACCCAAGTTATTTATATGATTCAGTTGGAGTTTATGATGTAAGTTTAACTATCTATGCCTCAAAAGGATGTACAGATACGATTTCAAAATTGAGAGATGATTATATAGTTGTGCACCCAAGTCCAATTTCAAATTTCCAGACCGATAAGTTATTAGCTGACATTTGTCATTCTGAAATTGAATTTTTTGATTTATCTCAAGGATCAAAAGAAGTGTATTATTCATTTGATGGAACTGCTTTTTCAGATTTGACTAATCCAATTTATAGTTTTACAGAATCTGGTGTTTTTACTCCCATTCAAATTGCGACGAATGAATATTTGTGTACTGACACAAGTACCTTGACGGTGTATATAGAACCTTTTACGGTATTCATTCCAAACGCATTTACTCCAGATGGAAATGAGTATAATAATTTATTTAGAGCAGTTTCATATTTTGATATAAAAGAATGGGAGTTTTCAATTTATAACAGATGGGGAGAAATTATTTTTTATTCTACCGATGTCAATGAAGGTTGGGATGGGTTTTATAAAAATAAGCGTGCCCAAGATGGATTATATAATTATCAAGTACGTTATGTGAGTTGTGAAAAGACAAATTTTACACACGAAGTACGAGGTCATTTTAGTCTGATTAAATAGTTTATAAAGGAAAAAATAAAATTTTTATTTTCTTCCTAATTCAATCTCAAAAATTTCAGTCCAAAACTTTTTAATCGTATTTCCATCGCATGCAATCATTTGAGGGACAATACTAGCTGTAGAAAATCCAGGAGTAGTATTTACTTCAATTACATGAGGAATATTATTTACGATCATAAAATCAATTCTCGAAATAGATTTTAGTCTTAAGAGATTGTATATTTTTTTCGCAATAGTATGTACTTCGTTTTTTATTTCGTCTGAAACTCTTGCAGGAGTAATTTCTTGCGATTTCCCTAGGTATTTTGCTTCGTAATCAAAAAATTCATTTTCTGATGAAATTTCAGTAAGAGGTAAGGCATAAACACCCGTTTCGGTCCTGTAAACTCCACATGTAACTTCCGTTCCATCTAAAAATGATTCGATTAAAATGGTATTTCCCTCTTTGAAAGCAAATTCTATAGCAGGTTGTAACTCTTCAATTGTTTTAACTTTTGAAATCCCAAAGCTTGAACCTGAATCAGAAGGCTTTACAAAAACGGGTAATCCTAATTCTTCAATTATATTTTCGATTGAAAAATCATTTTTAGCACTTAAAAATAAAGATTTTGCAACTGGTATGTCAAAACCTTTTAAAAACTGATTGCAATACCATTTGTCAAATGATAGCTCAGAAGCAAGTGCACCTGAATTTACACATGAAACGCCTTTCATTTCAAGGAAAGCCTGAATTTTACCATTTTCTCCTGGATTTCCATGTATATATACTAAACCATGATCGATCTGTATAATAACGCCATCAGCATCAAATGTTAGTGTATTTAGGTCCAATTGGTATTCATTACCTTTGTATTGAGCAGTCCATTTTTCTTTAGAAACAACAATTAGAAACGCATTATAACCATCAGGAAAGTTATTTAAAATTGTAGTTGCACTTTTAATCGAAATTTCATATTCAGAAGAATAGCCACCGCAGAAAATACCAATTGTTTTCATAAATTTAATTTTAAACGAAAATACATCTCAAATCCACTCTAAAAATTGAAATTATCAAAAGTTTTCAGCAGTCTATTTTTAAAAGAGATTTGACAATTTTTTTATTTTACTTGATTTGAATAATAGCTAGTACTATTTTTTATTTTTTCAAAAAGGACTCTTGCTTTCTCATCGTCATTATTTGCTTGTAAACTTTTAGCAAGATACCACTCAGCTTCTTCATTAAAGTTGTTAAATTGAGAAGACAGACATTTTTCAAATGCAATAATTGCTTTGTTGAATTCATTTAAGTTATAATAACAAATACCTGAATAAAAGTTAGCATTTATATCATCAGGATATGTTTCAAGAATTTGCTCCAATTTTGTCAACGCTTTTTTATTATTTCCTTTTTCGAACAGTGTAATCGTTTTGTCAATAAATTCAATATAAGGAATATCGATTGTTTTCCATTCATTTGCATCTATTGGATTTTGATTTTGATTTTCTTGAGATGCTGGAGTACCATTAAAAATAAGTTGTTTTGATTTGATTTGCGGTTTAGAACGATAGACACGATAATCGATTAATTTCACATTATGTAAATAAATTTCTTTCCCTACCTCTTGCTTTCTTTCAGGTTTTAATGATGATTCTAATTTTTTTAAACCCGAAGTTGGCAAGGGATCAATGGTTGTTTTTTCTTGATTCGGATTGTTTGAATTGTTTTCTGCTTTTTGTGTTTCTAAATCTCGTTGAATTGTTTTGATTTTAATTTGTTGTTTTTTAGGTAATTCGACCATTTTAATAATTTCATGTGGAATAACCACATCTGTTTCTTCAACTTTTTTACTTGTAAATAAATTTTCTTTTATTGATTGATTATCAGTACTATATTGATTACTTGAATTTAAGCAATAGTAAGAGATTAATCCTAAACAAATTAAAGTAATCGAAATAAAAATAAATTTAGACTTGAATTTACCTGAAAATTTAGAGTCAAGTTTAGTCATGAGTTGAGTTCCAGATGTAGCATTTTCCCAACCTTCAAGAGCATCCATATCAAAATCATTCTCCATCGATTTTCGTTCGATTGAAAATTTTTCTCTTTCATCTCTAGATTCACGGTATCGGTTTATTTCTTCACGTGAAAGAGTTGAATTTGAATTATTGATTTTTTTTGAATTCATCGTTTTTTTCTAGTATTATTTTAATATTTCTTTTACCATTTTGAATAGCACTTTTCACTTTTGTTAGAGGTAAATTTAATAGTTCACTAATTTCATTATAGGATTTCTCTTCGAGATAAAATAGTTGAATACATTTTTTCTGATCCCCTTTTAGGTTCTCTAAACTCATTTCAAGTAAATTAAAATTTATTTCCTTGTTATTTATTTTTTCAAGTTCATCTTCTGAAGAAACATCATAATTTTCAATAAATTCTACTGGAGTTTCTTTTTTGCTTTTTCTTAAAATCATAAAACATTCGTTTTTCACAACCATATATAACCATGATTTAAAGAATAGAACAGAATGATGAATAAGCTTCAATTGAAGATCTTCGAAAATTTTCATACATAAATCCTCAGCATCAACTTCCTTTTTTAAATATTTTAAAGAAACCCCCATTACCAAATGTCCGTAACGCTCATACAAAATTTCTATGCATAGTGAAGATTTTTCATCTTTATAGATGTTTACTAATTCTTCATCAGTCATTAATCTGTATTTTTTACGTCTATTTGTGAACATTATAATTATAAAGATGCTTCTAAACTACATATTCCATAAAAATAATTAGATCTTTATTTTAAATTTAGTAACTTCATTTTCATACATTAAATAGTACGCCATGAAAAAAATTGCTTTAATTACTTCAGGAGGGGATGCTCCAGGTATGAATGCTTGTGTTAGAGCTATTGTGAAAACTTGTTTATATTACAATATTATTCCTTTTGGCATTTATGATGGTTTTCAAGGGATGATTGAAAAAAGAGGATATGTAGTAGGATATGAAGATATTGACAATATTATTCATCGAGGAGGTACTATATTAGGGACCGCAAGAAGTGAGGAATTTAGAACTAACGAAGGGAGGTCAAAAGCAATTGAATATTTAAAAGAAGAATCAATTGACGGTTTAGTAGTAATAGGAGGAGATGGTTCTTTTACTGGCGCTTATGTATTAGGACAAGAAATGAACATACCTATAATAGGAATACCAGGAACAATTGATAACGATATTTTTGGAACAGATCATACAATAGGATATGATACAGCATTGAATACTGTTATTGAAGCAATTGACAAAATAAGAGATACGGCAAGTAGTCATCACCGAGCATTTTTTATAGAAGTTATGGGAAGGGATGCTGGTTTCATCGCTTTAAATGCTGCAATTGCATCTGGTGCTGAATCCGTTTTAATTCCTGAAGAAGTAACAAATATTGAAAATTTAGTAAAAGAAATTAAAGAACATAACAAAGGCAGAAGAAGTTCTATTATAATAGTAGCTGAAGGAGATGATGCCGGAGGAGCTAAAGAGATAGTTGAAAAAATCAGTCCTTTATTACCAGAATTTTCATTAAGATTTACTATTTTAGGACACATACAAAGAGGAGGAAGTCCTTCGGCTTTAGATAGAATAATTGCTACTAGGATGGGAGCTTATTCTGTTGAGTTATTATTAGAAGGGGAATCAAATGTTATGATTGGAGTGTATGGCGAAGAATTGAGAACGTGTTCAATCGAACAGGGAATAAAAGAGCACGCATCCCCAGAAAAATCCAAAATAGATTTAGTCAAAAAATTAAGAACCCAATAGACATTTATTTGCGAAGCACTAATGTGAAGTTGGTCTTTCTACCGAATTAGCTGTAAATTTTTCCGTAATCGCGTTTCGCTTTTTAGCGAAAGAGAGCGTGAAGGAAAGTATTTACGTGCGGTTTCACTCCACTAGCGATGTTTGTTGATTTTATTTAAACTACATGAAGTGAAAAATTCCTTAGAAAGAACCTTGATTTTTGCTTACTACCAGCGCTAACGCTTGTCTTCGAAAGTAGTACTTTCTCTTCATTAAGGAAAAGTGAGAGAACATGAGCCTTATTAAGGTTGTTATGTTTAAACTATAACTGTTAATTGATTATATAATTATTTTTAGGCCCCAGAAAATAGATATGCCCACAGATTACCTATTGGTAAATATTTCCCCACGATTAATAATCTAAATCTATCATAAATAAGTAGGACAATCCCCCTAAAATTGCTTCAATATTACGTTTATATTAAATTAAAGTAAAAAAACTTTTAACAATTTTCGTCTTTAAATCAGTTAGTTAGCGATACGGCGGCACTTTTAAACAAAAGAATATTGAAAAGTACTTGTAAAAGTAAAAAGAGTGTGTATCTTTGTGGCCCGCAAACGAGCGATAAAACATTTGAAAAAGGAAAAAAATAATTTATTTTATAAAATGCTTGCTAATATAAAATAAGTGATTACCTTTGCACCCCGCAACAAGCGAGTAGCGGATAAAAATATTTGAGGTTTTAAAAAAATATTGTAAAGACATCACATGTGATGTCACAACAATTTAACCGAAAGATAGCAAGATAAGTTCTTTGAAAGATTGAGAAAAAAAGGAAAAACAGCGTAAAGTTAGAATAGTACAAAGAGAGCACAACATAAAATTCAAAGTTTTT
>SXGQ01652937.1_pt1 | contig 19246 bp, 17 predicted proteins | sample 3178371 | NCBI WGS metagenome assembly SXGQ01 (sample SAMN11356859, study PRJNA531348) | freshwater metagenome | isolation source: freshwater sample F1-20 | place: China: Fuxian Lake, Yuxi | collected 2017-12-25 | reverse complement strand
TTATCAACCTGCCAACGGGGTCCACCCCTTGCCAGCGTGTCAACGGGTCAACTCGTGTTGCCTCTGACGCTGTCCTCTTGCCCCCTCGCTCACTTGCCCTCTAACTCCCGCCATGTCCCAACGACCGCTCGGGTTCGGCATCTGGGGAACCGGCATGATCGCCGAGTTCCACGCCAAGGCCTTGGCCGAGATCCCCGACGCGCGCCTGGTCACGGCCTATAACCGGACCCCCGCGAAGGCCGCCGCCTTCGCCGCCACCCATGGGTGCGCCGTCGCCGCGACGCCCGAAGCGCTCCTGGCCGACCCCGCGGTCGATGTCGTCTGCCTGTGCACTCCCAGCGGCGACCACCTCGCCCCTGCCCTCGCCTGCATCCGCGCGGGCAAGCACGTGGTCGTCGAGAAGCCGCTGGAGGTCACCTTGGCGAAATGCGACGAGCTGATCGCCGCCGCGCGCGCCGCCGGCTTGACGGTCGCCGGAATCCTGCCCCGCCGCTACGTGCGTGGGTCGATCGCGCTGAAAGCCGCCCTCGACGCAGGCCGCTTCGGTCCGGTGACACTGGCCTCGGCCCTCATCCCTTGGTGGCGGACCCAGGCCTATTACGACTCCGCCGCCTGGCGCGGGACCTACGCGCTCGACGGTGGCGGTGCCTTGATGAACCAAGGCATCCACACCATCGACCTGCTCCTCTGGTTCCTCGGCCCGGTCAAACGTGTCTCGGCCACTCTCGGGCTGGTCGCCCACGCCGGCATCGAGGTCGAGGACATCGCCGTCGGCTGGATCGAATTCGCCAACGGCACCCGCGCCACGCTGGCCGGCTCCACGGCCTGCTGGTCAGCCACCGGCTTCCCCGCCGAGATCCGTATCCACGGCACCCAGGGTGCGGCGGTGCTGCGCGACGACAAGCTGACGTCCTTTGAGTTCGACCCTCCCCTGCCCGCCGACGCCGGGTTCCTCGCTTCCGCGGCGGAGACCGGTGGCGCCGGCGCGGCCGACCCCAAGGCGATCAGCCACGGCTGGCACCGGCTTAACCTGGTCGACGCGATCGAGGCGATCCGCGCCGGCCGACAACCTGCGGTCGACGGCGCCGAAGGCCGCAAGGCCGTCGAACTCATCCTGGCGCTTTATCAATCCGCTCAGCATGGCGGCGTACCAGTGGAGCTGCCGTTGGCCCGCGATCCGGTCCTACGGCCGTTGGGCGTGAAGAAGGCGTAGTTAGCTGGCCCGTTGACAAGGATTAAGGGCGGCGGACGGCGCCAACACTTCGGGTTTCATCCTAAGTGGATGCTCTCAGTGTGAACCCTGGGCCAAGCCTAGGCCGAAGGTCGTCTCGCCGAACCTACGCGACAAACGATCATGCCGTGGCTGATGTCGACCTACGTGTTCATCGATGAATCCGGGGATCTGGACTTTGGCGCGGCGGGCTCGGCGCACTTCCAGCTCGTCTGCGTCATCGGTCAACTGACGGATGGCCAGGTGCTGGGACTGCAACGCTTACGAAGGCGACTGCTGCGCGATGGCCACGACATCGAATACTTCCATGCCACCGTCAACAAGAGCGCGGTGAGGGCCGAAGTGTATAGGGTGCTGACGGACACCGCGACGCCGGCTAAAATCCTGGCGCTGGTCATCACCAAGGCGAGGGTGGCGGAGGATGATCGTGACCCTTGGGATTTCTATGCGAAGTACCTTTCCTTGGCCATCGCCCAGTCTCAGGCATGGATACCCTTGGCGGATCCGGTCATCATCACGGACTCCCTGCCTATCCGGAAAAAGCGCGAGGGTATCATCAAAGCCCTAAAGCAAGGTCTGACACAGGAAACCCGGACGGAGACCCCGGTGCCGGTCTATCATCATGCCTCCAAGGCACACTTTGACCTGCAAGCGGTCGATTACTTTGGGTGGGCGATCTGGAGAAACCTTTCTCGCGGGGAATCACTCGATGGACGTCTGCCCTTGGGGACAGAAATTAAATTCATGTACTGGCCCCCCGACTAGGGTGTTTGTGAGTTTGACGGGGCCGGCGCTAGGTCTTGTCATTCCACATCTCTCGAAAGAGAGATGAAAAAGGCTCCTTCCCGGTGATAAGCGCTCTGGGAGAACTTCCGCAAGGATAGCCGGGAAGGTCACTTTTTCGCCAACGGGCCAACCGGTCAACGGATCAACTTCTGTCCGTTCCCCGGAACTCCTCCATCGTCGCCGCTTTGTCCGAGTTGATGCCGGAGCGCGCGAAGACCTTGAAGAAGGTCAGGACCACGATCTTCAGGTCGAGCCAGAGGGTGCGGTGGTCGACGTACCAGACGTCGTAGGCGAACTTCTGCTCCCAGCTGAGGGCGTTGCGGCCGTTGACCTGGGCCCAGCCGGTGACGCCGGGCTTCACTTCCATGCGCCTGGCCTGGAAGGCGTCGTAACGCGGGAGGTAGCGCATGAGGAGCGGGCGCGGGCCGACGACGCTCATGTCGCCGACGAGCACGTTCCACATCTCGGGAAACTCGTCGAGGGTGGAGGCGCGGAGGAATTTCCCGAAGGCGGTGAGACGCACCTCGTCGGGCAGGAGCTGCCCATCGGGGCCGCGCTCGTCGGTCATGGTGCGGAATTTCACCATGCGGAAGGGCCGCCCGCGCAGCCCGGGGCGTTCCTGGATGAAGAGCACCGGGGAACCCAGTTTCAGGCGGACGAGTCCGGCGACGACCAGCATGAGCGGGGCGAAGAGCACGAGCCAGCCGAGGGCGAAGAAGATGTCGAAGAGGCGCTTGACCATGGCTCAGCGGCGAGGGCTCCACAGCACAAGGTCGATCTCCTTGACCGCAACCTCCTTCTCGAAGGTCAGTTCATACCGGAGCGAATACTTGATTTCCCCGCGCCAGTCGTCGGGTTGACCAGCAACACCCCAGTCGAAGCCGTCGGGAACTTCCACCACCAAGCGTCCGCCGGTCGGGCGGCATTCCTGCGCGATCGTCCGCGTCTTTTTCCCGTCGGTGAAAGTCAGCACCAGCCGAGCCTTGGCTTCGGGGTCGCGGGTCTTCGCCGCATCCAGCTCCACTTGAAAATCCAGGATGAAGCCGGGGACGAGGCGGTCGCTCCAACCGCTGCCGACATCTCCTCTATTCGTGTAGGGAACCCCTTTGATCTTTCCTGCCGGGGCGAGGATATGGGCGTTGTAGTTGGTCGACTCATCCTCCGGACGCCCGTTCACCTGGTTACGCCGACTCGGGCTGAGTTCGCCGATGAAGTAAGCGCCGTCGTGATTACGGTCCTTGGTGTGCTCCATGCGCGCTTGGAGACGTTCGCGGTCTTCCGGCAATCGGGCGAGCCTCCAGAGCACGGCGCCGTTGCCGAGCGTGTCGCCGGCGGCCCAGGTGGCGAGCGCCCGTCGCGTAGGTCCGGCCACCCGCGCGAAACCGTAGGGCATGGCGGCGTCGAGCCACTCGGGGCGAGGATTGGTGGCGGCGAAACGGCTCCAGGCGACCGGGAGTCCATACGCCCCCCACGCGGTGTTGAAGGTGGACTCCGCCCGTCGGTAGGCGGACTCGGCGGCGGATAAGGCGCTGAGCTGGGCGACGGCTTCGGCGGCGTTGGCCGGATCGGCGGCGCGACGGGTCGCGACAACACCGCGGAAGGCACAACTCAAGGCCCAGGCCTCGGCGAACTGCTCGAGGCGCCAGCGTTGGTTGGCGAGCCGGAACGTGGGCTTATCCTGGGCCGCGAGGAGGCGACGCGCGGCCTCGACCCGCGCGGAGACCGCGGCGAGCTCCGCCGAAGTGAGCACGAAGGTCGACCCTTCGGTACGGAAATGACGGATCCACTGGTCGACCCCCCCGGCGCGCGCGTCGCGTTCCCACGCGCCCTCGAGGACACGGTAAGCCGCGCGCATCTCGGCGGCCGCGGGACCGTAGGCCGCGGCGAACCAGGTCGCGAGCAGGGCCTCCGCATCCTGACCGGGATCCTGGAGGAGCTTCGCGCCCAACCAAGCCTTCGGGGCGTCGAAGGCCCAGAGCGGGGCCAGCTCGGCGTACCAACCGACGACCCCGGCGGCGTGCACCGTGCGGATGGCGTCGGCCTGCGCCCGGAAAGACACGCGCGGGACGGTGTAGTCGGCGCCGTACCAATAATCGTAAGCGCCGACCCGTCGGACGCCTGAGCGCACCCAGGCGGCGAGGTTGACCGATTCCATCGCGGCGAAGTCGGGGTTGGCGTAGGCGCTGCGGTCGGCGCAGATCCACGGGAAGATCGCCGGGTGCAGGCGGATCGTCGGGGCGCGCAAGGTCTGCAGGTAGCCCAGCGTCCCGATGGCGTGGCGCAGGCCGGAGAGGTCACCCGACGGTTCCCAGAACGACTGGGCGACTTCGTTGAGGTAGCCCATCACGTAATCGGTCCGCACCGGACGGTCGCGATACCAACCCTCGGACGGCGGGGAGCCAAGGAAGCGCAAGGTGTCATTGACGCCGAACGGCACGCTGAACGCACCGGGGTGCTGGTGGAACCACTCGCGGGTGTAACGCGCGCCGATCTCCACCGCCGACGGGACCTTGAGGCGCGGCATCGGGTCGTACCCATCGAAGTCGGGCTTCGGCCGCGGCCAAACATCCCCATCCCACCACCTTTCATCGTAAAACGGGGAAGCCTCGAAGAAGGGGTCCGTCCTGGAATATTTCCGCACGAAAGGGTCGAAGCGCGGACGGCGCGGATCGATCTGCGCCTTGTGCTCGGCGGTCCGGCGGGGCCGGGGGGAGGCGTTGGCGGTTTGTTCGTGAGGATCCTCCCGGCTGCGATAGTTCGCAAAATCTTCCAGGAAATCGGCGAAGACCTCCTGGTTGAAGGCGCGGAAGAAGCCGTGCGAAAACTCCGGGGCTTTGCCGTAGCCGACGTTATAGGCCCATTCCTGGGAGAGCTCGTTGGACAGGCCGGAGATCTCGCGCCACGCGAAGGCCGGGCGGAAACGTTCGGCGGCAGGCACGCCCACCGTCGACCGCGTGACCCAATCGGCGCCCCGCGGGCCGGGAAAGGCGAAACAGACGCCGAGCGCTTGCTCGCAGAACCGGCCGACCGCGGCGCGGGTCGCGAGCGGATTCGTCCCGAGCAGGAAGACCGCCTCGCCTTCGACGTCGCGTACCAGCAGGTCGCCCTCCACGTCGGGTAGCGGGCGCCGCAACGCCTGCCACGCGGCGGTGCGACCGACGAAGAGTCCGCGGGCGGGCAAGGCGACCCCGGGTTGCTCCGAGATCAGCTCCGGGCGGACGCCGGTGACGCGCTCGCACCAATCGAGCAAGGTCTGGGCGGCGTACCATTCCTCCGTCTCCGGCGTCGCCGGGAGCACGACCGGAGCCCAGGTACCGGCCTCGAATAATCCGCCCGCGCGCAAGGTGACGGCGAGCAGCAGGAGGCAGTTGAAGGCCAAGAGGCGGGGCATCGGGCAGATTGTGCGGGCCAGGAAGCGAAGGCGCAAGATGAGTCGAGCCGTTGACCCGTTGGCCGGTTGGCCGGAACGAGACAAAACGAGCCGGTTCGTTGGCAAGTTGGCCCGTTGACGAGGGATGCTATCGGCAGGGCTCACAGGTAAACCAGAGACCGGATGATTGGCTGGGGTGAATCGTTCCGGGTGGCGGGTGGCGGCTCCGGGTGGCAGGTGACGAGATTTGTTTTCCCAGCCGCTAACCGCCAACCACTACCACCTAAAAGGGGCACAAAAAAGCCGCGCAGAAGGCGCGGCTTTATGTCTATGGATTTAGCCAGCGGACCGAGGGCATCGTTTAGCGGCAGATGCTCACGGCCTAGCCATCACAGGCTCTCGATGAGCGAAAGGTATGCGTCGGCAAACCGGCGACGGTAATCAGCCCAAGTCATCTGCTCGACGCGCCGGCGAGCGGCCTGGCCCATCTCGTAAAGGGCCTCCTGTCCGGCCATCGCCTCGGTGAATACCTGGGTGAGTTTATCGGCCGAACGGATCGGGAGCACATAACCTTCGCCTGGACGGATGAAATCCGCCCCGCCGGTATTCTCCGTGCAGACCACGGGAACGCCGCAGGCCATCGCCTCGGAAATCGCCAGACCGAAGCCCTCGGCGATGGAAGGGAGCGCCAACAGGTGACAGCGGGTGATGTCCGCGGCCAAGGCTTCATTGGATAAGCCGGACCGGATTTCCACATCGAGTCCCCCTAATTCCGCAGCCAAGGCCGGGTCGATCTTCGCGCGGGTGTAGATGACCAAGCGCACATGCGCGGCCAGCGGCCTGAGGGCGCGGAGCAGATAAAGAGCCCCTTTGCGGGCCGTGAACGCCCCGATGAAGGCTACCGTGAACTTACCCGTCGGCGCCAGACTCCGGCAACGATAGGTCGTCGCATCGACGCCATAGGGCATGACATGGACAGGCGCGGTCGCACCTGCCTCGACGAGCGTACGGCGGGTGAAGCTGCTCGCGCAAAGAATGCCCTGAGCCTGAATCGGGGCGGTCTGTTCGGCCTCGGCGTGTGCGTCCATCGGCTGCATCTCCATCTCGGCGGAGAGCGAGTCCCGCGCGGCCGGCTCACGGTTGATTTCCTCCTGATATAAACGTCGCAGCGGAGCGACCGCAGGGTGCACCTGGAAGAGCAGGCGGCTGCGCAGACGTCGTCCGGAAGCGAAAGCCGCGCCGGCGTAGTAGCTGTAGGCAAGCAGATGCGCCTCCGTTTTTTCTGCAACAAAGGCAGCATGACGGCCGATGGCGGCGTCCTTTCGATTACGGCATGCTTGCTGGTTCACGCCAGGCAGCCGCCCGAAAATCTCCCAAAAGAAGGCGCATGCGGACAAGGAGACTGCGTCCGCTTCGATCAACTGATTCCGTCGGGCCCGAACATATTCGCGAACTTGACCGGGGGTATGATCATGCCAGGCCTGCCCGGCGAAATAGGCGTCCGTCACCAGACGCTCTAACAGGCCCGCCTGGGCCAGCGCCGCCGCCCCTTCATAATGATCCCGTGGACCGGCAAAACAAACCACCGTACGGTCTTGGACTAGGTTGACATCGGGCATCGTTAAAAGCACGAACGTGCGGATATTCTCAAAGGCCTGACTGGCTCGATGAGCGCGTTCATGGATTGATGGCGTCCGGGAAGTTTGCCCGCTGACAAACATAAATCCGGGGGAACACCGGTGCCTGTGAAAATATATCCCATCACTCCGCCAGGATGAGAAGGCTGTATCCTCCGAACCAACGAGCAGCTAATTTCTTGGAAAAATACCCGACCATCCTTCGCGGGATGTTTGCAATGGAGCGACGAAGGCTCGGATGATTTCCGGCCAAGGCTACGCCTCCGTCAGTGTATACGTAATCGAGGACTCTATGGCCTGTGTCTTCAATCGTATCCAAAGCCGATTCTGCGGAAAAATAATGGAGATGGCCAACGGTTCGTCGACCCACGACAAAGCGCGCACGCAGGACCGATGATACGTGGATGTCCAACGGTATGTGGAAAATCTTGTATCGCGCCTTCGCGCGGCAGGCCTCGGTGAATCCAAGGTAATCCCGCACATGCTCGATCACGTCGATGATCAGAAACAGGTCGAATTTCTCCGGCGATTTCAGGGCATCTTCGCAACTGAAGGTAAGGCCCGGCCGTTCACGTTTTTGGGCCATTTCAACTGCTTGCGGCGATATGTCAAAGCCGTGAAACCGCGTATGCGGGGGCAACCGCCCGGAAAGCGAGGCCAGAACGCCTCCAGCTCCGCAGCCAATTTCAGCCACCGTATCAACGCTCAGTTTATTGCGCTCTAGCAACTTGAAGATCTGGCTGGCCTTCCAAGGAGAGTCCTCCTCGTGCCAGGACGGGTTTTTTTTGAGATATTCTTCATTCGTGTAGATATCACTCATTGAGAATTAATCGGGCGGCCTTCTGATAAAAAGCGCGCAATTTGGACTGTTCGTGAACTGAAGATGGCGGGGCCGTGGGATTGGGCAAGTCGGACTGACTCGGACTGGGCCTGGGCTAGCACGTCGTCACTCACCGTGGCCAGCCTAAGCAGGGCCGTTTGCAACGAGGCCACGTCTCCGGCGGAGAACACGGCGGTGTTCGCCGGACCGGCGAAATCGGCGCGGGAGCCGATGGCGTCCGAAAGCAATAGCTGGCACCCGGAGAGCGCCGCCTCATGGACGACCAAGCCCCAGGCTTCGGATAGGCTCGGGAGGGCGAAAATTCGCGCTTCACGATAAAGCGCTCCGAGCTGCTCGGGCTGTACAAACCCATTGACCCGGAGACGGGGGTGCGACGGGATCAGCTCCTGCTGCGGACCGCTACCATACATTTCCAATTCCCAACCAGGCATGCGGTCGGCGACCGCCGCGAAAGCCCGGGCAAGCGTCAGGCACTGCTTGCGGCCGATATACTGCCCCACGAATACGATGCGCTTCGGGCGTTCCGCGAGCGGCGGGCCGTTGAAGAAGATCTTCGGGTCGGCACCGTACATGCCTTCCCAGATCCGGTCATCCGGCATGCCATACCATCGGGCCAATCTCCGGCCGGACTTGCCCGGCACCAGGATGGCGGCGAACTTGCGGCGTTGGCAAAGCCGGAACCACGGCGCCCCGAGCCACTGGCGGAAATCCCCCCGCCAGTTATTGTCCATCAGCAGGCAGACTTCGCCGCCCGCGGCCCGCACTTCATCGCCCAAGGTATTGAATGCCGGGTATGCCCAGCCTGATTGGAAAAACACTCCGGGCACAGATAGCCCGAGGTCTTTCCATGAAACGGGACGAGTGGCGTCGAGCCAATGCGCGGGCCAGCCGAGCGCTTCCTCAATTCCACCTACTGGAACAGCCGGGCGGGAGCCGATGACGGGGAAGGACCGGCCAAATTCCCGCCCTGCGGCCGCCAAAAGCCTGGCCGCATATTGCGGCAGACCATTCCATGAGAAAGCGAGTTCGTTCATGGGCAGCCGGCTCTCCTCTGTTGGTGTCTTAACCATGGCGCATCTGACGTTTACGTTTACTCAGACAAATCCGCAACTTGAGTACCGGTGCATACAGGAAAGGTGTGACGAAAAGCGTGAATAATTTCACCGCCTTGACCGTACCGACCCGGCGAAGCGACCAGGCAAGCGCGACTTGCCCGGCCCGAGCGAACAAAGACTTGGTCCTGAGCAGACGCTGCTCGACCGCGGAATAGGCCGCTTCCTGACGAAGATAAACGTCCAGTTCGTCCGGCAGGATCCGACCGCCAGCCCGGGCTTTCGCGATGTCCGCGCGGAGTTGCGCGCAGAATGCCTCCCGGTCATCGGCGAACCTTAGGTTGCGCCGGACCATCTCGGCCGAGGACTGCGCATGCGCGGGGCTGTGCAGATTACCCGCATGCGTACGGTAGCGGACCAGCTTGCTGGCGATGAAACGGCCCTCGCCCAGGATCAACCCGCGGATAGGCAGGATGACATCCTCCCGCAGGATCTGCGGCGGCAGCTCCGCGAATTCGCGGAACACATCGACGCGATAGGCGCAGGTGGCGCCGAGGATCGGGGAGTCCGTGCCCAGCAATATCCCCACCAGGGAAAGCTCCGCATCCCGATGGACCGCCCCTTCCCGTCCTTGGACCACTTCACCTTCCTCGTCGATGACGCTGACCGCGGTGTGGGCAAATGCGACGCGGGGATCGGCAAAAAGCCGCATGGTCCGGGCGACGCGTTCCGGCTCGGAAACATCATCACCGGCACCGAAGACGATGACTCGCCCGGAGGCTTGACGCACCGCGGCGTTGATGACGCCTGGGATTCCCTGATTCTGCGGATGATCGATGCGGATGACCGGGATATCGGCCGGGAATTCCCGTAGGGCTTCGTCGATCTTCCGGCGGGTTTCATCCGGCGAGGCGTCGTCGGTGATGACCAATTCCAATGGGCGATATGTCTGCTTCGCCACCGAACGGATGGCCTCCGCTACGAATGCTTCGTGGCGGTAAGCGAATAGCGCGAAGGTGGCGAGTTCGGGCATGGATCGGGGAATGGGCAAGGCAGGCATCAAGCGGCGCGGTTAGCCTGATTGTTACGGCGTTATCTGGCCGGCGGGCAAGGGATGCGGCGAGCAGGGTCGGGACCGCGTCACGACAGGGTGGAGCGAGGCGGGGCTGATCGCCCTTGATCAGCGGCGGGAACCCGGAGCAGAACTTTTCGGCAGACCGGAGCATCCTTCGGGGGGCTCATCGGGAACGACGCTGGATGAGGGCTCTCAGTTTTACCGGAGAAGCGGCCTTCAGTAGCGAGCGCAGCCCGTAGCCCAATGCCCTGGGGCGAAAGCGCTCAGCCATGACGTGGCGGAGGGCGCTCGCAAGGACGGACAGGAATGATTGGGCGGGGTCGGCAGACTTCCAGCCCAGCATCAGGAGCGACTCCAAGAGCTCGATCCTGCGGAGTTCCGAGGCGTAGGCTTTGGCCCCGAGCAGGCCGATCGAATGAACTTTCGCGGCATCGGCCCGGTATTGCCGGCAAGCATCGTACTCCGCGCGCGCCCGCTTGGCATGCCTTGCGACGGAGACGGCCGGATCCTCATCGGGATGGCCGGCCCCGTTGGATGCATTGAGGCCGTGCCAACGCCAGTCCACCAAGGCTTCGGGCAAATACCAGACTCCCCCCATGAGTAACGCTCGGTAAAAACTGGGGTTATCTTCCGATGCGGCATGCTCGATAGCGCCGAGATTCCTCACGACCCCGGAACGATAGGCCGCGGAGGCTCCGATCACCGGGACATCGGACCAAAAAGCGTAGCCGCTCATCGCGGGATTCCTGCATAACAGTCCTGCCCGGCGGCTTCCTGACTCAAACCTGTCCCTGATTGTCCGGCCATCCCGATCGATGACTCGCACCTGGCTGACGACCGCCTGCGCCGCCGCCTCCGCCTCAAAGACAGCCGCGACTTTGTCCAGCCTATCGGGGCGCGAGACATCGTCTCCGGCCATGCAGACGAGGATTTCTCCTTGGGCGTACCCTGTCGATCGGTCCCAGTTCTGCGCGATGCCAAGGTTGGCGGAGGCAGGCACCATCCGCACGACCGAAGCCCGTGCGTGCTGGTCGAGCACCGATTGGATCACCTCCATCGTCTTATCCGTCGAGCAATCATCCGCCACGATGACCTCGAAGTCGGGGTAGGCCTGATCCAAGGCCGAGCGCAGGGCTGCCTCGACAAACCTCTCCTGATTGTAGCACAGGAAAATGACGCTGACCTTAGGCCTTGGCATGACGGATGACCGGATAGGCGGCCAAAGATACCGCCACGCTTGCCGCCAGGCATAGGCCGCCGGTCAACGGCGTGACGCCGCTCCGGGCGACGATGAAGGCGAGGGCGACCTGCAGCGCGCCCAGGGCTGCCCACCACCACGTGGCCGCGGTGAAGCCCAGGCCGCCGCGACGGCGCATGAACGTGATGATGACCAGCGCATAGACGAGGGCCGAAAGCACCATCGCGAGCCCGGCACCGGCCAGTCCCGCCAACGGCAGCAGGCCGATCGTCACAAGCGGAGCGAGGAGCGCCGCCGGCCCTTCGATGAGAAGATATTCCTTCGGGGTCGCCTTGGCGACAAGCCAATAACCGGCCGGCCAGCTGATGACCCGGAAGGCGACACTGACGGTCATCCATGCCATGAGTTCGGTGGCGCCGAGAAACTCTTCGGTGTAGTAGAAGTCGAGCAGTTGTCCGCCGAAGACGATCATGCCGACGAACAAAGGCGTGGCGACGACCATGCTGGCCTGCACCTGCATGTTCGTGACCCGCGCCATCTCCTCGCCGTCTTTAGCGGCGGATATTCTGGGATAATAGTCCAGCGCCATGGCCGAAAACACGAAGCCGGGAAGGCCGCCGGAAACCGCCAGCGCCGCCTGATAAAGTCCCGCTTCAAAGACCCCGAGCTGGTTGACCACGACCAACCTGGTCGCATAGGCGGCGACCTGGGCGATCGCGATGGTGGCGATGATGGATAACCCGGCCCTGACCAGCGAATCCCGGATGCCCTTGTCGTCCGACGCGGCCGTCAGGTGGCGCGGACGCCTGGACCATAAGCCGGCGACAGGGATCAGCGCCGCCAAGACCACCGAGACGCCGAGACCGGCCAGCCCGCCGTACCAGATGAGCGGCACGGCGACGAGGGCGCTGACTACGGCGAAGGCGGCCTGCGACCGCGCAAGAAAACCGACCTCGCCGCGACCTTGAATGACGGCACACCAGATGCTGGTGAGGATGGCGGCGGGAACGGCGAGCGAAGCCGCGATGACCAGCGGCAGATGCTCGGATGTCTTGAACGTGGCCACGGCTACCAACGGCGACAAGACCAGGCCCAGCACGAGGCCGAACACACCTAGCGCCAGCGCCAGACGTGCGATGACGGATTCGACCTTCGGTCTCGCCTCAACATCGGCGCCGGCCACGGACTTCACGACCACCGTGGGGAGCCCCAAGGCAAGCACCTGGGACTCCAGGGCTACGACCTGGTTGAGGATACCCGACAAACCGACGCCGGCTGGCCCTAGGCATATCGCCATCACCTTTCCCCGCAGCAAGGCGGCAACCATGGTCACGATGGACATCGCGCCAGTCATCGCGCTGGTCTTGAAAATTTTATCGAAACTCATCTTAGCCGATGACGTAGGCGTAAGCCGCGAGGAAAACGGTCACGCGGACCGGCGAAGCAGATGACGGCAGGTCTGGGCGTCATTTCTTGAGGCCAAGCAGGGCGACGTGCGGAGCGGAGCGGTACAGGTTCGGCCCGGCGTCGACGGTGTTGAACTGATGGACCGATCCGCACGCCCCGCGGATTTGATCGTAGTCGCCGAAGACGGAATAAGAATAGAAGAGCCCGTCGCCGGCGGAGACATGATAGCCCTTCCCCCCGGTGCGCAACCAGTCAAACGCCCGCCAGAGGCCGAGCGCGTTGATCGCCTGCTTCAGGCAACGGGCAAGCTTGCCGCCTTGGCCGAAGTTGTTGGCATCGGAGATGAAGATGGCCTTGCGGGCGACGCGCAGCATCTCGCCGACCGCCCGGGCGGGCTGCGGGACGTGGTGCAGCACGGCGAACTCGCAGACGAGGTCGAACTCCCCGTCGGCGAACGCGAGGGCGTTGACATCCCCGTCCCGCAGCTCCTCCGCGGACAAGCCCGCCGCATGGCCGACCTGGCGCAAAGCCTCGACGGGCTCGATGCCGACGAACCGGACGCGGGGATGGCGCGCCTTCAGGAAGCGGAGGGCCCGACCCGTGCCTGAACCGACGTCCAAGACAGACCGGATACCGTGATAGTCGATCATGGCCGAAAGGACCGACAAGGCGAACTGATGCTCGTCCTGGGGCGAAAGCTGCATGGCGTCATAGTTCTCGGCCGTCTCGGCGTAATACTGACGCTGCAACCGGATCTGTTCCTCGTGCGACATCGTCAGGAGGCCTGGAAGGCTTGTTTTACCGTCGCGATCACGCGCTCCCGATCCTGCTCGGCCATGCCGGAGCCGGACGGCAGGCAGAGGCCTTGGGCGAAGAGGCGTTCGCCGACGGCGCCACCGTGCGTCTCGACCCCGGCGAAGACCGGCTGCAGGTGGAGCGGTTTCCACAGCGGGCGCGACTCGATGTCGGCCGCCTCTAGAGCCCGCCGCACGTCCTCGCGATCGCGGCCGGCGACCGCGGGATCGATGGTCAGGCAGGTCAGCCAGCGCGTCGACTGGCCCCAGGGCGCCTCCGGCTGGAAGGTGACGCCGGGCAGGTCGCCGAGCGCCTGCCGGTAGGCGCGGAAATGGGCGCGGCGGCGCGTGACCTTGCTGGCGAGCCGGAGCAGCTGGCCGCGGCCGATCCCCGCGCAGATGTTGGAGAGGCGATAGTTATAACCGATGGTCGCGTGCTGGTAGTGCGGCGCGGGATCGCGCGCCTGCGTCGCGAGGAAACGCGCCTGCTTCGCCATCCCGGCGTCGGCCGTCACCAGCATCCCGCCGCCGGAGGTCGTGATGATCTTGTTGCCGTTGAAGGAGTGGATGCCGGCCCAGCCGATCGAGCCCGGACAACGGTCCCCGTACGTCGCCCCCAGAGCCTCGGCGGCGTCCTCGATGAGCTTCACGCCATGCCGCTCGCAGCATGCCTGGATCGGGGCGATGTCGGCCGACTGACCGTAAAGGTGGACGAGCACGAGGGCTTTCGGCGGCCGGCCGGCGCGGGCCTTCGCCTCGATGGCGGCGCAGGCGAGCGCCGGGTCCATGTTCCAGCTGCGCTCCTCGCTGTCGATGAAGACCGGGCGGGCGCCGAGATACGTGATCGGCGCGGCCGAGGCGATGAAGGTGAGGTCCGAGCAGAGGACCTCGTCGCCGGGCCCGACGCCGGCGAGACGGAGGGCCAGGTGCAAGGCGGCGGTGCCGGACGAGAGCGCGACGGCGTGCGGCGAGCCGACCAAGGCCGCGAACTCCTGCTCGAAGGCGTCGAGGTGCGGCCCGACCGGGGCGACCCAGTTGGCCTCGAACGCCTCCAGGACGAACTCGACCTCGGCGGTGCCAACGTCGGGCGGGGAAAGGTAGATGCGGGACATGGGAGAGGGGTTCAGCGCCAGGGGCGGTCGGGGAAGATCCCGAGCCCTTCGAGTTCCCGCAGCAGCGCCTGCACATCCTGGCGCGCAAGGAGCTCGGGGAAAGGCGTCGGCGAGGAGAGGCGGATGAACATCTGCTCGCTCTTCTGGTTGAGGCCGTGGACGCGGATGTCCTTGAGCAGGAGCGGCAGGCGCTCCAGCCGGCCGATGAGGCCGTCGCGCCAACCCTGCTCCTGCGCCTCATAACGGTTGGGCTCCCCGTTCACGAGATGCCAGAAGGCGACATGCTGCAGGCCGCCGCGCGGGACCAGGTAGGTGCCGGCCTCATAGGGCAACAACGCGCGCTCGCCGAGCCGGGCGGACACGGCGTAGCGCCGGTCGGTGCGCACGCAGCCGTTGTTGACCCAGCAGGAATCCGGGTTGTGGGAGCCGGCGTCCACGACCGAGACCTTGCCCGGCTCCCAGTAGGCGACGTAGACGAGGATCTGCAGCCCGTCCTTGGCGTAGACCGCCTGCGCGACCTGCGAATAGTTCAGGATGCCCTGCACATTGGCGGCGGCCGCGGAGCCGACCGCGACGGGGACGTCGCGCCGCACCCAGCCGGCGACCACGGTCGGCAAGGCCCGCGGGAGCTCGCCGGTGAAACGACGGCGATGATCCGCGAACACCTCGACCGCGAGGAGGAGAGCGACCAGGCCGACCGTCGCGAGGACGCCGGCGATGAGCAGGAAGCGGCGCATGCTAGAGAATCCGGCCGGGATTACCGACCACGGTCACGCCCGGAGGGACATCCGCGATGACCACGGCGCCGGCGCCCAGGACCGCGCGGCTGCCGACCTTCTTGCCGGGGATGACCGAGACGCGGCTGCCCAGGAAGACCCGGTCGGCGACCTCGACCCGGCCGGTCAGGTCACCATGCGCGCTCACGGTACTCCAGTCGCCGAGGCGGGCGTCGTGCCCGATCGTCGCGTGGAGGTTCACCATCGCGAACTCGCCCAGCTCGACGTCCGCGGAGACGATCGCCCCGGGGCACAGCACGACCCCCCGCCCGAGGCGGACGCGCTCGCCGACCAGGGCGCGCGGGTGGATGAAGGTCAGGAACTCGGCGCCGGCGGCGACCAAGGGAGCGATGAGTTGTTCCTTCTGCGGCGGTAGGCCGAGTCCGCAGAGAAAGACCTCGTCGGCCGCCGGACGATGTCCCGCGAGGGGCCGGACCGGGGCGAAGTCGCCGAAGCGTTTCAACGCGGCCGGGTTGTCGTCGAGGAAGGCGTCGAACGTCCAGGCACGCCCGTGGTCGGGATGCTGCCGGGCCCAGGCATGCATCTCGCGGCCGAAGCCGCCGGCGCCGACAATGAGGAGTTTCTTCATGTTAGGAAAGGAGGGCGACGAGGTCACGGGCGGTACGACAGGCGCGGACCTGGGCGCCGGTGAGGGTGCGCCCGTAGGCCTGCTCGGCGTGGGTGAGGACCAGGAGCACGGCCAGGGAGTCCCACAGCGGCAACCCGGCGAGGACGGTATCCATCCCCGCCGGCGCCGCGGCCAGCGCATCGACATCGGCCTGCAAGGCCTGCCAGCGTTGTTCCTCGGCAAGGCTCATGGGGCGGGCGGAAGCGGCGCGGTGGGTACGAGGGTCACCGGCCCCAGGGTCAGCGCGACAGCCCCCCAGGATAACCCGACGCCGAAGCCGCAGGCGACGACGCGGAGCGGACGACGGCCCAGCTCCGGACCGAGGGCCTCGACCAAGGCGCACGGGATCGAGGCGGAGCTTTGGTTGCCGAAACGCTCGACGAGGTCCATCGGGGTCTTGGCGGCCGGGAAGCCGCCTTTGCGACCGACGGCGGAAAGGACGAAGCGGTTCGCCTGATGCAGGACGAGCGCGTCCACGTCCGGCTCGGACCAGCGGGCGAGCGCCATCACCTCGGCGATCGACGCCGGCACCTCGCGCAGGCTGAAGTTGAAGACCTCGGCCCCGTCCATGTGGAGGTCGCCGGGGTGGCGGACGTTACCGTCCGCGTCCGCGTGCTCGACCCAGGGCTCGGCGCCGCGCGGCGACCGGGCGCCCCCGCCCGGCACCTCGATGACGCGGGCGCGGGCGCCGTCCGTGCCGAGCACGAAATGCCAGGCGCCGGCGGCCGGGTCGCGCACGACCAAGGTCGCGCTCCCGGCGTCGCCGAAGAGCGGGTCCGTCGCGCGGTCGCGCGGGTTGGTCGTCCGGCTCAACGTGTCGCCGGCGCAAAGCAGGACGGCGCGCGCTCCGCCGTGCGCGCAGAGCAAGGCCGCCTGCTGCAGCGCGTAGACCCAGCCGGAACAACCCAGCGCGACATCGTAGGCCGCCACGGTGCGGGCGAGCCCGAGCCGGCCATGGAGCAGGCACGCGTTGTTCGGTTGCGCATGATCGGGTGTCTGCGTGACGAAGATGACCGCGTCGACCTGGGCGGCCGGCTCCGGACAGGCCGCGAGGAGACGCGTGGCGGCGTCGGCGCAAAGATCCAGCGCGGTCTGCCCGGGAGCCGCGACCAGCCGGCGACGCAGACCCACGGTGCGGGCGGTGCGTTCCAGCGCGCCGGCGTCCTGGCCCGCGGCGAGGCCATCCGCGAGGAAATCGCGGACCAGCGGGCCGGTCGTGACGGCGAGGCCGGCGAGCCGGACGGCAGGGAGGGTGGTCTGCATCGGGAAAGAGGATTCAGCGGACGGCGAACTGGCGCAACCACGACTCGACGCACAGCACGCCCATCAGGGGGTAGGCGGCGTCCACCTCACCCCGGGCGTCCGCGTCGAGCAAGGCGATCACGCCGGCCCCCTGGAAGACCCCGGTGGCGTCCAGACGGCCTTCGGCGGCGAGGCGCCGGAGCCGACGCCCATAACTGCCGTGCAGCAGGCGGCGCAGCGGGAAGCCGAACCCGGTCTTCGGGCGGTCGAGCACCTCCGCGGGGATCACGCCGCGCATGGCCGCGCGCAGGAGGTATTTGCCGGAACGGCCGCGCTGCTTGAGGTCATCGGGCAGGCGTTCGGTGAAGGCCACCAGATCGGGGTCGAGGAAGGGCACGCGGACCTCGACGCCGCACGCCATCGCCATCTTGTCGGTGTAGTTGAGGTTATGGTCGGCCAGGAAGAAGCTCCGGTCGAGGTGGAGCATCTGGTTGAGCCGGCTCACGCCCGTCGGCAAGGTGGCCAGCGCGTCGAGCATCGTATCCACCGAACGGAAGCGACGCAGCTCCTCCCGGAAACCGGGCGCCAACGCGGGAGCGAGGACCGAGTCGTCCAGCCAGAGGAAGTAGCTCGCCAACCGTTCGGCGGGCGGGGCGGACGCATGACCGAAAAGCTTGGCGAGGCGGCGGCCGGCGGGGTTGTCCCGCGGCAACTGCGCGCTCAGGTCGACCAAGGCCTCGCGCCAGGGCGGCGGCATCCAACCCCAGTAGCGCTCGGATGCCAGCGCCTGATGCCGGCGATAGCCGGAGAAGATATCGTCGCCGCCGGCGCCGGAAAGCAGGACCTTCACGCCCCGGTCGCGCGCGGCGGCGCAGATCGCGCGCGTCGCGAAAGCCGCGGGATCCGGGGTCGGCTCGTCCAGGCTCCGGATCAGCTCGTCGAGCTCATCCAGGCTTTCCTCCGCGAGACCCACCACGTGCAAAGGGACGCCGAGGCGCGTGCTCACCAGGCGCGCGTAGGGCAGGTCATCGGCGAAGCCTTCGGCCTCGCCGCCGCGGGGATCCAAGGAGAAACAAGGGTAGTCGGCGCCGCGGGCGAGGTGCCGGACCGCGTGGTGCGCGATGGTGGTGGAATCGACCCCGCCGGAAAGGAACCCGCCGAGCGGGACATCCGCGACCAGTTGCCGACGCACCGCCTGCGCCACGTAGTGACGACACGCCTCCACGGCGGTGGCGCGCGGGAAAGCCTGCACCTCCTCCCGGTAATGCCCGGGGGCGAACGCCGCGAGGCGGACGGCGCCGTCCTCCGCGCACTCGAGGAAGTCGCCGGGCCGGAGCTTGCGGACGCCGCGGGCCGGCGTGCGCTCCCCGGGCGCATAGAGCAAGGTCAGGTAGGAGGCGATGGCATGGGCATCCGGCGTCAGGTCGACGCCCGGCACGGCGAGCAGGGCCTTCAGTTCCGAGGCAAACGCGAAACCCGCCGGGGTCCGCGTCCAGTAGAGCGGCTTCACGCCGGCCGCGTCCCGCGCGAGCAGGAGGCGCCGCTCATCGGCGAACCAGGCGGCGAAGGCGAAGATCCCGTTCAGCCATGGCAGGCACCGTCGGCCATGGCGCGCCAGCAGTTCGACGAGCACCTCGGTATCGCTCGAGCCGCGCAACGTCGCGCCCTCGCGCTCCAGCCGGGCGCGGAGTTCCCGGTAGTTGTAGATCTCGCCGTTGAAGACCAGCGTCACCCGGCCGCGCGCGTCGGACATCGGCTGATGACCGGCCGGGGAAAGGTCGAGGATCGCCAGGCGGACGTGCGCGAGGCCGACGCGTCCGGACGACCAGACGCCCTGCCCGTCCGGCCCCCGATGGGCCTGAGCCTGGTTCATCCGCGGCAGGAGTTCCGCCGCGAAATCACCGAGGTATCCCGCGATGCCGCACATGCTCAGCGCGCGCGCAAGCCCTCCTCGTAGATGCGAAGGTAACGGCGGGCGAGCCGGTCCCAGTCGTGGACCTCCCGGATATAGCGACGCCCCGCCGCGCCCAGCGTCCGCGCCGCGGCGGGGTCGGCCAGCACGGGCGCCAACGCCGCCGCCAAGGCCGCGCCGCCTTG
>SXGQ01269418.1_pt1 | contig 19246 bp, 13 predicted proteins | sample 3178371 | NCBI WGS metagenome assembly SXGQ01 (sample SAMN11356859, study PRJNA531348) | freshwater metagenome | isolation source: freshwater sample F1-20 | place: China: Fuxian Lake, Yuxi | collected 2017-12-25 | reverse complement strand
TCGTTGCCGCACGCCTTGCACTCGTACACGCCAACGGTCTCCGTGTCCGTGTACTCGCCAACGAACGGCTGCTCCGTTGCGGCACGGCGCAGCACCTCGAACGAGAGTTCATCTACACGTGCGCGCAGTTCGGCCTCATCCACCACAACCGGATACTGCCCACTAACGACGATCTCTGGCGCAAGCTCCGAAGGGAAGCGCACCCCCGTGTTGGCGTGGCAGTCATAGCCCTTCGGGTTCTTCTCCAGGTAGCGTTGGTGATACTCCTCGGCGAGCCAGAACTCGTGGCCTTCGGCAGAGGTGATCTGCGTCGTGATCGGGCCATGCCCCTCCGCCGCAATCGCTGCACCGTAGAGTGCCGCGGTGGACTCCGCCGCCTCGCGCTGTGAATCCCCCACGTAGTAGATGGCGCTGCGGTACTGCGTCCCCACGTCGTTCCCCTGCCGATTCAACGTGGTGGGATCGTGCATCTCCCAGAAGAGCTCGAGCAGCTTCCGATACGAAGTAGCAGCCGTATCGAATCGCACGCGCACCGCCTCCGCATGTCCGGTGCTCCCCGTGCAGACGTCCTCATAGGTAGGCGACGCCTTGGTGCCCCCCATGTAGCCCACGGCGGTCTCCGCCACCCCCGGCGTCTGCCAGAAGCGTCGCTCAGCCCCCCAGAAGCACCCCGTTGCGAAGTAGCCCGTCTCAATCATTGGTGCATCGTGCCATAGACTTAACAGGCACAGCACAAAGCTCCGGAGCCAGCCGTAAACCCAAGCCCTAAGAGCCCCGCAGAAGGGTCAAATTGAGAAGTGATTCTAATCAAAGTTCGAGATTGTCAATATGTCTCAACTCAGCCTTTCTTCTTTTTCTCGACAACAAACCGTTCTGTTACCCCAGCGTATACGGCAAACCCTAGGGTCCGTAACGCAGTGGGGATGACGACTTGCTCAAGCAATTTCGCATCGTCGTAGGTTAGTCTTCCGTCAAACATATAGCCTTCATAGTCAGTGGCCTCGTATTCCACGGCAAACGAGAATCCGTGATGTCGAGTAATTTTCGCACCTCGTTTCCAAAACTCGCTTGAAGGCGCAGCATTTTCGAGAATTCCTTCGTGTTTAAGCCATGACATTAGATGTTCGCTCATACGATCTTGTCGTGCTTTATTGGTGATCCCGACGTAGAAGGCAGGACGATCTTGAAAGTTTTCTCCAAGCTTCCGGCTACAAGTTCGGCACTCCCAAACACTGGGGTCAATTTTGAGCATGTAAATCGAGTAACCACCTTCAAAAATATCATCTGCTAAGTGGACACGTTTCTCTTCAATGAGCATTCCGATTGTACGCGTCAGCGTTTTACTGGTTCGTGCTGGTGATGCGATTGCCACAATAACCTCCCTTAATTGAAATTCTGGTTAATTGATCACTAGGGCCTCGAATACATCATTGCGATCTCGTCGCTAACGTCGTCGTCTGGGTCGCGATAGCGCACTCCATTCGGCATCACGGCACCTGCGAAGTCCGTGTCGCAGAGGATTGCCCTATAGAGATCGGCGCCGGTCAGGTCTGCTCCCCTTAGGTCAGCTCCTGTGAGATCTGCCTCACGCAGATTTGCGCCTCGCAAATTGGCGCCTGGCATCCGGGCTGCAACCAACGTGGCTTCCTCAAGTCTTGAACCTGCCAGGATTGCTCCGCCCATATTGGCTGCGGTGAGGTTCGACCTAGAAAGGTCCGCCTCTCGAAGATCCGAACCAGTCAGTGAGAGCCCGAGGCCAGTGCAACCAGAGAGATTCGCACCACGCATGTTGCAGTACTCGAGCATCGTGTCGATCAGTCGTGCACCACTTAGATCCGCGCCTTGCAGGTTGCAGAAGCGAAGGCCCTCTTCGAAGTCCGAGAGGTCTCTGCGGCGAAGGTCTGCTCCAGCGAGGTCAATCCCCTCTTCCCAGCGATTGGAGATTTTGCGCTGAAGTGCCGCGGCGTCACTCGGGTTGAAAACAGCGCCATAGATGCTCGGCTTTGAATCATCGCCGTCGTCGGCCATTGGGACGATTGGGAGTTCTGAGCGAGGAACGCGCGGACCCGCATCCCAGCTCGGATCAAACGGCACGATCGGCCCCACGGGCAGATCGTCAAACCTCGTGGACTTTGGTCGTGGAGCCTGTGGATCCTTCCGAGCACTCATGCCTGGCACCTCCAGCTACCTCAGGGCAACCCCCTCTGGACGGCGCACAGTAAGACCTGAGGGAGATTCGGTCAAGAGGGGAGCGCTGTAAGGCCTAAACCTGATTGGCTAACAACCAAATTTCGACTCATCAGATTTGAGGGCAGCGGCGTTCTGCGCCACAGTCTTCACTGCCTTCTCAGACAGTCCAAGGGGCGCGTCTGCAAGTATCTCCATAACTATTTGTACTGTCGCACCTGGTGAACTCACAAGATGAGGTAACACCTCAAGCGCGATATCAGATGACAATCGGGAAAAGCTATCTGCTGAAACAGTAAAACGCGCCCTATAGTTCGTGATCTTCGCGGGATCTTCTGGAGGGCGTGGCACAGGATGTGCGTCGGACGAGTTGCTAATCACGTCCGAGGTAGCTTCAATGAATTTCTGTGCAACTTCAGGTCGGACGAGATACCCGCCAAACCTATCTATTGGGGTTCCCGGCCCGTGACGTACGTTCAGCCAGCTGCTTGTGGTTGGATCCCACCCATTTGCATGACCGAATCCTGAATCAAGAAGCATCCCAGATACCGCATCGGTTATCGCAGCGTCTAGAACTTGCGGGTCGCGGAGGCGTGGCATATACGGATATCTTAAAAACGCTTCGTGAAGGCTTGAGATCTTTAGTCCTCCGTTTGCATCCCAGAGTCCGCCAAGACGAGAGTCGGTTAGCGTCAGCTGCAATCTGACCCCGGCGTACTGGACTAAGACTCGCTCTGAATCTGCGAGCTTCTTTCCAGCTCGGACAAAAAGGCCTACGCCGCTCGCTGACCTGATTTCATTCCACACCAGGGCGGAACTGCCCTCAGATTGGCTTGGGTCCAGGATCCACGTATAGCAGTCAGCAATCGCTGCCGTAAGGCTCTTGCCCCAGTTCTCTCGCTGAGCCTGAGCTGTCCGTGTCTGAGAGGAGTCAAGGATCAACACTTTATCGTCAGCCTGTTCACATACCCACTTCCACGCAAGATACGACCCGGCGGCTTCTCGAGCCTCAACTAGGCGGCTTTCGTCAGGCGAAAGAAACACTAAACAGTTGCGGTTTTGACGCTGGCCGCCTGAACGATTCTTGAGAATCTTGAGCGCAAAGTCATGAGCTTTACCTGTGCCACCCGGTGTTCGAGAATGATCTGGACCGAAGACAACCAGGCCTAATGAGTCCTCTTCTGGGACTTCGGCTTCAGACGAAGGGGCAACGAAAACTTTCGTGAAGTAAGTTTTCCACCCAGCCTCTGATTTCACAGTGAGTTCTAGTTGGCGGATGATTTCTGCGTCCAGCTCTTCGCTCTTGATTGAAGCCTTGCGCTGATCAGCAGTTCTATTCACTGTGGGTTGTAGCGCGAACCAATATCTCGCCTGGTCGCTATACAAATGAGCCGCGCCTCGAGATAGTCGCGACAGAGCCCCGACGAAATCACTTGGCTTCTCGTTAGGCAACATGCAGCTCAATGCAATTTGCTTTGTATCCAGGCCACGGTTTGGCGCATCGCCTGCGGGAGCCGATCCAAGGAACACAGCACGGGCCACTCGCCGCGTAATGAAAGTTCGACCGTAAAGTGGGTTCTCTTGATCGATCGCTGCCGCTGCCGACCCCTCTCCTTCGATATCAGAACTGACAACCGGATCCCACGCAGTTGAGAGGTATCGGTTGAGATCTGAGCGGACCTGGGGATCATCAAGTGGCACGGTTCCCGTAAGGATCATTGGACTTGCATCTTGTCTGCTCCAGAGCTCATGCACCACTTTCGCTAAGAGCCGCAGTACGCCACGGGTTCTTTGAAACTTTTCGATTGAAGACCAGTCTTTGTACAATCGGTCGAAGAGATCGGGATGTATTGGGTAGGATCGCTCCATCGCTTCTCGGTAGTTTGCAGTCTGTAGGTGGTCCGGTAGCTCCTTTTCGTGTTTTCGATATCCGGCAAGAAATGCACCGATTACCGTATCGCGAGCCGCGATGCCATCTCCTTGAAGTGGCTCAAAAAGCCGTCTTCGAACGATCTCGAACGATTCGTAAGCGTCCGCGGGCTTCCATGGAGACGCTACTCGCTGCACAGTTTTAGTTACAACAGCATCTTTCTCAACATTTGCTCTCTGAAGTGCAGCCTCCACTTCGCTCATCCCGTGCTGGGCGGCCATACTTCCCGTTTCCGTAGAACTTGATGGAAGCGAGAACACGACTAGCGCGCCAGCTACCTCGGATGCCGACTCGGTAAGTGCTTGAATAAAGCTGACGTTAGCCTCAAATGTGCCTGCAGGTAATGGGCGCTCGGCGGCATCACTCTCGCGGCGTAGCTGGCGCGCATAGGTAACAAACTCATCAATAAGTATCAATGAGCTTTTCCCAGCTTGTTGGTTTAAGCGCAGCACTTGGCTGAAAAGGTCCGATCCGGGACTTGTACCAGACGAGTCGCTTGCAGCGACCAATTTGTAGCCTTCCGCACCTGCTAATTGATATGCAAGATCCCCCCACATTGTGTTGATCGATATGCCATCGGCTACCTGACGCACCTGGGCTGGACCAACCCTATTGCCAACAAAAACTGCCCGTTGAACTGCCGGGAACGATGCTATGCCCTCATCCTGCAGAAGCTCGGCAAGCGAAGAAATCTCACGTGGATCTTTGACGCCAGCAAGGTGATAGAGCGCAAGAAGGGAGTGTGTTTTCCCGCCACCAAAGTTTGTCTGAAGATCTACAACTGGATCTCCCTTACCTGTGCCTGCGAGCTGGTGGGCAGCAGTCGCAATCAGCGCACGTAGTCCCGCAGTTATGTAGGTTCGCTCAAAAAAGACAGTTGGGTCGCGATACTCGGTAGGACCGCCGCCAGAGTGCACCACGGAAAGATCGGCCGCAAATGAAGCATCGCTTTGCCGGTCCATGCGCACATCTTCACGTGGCGTCACTACCTGCCACCACGGCGTGAGGGAACTACCCGCGTCCGGACTCAGTCCGAGTGTTGCTTCACCCTTACGTGCTTGCCCACGCCTTTTCTCATCCGCAATCTGACGTACAAGTTCATCCCACAATTCAGAGATTCGCGTTGTTTCCTCAACTGAGCCGAGTGCGTCAAGCAAGTCGCGCATGTATCCCAAGACCTGCAAGACCTCGCTCGAAGAAAACTTTTGCTTATGCGCCCACTTGTTTCGTGCTTCTCTGATCTCAAAGGCATAGGTTTTATGGGTGTAATCCAATGCGCCTTGAAATGCGGGGGTGAAGTACGCCTGATTTGTTATGCAGTAGAGCAAAAATGACGGGTCATCCATGGCCGCTGACGGGCCGGGCGATTCTCGCCGCTGCTTATCTGGCATTTGCGACAAAACGCGCTCAACCCAATCAAAGCCCAGCAGATTCGCCATGCGGTCGTTCAGCGGCTTGCGTAGACCATCTCGCACCGCGTCAAGACCCTGATCAACATAATCCGCAAGAGGCTTTGTCACTTTGAATCACCTTCCCATAGGCCTTGCTGATCGCCCGGGGCCTTTCGCTCAGCTGACTGAATCTCACCCCAACTTCGGCCAAAATTGTTAAAAGCCATGCCTTCTTTGTCCCAGCTTTGTTCACGGCAAATCTCAAATAGGCGGTAGGCGAGAAGTTTTGCGTTCTGCATCAAGGCAGGGCTCAGTTTTTCAGCAATCTTCACAGCCTCCGCTTCGCTGCCTCCGCCAGACTTCGCTGCTGGACCCATTTCTTCCGGCAGTAAGGCCCTCATTAGGTGATGCAAGACTTCCCAAGATGTAACTCGCGTGTCCGTCGAGGGATCCCAATCTTCTGGCAGGCCATCGCCGGCTGACAAGGCAACTTTGCCACCGGCCGCCTTAACAACCCCCGCTTCAGCGAGGCCCTGCATCGTGATTCCAGCGGAATTAGCAAGCACTTGTGCATCTCCGTATTCACCATCGGTGTAGCGGTATGTACTAAACCACTCAATGGCCCACCGAGTTTCTGCGTCAAATGTTGCGTCCTGAGAACCCTGGGCCTCCTTCACAGATTGATGAATCAGGTCAAGTGCTGTTCCCATGGACATTTGATTTCCGTTAGCTTCAAGCACTTTGCTGTAAGCGGTATAAACTGACATGCCTGGACCAATTGCTGCCTGCGCAAGATCAATCGGCCCAATGTCTGCCGCTACGAGATCTCTGAGTGCAGGCGTCATCACGCTGGTTAGGCCTTGCACAAATTCGGCACGAGTACCTACCTTCGCAGTTTCTGAACGAATTCGGCATACAACCAAAATTGCCGCAGCTAACGCATTAGTACCATTTGAGTTGGCTCTCCCTTTTGCTTCTGTGCGAAAAGGGTATGTAGCCACAACAGTTAGACCCGCATTGACTAGGCTCTGAAGCATTGTTTCCCAGCCTGAAGAGCTTGTGACCATTTGGCCAGAATCATCCTCGGTTGTCTCACGGTCGTTGTAAGCGTAGTAAATTGAAAGGGGCAAGTCAGGATTTGCAATCTCGCGTAGCCGTGTCATTGCTTCAGTCAGCCCACTTTCAAATTCTTGCTTTCCTTTCAACTTGTCTCCCTCAAAACGGTGTGGGCTTGCTGTGAGCTCATCATCTTTTGGTGTCTGTAATGTGGCATAAAGATCTGGGTCCAGATCACGCATTGCTTCTCGCATCCATACATAAAAGAAATCACTTAACTCACCGAATTCAATAAGGTCAAAGTACGGCGGGTCAGTAATGATCAACGGCTTCACGTCCGCACTCCAAACGATCTTTGTTGCGTCCTGCTGCAGGGCAATACCTTGGTTCCCGGCAGGTAAACGTTCAACGACTTCAGCCACACGTTTTGCCTTCTCCATGAAATTCGCCCCGCCTTTTCCTAGTAGCGAACCTTCGGCGTACCCCCACGTAATTCCAAGGGCTTGTCGCACAAACGCGACTCCGATTTGCGGTCCGTCAGGTTTCCACGTGGCAAACTTACATGAGTAGTCAGCGAGATTTGTGCCAACTAAATGAAGATATGAACGTACAGCTTCTGCGTAGGCTCGAGGGCCAGAGCCTCCTTCGCTAAGGGATCGCGGATCGACAGGGAATGCACTGCTATTTTTGGCCGCCACTTCAACTTCTGTTTGAATCACTTTAATTGAATTGTGAAGTTCTGATAAGACCAATAGCTGTCGCGGTGTATAGAGGCTAGCCCATGTCTTCATGCCCCATAGAGGCGCCCGCACGTTGGGTGACAAAGGGATTTCGCCCCGCGGGATCCAGGTTGGCGCGGGCACGTTTCTCGCCAGTTCCTCGTCTTTCAAGGTCCCAGGGCTAAACTTCCAACTGTATTCGTCTCCCACTGCGATTGCGAGAAGTCGGTCTTCAATTGTGTCCGTGTTTGCATGCGTTCTCACATAATCAAGCGTGATTGGCGTTGCACAAAAGATACACACCCCACCTCGCCGGCCGCTGAATGACGGCTCAGGTGCATCTTGACCGTAATCAATCTCGAAGTTGATAGTCTTGTCCTTTGCATTTATGCGTGGTTTCACATACGCTTTATCTCCCCTAGATGAAAGCCGCCAATTGAGTACGAGCGGGGTGCGCCCGCGACAGACTTGATTTGGGCACTCGACGGTTCTTGCCCAAATGTAAACCCCTGGCTCCACTTTTTGTCCATTTGGGGCTAAGACTCTCGGGTAATGCTTGCCGACACGTTCCCTTAAGTCTGCATTGATTTGTTCGGCGTAATGCCGGATGTCATCTGCAAGTCCTGCTGACGGTGAAGTGTGCTGTAGCCCTGTGCTTGACGCTGCGTTAACTGCCGGTTTGCCGGAGAATCGTGGTGCCCATGCAATCACTGCACGCTCTAGGGTCACGGCTAGGGGGTTTAAGTCAGATGCGTGCGTTTCCATGCCGAAGCGCAATGCTTCAAGCGGTATCGCGCCTGATCCTGCAAAGGGGTCAAGGAATGGGGGAAGAATCCCGCCCCATGAACTTTTTGCGGTCGCTTGCGCACGTTGCCAGACTGCAGAATCTGTTGTTTTATCCCACGAAATGATTTCCTCAAGCTGGTTAAACAGCTTCGCCCGTTCGGTTGCTTGGCTTTCTGGCGTTGGCCATTTATCAGGGTGGCTAGACGGGTCATCTACGAGTGAAGCCCAGATCGCGGCGCGGGCCGTAGCAATTGAACGCTGTGCCCAGTATTTATGAATAGATGTTGGATAGCCAGTCTTGGGTCGACCTGTTTTTTGAGTTACCGATTCCGCATTAATGGCCTCAAGGGGCAGGGCTACCTCAATGAGCTTTTTCTTGTACGTGCTCACAGCGGTACCTCCTCCCATTGAAACGAGCTCGTCGTGAATACTGCTTGAGTCATGCCGAACTGAACTTTCTCCGTTATCGGAGCCTTAGCGTAGCGCAGCCGAACTACCTTTTCGCCCTCGACGTCAGCGAAAGCCAGCCAGAAGCGGTCTTGCTCATTGAGGCATGTGAGCATCTCATTGCGGGTGAGGATGAAGTCTGCGGCCCCAGCTACTCGTCCCTTGACTTCAATGAAGCGGTGACCGTCACTTAGGCCGGTGCTTGCATATACGTCATACCCGCGCTTTTCTGCTCCTACGTCCTGCACAACGGTCATCCCAAGCTTCTCACGCTCATATTTCATGACTGCCTCAACCGCAAGACGCTCTGTCCTCAAGCGAGCGGCTACATCTTGGCTGATCTGCTGTTCTGAAACACCTTGCAACAAAGAGGCTGGGACCACCAGCGCTGCGCCAAGCAGTCGAGGATTTGTTGGGACAAGGTTTCGCTCTAGCGCTAGTTCTTCAAGGCGATCTTTCAAGCGTTGCTCAAAATCATCTGCGCGGGATGCTGCGTTACCAGCGCTCAACTTGGTCTTCTTGCCGCGCAGCTCATCAGCCTTCAGCTCTTCTGCGCGGTTTCTCCACCACGCGATCAAGAAGATCAGTCGCTCTCGTACTGCGGCGGAGATGCGATCAATGCGTGGTTCTACTCTTGCCCGTACCTCATCGAGATGCGGCTTGGTGATAGCGGAAAGGGCATACGTAGTCACCATTTCGGCAATATTCGCGGTGTCAATCCAGGCAAGTTGATCGGAAGCCTGAATCTTTGCGCGCTCTTCTTCGGACGCTGGAGTTAGGTCAAGATGTGGTGCCTGTCCCTCCGGTGCGAATGTCCCATCTTTTCTCAGTGAAACAAATGCTAGGCGCCGCGAAACAGTGCGCTGCCCTCCATGTTCGTCAATTGCAGAGGAATTAATCATGTCGTCGAGATAAAGCAAAACACGTGGCTCGGTAACAAGCGGTGAATGATCAATCAGCACGGCTCCCTGGGCAAGGGCTGAGCGGGCGCGCTCAAGAGTAAGGTCGATGGTCGCTGCAAGCAGTGGGTGCCCAGGTGACACAAACTCGGCAAGCGGTGGCCCAAGGGTGAGTCCTTTTTCAAAGCAGACGCGCTCGTACTTGCCCGCAGTCCCTCGCACTGGGTCCAGGTGTTTCGCACGACTCCGAACCTCTGATGGCACCGCTTGTAGTTCGTACCGTCCCGGCTCCCGCTTGCCGATATCGCCGCCAAGCCGGACATAAGCGTCAAGCCAGAATGACTCAATAAAGTTGGGTTGCAGGCGCTGCGCATGCGCCTTCTCCATTTCAGCCCTTACCCTTGCAACCATCTCACCTGTGAGAGCGTCATCACCTAGTGCATTCGCATTTAGAATCTCTTGCAGGCGATTAGCGTCTACCCCACCTTCAACCTGCTGGAATAGACGCGCGCGCACTGCAGGGTCTTCTGCATAGAGAATCGCATCCACCATGATTTCTCGGAGAGTCTTGCCATCGAATTCTAGTTGGCCAAGCACATCAAACACCTGCCCACCAAGTGCTTGGCGCGCCTCTTCAAGCTTCAGAAGGAGCCGCTGATAGACATCCCCCTCTCGCGTGTCCTTCGCCAGAAGATTCCAGAGGTAACACACTTCAGTCTGGCCAATTCGGTGGATGCGGCCGAACCGCTGCTCGAGCCGATTTGGATTCCATGGAAGGTCATAGTTGATCATCAGATGTGCGACTTGAAGGTTGATACCTTCGCCCGCAGCGTCGGTTGCCAGCAGGATGAGCGCGCTCGGATCATTTTTGAACCTGTGCTCTGCGGACCGACGCTTATCTCGCCCCATGGCCCCATGGATCGCGACGATGCTAGATGGATCTCCTAGTAACTTCCCAAGTTTGCGCTCAAGGTAGTTCAGCGTATCGCGATGCTCTGTAAAGATCACGATTTTCTTCCGGCGGCGTTGAGAGTCTTGGAACTCTGGGGACTCCTGAATGAGCTTGCTAAGGTCAACCCACTTCGAGTCGACTCCTGATCTGCAGAGAGAGTCGGCTTGCTGACCTAAGACACGTAGAATCTCGATCTCGGCTGCCAGTTCGGGAAGCGTCGCGGCCGCTGTGGCAAAGTCAATTACTTCATCTTCGAACTGTTCTCCTTCTGCTGTGCCGTCATCATCCTCAAAGTCCTCAATGTCAGCGATCGTAGTGTCCGACTTGTCAAATGCCGCTGTTCGATCGCCATCGTCGACGATGGCTCGTAGCTCATCCAACTTCGTCTCTAGGCGATCCGCACGCCTTACCAGCGAGTTCCTAATCGCTTCGGGACTGGAAGCAAGCCGTCGCTGCAGCACCTGAAGCGCAAATCCAACAACTACGCCACGGCGGCGCTCGCCAGACGCCTTCAGCTTTTCAGCACGATTCATCTGCTCTCGAACATACGCCGTTACCGCTTCGTATAGCTCTCGCTCTGTGGCGCTCAGCTCATACCCTACCGAGGATGCACGGCGCTCAGGAAACAGTGGGGTGCCATCAAATTTGACTAGTTTCTCTTTAACCATTCGCCGCATGAGGTCAGAAGCGTCAGGGGTGGGTGCTGTAGCGCCACGTTTGGTGTTGCGATGGATTGCAAATCGCTCGGAGTCAATCAAAGACATGAAAATTTCAAAGTCTGCTTGCTTACCATTATGCGGCGTCGCCGTGAGAAGCAAGAAGTGGCGAGTTTTCTCCGCTAACTTTTCACCGAGCTCTCTTAGTTGAGTTCGTTTTACCTCTTCACCTTCTAGGTGGGCAGACATTTTGTGGGCCTCATCAACAATGATGAGGTCCCATGGCTCAGCGCGCTCCATTTGCTCAATGAGCGTCTCGCTGCGACTGAACATATGAACGCGAACAATCAGGTTCTCGTGATCGTCAAACACATTTCCAGACGGAGAGGCGTCAACTGACGATGAGTTCAGTATTGGAAACTTCAAACTGAATTTTTCGCGCAGCTCCGTCTGCCACTGTTCGACCAAGCTGCCTGGCGTCACGATGAGACATCGCTTCAGATCTCCTCTGACTTGTAGCTCTTTAATCAGTAGGCCTGACATGATGGTTTTACCGGCACCCGGATCGTCTGCCAACAAAAATCTGAGCGGTTGTCGCGGCAACATCTCTTCGTAGACGGCAGTTATCTGGTGCGGGAGAGGTTCGATCATTGAGGTTGATACCGCAAGGTATGGGTCATAAAGGTGCGCAAGGCTAATGCGCTTAGCTTCGACTCCTAGTCGGAACATGTTTGGGTCCCCTTTGAAACTCCACGGGACCTCGTCGCTCGCCAGATCGTAGTTGTTGAAATCAGTCTCAAAAATGGCATGGGTCTTGGATAGGCCAGTGGGCAGGATGTACGAGATTTGATGTAGTCCAGCCGCAAGCGTTGTTAGGCTTTGAATAGTGACTACGACATTCGGCTGAAGGCCTTTGACGCGCGCCCCTGGCTTAAGGTCGAGCAGTGTTACAGCCATTGGTTGCCTGCGCAGCGATCAATCCGATGTTCCGTGTGGCGGACCCGCGCGTGTGCTTGATTGTTGGCCGGGAACGGTCCTGCGAGAGCCTTGTCAAATTCGGTTTGAAACATGCCACCCCCACCACTAGCGCCCAAAAGTTCTGCGTACAAAGTGGATCGTACTCGCTGAGCCTCCTTCACGTGCGTGCCAGTTTACTGGCACGCAAATGGAAATAGCCAAGGTGCAGAGAAGAGAGGACGCTAGTGCGCCGACAGCGCGTTGAGTCACATCGCAGCAAGTAGATCGCGCCCCCAGGATTCCCATGCATTCGTGCCCAAGTAGAAGATGAATGATCGCTGATCTACAGCCTCAATAGCCGCAAACTTGTCGAGGCTCTCGTTTCTGCACACGCGCCACAGGTCGTCGGGGATGGTGTATCCCCTGTTTTTCGCGACTGCAACGCGAGCCTTTCGTGCAGCCTCGCGGCGTCGCTGGACTGGGTCCGCGGCACTCCCAGCACAATCGCGATGATCACGGAAGCTACCAAACTTCATCGCCCGTTTACAGCCCACGCAAACAGGCATGGGAATACCCGACTGCGCACCCTCCGCGACCCCTGAGCCCGGAATTTCAGCCTCGGTTTTCGGGCCACAGTAACCGCACGTGGGCTCTCTCATCCCATGTATGCATGTATTCTTCCGCGCCATTGGGGGCTCGTCGTCATAGCTCACAATCGATAAGAGTCTATGGCTAACGCCGCGATAGGGTTCACAGAATTGGAACCAGATGTCGTGTTGGCACAAAACACAGCGTTAACGCTCAATGAAACCGTGTGCTGACGTTTGTTCGGGCTCCACAACAATGATGGGTATCGCTAAGTCGCCAAGATTGCGCTCAATTAAGGCTTTCACCGCAGACCACTCGAGCCCGCCATTCCCGCACCCTGGTGCCGGCATAGCAATTGACATGATCTGGTACTCGTCAATGAGCTGTCTGAATCGCTCTAATCCACGGTCTACCCATTCAATCCGGGACGGATTGGCGTAGTGGTTCTTTGTTGGCAAATTGATCACGAAGCGCGGACTGTCTAGTGGGTCCGGAAAGCCTCCCAATGATTCGCGCTTCCATACGTATGGCTCGCCTGGACGAATCTGTCGTAGTTCACACCTGACTTTGTAATCAGCTTCAAGCCCAATCTTTGGCTCGCCTTTGCTGGCTTTGCGTTTGAACCGTGGGTCTTGTGCGAATGCTTTGGCTATTCCTTTACCCATGAAACCGAAGCAATTCACAGTGTTAACGAGCGCATCCGCATCCACATCTAAGAGGTTCTGTGGCTTGACAAAGATCAGAGGCATGCGGGTATTGTCTCCTTATCGCGCCTGAAAAAACAAGTCCGGGCACACTACCACTGGGATTGGCCTTGGCTTCCATCCTTGCTCAGTTGCTATCACTAATTGCCCCTTTAGCAGCTCGGGCACCAACGTTGATCGTACCCAAAACCGCGTGATGTACTCACTTGGAATGCGGTTGGGTACAAGTACCTCAGCCTGTAGTAGTGACTTCTTCAATGCATTTGTGTTGGTCGGCTCACCCCACATGTCGACGCCACTGCCTTGCCAAGAGCGAAGGTCCCACTCGGGGAAGTTTTGTTCAATCAGTTTTTGGTGGGACTGACGTGCCCACTCGACTTGCCCATGATGTGCTTGAGCAAATGGCAACACCCCGCTCGCGGCATGCTGTGGTATCGCCCGCGTGCGCGGGAGCGCGAGTACCTGCCTGGAGTACTCAGTGACCACGAGCTGATCAGGATTTGAGGTTTTCACAACACGAAACAGCGCGGCATTGCGGGGGTGCCAGCTTAGATTTGCGAATTCATGCAGAGATGGTCCGCCGCGATATAGCGCAAGGTGTGAGCGGCGTAGTTGAACCTCTGACTGTGATAGGTCTACGTGAGCAAGACCGCGTGAGTGAACCTCTTTGTGGCTGAGTAGACCGTGTAGCAAAATCGAGGCTACGTTTGAGAGTGACCCCCAGTGATAGCCGCCAGTCTCTGCCAACGGGTCTACTGGTTGATGAAAAGTGTCCTTATGCTCAATCTCCACATTCGGTACGCCACTTACTGTTGACTCGTTGCCCCAGAATTTGGACATGTTTATGCGGATCTCCTCTCTGGGCTTGGATTGGCTTGTTGCTTGATCCTTTCAACCAAGGTCTTCATCCCCTCGCGGATCTTTTTCTTGGTTGCCTCTTCGATCCACACGATTGGACGATTCGCCCGCATCGCTGCGTCCTTCGCCTGGTTGGTCAGCGCGTGACTTGCCGGCTTCGTGATCACGAGGACGCCCATGCATTTGGGAGACTCGATGAGGTCCTTGATTTGGTAGTTGTTTAGCGCCTGGAAGTACTCCTTGGTCGCCCACTCTCCCCAGTTCGGGGGGGACTTGCCGAACTCGTCAAACGCCTCGTGCGCTGCCGGCGACTTCTTCCCGCCGACGGCGATGATCAGCCCTCCGTTTGGGATCACGACGTCCTTGATGAAGCGGATCGCACGCTCCATCCGCTGTTGCTCCCTGATCTCCGCCTGCACCGTTGGCTTGTGGATCGCACGTGCGGCCTCGATCTGTTGGGCCGCAGAGGCGAGGTCTTGGAGGTGCGGGAACTGATTTGACCAGCGTTTGAGTGCTGCCGCATCGTGCGATGCAGCACCACTCGAGGGGCTCTGCTCGTGCATCGCCACCAGTGGCGCAAGTGCCCCAGCCAAAGCCTCTGCGGCCGCACTGGTTGGCTTGATCGCTTCCCCGTACCTCTTGAGCAGTTGATGAATCACGTCTCCCGGTACCCGGGGACTTCTGACTCGCCCCAGAAGCTCGGTAACGGCATGAAGGTCCGTCTCGGAGTCTGCTCGCTTGACCATTACGAGACAGCAGCCTGGGCTCTTGCGGATCACGTCTCCCAACATTGAGTGCGTGGCAATATCAAAAGAGCGCAGAGGTCCAAGCTTCAATGCGTCGTCAAGTATTGACTGGAAGTGTGGTGGTTCCAAAGTCCACACGCTTTCCAGCACCTGCAAGGCCCGCCGCTTACGCCCGGAAAGATCTCCAGCGGTCGTCGCAAGTTTGCGCAGGGCGGTGCTTGCAATCTGGCCGACGGTTGCTGAGTCCGATTCTGGCGCGCTTGATTTCAGCAGCGCCCCGATTGCGACGGCGAGTTGATCGGGGTCTGTCGATTGCTCGATCGCTCGCAGAACGATGTCAAGGTTCTCGGCAAGCGAGCGCGCTACCATTCCGATCGACCTGTTCAGACTCAGGCTGGAGCGCGGACCCGCGCCGATTGCCGCAGAGAAGATCGCTGCAGCCTGGGCACTGTCAAGTTCGCCTCCTCCGTCCGCATGCTCGATCAGCGCGTCGAGGTTCCCCTGAGCCCGCCGAACTTCACTCTCAAGCACCCTGAAGTCCGCATCGCTCAGCAACCCCCGTTCGTGAAGCGTCCGAGCAAGGGGGAGCTGTGGGTCATCTGAGGTGGCGGATGCGGTCAGCAGTGCCCGTGCGTCTTCGAGCGTCAGGTACCGCTCGCCCTTCTCACTCAAGGGTGCCCCTCCTTGCGTCAACTAGTGAGGCGGAATCATAATCCACGTCTGATGGCGATGGGGCACCTGTTGAACGGCCGCTCAATTGGCGGGCGACACCCATTGGCAGGGAGGCGCTGATATGAGCAACGTGGCGGGAGAGATCTACTTCATCGCCGAAGAACCCTCGATGAGCGCCCCGCCGGTGCGCGTGAAGATTGGACTGGTCCGAGAGAGCAAGAGTGGCCGCGACTCGCAGGATCGCCTCTTGGACCACCAGACCGGAAATCCCCGGAAACTCAAGTTGCTTGAGGTCGTGGAGACGGCCCGGGTGTCGCGCGTCGAGAACTCGCTTCATCAACGCTATGCGGGTAAACGAGGAATTGGCGAATGGTTTGAGCTATCTAATTCGGAGTTGCAGGCGGCGATCGCTGAGTGTCGAGATCTAGCTTCGCAACAGGCTGTGCATTTGCCAGTGATCAGAGAGGCTGATGCAATCAAGGGGCTACTACGAAACGGAGTCGAAATTGCCGCTACTGATGACGCAACGGAGTGGCACCGAAGATATCTCGTAGCTGACGCATCTGCATCGATGCTGAAGAAGTTGATTGAGAAGTACCGCAAGAAGATTGAATCAGCGTATGAAGGTGGCTATGACGTGGAAAGGTACGCCAGTGTTGAAGTGCCGCGCATTTCATTCGGTGGCTGGATGTCTGAACATCATGATTCTGAATATGAGGCGTGCAAACAGAGTAGGACCACAAACCCATTTGAGGTTTCAGGCGCAAAAACCGAGGCTGCTCTCGAAAGCGCAGATGCCGAACTCGCTAACGAGTTTGCCGCAAAACTTGATGAATGGTCGTTGATAGATGAGCTTGAGCCATTACACCAGCTCCACCTGCAAGTGCGTCGCCCACTGTCGGTGTGGAGCGAAGAGAAAGATCTGAGCAGAGTGTATTTGAAGGTGTTTTGCGGACCAAACCAGGGCATCGTGAACATTTGTAAGTGGACGACAAAAACCTCCAACAATTTTTCAGCCGAGGTTGCCGAAGAAAAGTACCCACAACTCTTTGAAGAATTTTTGGGACTTCAGATCTACGGCAAACCTAAGTTCCGTCTTCGAGTTGGAGGGGATGGCGAAGGTTGAGATTGCTGCGGCGCTTAGCGTGACTTAGCTCTAACAACCTTCCGCTTCGGCAAAGACTCCACCCGCGGTCCGCAGAGTGCCACCAGCGCTTTCGGCACTGCGGGTGGCATGCCGCCGCCCATGTTGCGGGCGAGCACCTCCCAGAGTTCACCTGGGTGCTTGAACGACATGCCCCAGCCGTCGAGCATCCCTTCAGAACCGTAGATATCAGCGGGTCGCACTGGCCTGCCGCGGACTTTTCCGTAGCCACGCGCGAACTTCTTCCAGGCGGCGGTCTTTTCAAGATCGTCGAGCGCGCGCTGCGTGATCTTCCACTCGCCGCGCCAGAGCATCTGGTCAAGGACGAGGCGCGAGACGCCCATCGCATCGGCGACCGCCTCCGCATATCGCGTCACCTCAATCACATCCGTCGCCTTCTTGAACGTTGCACCGTGCTCTTCCAGGACGCGTGCAACCCAAACGTCAGCCTTGATCGCATCGGCGCCAGCGCGCATGCGCAGGTACGCAAAGAGCGCAGGACCGATCTTCTTCACTGAGCCAACGTACGGTTCGCTCTTGGTGTCAAAGCGGAATGACTCGGCATACTTCGCCCACGCCTGCACGATCTTCTCGTCGTTGTTGAGTGTGGCGGGGCGCTTCTCCTTGGCGAATCGCAGCAGCCCTGCGGCGGCCGCCTGCATCGCCGCTGCTTCACCGCCACGAAGCCCAGAAATGTTCGGGATCTCTTTGGCGAGCGACTTCAGGTCTGGCGTTCGCACGCTCTTCTCGAACGCCGGCACGATCTGGTTCTCCACGCGGTCGTAGTTGCGCCACGCGCTCGACACCACGTCCACCACCATGGAGCCACGACGCTGTGCATAGCGGCCGTAGTACTGCTTGGCGAGCTTCGTGGCGAGTTCAACGGACACAGCGGGGTAGGTGAGGAGGGATTCGGCGACCTCTTGGACTTGAGCGGTAGATGGCACCTACGGCTTACCTGCACACTGCGCAGCTTCTTGAGCCCCGTCGTCATTTTGAGTGATGTTTGCATCAGTGGTGGAGCCAACAACCCAGTCGGAGAATTCCTCCGCAAATGAATCTACAGAGAAGATTCCCCCAGTTACTGCCTCTAGTGTATTGGTGGCCCAGATGCCGATTGTATTGGAGCCCATTTGTGGTCCATTGATTGTTGCTGCGATAAACCAGAGGCTTTCAAAGTCGTTTGATTTAACAGCGTGGCCATTAGCCAGTGAGCCACCCCCGCTGACGGTCAATAAATCAGCAATTCTGTTTAGCTTCTTTTGGCTGACTACTACACACCTGTTCGCTGATGCGGCCGGTGTGCTCGCAGTGGGCGCAGGTGTTGGTTGAGGCGTAGCCACTGCGGTGCTGCTAGGTGCGGAGGTCGGCGCAAGTGAGGCTACAGGGGTTGGTACAGTGCCAGTCTCGCTTTCGTTCTCTTGATTTGCCCCAACTGGAGCAAACATGAAGAGCAGCACTCCAACGACGACCAGCGCCTGTTGCCATCGCTTTAAGCCCAGAAAACGAACCTTGAGCTTTGTAAGGAATCCACGCATTGGTAACCCCTTTCTACATTTGAATATCCTTCACTATATTGACACGTGATTCAACGCCCGCATGCGTTGCCGTTTCGGCTCTACTTTTGACTTCGTGAGCGCTTCCTAGCAACCCTTGTCGGCTTCAGGCCGGCGGGGACGCGCTTCCTTGTGCGTGGTACGGCGGGTGGGGTGGCGTTTCGGCTGCGGATCTGGTGATAGCCGTAGACGATCAGCCGAGCGATCAGGCCGCTAATCGCAAAGATCAGCTGGGCGGTGAAGGTGGCGAGCAGGAAGACGAGCTTCACCAGTGCGTAGAAGAGATAGAGGCAGGCGGCAACGAAGATTCCCGCCAATCCAAAGAACGCCCCCACCAGACCTCCTATCCAGAACACACCAAGAGTATGGGCTGTTTCCGTGCCAGTTAGGTGGCACGAGTCGTTCTAGTTGCTGCCGATCGCCGCCAGAATCGCAATGATCACGATCGCAACGATGATCGTGAGGCAACCTTGAGCGCTTGAGACCTGCTCGTGCGCTTGATCGTCTGTGGGGCGCGTGTTGCTGGAACGCCTGGTGCGCTTAGGGGAGCCGCCGATCGAGCTGTTCTCCGAGTAGGAGAGGCCAGTCCCTGGGATGCCTACCGTGCGGCGCACGCCGCGCGGGCCCAGGGTGACGCGTGCACCGCGCATCCCTGCGGATGCGGAGAGGCCGCTCTTGCTGAGATTGATGGTGATGCCCGGTGCAATCTTGATGCGGCGGAAGAGTCGAAAAGCCATGCGCGCAGCCTAGCGCAGCGTGTCCGTTTCTTTACTGTTCGTTCAGGAGTAGCATTGCGCTGAATGCGGCGGAGTTGCCGCTACTAGTGGAGGTGTCAGATGGAGTTCGTTCAGTCGGTGAAGCGGAACATGACCACGGGGGCGTACGCGCAGATCTCGGGGCGGGCGAGCCGGTCGGAGTACTGGTGGTTCGTGCTCTTCACGTTGATTGCGAGTGCGGCGGCGGGGGTGCTCGATGTGCTCTTCCCTGGCGACCTGCTG
>SXGQ01271626.1_pt1 | contig 19248 bp, 14 predicted proteins | sample 3178371 | NCBI WGS metagenome assembly SXGQ01 (sample SAMN11356859, study PRJNA531348) | freshwater metagenome | isolation source: freshwater sample F1-20 | place: China: Fuxian Lake, Yuxi | collected 2017-12-25 | reverse complement strand
CCCGATGGACGCAGATAATGGGAATGCAACGGTTCCGTGCGCCAGCCTTACCTCTGGCTCCACTCGAATACGACCAACAGCATATGTCCCAGTTAATTGGGGCGCTACGACTTTACTTTCCACAAGGCGACTCCAATACTCCTTTACAGATGGACGGCTTACGGCTATTAAATTTGTCAACGTCAGGGTACAATTTGCCAGAAGGCACAGTCTTTGCGGATGGCGAGTTTTTAAAGATAGTTTTGCCAAACTTCGCCTATTTACAGGGCGTTTCGGGAACAGGTAACATAGGAACAGTAACGGTGACGGTATGATGAACTACTATGCTGCAGGTGGACAGGCTCAAAATTTAGCTTCCTATGGTCGTGGGGGAGATACTGAACTCGTCCATATGAGCAAAGGTGAAATAAAAGGTCTTCAAGATTTAGCTTTAGCATATGGTGGTTCTCTAAGTATTAACCCTAATACTGGTCTAGTAGAAGCTGGTTTTTTAAGAAGAATTCTTCCTGTGGTAGCAGGTGCAGCTTTAACCATTGGTTCTGGCGGTGCTCTTAGTCCTTTAGCTGCTTCTTTAATAGTTGGTGGTGGTTATGGTTTGGCTACGGGAAGTATTACCAAAGGGCTTATGGCTGGTTTAGGCGCTTATGGCGGTGCAGGATTAGGCACAGGTTTAATGGCGGCAGGGACAACAACAGCAGAGGGTGTAATTGCTGAACAAGTTGCTAGAGATGCTGTTGGACAACAAGTTTCGCAAGAGGCTGTTAAAGAAGCTGCTTTACAAGGAACTACATTACCGGGAGACTATTCACAATTAGTATCACAAACAGCAACTCCGCAACAAATAGCTGCTCAAAAAACTATTGGTCAAAGTTTTACTCAAGCTGGTCGTGGACTAGGAGCGCTTGGAACTGAAACAGGAAGAAGTGCAGCTTATGCAGCTATGCCTACTGGAACATTACCAACAACCGCCGCAAGTTTATTATTGCCAGATCAACAAGGAGGCGCAGGTCCTGCTGGGTATCAAGAAGATGAGTACGACAGAGAGCTTAAAGGTTATCGTTTGAGTCCTAATTATCAAGCATATGAGGCTCCAAGACCTAATCCATACTATCAAGCTACTTATGCGGCAGCAGGTGGCGTAATGAATTCGTTTGATGATGAAAACGGGTCTGACACTAATATGGCTACTGGCGGACAAATAAATCTGCAGGGCACTGTTAATTTAGATCAGAATAGTATGGGTCCACAAGGGCAAATATCTCCAGGAGGACCAGGAGGAATCGGTACGCCACAACTAGCTGTTTTGCCACGAAACTATGAACCACTTCGAGCTATGGCTACTGGTGGTATTGCTCATTATAAAAATAAAGGTCAAGTTAATGTTTTACAAGAATATTTAAATAGACAAGCAGAACAACAAGCACAACAATCCGGCTATTTACCAGAAAGTGTTGGAATCCCACGAACAGGTATTTTTAGAGATCCTGACGTAGATACAGCTAAAAAACCAGCTGATGAGGCTACAGGAATTAAATTAGGCAAAGCGTTTAAAGCTGCTGGTATTAAACCTGTAGCACTTCCTAAAACTGCTATTAGAGGTTTAGGAGATATAAGTGGTATTACTAGAGACACTACTGAAGTTGCAAAAGGCGGAGTTATGTCTAGTTTAGGAGGATACTCAGATGGTGGGCGTATGCTTAGGGGTCCTGGTGATGGTATGTCTGATAGCATCCCTGCTACTATTGCTAACAAACAACCTGCCCGATTGGCTGACGGTGAGTTTGTTGTGCCTGCTGATGTTGTCTCGCATCTTGGGAATGGGAGTACTGATGCTGGGGCTAAAAAGTTATACAGCATGATGGATAAAATTCGTAAAGCTCGTACTGGTAAAAAGAAGCAAGCTCCAGCAGTTACAGCTAGTAGATATATGCCCGCATGAATTTAGAGATAAGTTTAATACCAAATGGATCTATATCAGCAACTATTCCGGGTTTACTCCCACATCTTCAAAAGTCTGAGTTATGGACTAGAAGACGTGCTACGGTGGATGACATATTACGGTTTCTTTTTAACGGGCACATGCAACTTTGGCTTATTTTTTCTCCAGAAGAGCAAATAATTTATGGACATGTAATAACAGAAATAAAGCAATATCCGCAATGTAAGATGTTAGTAATTCAATATTGTGCTGGAGAAGAAAATCATATGCAGTATTGCGAAGATAAGATGTATGAAATATTAGATAAATTTGCTAAAGATGCTGGCTGTAGTGGTATTGAGTTAATTGGACGCCCAGGTTGGAGTAAACATGTTAAGAAGCGTGGCTATGAGGTGCAAAGTGTAATGTACCAAAAGTTTTTTAAGGACTAGATTATGAGTTATTCACGTCGTCAACTGTATGCATTAGGTGAACCCCTAGGTAATTCTATTACCCGTAAAGAGGGTGGACGAATTATATATGGTGATGGCGGTGGTGGCGGTGGTGGTTCTCCTGCTCCTACTCAATCTACTTCATACAATACTAACATTCCTGAATACGCTAAGCCCTATGTAACTACTATGCTGGGTGCTACCCAGAAACAATTATTTGAAGGAACTCCTACCTCAGAGGGTGGTTTTGATATTACAGGATTTAAACCTTATCGACCATATAGTAGTGATGTAAATCAATACTTTGCTGGGTTTAGCCCAATGCAACAACAAGCACAAACTAGTGCAAGAGGACTACAAACTCCTGGACAGTTTGGAAGTGCTACTACTTTAGCTGGTGCTGCAGGTCTAGGTGCTTTGGGTGCGGGGCAACAATACGCTCAAAACGTAACTGACCCCTCAATGATGCAGGCGTTTATGTCGCCATATCAACAAAGTGTTACTGATATTGCTAAGATGAATGCTGTGCGTGAGGCACAGATAGCCCAACAGGCTCAGAATTTAGGGGCAGCACGTCAAGGCACTTACGGCGGGGCTAGGCAAACTCTTGCTCAAGCTGAGCGTGAAAAGAATTTATTGTCTAATTTATCTAACATCCAAGCACAAGGCTCTCAGTCTGCATTTGATAGAGCAATGCAAGCGCAACAGTTTGGTTCTACTTTAGGTATGCAAGGTTATGGACAAGCTGGACAAGCTGCTAGTACGTTAGGACAACTTGGTGGTGCTCAATTAGGTGCGCAAAGAGATATTATTGGTCTGCAGTCTCAAATGGGTAAAGAGCAACAAGCTCTTGAACAAGCTAAAATTAATCAAGCTATTCAAGACTACGCTACACAGCAACAGTATCCACTTATGCAATTAGGCTTTATGTCTAACATGCTGCGGGGCTTACCATTACAAGCAACCACTACACAAGCTTATCAAGCAGCACCCACTCCAATTACGCAGGGTCTTGGTCTTTTGGCTGGTGCGGCTGGTGCTAAGCAAGCTGGTTTGTTTGCAGAAGGGGGAACTATCAAAGGCTTAGCCGCTGGTGGCGTTGCAGGCTACGCTAATAAAGGGATGGTTCAGGCTAATCCTGATAGCGGAGTAGTACGTGGTATCCGTCAAAAACTAATGATGATGGATGCTGAGGAGTTAAGCCGTGTTGCGCAAACTAGCCCTAGCGAAGAAATTCGTGCCATGGCAATCCAATTATTACGTGAGCAACAGATAAGAGAACAAGCTGAAGCACAAGCCCAACAGTCTATTGCCCAAGATCAACGTGGTCTACCTACCCCTGTAACTGAAAGAGTTGGATTACCTGCCGCACCTGCTGGTTCGATGGATATGTTAAGTGCCGCCAGTGGCGGTATTGTGGCTTTTGCTGGGGATACAGATGGTAGCCAAGTAAAAGATACCACTCCAAATATGTTTTCATTAGACCCAGAAGAAGAAAAAAGACTTCGTCAACAATACATTGATATTTATAAAGGACAGCGTGAAACTGCTGGTGTTGGTGCACCCAAAGCTGGGTTAGCCGATATTCTTGCCTTAGAAAAAGCTGGGTTAGCTAAAGAAAGAGAGCAAGCTAGAGGATATGACTTAATGCGCTTTGGGGCTCGTCTAGCTAGTCAAGCAGGTCCTACGTTATACGCAGCAGCTAAAGCAGGAGAAGCAACACTACCTGGAATGATTGAGTCTGAAAAAGAACTTAAAGGTCGTGAGCGTGAGATAAATAAAGGTATAGCTGAAGTTAAAGAGGGTGAGCGCCTAATGAAAGTAGGTGATATTACCGCTGGCAATGCCATGTTTGAAAAAGGTCAAGAACGCATCAGTAGAGAAAAAGTTGCTGGTATGAAGTCTCCTGGTGAAATGCTAGCTTATGCAAATAATTATTTAGCATCAAGAAGAGCTGCGGGGGATACACGGGACGAAAACATCATAAGAGAAGAAGGTATGAATGCTCTTCTAGGCCTTCGTGGTGCCGTTGCTCAAAAGGCTGCTACACAAGCTGAGGTTGCAGGAACTAATTTGTACGATAAGGCTCGTGATAACGTAGATAACTCTTTATCTAAAAACTATAACTCGCCAGATAATAAAGAACTTCGTAGACTGCAAAAAGAAGACAAAAAGAATGGCACTAATAATGCAAATACTTATTTACAAGAGTTATATCGTAAAGAAGAGCGACGAATGAAAGGTGGACAGCAAACACAATCATCTCCTGTTCCAAGCGGAGGCAGTAGTAAAAAAAGCGCAGCAGACTTTGATAAAAGTTAATCATGGCATATGATGTTGAGGGCGCAAGAAAAGCGGGTCTTAGCGATGCTGAGATCAACAATTATCTTGCCTCAAAATACAAATACAACTTAGCGGGTGCTAGGGAAGCAGGCGTTCCTGATACTGAGATATTGACTCATCTTCTTTCTAAAGATAAACCTAAAGTTGCAGCGCCAACAACAGAAGTTGCGCCTATAAGCAGTCCTGAAGAAATAACTTCGCAAGCTGAAACTTCTAGAGGTGCTTTTGCAACACAACCAGGTGCAGGTTTAACTGAACAGCAAAAACGTCAGTTAGCAGAAGCAACTGCAAAGTACGAAACAGAAGTGCCATTTTTGCAAAGACAAACTGACCCAATAAAAGCAGGGGTTAAAGGTTTGTCAACTGTTGTTCCAAACTTAGAAATTACTAGTCTTCAAAAAGAAATTAATGCAATACGAGAAGGCAAAGTTGGTCCACGGGATCCAGTAACTGGAGAAATGACCCCTCTTCAACCAGAAGAAGCTGAAGCCGCAATTAAATCATTGCAGGCACGGCAAGCAGAAGCACAAAAAAAAGTAATGGGTGTTCAAGCAGAAGTTAGTCAAATTAGAAAAAGACCAGCTGTTGAACTATTAAATGATGTAACAACTGCACGACAAGCATTCCAAGCATTTCAAGCCGATCCTCTTGGTATTATGGCTAGTGTATCTCTAGAAAGTTTGCCACAAGTTGCCCCTGCTCTTGTACTAGGTGCTATAACACGTAATCCTACTGTTGGTGCATTGGCTATGGGTAGCACTAGCTTTGCTAGTGAATTGTCTTCTGGAGTTATGGAGTATTTTCAAGATAACGGAGTTGATACTAGAGACCCCGTAGCAGTAAATAAAGCTCTTAATGACCCTGTGTTATTTGCTAAAGCGTACGGACATGCGTTAACACGAGGCTCTATTATTGCTGCTGCAGATACTGCTGCCGCTGGTCTAGCTAGTAAGATGTTAGTACCTAAGCAATTAATAAAAAATCAATTAGCAAAGGAAGCAGTTAATATTGGCGTAGCTCAACCTGCTGCACAAATAATAAGTGGAGGTGGCGGAGAAATACTTGCTCAGATTGCCACTGAAGGTGAAGTTACTAAACCAGGTCGAGCAGTTTTAGAAGCCGCTGGTGAAGGTCCAACCAGTTTATTAGAAACAGCAGCATTTGGTGGACGTGAGGCTTATGAGCGCTTGCCATCTACAATTGCTAAAAGAGAAGCAGAAGCTAAAGCTATTGAAGATCAAAAGAAAATACTTGATAAGCTTAATGCCCCTGGTGCTTTAGACAATTTAGGTCAGCAGTTTAATGAGACTGTTGAGAAGCTAAAGGCTTCAGTTAATCCAGATACAAATCAACCATATACTGAACAAGAAGCCTACGCCGTTGCAGGCGATGCTATTTTGCAAGGAGGGCTATTAGATGGAACTGAATCAACTGTCGGTGGAGCAGATCAATCAGGCGTTTCTGTGCCTGGCAAACCAAGCGAAACCGACACGGGAGCTATTGACACTACCGGAGGAGACCTGGCAGCAGCTGGCACAACTACTACTGCTGTTGGAGGCGGAGAAGGAACTGAACTCAATACACTAGCTGCAGACTTAAAAGCCAAATACAACCTAACGGACGAGCAAGCAACCGCTGCCGCTACAGAAAGCCTACGGCAAAAACAAGTTGCGGCTGGTATGGGTGCACCTACTCCCCCAGCAATTACCGTACCTCAAAATTTAGTTGATTTATACGCTAAATCAATTGCAGCGGAGGAAGCAAATAGCATATCTTCTAGTCCAGCCAACAAACGAAATGCCACAATGGCGTCTAGACGTTTAATAGAAGCCAAAGCGGCTCAGTTAGGATTTACTAAAGCGGATTACTTAAAAGAAATAGATAGCGAAGCAATTCGAGCTTTAGATGACGCCATAATTGATGCGTATGACAAACAACAAACAGATCAAACAACCGAAGTAGCACCTTCAGCCCCACCAGTTAAAACAGGCAAGCCTCGTGGTAGACCAGCCGCTGCAAAAACTCCAGAACAAATAGCCGCTGCCGCTACGACTAAAAAACAGCAAATAGCTTCTGGACGGGATGCTATCAATGCAATTGCTAAAGCCGAAAAAACTTTAGCTCAAACAGTTGACGAAGCCGCTATTCTTGAACGCTCTGCTAGTGAGAAAGAAGCTCAGGATATTTTGTATGGTTTAAGGCAAGAACGCATAGATGCTCTATCGGTTGCATATGGTTTATCCGTTGACCCCAACCAAAAGAAAAAAACCGCAGGTACTAGAGCAACTGCAGCATTAGAGAAAGCTGACCCGCAAGAACGTGAGTTAGGTAAACTAAGATACGAGGCTAAGCAAAGAATAGGCGCACCTAGCCGTGCCCAAATGTCAGAATCTACTAGTGGGCAGGATAACACAGCGTTTGAAAAATTTGATTTTGCTAAAGGTGCAGTTAACTTTATAGCTAGAAATGGAAATGCTTTTGAGCAAATACTAGCTAAACGCTTACTTCCTTTCCTTAACGGGATTAAGTTTGTTGTAGTAGATAGTGCAGACGATATGCCTACTACATTCCTACGGGATAAGATGTTAGGGGCAGCAGGTTTATATGTACCTGACAGAAAGACTATTTATGTAATGCGTAGCGGCGGTATTAACAATACTGTTGTGTTACACGAAGCTCTACACGCTGCAACCGTTGCTCGTATTAATGCCTATTTAGAAGCATCCGAACTAAAAGAAGGGTACACACCTATACCTCCGTCTCTAAGTGTGCCAGTGCTTGAGCTTATGTACACCATGGATGCGGCTAAACAAAATTATGACCGCCTTAAAGCTGAAGCACTAGAGTCAGGTAACTTAGGTATATTGACCGAGGATATGTTAGCTATCCCTGATGACGCTTTTACTGACGTTAAAGAGTTTGTAGCTTATGGTATGTCTTTACCCGCCATGCAAGAGTTTCTTCTTATTACCCCCGGCAACCCAGAAATAACTTATTCGGGAGAGCCAGTTGATTTTATTAGTAGTCTGTTTAATAGGTTTGTACAGGGTATTCGTCAGTTATTTAGTATGGACGAGAAACATACTTCTGCTCTTCAAGATTTAATTATTGTTACAAATAAACTACTAGCTGCACCAATGCCAGAAGTAGCGGTTCCTGGGGAACCAGTAGCAGCCAAAGCAAAACAACCTGCACCGCCTAAAGCGCCTAAACCACCTAAGCAATTAAAACTTGTAGAAACTTTTCTTAGAAAGATTCGATTATCTAATAGAAACTCCACATTAAACGGTTCAATTGGCGAGTTAATAATGCAGGTTAGAAATGCCAGCGATGCTATTCGTTTGATGAAGGCTATTTATGGTGCTATAAGTGTTACCAAATTAAAGCTTGCGTTAAAAGCTTTTACAACAGAAGACATTACCCGCATAGCTGGGGACAAAATTAATAACCTAAAAGTCATTAACAACGCTGTAGACGACATGGCTGGCATGCGGGTGCAAATGATCCGTGAGCTTGCTGAAAAAACTCCTGCTTGGATTAACTTTAATGAAAAATACGAAGAAGGCGGCAATATACTTGCGGATTTAATTAACGCATCTACTTTGTTAGAGGTAGACCCTACTAAACACCCCGATGCGGCAACCGCTATAAAAAATGATCCTAAGTTACAGCGCATTGAAAATGACATTCTTAATCCGTCTACGGACCCTAAAACTTTACCTAACCTTAAAAAACAAAGAACTGAGCGCACTGCAGCAATTAAGTTAGTGTATGAAGGCGGCGCTTATAACAACCCTGTTACTGGTGAGAAATACACCATGGGTGGTTGGGAGCAGTTAGGTAAATTTGGAAAAGGCGAAGGGCATGCCATATATAAGATGGCTAAAGATAGCTACAAAAAAACCTTTGACACGCATGAGCAGTTGCTAAAAGAAAAGATTGCGGCTTCTAACGTACCTGGAGATATTAACGATGCGTCTACTCCAAAAGGCAAATTAATTGCGGCTATTACTAAAACTTTCCAAGAAGCTAAACAACTTGAGGTTTATTTCCCATTAATGCGTTATGGTAACTTCTGGTTTAGCGTAGGCAAGGGCAAGAGTGGCGAGTTCTATATGTTTGAAGGGGAAGTTGCTCGTAACAACGCCATTGAAACCCGTGTTGCTGAACTTAATAAAGCTGGGGACAAGCGTACTAAAGACCAGATGATTGCCGATGGCGACATAGACATTGGAAATGACATTCGCAAACTAAGAGAAAAACATATTGAATCTAGCGATATGCTTAAAGAAATTTTTGCAATGCTAGATAAAAACAAAATGTCGGATATTGATGCTGTTAAAGACAATATCTATCAAATGTACTTGATGACTCTACCAGATAAGGACATCCGTCGTAAGTTTGTACACCGCCAAGGCAAGACTGGTTTTAGTGCCGATGCAATCCGCAACTTTATTGTTAGCCAGCATACCGCTGCTAATCAGCTAGCTCGACTAAAGTACTCAGATAAGATTCGCAATGGCATAGCTGCTGCATATGCAGAGATACAACAAAACCCGGATAAGCTAAAGCTAGCTACTATTATTAGAGAAGTTAGTAACCGAGCTATTAACGAGATTACTCCCACAGTGCCTGAAGAAGGGCTTGATTGGGACCAAGTTGCTTCGATTGGTAATAAGTTTGTGTTCTATTGGCTTTTAACTTCTCCTAAATCTGCGTTGATACAGATGACGCAACTACCAATCGTTGGCTTACCTACCCTTGGGGCTGAATTTGGTATTGGTAAGGCTACCGCAACTGCTGCTAGGTATGGTGCTTTATGGAGCAAATTAGGTACAACTAAAAAAGACGAGAACGGAGACGTGGTAACTTCGTGGGGTCAGCCGTCTATCAATGACTCTAAGTACGTAAACGAACACAAAAATTTAGCGTACAGAAAAGTATTAAAAGATGCTTGGGCTTTTGCTAATGACAAAGACATATTTATGTCTACTTACGCAGGAGATATGACGGCAATGTCTGCAGTACCTAGCACTCGTTATCAAGGTTTAGTAGAAAGAGGAACTAGGTTTACATTTAATTTAATGGGTGGCGCATTTCACCACGCTGAGCGTATTTCCCGTGAAATTATGTTTATGTCTAGCTTTGAATTAGCTTATGCGGACTACAAGAAAAAAGGTATGGACGACAAAGCTGCATTCGATGCGGCTACTGAAAAAGCTCTAAAGCTAACTTACGATGCTCTGTTTAATTACACTCAATACAACAAACCGCCCCCAATGAAAAGCGCCGCTGGACGCCTTGCATTCCAGTTTTTGACTTACCCGCTGCAAATGACATCGTATTTAGTACGTAATTTCTACGGCATGCTGCCATTTTTGAATAAAGAAGAAAAGAAAGAAGCAGCTATTAAATTCTTTGGCACACTAGGCATGACTGGTTTATTTGCTGGTGTTACAGGCTTTCCCTTGTACAGTTTCATTATGGGGATGACAGACGGCATTCGTGAGCTCATGCGAGATGAAGAAGACGAAGACTACGACGAAGATGACGAGGGCAACCCTCTTGGTAGACGCAGCACGGACTTGTGGTTTAGAAACTGGTTTATACCTAATTATTTTGGCCCTGATAGCAGTTTGGCTAATTTCTTTAACTTAACTGAAGAGCAAGCTAAAACTTTAGCTCGTGGTGTTGAAATGGGTCCAATATCCGCTTACACCGACTTGAACGTAGGCACTTCTACTTCGTTAGACGGATTGTGGTTTAGAAGCGACGCTCCTGCAGAAACTTCTCGTCAAGCATTTATAAACTTTGCATTTAGCTTTACTGGTCCTATTGGTAGCGTAAGTGCAAATTTTGCGGGTGCTTATGACGATTGGAATAATGGGCAGGTTAGTAGGGCTTTTGAAAAACTTTCTCCAGCATGGCTTAAAGGCGGATTAACCGCAATAAGGTTAAAGAGCGAAGGTGCAACTACTACTAAGGGTGATGAGTTAATGAACCCTGAGTTTTATACAACAGGTAAATTGCTCGCGCAGACTTTAGGATTTGGTAGCACTGAAGTAGCTCAAGTACAAAAAGCTAACTTTATGGCTAAAAAAATAGTTACCGAAATTAATAGAGAAAAACAAAACATACTAAATCGTTTAGATGTTGCAGTGCGTAAAGATGACGACAACGAAATTGACGAGATATTGGAAGAAATAGATAAGTTCAATACTAAGAATGCAATGCTAGCCATTAACGGTGAAACAGTTAGTAAGTCGTTGCAGTCTCGTGCTGAGCGTCGTGGCAAAGCATATCAAGGGTTATCTGTCTCAGATAAAGAAGCTCCATTTGTCTATCCCTTAGTTGAGGGCACTCGTTCTCCGCAGTACAAATAAAAAACCCCCGCACAAGGCGGGGGGAGAGAGTGTGGAAGGAGCTAACTTCCGAGGAGAAACAGACAAACTGTTCTGTGCTCGAGTATAGTTAAATTCTCCAGATGCGTAAACCTTTTACACCTTCTTCTATTACTACTTTAAACAAAACTTCCATCTTTAGTCTTTTTGTAACACGCAGAATGTTTTTCTTAGCAACGTCAGGATCAAGGCAAGGTATGAAGATTGAGTACCCTGTCTTAAAGTTTTTCCAGTTGACGTTATAACTAATCTTCTCTACTAACATTTTCAATAATCGGCGCTACGACCGCATCCATGTCAATAAAGTCAGGCACAGAGCAGTCAAAAAACAGTGCATGCACCCCCGGAGATGTAACACGCATGCCTTTGGACATCTGCTTAGTATCGGCTTTTATGTAAACACCTCGGGCTTTTAGCTCGTTAAGGGTTTCTTTATACGGGGCTTGCGACTCCACACAGTCCTTTTTAAAGTCTTTGGCTACGATGTACATCATCTTGGTATCGGGTTCGTAGCGTATCCTTAGCTCGCCTCTTGGCTCCTGTACGGGTGCCGAGTGCATATTAGTACGCTTGTCTACTTCGTTGTTTACAACCAACATATTTTGAATATTACGGTTAATGTAGTCACCAATAATAGCTGCGGCGTTATTAGCTGGAGGTGCGATGTCTTGCCGCACTGTGGAGAGCATCTGCATAGACCAAGCGTAAATAGCCTTCATATCGTAGTCATGTAAACCAAGCATACGGGCAACCAAACCGCCTGTGATGTTACAAGCAATAGCAGCAGACCAAAAACGTTCTTTGCTGGTTAGGCGCATTTCTTTATCAATCTTCTGCTGGATAGCCAACAAGTTGCTGACCGTATCTTCTAAGTTATTAACTAAGTAGCTGCAATAAATGTCTCCAGCATGCCCATAGTTTTCTTTAAGTTGATGGTCAAACATTTCCTTAGCCAAGTGTACAGGGATAATATTGCTTGGACGTATCTGATACTCTAATAGGCGCATACTCTCACCATCCGGACTGTTCTTGTGCACCCCTAACTTCTCGTAGAAACTAGCGTTTGAACTAGCTAACGACATAGTCTGCCAAGTGGTATTGTTAATACGCATCTCGTTTTTATCTGACCTAGACCTATTAGCACCACGACCTTGTGACATGCTATAAGCCAGCGTAGAGAACTCGGCAGGGCTAATGTTGGTAATCTCATCAATCGTAAACGGCAGGTTATTCATAATGCCTATATGCAACATCTTGGCGGCTAGGGTGTCTTTCCAAATGCCAGCTAACCTATCAGGGTGTCCATACACGCTATTACACATATACAAAGCAGTAGACTTACCTGTGCCTGACTCTTTGTGAATCAGATTTATGATTGCTCCGCTATGACCAGTAAACTTAAGAAGCGGCGCGCCAAACGCAGTAAGCGCAGCAAACGCATGGGGTTCTAATCCAGGAGCGCCATATAGATTAAACACTTCCTTCCATTTTTCTAGCGTACCCATGGGGTGCATAACTTCGGTGAATTGCCTTGTGTTTGCAGAAGGTGGGCTATGAAATGTGCCGTCTTTGCTGATTTCTCTATCGCCAATAATAAACTTGCTGTTCTTGTCCACCCAGCCAAATTGTGTCCTCATTAATTCTGCCCTTCCTTTATATTGCAACTCTTTAATAAATAACATTAAAAACGCCATCAACTGATCCATCTGCTTTGGCATCCCAGCGACGCCTTTTGTTGACAGCGCTTCACGTAATCTTTCTTTTACTGCTACGGTAGAAAGCGGAATCGTAAACTCCCGCACACCGTCTTTAGGTAAATGCAAACGTAGTAATACAAGTTCTCCAACCGCAGGATCTGGATCGTGCATACGCTTTACAACATACAAATCGTGTTCGTATACACAAATTGGTTCTGATTCCTCTTCATCTTTAATAGTGATGTAGATGCCACCGTTCTTCCCACGGAAGTATGGGAACGGGAAAGAAGGTATTTTGTATGTAACCGCATCTTCTATCTCTTGTGTGTCGTGGACTTCTGTATCTTCTGCTTTAACTATTTCTCTGCCTAATGCAATAGGAGAACCGATGCGCCCCTTCCATTGGCAACCTTCACAACCACCTGGATTATTTTTCTCAAACGTACTACAACGCTGAGCAAACGCTGTATGGCTTGCTTTTTCTTCGGTATTCTCGGGTGAGTATTCGGGATGATTTTCTGAAATCTTGTGGATTGCAGTTTCTCTGTCCACGCATCGGTGTGCAACAGACAAAGCATTGAACCACATTGGTTCGGATACAGATTCTTGATTTTGATACTGATACAGTAATTGTGCGCATCCTTCGCCATTTGCACTGCGGATCATAATTTTGCTAAACCTAGACACGGTATTAGCAGCCATGGCTTTTTGTAGTTCACTTAGCTCTTTGGGCGCAGTAGGTTTCTTTGGTGCTTCTTTAACACCCAAAAGGTTCTTAAATGTCTCGTAATCTACATCGGGTGCATCTGAGATTATCTCTACTGGCTTAGGTGGATTATCTTTAAAGTTTAATGTTCCGGGCACTCTAAGCACTCGGGCTATCTCAAATACACTTGCATCGACATAAAGGTTATGCAATACGCATAGTTCGTTCAAACGATTAGCAACTGGTTCCCATTCTTCCCGAGTAATAGGTTTAGTAAGAGGCCAGTACGCATGGATGCCCCTACCTGAATTAACAAGTAAAGGCTTGGGTAATCCGATTAATTTGCAGAAATCTTGTAGAGCTTGAAGACCTGCTATTTGGTCAATGTAACCATCAGGGCGATTTGTCTTAGGATTTACTTCTGCTTTTGCTTCACCACAATCTAAGTCAAGCCAAAATGCTTTGAGGTCTTTTACGTTCTCTTTCTTGCGGTTTAAGTCGGTCTCAAACTTAGCGACACCAAAATAAACATCTCTGCCCTTAGACAGAAAGTCTTCTACGTGTTTATCAAATTCTTCTCGTGTTTGAACAAGCTCTTGTATAGCAGATTTACCTTTTAAGCCGAGCACGGTCAGCCACCCATTGGGGCTTTGCACTCTGTTTAGTAGGTCTATATTTGCCATTCTCGTCTCGTTGTTAGGGGAAAAAAGGGGGGACTAATCCCCCCTCACCTTCCGGTGATGCTTTTTATTATTTACTAAGTCTATTAGCTATAAGTTTGGTAATACTTTTAGATAACTCCGGCTTAGGGTCATATGCTCCAATAAACCAGTTGTATACCGTTTGCCGACTAACATTTAACATCTTTGCTATATCAGCAACCGATACACCCTTTTTTATTGCAGCCCTACCCAGCGAAACCCCAAGCCTAGTATTACCAGCTTTCTTGTTAAGCTCTATAGTTTTAGCACTATAGCCGTAGCTCATTATTAGTTATCCGACCAAGCGTTAACGACATCTGCTAACTTTGCTTTAGGTGCAGCGGGAGGCACTTCAGCTTTCTTAGCTCGTTTAACAACAGGCTCTTCAACCGCTTCAGGTTCAAAAGCTGGTTTAGCCGCTGCTGGCGGTAACTTAACAACACCGTCTTGCTGAGCTACAGTCAACTGAATAACCCGCTTAGATTCTTGAGTAGATTGAGCTGCTTCTACTACATCAATCTCTTCGTCGGTCAAATGACGCACAGGGGTGAACTTCAACACATCAGCGGTCTCGTTCTCATCAAAGCTAATCTGAGTAATGATGCGATCAATGCTCTCGCCATTGGCTGGCAAGAACTTAGTGTAGCTCTCAAACGGATGCGTATTACCAACACCTTTACCAAATAAAGACTTGGCAGGAATATTAAATTGGTAGATGTCGCCACTCATATCGTTTTCAAGCAACAAGGCAATACGACGATTGAATCGACATGCACGACCTTTGCCATTGATACCAGAACCATCAATGTTTTGTGGGCAGATAGCACAGTTTGTGGACTGAGCGTTAGCGGCTTTGGGGTCAGGTACATCACCTAAATTAGACCAGCAGTCAGGCAGAGTTGGGGCTGCATCAGGATCAAACGCAGTAGCGTAAAACTGACGAGATACTTTTGGTAGTGCATTAATAATAATGACATTTAGGAAACCATCTTTAACCTTACCAGCTTCTTTGCCGTTTACAATCCTACGAAATACACCCTTAGCCATGGTGATACGACGACTAGTAGAACCACCACCGCTATCTGCTAGGGCTTTAGATAATTCACTAACCTCACGATTAGTTGCTACTGAGTTTTGTTGCTGAAAAATAGAAATATTACTCATGCTTTGCTCCTTCTAACGACCACGGTGTATTTACTGTCTGCTTGTAAACCAGCAGGTAACAGATTTGGATTCTCTTCGAGAAACTGCTTAAGATTGGTTTGATGCAATCTCTTCTCGAGCAGGGGGTAGGCATCATGTTCTTGTATGAACTGATACATAGAATCCCAATCAGTCGTCCAGTACCGTGTATCCACTTTACGAATAATTGTCCCTGCTGGTGTCTTGATGCTGTCAGCATTGTTATCACGACATACGTCAAGCATTTTTTCTGCAAGCAAGTCTTGTTGAGCCTTAAGCTCTTCATCTTGTTGCTCGAACTTCTCCTTTAGCTCAGCTCGCTTGTCTCTAATTTTTATATAAATCTCGGCAAGCTTGTCTGTTGCCACAACTTCTACATCACTCATTTTTAGCTCCTTCTAACTACGAACCACTAGTATACCAATGACTTTGACAATGTCAAGCTATATCTTCAATTTCTTGTCTATATAAGTCAATTATTTTTGTGTGGCTATCTATATTATTTTGTAACATTCTGTATAGCTTTGCTTCTACTTCACTTCCTTTGATATGCACAATGGTCATGGGGTTCTTTTGCCCCGGGCGGTTAATACGTGCATTAGCTTGCAAGTATGTTTCTACGCTAGTCACAGGAGCATACCAAATGATTACATTAGCAGCAGTTAGTGTTAACCCGTGTGATGCCGCTTGAGGTTGGATGATAAGCACACGGATGTTTTCTGTTGATTGAAAATCGTTGATTATGTCGTGCCTTTTATTTACAGGCACTTGCCCGTTGATAACCGCACAAGATATATTAGCTGCGGTTAAATAAGTTCTTAGTAGTTCTATAGTATGAGTAAATGGAACAAACACCAGGACCTTATGTGAAGCTTCGTTGATAACCTCTTCAATAACCCGTAAGCGATTGGATACGTCAAACTGTATTACTTCTTTAGTATCGGTATATACCGCACCGCCAGAGATCTGTAGTAGCTTATTAATATTAACAGCTGCATTTACTGAAGTAACTTGCTCTCCATCTGCATGTATCAACATTTGTTGTTTGAGTATTTTGTAATACTTTATTTGCTGGGGGGTAAGCGGGGCATCCCGTTCTACAAAAGTTACATCAGGTAGGTCTAGGCATTGATCTTTCTCAAACCGAATAGCAGGTTGTAACACTTTATGTACAACGGATTGGGCTTGGGGTTTTGGTATCCAACGATAAGTACCTACCTTAAACATAACTTGGTCACGGAACTGACCATAGAATTTAGGGGTGTTATCAGGATTAATAAGCTTAGCTAGACCAAATGCGTCTACGGGAGACTGTGCTGCTGGAGTACCAGTAAGCATCCACATGCCCTTAACTTGGGCAGCTATATCTCTGAGGGTCTTCCAACGGGTTGTTTGTGCATTCTTATAAGCACTTGCTTCGTCTACAACGATTAGATCAAATCCACTTTTTAGAACTTCTTCTTTGACGATGTCCACCCCATCGTAATTAATAATGACAAACTCAGCATTGTTGGCAAGTATTTTCTTGCGTTGTACTGGACTACCATAGGCTATATCGCATGTGCGGTGGATTGCAAACTTAAATAAATCCTGTTGCCATGCCGATCTCATAATAGATAGGGGGCAAATTACAAGCACACGACGGATAACACCTAGGTTCAATAGGTAGTCAGCTGCCCATATTACGCTAGCCGTTTTGCCTGTGCCCTGCTCGTTAAAGCAGAAAGCCTTGCGGTTAAGCGTTAAGAACTCAGAAGTCTGTTTTTGATGCGCAAAAGGCTTATGTTTACCAGGCCAGTTGTAATCCGTTAGGATGCTATTTCTTGCTTGCATTCCGTTTGACGGAGTGGTCTGAGTTCCTACTGAATGATCTGTTCTTGCTAGCGGGTTTAACCTTGAGATTACCCCTAGCACTTGTTCCCCCCTTGCTGAGAGGTTTTGCATGATCGACGTCTTTTCCATCGCCTTTGTGTACCTTTCCTTCTTTCATTAGCTCCGCACGGGCTGTGTTACGTTTAGCCCTATTTTTTATTTGTTCGGGTTTACCCTGATACTGTTCGTATTCTTTTTTATATGGTCTTGGTTTGTTCACGTATGGCATTTTGTTCCTCCTCGTAGGGATCCTTCATTTTGCCGTAAAAGGGGAGAGTCATCAAGCCAGTTTGTTGCAACGCTAATTTAAACCCACTCCTTTCAAACGACCCTAGGATCTTTACCCGTATTGCCGAAGCTTCAGCAATGTGCCACTCCCCATCTACTTTAATTGCTACTTCCATGTCATAACCACCGCCCAAATCTGCATTAAGGTCTATGTAGCTTTGACAGTCTGTTTTATGAGCATCTTCTCCAATCCCAAACTCAACTGTAAAATTAGACGCAGGATCGTGGTACGAGTGCTTAAATTCAGGAATTTTTAAATCTAAAGGGCAGTCGTCCATCCCGTAGCATCTAGTCATTTGCGTCTCTCCCTATAGTTATGGCAAGTCTTGACAGGACACCACCCACACAACGGACCCGCTACTGCGTTCCATACACCCGTTTTTAGGGCTGTTTCAAGCCGTTCTAAGTCAAACCGCACATGCTCAAAGTAAGCCATCTTGTGCATTGAACTGTGTTCTTTGTTTACAAACTCATTACTAACTACAAATATCAAAGCAGACTTAAGAGTTTTAAGTTCTGGGAAATGAGCAAATACCGCACCCGCTAGTAAATCCAACTGTTTTAAGTCAGCGTACTTTGCGTTCTTACTGCTCTTGTAATCCACTAGGTATCCTTCGTCGCCATTAACAATCAGCAAATCAGCAATACCCCGATACCACGCATCTTTATCGTAAAATCCACAAGGATTAAGTCTGCCACCCTTATTAGATACACCTAGTTCAATTTCAGTATGCTTTTCACCTGGTATCCTCTTAAGCGCATCTACTGTATCTTGAATAAACGCAAACTGAGGTGGAATGGGTGTGTCATATCTAATGTAATCTTCAGCAGCTTTATGTAAAGATTTGCCATATATAGTTGCTTCGCTACCTTCGTCTTTAACATCCTTAGCTACCTTAAGATGATAATACTTCTTTGGACATTGTTGAAATGTCTTTAAGCCACTGTAAGACCATGCTGGCATATTATTTTTTCTTTGATGAGTATTTAGCTTGTGAAATCTTTGCTAGGCAGTGAGCACACTTCCATCGTCGGATTGGTCTATGCCGACTACCAACAACAAGAACTTGACCGCCAATATCAGGTTGATAGCTAGTACAGCTTGAGCAATATTTCTTTTCACGATCAAGCACCTTTTCTAAGATATCGCTTTCTAGGTTTAACTGCTGCAATTCCAAGTTCTTCTCCTTTATCTCTAATTTCCATCATGGCATCAGCCATACGATACGACGCTTCAGCCATATCTTGTGGTGTGCCTATATTTTTCATAACTAATCCACACATAGCCAAGCCTGCAAATATATCACGTAACATGCCTTTATCTTCTTCAGTCATTTATACCCGCCTCTCTTAATTTATTTCGCAGTCGTTGGCACTCGGCTTGTACCGTAGCTAATTGCTCAGTAACTATATGCAACTGGTGTCGTAACATTTGTTCTAAATCTTCTTGGTCATCAATGGCTACTATGCCCGCAAACGGAATAGGCTCGTAACTAGCACCACTATCTACAACGTGTGGAGGTGCTGAATTTTTACGGTCTTCGGTAGTAAAGGTGGTCATCTTATCTCCTCAAAGTTATAAAACCATTCATCTTTAGCAGACCATTTAGCGTGGTTCTCTACACTATATACCTCTGTGGGTATTTTAAAATCAGGTGTTTTTAATTTAGCAGGGACTAAAGATACGT